>ERZ827469.1103-NODE-1103-length-25680-cov-2.859629_pt1 | contig 25680 bp, 17 predicted proteins | sample MGYA00519917_ERZ827469 | MGnify/ENA primary metagenome ERZ827469 (study PRJEB31778, sample SAMEA3449314) | human gut metagenome | biome: human gut; feature: human-associated habitat; material: faeces | place: United Kingdom | collected 2010/2012 ... | reverse complement strand
CAGTATGACCTGAAAATCTGGCTGGGTGACCGTCCCATTTATGAATATCAGGATAGTCTTTCGTTATAAAAAGAGAATCCCCACGATTGACTCTATTCATCCAATTCTTGAAAGAACGACACATATAATGGTTTATATTAGCTATATCGGTTCTCCCCGGATATTTCTTTTCTTGAAAAATACGTTTGTTGACATCCACATGCAGATGCCCATTCTTATATCTAAAAAAATGAGGAGAATTTATTGTCTCAATTGCCTGAGGTCTTGAGAATGTTTTTACATCCCTGCCCGGTAGATACATTCTCCTCGTTAATGAGGATGTGATAAGGCTCTCAGGATTCTCAAAATATCCGTTGTGTCCAAACACATGCCAGTCCAAGGATACTGCGGAATAATCCGCGTAATCCTTCAAAAAGGATTTAATATCTTCATGTTTTCTTAATGTGATACACTCATCACCGTCTATATATACTACCCAATCATAACTGAAACAATAATTTTTCAGAGCATGTCGATAAGCAAAAAACTGATTTTCTCTTTTCCCATCTGGAGAAGATTTATACCAATTGACGACAGTTACAAATTCTTTATAAGGTTTGAGGAAATCTCGCAAAGGAAAATCAGGATTATCATCATACAGATAAAAATGGTCGATACCCAACATCCGATGATATACTATCCATTCATCAAGGAATGGTTCTTCATATTTTAATATAGCTGCAAGACAAACTGTTTCCATATTTTCTAAGTATTTATAATAGATATAGAGGTAATACGTCAAAAATATCTTCCGGACATTCGCCCATCAAATAAAGTAATGCTAATCCTATTTGCGAATAACCGTTCCAATCTTTCAATGAGGTTCTGTCTTGATATACACCAACAATAATATCCTCATATTTCTGTAAAGAATAGGTGAGCCATTGTTCCGACAATTGCAAATAGTTATCATTATTGAGGCTTTTACCTAAATAATGATAAAGGACACTCCATTTAAAGCCACCGGAAGATAGACCATCTATATCTAAACTTAAAAATTTCCGAAAACCAGGTTCATATACATCCAAAAACGATTTGACCTTTTCCAAACAATTTATATTCGAATGACTGCAAGCCCCAACTAACATTGCACACACCTCGAGAGGCTTAAGCGTAATCAAACAATTTTCTTGCTTAATATTCGCAGAAACGATTGCTTCAATTTGATTGAGGAAATTCTTCACATGATTCTTAGCAGTTTCAGCATTTACTATGTTCAATACAGATAGTTCTGCCATAACATCAACTAAACCTATCAAATCTCTATAATGCCGAGGAATATTTACACTATCTATCATCTCCTTCACACACATTTTTCCGGTAAGCAAAACATTCGGTTCTGCCATATTCAACGAATAATGTAATCGCATACTGAGATACTTCCCACATCCGACAATTTGATAAGTATGCATTTTAGAATAATAAGGCCTCCAACTTTCTAATAACAAATCAAGTTTTTCAAGAAGTTCATTCGTGTCAATATCTATTATACGATGTCCGATCAAATACTCCACTGCTGTTCCAAAGCCAAGTAAGCCATCCAAATAATTTACGGGAGTTTTTTCATTTATCTCTTCGCACAGGGCTACCAGTAATTCTTCTCCCTGTACTTTCATATTTTGATTCTGACTATATTTTGCATAAAATAAGAGGAAAAGTATCATTCCCATCTTTCCTTCCGCAATACCGATATTCGATACTTGATAACTTTGCCTCAAAAGAACAGAAGCAATATTATCCAAACATTTTTTTATACTATCTCTATTTTTCATACTATCAAACGTCTAACAAATTACAGTGTACCATAAAAGGTGAGCATCTTATCCTTCATAAGTGACAACGAAAACTTACGCTCAAATATCAATCGTCCATTTTTTCCTGCCTCGTGCGGAAAGCTCTCCGTTAAGAGTTGAACTAATGTATGGGCTAAATTCTCTACAGACAATGATACATTATTTGCTTCTTCACAGATTTTCATCATGTATTTCTGGTTGTCTCCTAACATTTCTTTCAATCCTGTAGAATCCGTACCAATTAAAGGAATTCCATACATCATCATCTCAATGGCTACATAGCTACATTGTTCATGAAAAGAGGGCATCACTCCTACATCAGCTATCTGATAGAATCTTTGAAGTGTTTTTTGGTCTAGCTTACCCGTAAACGTTACTCTATGCCAAATATGCACACATTCTTTCAGAAAGGTATCATATTTTCCCTCTCCTACAATCACCAGTCTGCTCTCCGGGATTCTTTCCAGTAGAAGCCGGAATGCCCTGATCAGATATTCAACTCCCTTTATATCGTCCAGTCTTCCCACAAAAAGAATAACGTGTTCATTATCTCCAAAAAGTAACTGTCTTTTTCTTCTCAGTCGAATGGATTTATTCCAGGATATAGATTTTTCTTTCAAGCCATTGTATATAACTTCTATTTTATTACCGGATATGCCATAATCCGTCTTCAATAGTTCCTCAGTATATTGGCACAAACAGATTACTTTATCTGCTTTTTCGAAAGCCTTTTGGTCAGAAGCATATTCCGTGGCTATTAGTTTTTCCTGCGGATTCCTTTCAGACTCACTTTTCTGTATTATCTCTCTAAATTGAGTTTTATTCCCCTTTAGTATAAAACACCAATTCAGATAATGAATAGTTAGCACAACGATAGCATCCGACCATTTGCTTTTTAACAAATCAAACAGAGAGTAATGATATTGGTAATTAAAATGAAAGATATTCTTTTCTGAAGAAGAAATGTAAGGAGCGAGCAGATATATTATATTCCTGTAGAACCGTTCGTTATCTTTAAGGGTCCCACGGGTTTGTGTGCCGGGAATTAATAATCGTCTTATGTTTTTTCTTTTATCTACAATAACCTTAAATTCTCGCACATCAGAGTTTATTTCGATTAATGAAAGGCAAAAGGCATCATTGCCTTTCAGACATTCCTGCATTTGTTTGATATAAGTGCCTATACCATACTGTGCAGCGCGGGTTGTGCTATTAATAAGATAGATATGTTTCATTTTACCAACATTTTAAGACCTGCCTGCCAGGATAATTCTTCTTTGCGCTTTTTACTTGATAGTAGCACTATTTTTTCCAATATATCATCAAAAGAATAAGCAACCTTTTGAGATTCCATATACTGCAACAAAGCAACTACACCTTCAGGAAGCTCGCTATTTTGTTTTGAACTTTGGCAGGCTGTTTTCAAATCTCTCAGATATCGGTCATCAAAAGGAATACTTCCACTGCGAGGGGACGTTAGACGGCTTAATACGTACCAGGCTATACCTTCCAATCCTGTTTCAAACGTAAAATCAGAAATCCGGAGAGGATCCCACTTCATAATTTTCGTATCTAAATCGGATAATACCTCATCTGATTCTCCTTCCATATAGCCTTGCTGCAAGAGATATTCTATACCCCAAGCTATCCCGGACAATCCATTTGAAAAATAAACAGGCATTTCAGTATGGATATCCTCATAGATTTCATCCAAGATTTCACCTGCAAAATCATCGTATATACTATTATTGGTATATTTTGCATAATGGACAAAGAATAGTACCGATCCCATTTTGCCATAGAATAAACCTAAGTTTGTCATAAAGCTGGTATGCAACAGCAAATGGTTTGCAATGGATAGTAACTGTTTTCTCATTCGTATGTTATTAATAAGGTTAAACCGATAAAGTCTGATAACGACGAAAAACAAAATGTTTTTCAAGCATTATTAGTGATGACAAAGATAGCTGACGCATTATTAGGACGTAGACAAAATCGTACAAATAAACAAGAATATCACAAAGCAACATTTATTAAGAGACAAGTAGATATCAAAAGACGAGAATATTCACCAATAATTATCCAAGATTTGAACGATTTTTTTGTTCATTCTCAAAACTTCATTTTCGCTTCTAAAAAATTCAGCTATCATTTGTTTTTGCAACTAATTCTTTCTAATATTGTCCTGAGCTAACTGAAAAACAATACGATAAAAACAAGTCCACATGAAAAAACTCTTTTTTTTAATAGCTATACAGTTGATGTGTGTACATACATTCGTTGTGAACGCGCAACGCATTTTCTCCACCTCATACACGATGGATGATGGACTGGCAGCTAACAGAGTATACAGTATCCTGCAAGACTCATGCGGTTTCATGTGGTTCGGGACCGATGACGGACTGAGCAGATTTGACGGCATCACATTTAAAAATTACTACCTGTCGGAATACGTCAATGCTACAACAAGCAACAGTGTCAAGAAAATATTTATCGATAGTAGAGGTAGGATGTGGATCGGACTGGACAGTGGGATTGTCATTTATGACTCCAAAACAGATACATTTCAACCTTTTCACGCTAAAACGGAAACTGGTGAAATGATACAAACTTATGTTACCGACATGATAGAAGACAATGACGGAGAAGTTTGGATTACCACTAATGGGAAAGGACTCTACCGCTTCTCCCCTTCCGGAAAAGTCAGACTGAAAGTATACAGGAATATTCCCGGAGAAACAAATTGTATTTCGCAAAATATGCTCATGACATTGCAGCAGGACAGCAAACAAAACATCTGGATAGGGACTTACTCGGAAGGGCTATGCTGTTTTAACAAACAAACAGAAACATTTACAACTTATAAAAAAACGAATCACACCGGTAGCTTGTCCGACAATTCTATACAAAAAATTTTAGAGGATACACATGGAAATCTATGGATAGGGACTTTTCAACATGGACTGGATTTATTCAATCCGGAAAAAAACAATTTTACCAACTATCAGGACAAGAGTTCGGTCAACTTGCTAGACCATATCCACGATATTAAAGAATACAGTCCCGGAGAACTTCTTATATCGTCCGATAACGGTATAGGAATCTTTAAAGTTGGAAAAGGAGAAATCATGCAATCCGACAGTCCGAATCTAAAAATAAGAATCAGTGCAAACAAGTTCATTTATGCCATTTACATAGACAAAGAAGAAAGCCTCTGGCTGGGTTCTTATTTTGATGGTATCAAATTTTATTCGGCATTTCAAAATAACTTTAAATATTACAGTTGTTCACCGGCTTCCAATATACAAGCTGGGAAAGTTATCAATGTAATCAAAGAAGATAAGAATGACTGTTATTGGATAGGCACCGACGACAATGGTATTTTCCGGTTTAATGCCAAGACACAAGAAATTACTCCTTTCCGGGATGCGGCAAGCATAGGTACAACCTACTATTGCATACATGACCTGTTGATAGACGAAGATAAACTATATGCAGCAACTTATGGCAGAGGCCTGGAAGTGATTCATCTAAAAACAGGAAAAGTAGAAAGTTACCTCAACAATCCTAAAGATTCTACCTCAATTCCCTCTTCACGGGTATTCAGCTTGTACAAAGCTAGCAACGGGTGTATTTATGTCGGTACATCCGCCGGTTTCTGTTGCTATAATCCTGAAAAAAACAATTTTACCAGAATCGGTTCTTTCAGTAGCAAGGTGTCTGCCATCATCGAAGATTATTTCGGAAGAATATGGATAGGGACAGGTATAAGCGGACTTTATTCATACAACGTCAGAACTAAAAAGATATCTTCTTATCAACGTTCGGATAATTCGAACTCACTCACAAAAAATGTTATCACTACATTAGCCATCGACAGTAAGAAACGTCTGTGGATTGGAACGTATGGGCAAGGACTTTGCAGATACAATGATGAGACCGATGATTTCACCAGATATGATCATCTGAAACTACCGAATAAAATCATCACATCAATCATCCCCAAAGGAGACCTGCTATGGATCAGCACCAACAAGGGGCTTGCCGTATATAATCCGGATACGGAATACCTGAAAACCTATTCTAAATCAAACGGACTTTATAATGAACAATTTACTCCGCGCTCGGGAGTAGAAGTCTCGGACGGTCGACTGTTCCTTGGTTCGACAGACGGCTTTTGTTATTTCTTCCCACAAGAACTACGCGAAAACACCTACAACCCGCCTGTCATCCTCACCAATATGAGCATTTTGGGAAAAGACATACAGGCAGACACCTTAAACTCACCTATCCGACAATCCATAGGATATACAAATGAAATCGTATTGAAATACAATCAGTCCATGATCGGATTTAATTTTGCTGCACTAAGCTATATAGCTCCCAAAGAGAATGATTACCAGTATATGATGGAAGGTCTGGACAACGAATGGCAGTTTACTAAAGGAAGTAACAACCACCTTTCGTATGCAAATTTGCCCGTCGGTGAATATGTATTGAAAATTAAGGGAACCAACAGCGATAAAATATGGAGTGACAATGAAGTTAAATTAAAAATAAAAGTTCTGCCACCATTCTTCCGGTCACAACTGGCTTATCTGATTTATGTCATTGTTCTGCTATTTGTAACTATACTCACCATACGGTATTACATGAAACGTACGGAGAAACGCCAGAAAGAACGTATCAAAAGGATAAATGATGAAAAGGAGAAAGAGCTCTATAACTCCAAAATCGATTTCTTCACCAATATTGCGCATGAAATCCGGACTCCGCTAAGTCTTATCATCGGTCCGTTGGAATTCCTTATGAAGACTTCAAGTATCAACAATGTATATGGAGAATACTTAAGTATCATTGAGCAGAATTACAAACGCCTGTATGCGCTTGTCACTCAATTACTGGATTTCCGCAAAGTGGATACAGGCTCTTACAAATTATCGTATGATTCCTACCGGATCAAAGAAATTATCAGCAAAGTGGCCTGCATATTCGAACTATCCGCCCGACAAAAAAAAGTGGTTATTGACACTTCTGCCATACCGGAAGACATGAGCGTAGTCACAGACGAGGAAGCTTTCACCAAAATCATCAGTAACCTGCTGAGTAACGCTCTGAAATACGCCAAAAGTTCGATTTGCATCACAGCCATCGAAAAAGATTCCGATATAGTAATCACAGTAACAGATGACGGTATAGGAATTACCGATCAAGAAAAAACAAAAATATTCGATGCATTCTACCAAGTCAAGAACAACAGTGAACTGAACAAACTGGGAATCGGTATCGGTCTCCACATGACGCGTTCTCTCGTCCAACTGATGAACGGGAAGATTGAAGCGAACGACAGGGAAGACGGAGAAAGCGGTGTTGCCATTTCCGTCTACCTTCCCAAACAGACAGCTATCAGTCAAACTGTCCAAGCTGTTAAACGTTTAGAAGACACCATTATTCCGGAGAATAACTCGGAGAATATGGAAGAACACGGCCTGAAAACAATTCTTTCGGACGAACCGCTGAAAAAACAATACGCAGTAATGGTCGTTGATGACAATCCGGAAATACTGGATTTCCTTTCTAAAATCCTGTCCGAAGAATATTTTGTCATTTCAGCGTCCTGCGGAGAAGAAGCGATACAAATTTTAGAAAAGAACAGTATAGACCTTATTATCAGCGATGTAATGATGGCAGAAATGGATGGGTTCGAACTCTGTGGAAAAATAAAAAATAATATCAATATTTCCCACGTTCCTGTTATCCTGCTGACTGCCAAAACGGATACAGAAAGTAAAATTAAAGGATTGGAAGCCGGTGCAGATGCATATATAGAGAAACCATTCTCTCCTTTCCATCTGAAAGCGCAACTGTTGAACCTGCTAAAAAAGAGGGAAAAACTGCAAAAAACATATGCTTCCACCCCATTATCAGACTTGCACTCTACGGTTCATAACACGCTGGATGAAGAGTTCATGAACAAATGTTCCGAGATTATTCAGAACAATATCGAGGATCCCGAATTCTCTGTAAATACATTGGCACAGGAACTAGGCATGAGTCGTACTTCCGTATTCACTAAAATCAAAGGGATTATCGGAATGACACCCAATGATTTTATCAAAGTCACCCGATTGAAAAAGGCTTCCCGGATGATGATAGAAGGAGAATACAGAGTAACAGAAATTGGTTTCCTTGTCGGCTTTAGTTCTTCTTCCTATTTTGCCAAATGTTTCCAAAAGCAATTCGGAATGTTACCAACGGAATTTCTCAAGAAAGCGAAAGAAGCTCCGACTATATTAAAGTAATTCCCTCAACTCAATATATTTTTATTATCCTAGCTATGAACATATAATCCCCACAGTAAGTTCCTATAATAAAGATAAATCAAAAACGTCTTGTCTCCACGTTCCAGCTTACGTTTTTCAAAGAAGTTCTTATTCAGATTCAGGTTTAGCCTGATCTGAATTTTCCGATTTAGATTTGTTTTCCAAACATATATTGACCGCATTCATCCCTTTTACTCCACGCTCAAGGTCAAATGTAACGATATTATTTTCCGCAATGGTACCAACAACATTGTTTACATGAAAGAAGTACTTTTCAACTCCTGAAAGGTCTTTAATAAAACCAAAGCCTCTTGTTTCATTAAAGAATTCAACACGACCTCGCAAGATAGCCAGTTCTTCTTCCTCTTTCTTCGGTGTTGCTATGATTATCTCATCCAGACTGATTTCTTCCTTTTGAATATTGTCGACCGGTGGAGTCGAAGTAATCATTCCATTCTCGTCCACATAAGCAATCATATCATCAAAGCTGCTAGTACCCGATAATTTCCTACTTTCTTTCTTCTTTAGTTTTTCTTCTCGTTTAGCGATTCTTTTCTTTTCATTTTCACGTTTACCAACTGTCATGGATTTTGCCATAGAATTTATATTTAGTTTTATATTATACTTTAAAGAGATTGTAAATTGCTGATTTTAAATAATAAAATCAACCTTATTCAGTTTCTTACCCGTCAGCTTCTGAATATCATTGACGAACTTGCGTTCTTCCTGCGAACAGAACGTTAGTGCTGTTCCTTCATTACCTGCCCTTCCGGTACGCCCGATACGGTGTACATACGTTTCGGGTACATCAGGAAGATCATAATTGATAACCAACGGCAATTCGTTAATATCAATTCCTCTGGAAGCAATATCGGTTGCTACCATTACTCTGGTTTTTCCCGATTTAAAGTTTCCCAATGCTGACTGTCTGGCTGCCTGGCTCTTATTTCCATGAATAGCCTGACTGCCAATACCTGCTTTACCTAATATTCTGACGATCTTATCAGCATTATGCTTCGTGCGCGAGAAAACTAATACCGATTGCTCTTCCGCTTTCTGCAAAATTGAGATTAAGAGCTGACTCTTCTCCTTCTTTTCTACAAAATAAATGATTTGCTTTATTGAGTCTACCGTAGATGATTTCGGTGTGATATAAATCTTCACCGGGTTCTTCAACAGAGATTTTGTTAAGGCAATAATACTATCCGGCATTGTCGCAGAGAAAAACAAGGTCTGCTTTTCTTTCGGGAGCTTTGGCAATATCCGCTTAATATCATGAATAAATCCCATATCGAGCATGCGGTCTGCCTCATCAAGCACAAAATATTGTATCTTGTCCAAGTGTATATGTCCCTGGCTCATCAAATCAAGCAAGCGTCCCGGAGTTGCGACCAGAATATCAATGCCTTTATGCAACATATCAACCTGTGGACGCTGATTCACACCGCCAAAGATACCCCCGTGACGCACACGGGTATATTTTGAATAATCATCAATACACTCACTGATTTGCAAAGCCAGCTCACGGGTAGGCGTTAATATCAGTGCTTTGATACCCTGACGCTTACCAGGCTCTTTGTTTTCATGTAAATGCTGGATGATAGGGATTGCAAACGAAGCAGTCTTCCCTGTTCCCGTTTGTGCGCAACCTAATATATCCCTTTTCGCCAATGCGGCAGGAATCGCTTTTTCCTGAATAGGAGTCGGCCTAGTATATCCTTTTTCTTCAATTGCTTTTAAAATCGGTTCGGTTATTTTTAAATCTTTAAATGTCATAAATGTAATTTGCTATACCTGTACTTACGCCGGAGCATCTGAGAACATTTCATGCAAATGTTTACGATCATGCCAGCACAATTATCAATATAGACTTTGTGATATAATTATTAAACTTACACTCTTGATTTTCAAGAGTCTTCAAATTGCAATAAAGCCTAATAATTCTTCTTTAGACATGAAAAGATCAGGATCTGGGGTATCCTAGTTGCACTACACAGAGGAGTGAGAATTAGCAGAACTTAATTGTTAGATGATTTTCATTTCCGGCAGTCAGACTAAGACAGCCTCCGCAGAGATATCATAAAGGCGGATATAGAAAGACTTTATAGAAAAGCAGAAGAAGGATTTCCTCCGCTTTCCCAAAGTCCGGATATTAATATCTTCTGGAATTGTTGTAACCACCTCCACGGTTTCCACCGTATGACGGTTTTTCTGCACGAGGGCGTGCTACGCTTACTGAAATAACCTTCTGGTCATATTCAACGCCATTCAATTCATCAATTGCTTTTTGTCCTTCTTCGTCGTTCGCCATTTCCACGAAAGCGAATCCTCTGGATCTGCCGGTTTCTCTATCAAAAATAACTTTGGCTGAAGAAACTTCTCCATACTCTGCAAATAAATTTGTCAAGTCAGCATCATTTGTGCCATAACTTAAACCTGAAATGTAAATGTTCATCTAAAATTTTATTAAAAATAAATACTAATTTGGAGTGAGGAGGATAATTACAGAAAAGGCCTACTTACTAATAATATATTAAAAGAAGAACTATACGATAATGATTCGTAACTCAAACTCTTGGCGCAAAGATAACGTAATAAATCAGAAAAATACGTTTATCCCCGTTCTTTTTCGGAAGAAAGACGATAATTATCATTTATTAGCACACAATTCATCCTATATCGGCGAGATACACAATTTCGCCTCTCATTCTTGATATTCTCTTGTAATATATCTACTTTTGCCATTGCATAATTTATCAAATCCCCTCTTATGAATGTCAGAATAGAGCCAAGTTGGAAACAACAATTACAAGAAGAATTTGACAAACCATACTTCGAAAAGTTGGTTACATTTGTCAAAGATGAATATAAACGGGCACACGTCCTCCCTCTTGGACATCAGATTTTTCATATATTCAATTCCTGTCCCTTCGAAAAAGTAAAAGTAGTTATCCTTGGACAGGACCCTTATCCCAATCCCGGACAATATTATGGAGTCTGTTTCTCTGTACCTGAGGGAGTAGCTATCCCCGGTTCACTAAGTAACATCTTCAAAGAGATACATCAGGACTTGGGAAAACCAATTCCAACTTCCGGCAATTTGGATCGTTGGGTAGCTCAAGGGGTATTCCCGCTGAACTCAGTTCTTACCGTACGTGCACACGAAACCGGTTCTCACCGAAATATGGGCTGGGAAATCTTCACAGATGCAGTTATCAGGAAACTAAGTGAAAAACGGGAGAATTTGATATTTATGCTTTGGGGAAGTTATGCGAAAGAGAAATTATCTTTGATAGATACCAGCAAACATCTGGTACTAACTACTGTTCATCCCTCTCCCCGCTCTGCCGAATATGGTTTCTTCGGTTGCAAACACTTCAGCAAAGCCAATGCTTTCTTGCATAGTAAGGGAATAGAAGAAATTGATTGGTAAATAAATGATTTCTCAAAACAAACTATCAGTACCCAGAAACATTCGCCATGAATAAATCAAACGATATCACCCGGGAAGAAATGTGGGCGAAGCAATGCTTATCTGCTACCGATATTGATTACGCTGTGTGGGAACGAGATAAATCGAGACTTCATCGACTTTCGAAAATCAGTCATTGCTGCACATTCGTTGTCGATGTCTACAAATGCAGTTACACGTATGCTTCCTCGAATTTCGTTGATTTACTGGGGTATGACAGTCACAAGATAGAAACTTTGGAAAAGCAGGGCGATTATTTAGAATCACGTATTCATCCGGACGACCGTGCGCAACTGGTAGCATTACAGGTCACGTTAAGCCAATTCATTTACAGTCTGCCCCTCGAACAGCGAAACGACTATTCTAACATTTACAGTTTCCGTATACTCAATGCCAAGCAGCAATATATACGTGTCACAAGCCGACATCAAGTTTTGGAACAAGACCATAACGGTAAAGCCTGGCTTATAATAGGAAACATGGACATATCGCCTGACCAAAAAAAATCAGAAATGGTAGATTGCACCGTCCTGAATCTAAAAAATGGAGAGCTATTCTCTCCTTCTCTCTCATTTCAACCTTCTACTAATCTTACTAACCGGGAAATAGAGGTATTATGTCTTATTCAAAAAGGTCTGTTAAGTAAAGAAATTGTAGACAGACTATGTATCAGTATTCATACCGTTAATATTCATCGACAAAACCTGTTACGAAAATTAGGCGTACAAAATTCTATTGAAGCCATTCGTTTAGGACAAGAAATTGGATTGCTAGGTTAATTCACACCTTCTTTCTCTCCATACTTTTCAATCCGGCTAAGGCATCCATTCCACCACACCCACAACTGGATGCAACTTCCTCCACTCTTCAAATTCCGGATAACTACGTACTCCATCCCCAATTACAGCTTGATAATATTCCACTCCCATAATCTTCTCCGTATCAGGCGTTTCGTTCTTTAAAGTCAAGATAGCCAGTTTCGTTTCATCTGTCATCACCGCAGAAATACGTTCGGCTACTCTCTCAAAGTAACCGTCGTAACGAGAACCCTCCCGGATATGAATCATATCAATTTGCCAAAGTTCACCTACCATATCCTGATACCATGCGTGCCACTCTACACACGCTTCCACTGTATGCAACAAATTCACACACTCAATCTTCTTTACGGACGCATTTTCCGCCAATTCAGCCATCGCCCGAAAGCTATCATGCAGGTTCAAAGAAGAAGTATAAATATGGAAGTCAATATCCCGGTGTTTCATCAGTAAGCCAGTACGTAACGAACCTACCAGATTCACTTTAGCACCAATCTCTTCCCATATCTGAATGATATGAGTACCCTCTATGATCTCCCAAGCTTTCTGTTGGTTACGTTCGGCTAATTCAAGAACATTCATCTTTCTCCTTTTTAAATAAGTATGCAAAAATAGGAAAAAGGACAAATATATAGCTATAAATAACTATTTAATCCCTCAATGAACAGAGCTAACTTTGCCTGCAATTTCAATTCTTCACCATACCATATAACAAAAAGATTATGATATTCAATCAAACAGAGAAACAGGAAAAAGAGTACTTGCAGCAAGTCATAACCACCATCAATGATACGATCAACACCACCAGTACTTCTGTCAAAGAACATATAGACACCCTACAGGAGTACAAAGATTACCTATGGTCGAATAAGGATATCGATCCGCACGAAATTCGTTCTATGCGCGAAAGCATATTAAATCATTTTGCAATAGGCGAAAACGTAATTGATAAACGCAGACGGCTAAGCAAAATACTGGATACCCCCTATTTCGGACGAATCGACTTTCAGGAAAAGAAAGACAAAAGCCTGATAAATCCAATCTATATAGGAATACACACTTTCTATGATTTCAAGCAAAAACGAAATCTTATTTATGATTGGCGAGCTCCTATTTCAAGCATGTTCTACGATCATGAATTAGGCGAAGCGACCTATTCTTCTCCGGCAGGTGAAATCAATGGAACAATCTTGCTCAAACGCCAGTACCGTATTCGTAAAGGAAATATGGAGTACATGATTGAAAGTTCCATAACTATTCATGACGATATTCTGCAAAAAGAACTATGCTCCAATGCCGACAACAAAATGAGGAATATCGTTACGACCATCCAAAGGGAGCAAAACCGAATTATCCGTAATGAGAATGCCGCCGTACTTATCATACAAGGTGTTGCCGGTTCAGGGAAAACTTCCATTGCCCTCCATCGTATCGCCTACCTGCTTTATGCGCAGAAAGGACAGATTTCTTCCAAAGACATATTAATTATCTCACCCAATAAAGTATTTGCCGATTACATATCGAATGTACTTCCGGAACTTGGCGAAGAGACTGTTCCCGAAACCAGCATGGAGCAAATTCTGTCGGATGTAATTGACAACAAATATAAACACCAGAATTTCTTCGACCAAGTGACGGAACTATTAGAAGACCCGACACCCGACTTTATCGAACGAATACAATACAAAGCCTCCTTCGAGTTTATATCATTACTTGACAAATTCATCCTTTATATAGAAAACAACTATTTCAAAGCCACAAATGTAAAACTCACAAAATACATCACCATTCCCGCTGAATTTATTAACGAGCAGTTCAAACGATTCCATCGCTATCCCATACGTCAACGATTTGAGACTATGACAGATTATATCCTGAAAATGATGAAACTCCAATATAATCAAACGGTCAGTACTCCGGAGAAAAACCAACTAAAGAAAGAGATAAAAAAGATGTTTGCAGGAAATAATGATCTTCAAACCTATAAGGAGTTTTTTGAGTGGATCGGAAAACCGGACTTGTTCAAGATGCGTAAAAACCGCCTACTGGAATATGCAGATTTAGCACCTTTAGCCTACTTGCATATCGCATTAAATGGAAACAACGCCCAATCTTATGTCAAACATCTTCTGATAGACGAAATGCAAGATTATTCTCCCATACAATACAAAGTAATTCAAAAACTTTATCCCTGTCGAAAAACAGTTCTTGGAGACGCTTCCCAATCCGTCAATCCTTATGGATCTTCCACTGCCGGTATGATTCAGAAAGCATTTGCAACAGGAGAAATAATGAAACTTAGCAAAAGTTATCGTTCTACTTTTGAGATTACCAGCTTCGCACAGAAAATTCAACCGAACAATGAATTAGAACCGATTATGAGACATGGGGAACACCCCAAGATTCTTCCATTCAAAAATACAGAAGAGGAAATCCAAGGTATTGCGGATTTAGTAAACTCCTTCAGGAACTCCCATCATACCTCATTAGGGATCATCTGCAAAACAGAATCCCAAGCAAAAGAACTTATTCAAAAGCTCCAGATATATGCAAACGACATCTCACTTTTGTTAAATCAAAGTTCTGCTTATGTGAAAGGGATTATCATCACTTCTGCCCATATGGCGAAAGGACTAGAATTTGACGAAGTAATCATTCCGCAAACAGATGATAAGAACTATCATTCCAATATTGACAAAAGTATGCTTTATGTGGCAGCCACAAGGGCTATGCACAAGTTAACTTTGACTTATTCTGTTTCTTCACCCGGTTGTAGATTTCTGATATGCCTAAGAAATTAACAAAAAAAAGAATTCTTTTTGTATTTTAAGACAGATATCATATATTTGGGCAAAAAAAATCAAAAATCGATATCTAATATAATGGAAATTAAGTCATCTGTAAAACAAAAAGATCAATGGATTAATCTATCCGATATAAATGTGTTTCAACAGCAGTATAAACAGAATTTCCGTTCATTAAAATATTTCGGTTTGCAATATCTTCCCAACGAAGAAGTAGTCTCGGATTTGATTCAAGACATCTGGCTCAAAATATGGGAAAGAAGAGAGAATCACATAAGTGAAGCTGCCTTCAAACACTATCTATTTCAATCACTTTATCGCTCTATACTTAACTACATAAAACACGACAAAATAGTTAAAGAATATTTAGAAACCACCCTCAACAATGGGGAAGTTATAGAACAAGAAATCACATATAAGATAATTGAATCGGAAATTTATCAAGCAGGTTTTCGAAGAACTTCCGGCTTCATGCCGTCGTGTATATGCCGCTAGTTTAAATGGAAAATCACAAAAAGAGATTGCTGAAGAATTCTATATTTCTATTAATACTGTAAAAAAACACATCAACAACGCTAACCACTACATGAAAAAACGTTTGAAAGATTTTTTATTATTTTTCCTGTCTTTTCGATAGAAAAACACATTTTCTTATTACACCAAACTCATATTCGGTTGTCTAGTATAAAAAAGACAACCGAATATGAATACCAACATAGATTTAAATGAAGTTAAAAGACTGCTTTTAAAAAAGCTCTCCAATAGTTTAAGTGAAACAGAAGAACAATTACTGAACCAATGGATAAATACTTCTCCACAAAATAGGGCTTTAGCCCAAAAAATCCATTCCAGACTTTTCCTAACACATGCTATTCTAGATGAAAACGAATTATCTTATCGCAATTCATGGCAAAGATTACGTCATAATATAAAATACACACAGCACTTTTTAATCCGAAGCCCGCAACACAAATGGTTGGTAGCGGCTATATTAACCGGTTTAATACTGGCAGGGAGCTATCTGTTCTGGAATTTCCAAACAAAAGAAATCACCATTACCGCCGGCACTTCTAAAGCGGTTCTCTATACTCCCTCTTCCGAAGAAGAATATACATTGCCCCAAACAGAAAATCAAGTTTTAAACTATAGTCAATTTATAAATAAGATAAACCGGCAAAAATCAATCGCCTTATCTCCTGATTTATACCACACCATTACGGTGCCTCGTGGTGGAGAATATCTACTTTTGTTAGAGGACAGCACCTTAATACATTTAGGACCGGAATCATCTCTTACTATCCCTGCTAATTTCTCACGAATAAACAGAACTGTCAACTTGTCTGGGGAAGCTTATGCGATAGTCTACAAAGATTCCTTACACCCTTTTACTATCCAGACGGAAAAAGTAGATATACATGTATTAGGCACCAAACTGAATATAGAAGCCTATGATGACGAGAAATATGTCAAAGTAACATTAGAAGAAGGTAAGGCAGAACTTCATTCAGCCAAAGAGTTCCAAATGCTACCTATCGGCTATACAGCATCAATTGGAGAAGATAAGCACATCGTTCTGTCCAAAGCCAACGTTTACGAATGTACCGCTTGGCATTATAACCGTCTTAGTTTTGACAATCAAACATTAGAGAACATTATGAAAAAACTGGAACGCTGGTACAATATTGAAGTCGCCTATAGTAGTGATAACATTCGCAACTTTCACATCACGATGGATATCAATAAATATGAAAGCTTTAATAAACTGGCTCAAGCTATAGAAAAAATGAATGAGTTAAAAATACAAATCAAGAAAAACAAAGTAGTATTAATATCCGAAAGGAATCTAAATCAAGAATGAGAGACTTATGAAGAAAAAAAGAAGAACAACAGATGTCAAGTGGTTATGCCTGCTTGCATTATTGTGGCTCTGCTATTTGCCATTAATAGCACAAACCCACAAATCAGTCACTATCCAACTAAAAAATGCTTCTATTCGAGAAGTATTTGCGGAAATCAAAAGACAGACAGATGTCGGTTTTATGTACAGCAACAGTGCTATCAGTACTCTGCCTCGCAAAGACTACAATTTTGTAAATGCTCCGATCAGCAAAATTTTATCCCACAGTCTAGCTGGAAGTAATCTAACTTTTGAAATAGAAAGTGACCAACACATCATCATCAAACGTAAAAAAGTAGAAAAAGATATTACAGGAAAGGTTATTGACTCCAACGGAGATCCTTTGGCAGGAGTTTCTGTCTATGAGAGAGGGACAAAAAACGGAACAACAACCGATACGGAAGGAAATTTCCAATTAGCTTCCAATGGAAAAAACAACCTGAAACTTATCGTTTCATTTATAGGAATGAAGCAACAGGAAGTTACATGGAAAGGCAATAGCCTGAATATTTTGTTAGAGGATGATTCTCAAAACATAGGTGAAGTAGTTATAACAGGATACCAAGAAATAGACCGACGTAAACTGGCTAGTTCTATCCTTTCCATTAAAGGTTCCGAGTTAATCGGCGGTGAACATATGTCTGTCGACAAAATGCTACAAGGACGTTTACCTGGCGTTGCAGTTATGAATATGTCTTCCACACCAGGTGCAGCTCCCAAAATACGAATCCGAGGTTCTTCATCTATTACAGGCAACAGAGAACCCGTATGGGTAGTAGACGGTATCATTTTGGAAGAGCCTGTCAATATTTCAACAGAAGAATTAAACAGTCCTGACAAAATCAATCTGATAGGTAATGCTATCGGTTCATTAAATCCGGAAGACATCGAACGTGTAGATATTCTAAAAGATGCAAGTGCCACAGCTATTTACGGAGTAAAAGCCGCCAATGGAGTAATTGTAGTGACCACCAAACGAGGTAAAAACCAGAAGCCTTCTATCTCGTATACAGCTACATTGGGAATAACAGCCCCTCCTACATACGATAAAATGTTCAGGATGAATTCTGCCGACAGAATTGATATGTCCATTGAAATGCAAGAACGAGGTCTTTCGTTCGGAAGCTATAAACCTTCAGATATAGGATATGAAGGTGCTTTGCAGCATTTATGGAATAAAGATATCAACTATAATGAATTTTTAAGTCAAGTAAAAACCTTAAAACAGCTAAACACCGACTGGTACGATTTATTATTTCGCACAGCGTTTACTCATCAGCATTCGGTTTCAATCACCGGAGGAAACGAACGCAGTGACTATTATATGTCTGTAGGATATGCCGAAAATCAAAGCGTAACCATTCACGAAGGTTTAGAACGTTATAATGTGTTGGCAAGAATAAACACTAAAATTAATCGTAATCTCCAATTGGGATTGAAAGTAAGTGGGGCGCTCTCTAAAGCAAAACACCCGCATTCATCTATTGACCCGTATGAGTATGCTTATAACACCTCACGGGCTATTCCGATGCGGACACCTTCTGGCGACCTCCACTTCTATGCACATGAAGCCGGTTATAACGGGACCTTAATGTATAATATCAAAAACGAACTGAATCATAGTGGAAACAGTATTGACAATTCGTCAATAGACGTAACGGCAAATCTAGACTGGAAAGTAGCTTCATGGATGCGATTTTCTTCTATATTGGGATTAAACAGAAGCAACGTATCACAAGAGACATGGGCAGATGAACAATCCTACTATATATCTTCCATGAGACAATCCCCATACGGCGTAGCACTCCCGAATCCCACAGAGAACAGTAACTTTGCAGAACGATACTGTTTACTACCGTATGGCGGTGAACTTATGACTACCAACACCCGCCACACCTCATACACATGGAGAAATAATTTATCATTAATCCATAGTTTCGGAAAACATGAAGTATCAGGAAGTATCGGGCAAGAAGTCCGTTCCTCCAAATACGACGGCTTACAATCCACCCAATACGGATATTTACCCGAAAGAGGGAAACGATTTGTAGATATTGACCCGACCTTATGGAAAAGATACGGCACATTACTAAAAAATCATCCGGATGTTGTCACCGACACAAAAAGCAATGTTCTTTCCTTCTATGCTACAGCAGCTTATGTCTATGACAGTCGTTATATCTTTAATTTTAATATACGGACAGACGGTTCAAACAAATTCGGCCAAGACAAAAGCGTACGTTTCCTGCCGATATGGTCAGTATCAGGTCGTTGGAACATCATCAACGAAAAATTCATGAGAAACGCCGATTTCCTGAATGACCTGGCCATACGTGCATCTTATGGTATACAAGGTAACGTTCATCCCGACCAAACTCCTAATTTGATAGCCAGTCTGGGTACACTGGAAACGTTATCTCAGGAATATGTATCCACACTCCATAAACTGCCCAATAATAAACTGACTTGGGAAAAGACCCGCTCCTATAACATCGCACTCGACTGGGCATTTTGGAATAACAGGATTTATGGTTCACTGGACGTATACTATAAGAAAGGAGTCGATCAAGTTATTACAAAAAATGTAGCACCTTCAACCGGTGCAACTAATGTTTCCATAAACGACGGAGATGTAGAAAATAAAGGTTGGGATCTGGCAGTATCCATTGTTCCCGTCCAAACCAAAGACTGGACATGGAGCCTGTCTTTCAATACCGGAAAGAATTACAATAAAGTCCTGAATGCCGGAAACTCAGCCATTACATGGGAAGATTATGTTGCCGGGACACTAGTCAGCAACGGTCATGCTATCAATAGTTTCTATTCCTATAAGTTTGACAAGCTTGATGCTAATGGTTATCCCACATTTAAGGATATAAATGAAAAAGACGAAGACGGTAATGCTACTGTTCATTCACAGCAAGAAATGTACGATCGTGCGTTCACTCTTTCAGGCAAACGCGAACCCGATTTAAATGGTGGATTCTCGACCTACCTTAAATATAAGAATATAACATTCAATGCATTATTCTCTTTTAGTTTCGGTAGCAAAATCCGTTTGAACGATCTCTATTCTGCTTCAGGACAGAATCTTCCCTATCCGGATCAGAATATGTCCAGTGAATTTGTAAATCGCTGGAGAAATCCGGGCGATGAGAATATTACCAACATTCCCGTTTTATCAGACCAGAGTCTGAGTATCAGAGACAAAGATATAACCTATCGGATAGCAGACAACGGTTGGGATATGTATAACAAAAGCGATCTAAGAGTTGTTTCCGGCAACTTCCTGAGATGTCGTTCGATGTCTATACGCTATGACCTGAAACCCGAATGGTTAAAACCAATCTATCTGAAAGGAGCAAGCATCAGCTTTGATGCAGGTAATGTATTCGTATTAAAAGACAGAGCATTGAAAGGACGTGATCCCGAACAGATTGGATTGGGGTCACGTAGTATTCCTCCCCAGCGTTCTTATTCTCTTCGGTTTAATATAATTCTCTAATAAAGTAATATAATGAAAAAAATAATATACATTTCATTTTTTCTTATGTGTGCAGCTTTGTCTTCATGCAGTAATTTTTTGGAAGAAAGCTCACAAGATCTGATGATTCCTAAATCTGTAAAGGATTATAAAGAGTTATTTTTCGGTGAAGTTATGAAAAACAGTGAAGTTCTTCACCCATATCTGGAATATATGACAGACGATGTAGCAGATCAATGTTATTACGGCAGTTCCCCCATGTTAATATCCAACGATTGGCGAGAATCCGTATGGTCTTACTACACCTGGCAACAAAACCCTGAAGTTGGAATATCCAATGAATTCACCACAGATGCTGCCTGGACTTCTTATTTTCACAAGATATTGATGACCAATATCATTCTGGACGGAATCTACGATATGACCGGAACTGAAGAAGAACGTGTTGATTTAGCCGGAGAAGCCTACTTCATGCGTGCATTTTCATATTTCATGCTGGCCAATCTTTACGGTCGCCCTTATGACCCTGCCACTGCCGACAAAGATTTATGCGTACCTATTAATGATGAAATCAGTCTATCGGATAAAATGATGAAACGGGCCACTAATGCGGCAGTGTACTCGAAAATAGAAAGCGATATAATCCGTGCTATTCAATGTTTTAAGAGTACTGATAGCAAGAAAAGCATTTTCCGTCCTAATCTAATTGGTGCTTATTTGTTAGCCTCCCGCATTTCCCTCTTCCGTAAAGACTATCCCCAAACCATATTGTATAGTGATTCTGTGATCAAAAATGCTCCCCAAGGGCTCAACAAACTTCTGGAAGAAAAGAGCAATAATAGTGTTTTCCTGTCCTACTCCAATAAAGAAATATTGTTCTCCTATGGGACTACAACCCTTGAATCATACATGCAAAAAGATTTCACTTATAAAGGAAATCTGGTAGTAACCTCCGACTTGATACAACAATATGATGAAACAGACCTACGTCTCTCACATTACTTCTATCACACCCAAGGAAGTCAAAGAAGACCTGTCAAAAAGGATATTGAATTCTATATCCCGGCCAAATGGAGCAAAACCTCTTCCACCGTATATTCAAATGCTTTCCGATTGGCAGAAGCTTATTTGAATCGGGCAGAAGCTTACGCGGAGCTAGGAAAAACGGAAAAAGCATTGGCAGATATCAACACCCTTCGTGACCACCGGATGAAAACAGGAACTCCCCATCTAACAGTTGACAATGACGGAATCGTAGCCACTGTCCGTAAAGAGCGACGCCGTGAACTGGCATTCGAAGGATTCCGCTGGTTTGACTTACGCAGATACGGATGCCCGCCTTTAGAACATACATATTCATCCACGGAAACAGAAGGAGCAGGTGACAAGTTCAAGTTAGAGGATAAAGAATTATACATACTACCTATTCCTAAAAGCGAAAGAGACAGAAATACAATGATTGAAATCTTTAATCGTCCGACCAATGATCCTATTAAATAGAATTATTATGAAAAAAATTATATTATTAATGAGCTTGGTAGCAGGAATCAGTTCCTGCTATCACGAAGATGCATTAAATGTACCCGATCAAGCTGATAAATATGGAGTTTTGGAAGATGCTTCCACAGACCCTACCCGTCACTTCATATATCAATTCTACCAACAATATGAAACCGTAATAATAACCAATCCGACAGAAGCTGATTATAAATTCAATTTCACTTCGGACAATGGTATAAAAATCACCTCTCCCGAACAAAGCGAGGAAGTCATAAACGCAGGAATCGACTTTCTAAAAAAATCATTATTGAATTTGTATCCGGATAATTTCTTGAAAAAGAACTTACCTTTCTCAATTATCTTGGCAGAACAGGTTCAAATGGATGCATGGGGAGAAACCACTATATTAAATAGTTATGCAAGCGGTAACTTTATTGTTGTAAGCAATATAACTTCCGCTTTAAAGACAATGTCGCAAAAAGACTTTATTAAAATCAGAGCAGACATTAATGCCAGCTTCTGGGCTAAATACATGTCAGAAGTAAGAGGTGTATTTACTATTCCTGATACATTTTATAAAGAAAGCGAAGCTATTGAACCAGATATCTATAGCGGTTATTTCTATCTAGGCTATCAGTCACCTGCTGAAACAGATTTTTATCATTATGGGCTGATCAGTTATAATACCGATTCTTCTTATGTTGATGAAGAAGATCCCGATTTTCCCTTCTATTCACTCTATGCACCAACCAAAGAAATGGACTTATTGCAATGGATGAACTTCGTTTTTGAGAAAACCCAGGAAGAACTTCAGGAAATATTCGACGATTACCCCATTATGAAGAAGAAATACGACATCATCAAAGAAGCCATGTTGGCCAATGGCTTTGATTTATCACAGTTAGAACTATAATTTTAAAACAATATTATATGAATAAAATTTTTAATGTATTATTTACGGGTATGTTAGCCTTAGGGATTATGACGGCTAATGCAGAATCCCAAATCTTTAAAAAGAAGAAAAAGAAAAACAACATTTCGACCGAGCAAACCGACTCTGTCAAGAAAGACAGTGCAGCAAATTACAAGAAGTTATTGAAAGGAGCCAAAACTACTGAGGGAATGTTCAAAATACATCAAGTAAAAGACAAATACTATTTTGAAATTCCTAAAAAGCTGATGACACGAGATTTTATGATTTCATCCAGAGTCTCGAGTACAAGCAACAACAAAGACGTAGCTGCCGGACAAATGCCCCGTAATCCGGTAGTAGTAACGTTCTCTGCAGATAATAAGAAAGTATACATGCATAGAAAAATGTTACGCAATTTATGTGATACAACTTCCAACATGTATAAAGCCTTTCAACGTAACTATTCCGATCCTATATGGGAAGCATATAAAATTGAGAGCATTTCGCCGGACTCATCAGCCTATGTCATTGACATGACGCCTCTTTTCATCACGGATGTTCCTGAATTCAGTCCGTTCCGTTCTGGAAATATAATGGATGTACTAATGAAAAGAAAACCTTTGTCCGGTAGCTTGTCCTCTGCCAAATCCGCTATATTAGGGATAAAATGTTTTCCTCTGAACATTAATATCAAATCATTAATGAGTTATACCGTCAATGGCGGTCCGTTCACAGTGACAATGACACGAAATATCATTCTTCTGCCGGAAAAGACAATGCGTCCAAGATATAGTGATTCACGTATCGGATATTTCGACGAGAACAAATATCTATTTACCGAAAAGCAGGACGGTTTACAAGAATTGTCATATATCAATCGTTGGGACTTACAGCCGAAACCGGAAGATGTAGAACGCCATAAACAAGGTCAGTTGGTTGAACCGCAAAAACCAATCATTTATTACGTAGACACAGCTATTCCCGATAAATGGAGAGAATATATAAAAAAAGGAATAGAAGACTGGCAGATAGCTTTTGAAGAAATAGGATTCAAGAACGCCATTATAGCGAAAGATTACCCTAAAGATGATCCCAACTTCGACCCGGACGATATCCGTTACAGTTGTTACCGTATGATTACCACACCCGAAGAAAACTCAATGGGTCCCTCATGCGTAGATCCTCGTTCCGGAGAAATCATACAAGGAGACGTACTCTTCTATTCGAATGTTGTAAAGTTGCTGCATAACTGGCGTTTTGTACAAACAGCAGCGGTTGATCCCAACGTTCGAAAAGCTGTATTTGATGACGAAACAATGGGAAGCTCCCTACGTTATGTGGCAGCACATGAAATCGGACACACTTTGGGACTAATGCACAACTTTGGAGCCTCACATTCATATCCTGTAGATTCGTTACGTTCCGCCACTTTCACCCAAAAATACGGCACTACTCCTTCCATTATGGATTATACCCGTTTCAATTATGTTGCCCAACCCGGGGATAAAGGGGTTTCCTTAATGCCTCCTCACTTGGGAGTATATGACAAATATGCAATAAAATGGGGATATAAACCTATATATGAAGCAACTTCTCCAGAAGAAGAAAAGGAAGTTCTGTATACATGGATCAAGGAGAAAGAGAATGATCCGATGTATAAATACGGTCCACAGCCTTTCATCAATGAATTAGATCCTTCATGTAAGGCCGAAGATCTTGGTGACGACGCAGTAAAGGCGGGCAAATATGGCCTTAAGAATCTGAAAGTCATCATGAAAAACTTACCGGAATGGACAAAAGATGATGACTTCCAATATACCCGAATGTCAGAAGCCTATAAAGAAGTAATTATGCAAATGCAACGTTATTTGCTACATGCTATGGTATCAATAGGAGGTATCTATTTGGATGAGCCAAGACGTGACAATACTAAAGAAATAATAAAATTTGTTCCGAAGAAAGAACAGAAGGAAGCCTTAAACTTCGTCTTAGAAACAATGATGGAGCTACCGGAATGGATATTTGATAAGAAGATCATTGATTGTATAGGTCCCACCTATTCTCCCAGTACCTTGCAATCAATTATTGTCAGCCGTCTATTTTTCAACTCAATCTCCTCCAGTCTTGCCTTATTTGAAGAATTACATCCACAACAAGCTTACCGTTATAGCGATTTTATGGATGATTTCTATAACTTTGTTTGGAAAAAGACCAAGAATGGAGCTAAATTAAATATGTATGACTGTAACCTACAAGTTGCCTATGTAGAAAAGCTGTTAGATGCCGGAGGATTATCTAATAAAAAGGCCTCCATGTTCTCATTCAAGAATCTAAATGAAGTGGAAGAACAACTGTTAACGGACAATATAGAATGGCAAAAGGCCGGTTTTGAATTGAATACTTTGGGAACGATTGAGATGTTAAAAAATCCGGTAATTCACCAGAAACTTATAGACACTTACAATCTAATAAAAAGTAAAACAGGAAGCGGAGATGCATTTACCCGAGCTCATTATCGCAGTCTGGAATTTAAAATCAAGCGAGCTTTAGAAAAATAAAAAACACTTTTTCTAGTTATAAGGTAGCCTCAATTAATGCCCCTTGTTTATTGTACAATTCATTAAATTAATGAAAATA
>ERZ827469.1100-NODE-1100-length-25740-cov-8.129375_pt1 | contig 25740 bp, 23 predicted proteins | sample MGYA00519917_ERZ827469 | MGnify/ENA primary metagenome ERZ827469 (study PRJEB31778, sample SAMEA3449314) | human gut metagenome | biome: human gut; feature: human-associated habitat; material: faeces | place: United Kingdom | collected 2010/2012 ... | reverse complement strand
AAAGCATTGACAGCTCTGTACGCATTTTTTCTACTTCGCTTTTCAGCTTTTCAAAATCAGGGAATACAATAACATTATCCGATGAAGATATTTCTGCGGTCGTCTTGGCGTTTTCTTCTTCATCGTCCCTAAACATCATATACTCTGCGGCACGACCGGCAAGTCTTTTTCTGATTTCTTTTTCGTCCATTCAATCGCACCTCACTTTTCAGAACATAATTCTTTCCTCAGTTCCTTTGATAAAATGAAGGAATTATCTGGCATTATTCAGACTATTCATAGCCTCACTTATCATTTTGTAATACTGTTCTTTTACATTTTTTGGACCGAGTATTTTAACCTTTCCATCAAAACCGAATACCCATCCAAAGAATGTTGGACTTACTGATACTTCCGTTATCAATCGGAAAGAAGTCATATCATAAGCAAGTGTTTTTACATTTTCACCAAAACGGTCTATCATTGTTTTCATTAAGCTATTATCACATTGAAGGTCAACTTCAACCTCATCCCCGGAAAACATAAAGAACACTTCTTTTGTCAAATTTTCAAGGTCAAAATCTTTCGGCACAGGAATTGCATTTTCGGACAATATAGTTGGCGCAGCGGCAATACGGTCAACTCTAAAATTGATAACTTTGCCTTTCTTTTCAGAATAACCAATCACATAATAGTAATCGCCACTCCAAATCAATTTATAAGGACTAAGTTTGTAAATTTCCCCTTTATTTTTCAAAACCTTTTTCTTAAGCCCGGAATAATCATAATATTGGAATGAAATCTGCTTTCCTTCGTTAATTGCATCGTTGATGGTATCTACTATGTAATAAATCTGCTCATTGTCTGGCTTAATTCTATCTACAACATAATTGTTTCGTCTAAGTTTGGACACTTGTCCCTGACTTGTCAGAGTGTGGATTTTTCTTATCAAACTTTCACTTTTCTTCGCCGTGATAAATCGTGACGACTCAACGGCATCAATAAGCAATTTTAATTCCGGCAATTCAAATTTTCGACTACCTATGAAATATTTACTTTGTGTTGAGTGAACAGTAACAATATCCACACCGAACTCTTGTAACGCTGCAATATCCTTGGTAAGCGTAGTTCTATGAGCCGAGATACCATATTCGTCTTGAAGCTTATCTATAAGCTGTTTTGTAGTAAGAGGGTGTTCTTCATCAGTGTACTGTTCCAATATCCTCAACAAATATAAAATTCTTGGTTTTGTTTCCATAGTCTACCTCTTGAAAATATAATTTACAATAGCAACCTTTCTAAACGGTTACTTGTTTGTTCAATTTTCCTTGGCTGTTATGATATAGCATCTTTTTTGCAAAAACACATCTCATTTTGTTCGCTTATATGTCTTGTAAATATATTTTTGTTCCCATATCTCATCGTGATATGACCCGTACTCTGAAATCTTGCAATCATTGTAAAGGTCATCGGCAATCTCCAAAATAACATCTTTCAATTCAAGATTATCTAAGTATTTTTGGGGGATACCTTTCAGCCCAAGGTATGCACCTAATATATTTCCAGTTACAGCTCCTGTAGAATCGCTATCACCACTATGGTTAACAGAAGCGATAATTGCTTTATCAAAATCATCGGAGTATTTTAAGGAACAATAAATAGCAATCGCAAGCGTTTCTTCAGCAACCCAACCTTGCCCAAGTTCTCTGATTGCTTCCAAATCATCAATGTCCTCTTTTGATAATGCAATAGCTTTATCTATTAAATCAATTTGTTCCGATAAGTGTTTTCTGTTAGTAAATTGTCTACGAAGTGCTTCTTTCATATCTAACACAGCATCCAACAAAGAAATATCTTCATTATGAGAAAGCGACTGAACGATATGTACCAATCCGGCTGCTGGTATATAGCCTAATTCGTGACCGTGTGTTATAGCTGCTGTTTCAGCACCAATCATATCAATTTCATCAATGGTTCGCCTTTTGGTTTCAAAATACAAACCAATAGGTGCAACCCTCATAACGCCACCACAACCTTTACTTCGGTTTATTGGCTCGTCTATTGTTCCGTTTGCACCGTTTTCAATAGCGGTAAGACAAGTGTTTCCGGGCGCTCTGCGATTATATAATTCAGGAATATTGATTAACCAAGAGTAAGGGGATTCTTCATTTAAGGGATATTTTTCACACTGAGTACGAAGCCAATCCTTATAACAGAAGGCAATATAACTCGGATATGACCCCATTATTCCACGTGTCATTCCTCTTGTTGTACCAAGTAATAACCCATTAGCAGTAAACAAAGTCATTTGTGTATCGTCTGAAATCTCTGCAACTCCATTAACAAGGTCGTATTCAGTTATTCCATTTTCTCCATAACGACTAAAGATGGTTTCTTCATCAAGAAATTCAACAGCATATCCCAATGCATCTCCAGCAGCACCACCTATTAGGCAACCTCTAAATTTATCAATATCCTTCATTCAGCACACACCTTACTTTCTCTGCAATGCACCCACCATAATCGGAAGGTCAGAAATATCTATACTGTTTATTTCACAGAAATGTTCCAAAAATTCCTGAGCAAGAGCTTCATCTTTTTTTCCTTTTTTAACAGATACAATATCTTTCAAAATGCTTGCTGCTTGTTCATCGGTTATGTATCTGTGCAATCCTTGACCCCAAGCTGCCTTTTCAGGAGCATTTTCATTATGATAGTAATTCCAAAACAACACCTTTTTTGCTTCATCTTTTGTAAGACTTAATTTGTATTTTGATGAGGTTGTTACATAACCCTCATCACGATTGTCGCCTTCATAGGCTTCATCAACAAGGAATACCCCAAATACAAATCTATCTTTTTCAGAATCGTGAGGTTCTCTTGTCGTAAGAATAGCTAAACTGTTTACCTGAACCTTATTCAACTTCATAGGTCTTTGATGATTTTCTTTTGTCAATGCAAATCCGGCAAACGCTGTCCAGTTTCTAAGCATTTGACTTTCATAGCAAACGAATCCATCTTCTTCTGAAATGCTATCCAATTCTTTTCTTGTAATAATTCCGTCATAATACTGCTTACAAGGAGAGTCATCATCACAGCACCAATTATGCTGAGCGACCTCAATGTTATAATCTATCATTTCATCACTACAAGCACATATATATCCGATTCCGTTTTCAGCCAGGCCACCATTACAATAGTTACACTTAAAAGCAATGTTTTCTTTCGGATATGTTTTCTGTCTTGTTCCAGATGGTTTAACAATCGTTTGAGTTTTTATTAAACGAGCTTGTTCTTCTTGCTTTTGTCTTTTGATTTCCGCTTCTTTTTCCTTTTTTGTCGCCAATTCTTCAAGCACTATATTCTGTATATTTGAATTTTCGCATTGTAAGAACTTTTCAAAAGCTTCAGGAAACTGAAACTGCTTTGTTCCTACCGGAAATTCGATTTTAAGATATGTGTCTGTTTGTTCAATGACCTTGCCGACACCAAAACTCTTATGTTTTATATTAACACCTAATAATTCAATCATTCCGTTCACCTTGTCCTTCTTTATCCGCATTTTTATAATATGGACTCAAATTTATAAACAGCTTTTTCATTTCGTCCACATCTGCACAGTTTTGGAATATGTATTCGAGTAATTCTTCTTGTCGTGCTTGTCCCAAAGTCAAACGATATAAAGAAAGTATTTTTATAAGTCGCTCGTATGCCAATTCATCACGACTAAACGGGTACATCGGTACAATTCGTTCTATCTTTACCATATCATCACGTTTGGTTAATCCCCAAAATGGAATTAGGTCAGAGCCTTTTCCTCCGTTTTCCTCTTTGGCTGCAACATCAAACATTTCTTTCCATACATTTTCCTTAAATTTAATATCTCCATATCGTTTAGAGATGTTCTGACGAATAGCCAAACACTCAAAGCGATTGATACGCCCTTCTCGCTGTTCTAAGTCAATCGGATTTGATGGCAGATTCCAATGCACAATTCTTCGGCAATAATTGTGGAAATCCAATCCTTCTTGTCCTATGGAAGTAGATGCTAAAACAAATGGTCTAAATGGAGAATTGAAAGAATTTCTAACGCTCTTTTTTCTGTCTGCGTCCTTTTCTTTTCCTTCTCCTTTAGTAAAGGCAACTGCAAAGTGAGAACGAATAGCAGTTGGTTTTTCCTTTGTTCCATTTGCTCTTGCCTTAAACGCATTGAATGTATCAATAGTGTAAATTGTGGTTCTCACATCCATAGAACTTGCTATTGTATAGTGTAAGTTATCAACCAAATTATTGTCTGCGTCTAAACCGTTTGTAATTAAATGAGCATATTCATCAAACATAGCCTGAATGTTTCCCTGCTTGCAATAGGTAAGCAGATTTTCCCAATGTGCGTCCTCGCTTTTTTTACCACAAGCAAGCTCGACTGTGGCTGTAGACTCGGCTGTATTCATACGGTTTATAAAGATTTTTGCAATCTGACTTGGCAAATAACTTGGAAAAGTAGTTCCTCGTTTGCAGTAAGATTGATAGGTTCTGTTTATAGTTATTGCAGGAGAAGCTATTGCCATATCTGCAAGAACATCTAACAAATCATCAGGTTTTTTCCCAAGCGTACAAATCTTTCCGTAGTTTGTTTCCAAATACAACTCCCGTAATGTCTGAAGATGGGTTAAAAATCCCTTTTGTCGCTTGGATTTCTCTTCTTCTTCATCAAACGAAGCAAGAGCTTCACCACTATTCAGCCAAGTTGTAACATATCCCGCACCGTCCAATAACAGAGGTGCAAGATAATACCATCGTTTATCCTGCGTTCCCGATGTCGGAGCAGTATATTTATCTAATTTCTCAGCAATCTTGCTCTTTATATCTTTTTCTATTTCTTTTAAACTCGCACCTGCATTAAGATATTCAATAGGGTCATAACATCTTGTTAAAAACTGCGATGGATACATTAAGCAAAATAAAGTCATTGCATTTGGTGTTCCATTACTTACTGAAAAATTAAGTCTCGCTGATGGATAACGCCTTTCTCCGGTATAAAAGTAATGAGCTTCTTTTGCTTCATTGGATTTTGCTAATTTACCCACAGTTTTTCGTTCTGCTTCATAAGACAGCAATCCGGCTATCATTCGAGGAACCATCTCCCAAGACGAGAAGATAAGTGTCTTTGAAAAAGCAGGAACATTTTTGAAAACACCTTGTGGAGCATAATAAGGCTTTGAAGGAGGAACCCATAGTAACAATTCAGCATTATCCTTGAATGTATGAGCCATAACCCTATCAAGTCGTGCGTTGTTATTAGGAATTTTGTCATACTTATCAATGGTTCTTCTCTTTAGCCAAAAGCTATCTTTATTGATTTTATTTATTTCTTCAGGTCGCTCTTTGAAATATTTCTCCAAGTATCTTTTAAGTTGGTAATCTCGCATAAATGACATAAGATAAGGAGTCGATTTAATATAGTCTACCGGAACATTAAAAGAAGCTCCAACTTCTTCAAGAAGTTTCTGTGCCTGCAAATAGGATTTTATATCTTGTTCCATTACACTTAGTGGAACATTAACATCTTTATCATCAATAATATCTGCATTTTCCGTTGCAGAAACACGTTCCGTTCGGCATATATGCTGATACATAGCGTCTTCTGCTGCCTTTTTGGCTGCAAGGATGGTTGTATCCCCATCTGTCAATTCTTTTAAGTGGACAGAATAATTGCTCCACACCGACTTAAACTTGTTTTTTTCTTTTTCTGTAATGTTAAGAAAATTCATAACATCAAAGAATTCGGAATAATGTTCGTCTACCTGTGCTTCATCAATTTCTTCAAGGGTAGAGTACATCTTATACGGTGTAGCAGACAGTAATAACATTCTAACTTTATCTGAATTAAAGAACTTATTTGCTAACATTCCTGTTTCAGATTCAGGGTCAGAATTAATCAAATACTTAAAACGCTGAAACTCGTCCATAATGACAAGGTCGGGTTCAAGTTTATCTAAACTGATTTTTGCAAAAAGGACTCTTAATTTTCCAATGACATAAGTGTTGTTCTGTTTTTTATAACCATACTTTTCAATATTTTTGCACATACCTATTATCAAGTCTAAGTATGTAACATTTTCTTCTACCGTTTCTCTTAGTTCCACAGACAATTTATCAAGCATATAAGACAGATACTTTCCTCCGGAAAGTTTGTCACATTCTACAACTTCTGTTTCATACCAAGATTTTGCCCAGCCATCCCAACCACTGCTTGCTCCATCTTTCATTGCAAACTCTAAGGCTTTTGTATATGGAGACAACTCCGGCAATCTTCTGAGGATTGCAAACATCAATGCACGTTCAGAATAAGTTCCTGCACCATTCGTCATTCTAAACGAAGTGTCCGGGGTAAGTGGAATCAGCTGAATATATCGACTTAATAAGTCTGAGTCATTCTCTTGTTTGAAAATATTAAGGTGCTGCATAGACAGTCGTGATGACCCAGTATGCTCGGTTCTTAATTCACTTGTTATTCTTAGTTTATTTAGATTCTGTTCTGCAATAGAAGCATTGGAACAGATATAAACAACCTTCACAAGATTATCTCCGGCTTCTTTTTGCATTTTTGCAAGTTTTGCTATTGTACCACGAGCAATCAACGTTTTCCCAAGTCCAACTTCATCGGAAACTAACACTCGCATTTGGCCAGCTCTATAAAGCTGATCAATGCGAGTTACGGTTGCTTTCTGGAAATCCTTTAACCCTGACATTACTGTGTTTTCTATTTTTTCAATCTGACTCATAACATTAATATCAGCCATTAAAGTTTCACCGCCTTCTTGAACACATTATATAATTCCTCGAACTGTTCAGGAATCACACCGTCTGTGGAAATAGCCTTTATCAAATAATCTATTTCCTTGAAACGTTCCGGGGCTGTCGCTGCTGTTTGAAGCATTTTTTCATAAAGAGCAGGTATTTGAATTGTTCTATGAGTATGATTCCCTCCCACAATCTCTGCTCCACTCGCTACTTCCAATGCACTCAGCACATAATTGTCTCCAAGCAAAAATGCAATATAACGATAAAAACATTCTTTATCTTTCACAATATTAGAAACAACAACTTTTTCTCTATCTTCCGGTATTCCCTCCGTAGGAACAATGATTACCCTTTGTACGGTACTTGTTCCGTCACTAACAGAAATCTTATAAAACTCAGAAAGCTGTGTTAATGACAATGATTTGAATAATATGTTTTCACTTATCGCTTCCGTCTTGTTGGAAAGAAGCGGAGATACGGTAACAACATATTCGCTGTTTTCAAATCTTGCAAAATTGACATTTATATCGTAATTATCGCCATTACAAACCACCTTAGCAGATGGTTTCATTCTATTGATTTCCTTGATATAGCTATCAAGAATATTCTGTTTTTCTTGTTCTTCATCAGCAGTAATATTGTCCGTCAGTTTTACCTCCTGAAATGGGTTAGACGGATTATCTTCAGAACCATTAAATAGTGATTCTGATAGTTTTCTCATATTCAAATAACGATTTTTAGATTTAAGCATCATCGTAAATTCCACATTGCCTTTAATCGCATTGTGAGAAGCATTCAACGAACCTAAATACAAATATGTATCTGAGTATTTGCGAACCATATATAATTTTGCGTGAATATCTTGCTTTTGAATTTGCTGCGTTTCTTCTTCAGAAATCGTTGACTCTCCATCAACCACAGCATCTTTCATTGTAAATATTCTAAAATCAGCACAATCGGTAGGATTAAGTTTTCCAAGTGACATCGCTCTTGTGAAAAGCATATAATCCGTATGGTTTATGTATTTGTTTCTATCAATAAAATCTTTGATTACCGAGTTCGTTAAGAATGGGGACATTATCAATATCTCATGAAAACTGTCCTCGAACAACGGTGCAAACGATTTATCTTCGGTTGTATGAAAACCACCGTTGCCATTTTTTATTCCAGTTGGCAAGAACTCGAAATCATCAAATTCCTTAGAGTTCAGTTCAAAATGAACATAAGGCAACTCTCGAATAATCGTTCTGATTTTTTTTGACTTTGCCTTTGCATTTTCATCAGAAGGCAGAGCGTTTGTGAGGTAGGAGAGGAAGTCGCTTACCGGAGCTGTTTTAAGTGTTTTACGACCATTTACTTTACCTTCCATAGTGAAGGTCACATCCCAACTTCTATCAAAAGTCAGGTTTCTACTTAAAACAACAACTCGGTATAGTGGTGTTCCATTCTCATCAACATATCTTATAAGCCAAAATTTTGGGTGGAATGACGGATACTTAGCAATTCCTTTTCGCTTTGCTGTACTTACCTGAAATACCATTTTTTCAAGCAGAATATAAAGCGAAGTTATGTTATTAGGAGTATATATCTGCCCACCTTCACAAAAAAGGGCAACTTTATCTCCGGTTGCCCGCAATGCTTCCAACAAACAAATAGGATTCTTCATCAAATCACTATCGGTTTCTTCCGAAAGACCAAGAGCAATACAAGCACCTACAAGTGCATCTAAATCTAATGAATAGGTTGTACCTATTGCAAAATCAAGTGTATAACCGTCAGGTGGTGCAAGAACCTGACCATAATCTAATCGGTCATTATTTGGATTAAGCATCGGTCTTGTCCTCACTTTCCATAATATCTCTGACTATTGTTCTTGCATTGTAAAAACGATAATCCAGTTCTTTTCCTCCCAGCCATTCATTAGGATTAAATTCGCCTGGATGTTTAGTTTTTGCTCTGTTAGTACCTTTTAACTGTACTTCTCGTGAAGTAATACATTTTTTCAAGGCTTCCACATTTCCGGCAATCATATATTCCTGACATTGTTTCAAAAATTTTCGGAGCAGCGGATTGTTGAACACTTCTAATTTTTCTAAAATGTAATCTATATCAATATCTGCCAACTCAGAAAAGATTGGTTGCAATCTTTCCAATTCTCTGTTGGCTTCATCATTTTTACTATCCGATATGACAATGTTATAAACTGTACGAATAGTATATATAAAATCCGAAAACGCATACGCAAGCCAATATGTTTCCTTAATATCTTCAGGGAACATATCAATAATGCTGCTAACATCTTGAAAAGAAGTGCAATCAAGGAACTCTGCAATATCATTTTCAAGTACATACGCAAGCATTGAGCCTCTGCAAGATGTGATAATTTGCTCTTTCAAAAATGCAGCTTCTTCACTACTTAAATTCATTGAGAAATCTTCAATCCAATTATCTCTATAAAGGGGCATTTTCCAAAATTGCATACCGTACAAATCACCAGCATTTTTATCATCGCACTCATTTTCTTCTGCATTATCATTTCTATTACCAAGTTTTTTCAATGTGGCTTTCTGTGATTTTAATGCACACGAAACACGCACATATTCGGAGAGAGAAAGACTTCCTCCGGTAAATATCCCATATCGTCTGAGTCCAGCCCAATAAATACTTGCTGGTGTTCGTTTTACCCAATTCCCATTTTGAAGCGAGTTTTTACCAATAAGTCCACTTTCATTTCTGTTCTGACTAAATAAAATCTCGCCACAAGTTCTTTCAATCGTATCCAATGTCTTTAAGACCTTGTTCGGATTGGTTTCATTGCTTTTCTCCAGTTGTTTCAAGGCATACGGAACAGCAAAGAAATATTTTGCTCTTGTTTGGATGGTGGAAGTCCCCGGAAAGAAAAGGTTGGAAAAACCATCTCTAACAGCGGCAATGCCCAGCTCATCTAAAGTCCCGCTCTCAGAAAGCAGGTCTAAAACGCTCAACACTTTGCTTCGTTCTGATTTTGAAAAGTCAATCCAACCTAATTCCATTTTCTTATCTCCTAAATCTATGAATTACTTTGCATATTTTTTGAAATTCTCAGCCTGTTCAAGAACTTCCTTGTAAACATCATCAATCGTTACCGGAGGATAATCAAACTCATCAAGCAAGAGAATAAGGTCAACTTGCAAATTTGCTTTTATATCTTCACGGGTAGACCAATCAGTATATCGTGATTTGTCATCGACGATAGTTTTAATTCTCTTTGAAAGCTCAATCATCTTATCGTCAGGGTACTCAAACTCATATTTCTTGGATACCGCTTTCAAAATATCATAGAAAGCTTTCTCCTCGTAGTCGATACCCATTTTCTTAAATGAGTTTTTCTCTGCTTTGAGTTCAGCAAGTAGCTGTGCAAGCTGTTCAGCAACATCATCAAGAACCTCGTTTGCATACGCTTCATCACGACGACGGTTGTTATATTCATCCACAACCCTTTTCAATCTGTCAGCAAACTCAACACCCATAATCTTGTTGACTTTCTTAAATTCATCAATTGCTTGTGAGAGAAGCCTTTGTAAGATTTTGATTTTTGTGTTCGGCAACTGAATGGCATTTATCTTGTCCATATATTCATCGCTAAAAATATCGACAGAGATGTGCTTTCCAGTTTCAAACAGTTCCTCTATACCGTCAGACTGAATAGCCCCCTCAAGCATTTGACGAACACGAGCGTTCATCTGTTCAATATCAGGAGCATCACCCTTTGTAAGTTTGAAAAGGATGGAACGTACAGCACAGAAAAAATGGATATAATCTTTATCTTTATCGGAAAACTTCTCACTCGAACTGCAAAGATTAAACGCTTGCTTCATTCTCTTGACAGCAGCCATAAATCTTCTTTCTAATTCTTCTGAAAGCTGAACATACTCAACAGCACGATTTAAGCAAGCAAGTTGCTCCGTAGGAGAACCGTTGAAGAAATCGGCACTGTTAAAGTTATGGAACATCTGACCAAGAACTTCTAACTGGTCTTTAACTATAGTAATAGATTGTTCCACGCCCTCAAATTCTTCACTTTCAAAGTTGGTGTATTTTTTGAGAGCCATATTCATATTCTTTTTAATACCGATGTAATCAACAATCAAACCTTTGTCCTTGCCCTCACATACACGATTAACACGAGAAATCGTCTGAATAAGTGTATGCTGCTGAATAGGCTTGTCGATATAAATTGTGTCAAGCTCAGGAACATCAAATCCGGTCAGCCACATATCGACAACAATGGCAATCTTGAAATTGGACTTAGGATTTTTGAACTGACGGTCAAACTCCTTGCGGTCATCTTTTGAACCAAGCATTTCAAATAGCTCCGGTTCATCATCTTTATTGCGTGTCATAACCAACTTGATTTTTTCCATTGGTTTCAACACTTTCTTGTCTTTATCGTTTAGAATAGCACCGTCATCACAGATTTTCTTTTCTGTCCATTCAGGTCTGAGTTCTCTAATAATCTTGTATAGGTCATATGCTATGTAACGGTTGGAGCATACGAACATTGCCTTGCCTGCAACCGTGGCACCCTCGGCGACACGATTTTCGTAATGTTTTATAAAATCTTCCGCCACAGCACGGAGTCTGTCAGGGTCGCCAATAATGATTTCCATATTTGCAACTGCCTTTTGACTTTCTTCAATCTGATGTTCGTTTGCACCTTCACGCTCACATTGAGCATAATATTCTTCTATTTGTTTTACTTTTTCTTGGTCAAGCATAACCTTAGCAGCACGACCATCATAAACGAGATTTACAGTAATTCCGTCACGCACCGCTTCTGTCATTGTGTATGCGTCTACAACTCCACCAAAAACCTCAATCGTTCCGTCAACCGGAGTACCAGTAAATCCTACATAAGTAGCATTAGGAAGTGAGTCATGCAGATATTTTGCAAAACCGTAGGTTCTCTCAACACCTGACTCTGTGATTTTTACCTTTTGGTCAAGATTGATTTGACTCCTGTGTGCTTCATCAGAAATACAAATTACATTTGTTCTGTCTGTAAGGAGCTGTAAATCCTCTGTGAACTTCTGAATAGTTGTAAGATATACACCACCGCTTGTTCTGCCTTGAAGCTCCTGACGAAGTTTTTCACGGGAGTCAATGCTGACAACTGTTTCATCGCCAATGTATTTTTTAGAGCCGACAAACTGCTTAGAAAGTTGGTCGTCAAGGTCAGTTCTATCTGTAATTATCAAAATGGTAGGGGAAGAAAAGTATGTGCTTTTCATCAACATACGAGTAAGGAACAGCATAGTATAGCTCTTTCCACATCCGGTTGCACCAAAGTATGTACCACCTTTACCGTCTCCTTCAGGACGAAGATGAGCCTTGATATTCTCATACAGTTTGCTTGCTGCAAAGAATTGTGGATAACGACATACTATCTTAAGGTCTTTGTCTGAGTTATCAGGGAAGTAGATGAAGTCTTTGATAACTTCAAGTAAACGGTCTTTTCTGAAAAGTCCCTTAATCATTGTTACAAGGGAGTTGATACCGTCCAATTCTTTATCGTCAGCATTGATTTTTCTCCACGCATAGAAGAAATCATATGGGCTAAAAAGAGAACCATACTTATTGTTTGCTCCATCGCTGATAACAATGAAAGCATTGTACTTGAAAAGCTCAGGAATATCTCTGCGGTAACGAATTGTAAGCTGCTTATATGCGTCCATTATAGTAGTGTTTTCTTTTACAGCACTCTTAAATTCAAGCACAACAACCGGAATACCATTTACGAACACAATGCCATCAGGAATACGCAACTGATTGTTTACGCCTTCAATTTCAAACTGATTAACCACCTTGAAAGTATTGTTTTCGGGAGCGTCGAAGTCAATAAGTTCAATATAGAGGTCTTTCTGAGTTCTGTCCTCACGGTTAAGAATAAAGCCATCGCAGAGTAACTTGAATACAGCTTTGTTGGCTTCATAAATCGTACCGGAAATATTACGCAGCATTAGAATGACACTATCCACCTCGCTCGGTGTGATACCGTCTTTCGCATAGCGATTATATAGATATTGCTTCAGGTCGTCTGTAAGCAGAACCTCTGTCCTTTCTCTGTGAATTTGGTCGCCACTCAGATAGGTGTACCCTTCATCTTTGAATAGTTCCATTATCGACATTTCTAATGCGTGTTCGTTAAAGTTTGTCATTGTGTTCGCTCCTTATTTTAGTCTATGAACTCTTGTTAGTTGTTTCTTATATCGAGTACCTTCTGTGTCCTCAACAATAGCAGTTATTTTAGTGAAACGATGTACTTTCATCTTTGAAATCGTAGAAAGTAATTCATTCGTATTATAATATTGAGATGTTTCTTCTCCTTGAGAAAGCATAACCTGACTGTCAAATAAAGTGTTTTTATTAATATAAATGCTTTTACCGATTAAAAAGCCGATTGTTTTTATTTTTATGTTTCTGTTGCCTATATTTGTTGCGGTAATATGATAACCTATGCCATCTGCTGAAATATAGCTGCCAGTCACAACCATTACTCTTTTTCTATATGGCAGTCTTGCGGTATGTATGGATACAATAATTGCTATAATGCTGACAAACAAAGTTAACGCAGATAAAACAATAGAAACAAAGCCAACATTGTTGTTGCACCAAATAATAAATTCGTTCAATTGCTTCACCTTTCCTATATTTCGTAATGTAATGTTTGGTAAATGATAATTTAGAAGCGACAGCCCGTACTATTTACAAGTCATACTTCGTTGATTTTGAACCCTTCGACTTGGTTCAACCTGAGTCTTGGCAAGAAGTTACGATTGATGACATTGCAAAGAAAGTTGTTTGTGGGAAAACTCCACCAACTGCGGATGCTGAGAACTACGGTGGAAGTGTCCCGTTTATCACAATTCCTGATATGCACGGCAGCGTATATACCACTTCAACTGAACGATTCTTATCAGATAAAGGGGTTGCAACACAAGCAAACAAAACTTTACCTGAAAATAGTATCTGTGTTAGCTGTATCGCTTCGGTCGGTTTAGTATGTCTTACCGCTGAGCCAAGCCAAACCAATCAACAGATTAACTCTATCGTATGCAAAAAGAAAATTAGTCCTTTCTATGTTTACATTAAGATGACTACACTTACTGAGTATCTTAAACAACTTGGTGCAGGCGGTAGCACAACGCTTAATGTCAACAAAACACTATTTGGGCAAATTCCAATTCTTTTACCTGATGAAACAGTAATGAATGAGTTTCACAGAAAAGTTGAACCGCTATTTTCTACAATTAGAGAAAATCAATACGAGATACAACATTTAGAGTCTTTGAAATCATTACTTCTAACACAAATTTCAAGCCGCTAAATTATCATTTATCTGCTTCTTGAGAGCAATTCTGTCTGTGATGGTTTTGTAGGCTTTAACGATATTCTTTTGCTCGCTAATATCAGGAACAGGAAGTTCTACCATACAAAGTTCGTTCCAATCAAATATCTCCCTTACGCTGCCGTGTGACTTATACCTTGCATATCTATCAAACTCAGGTCTGCTGAACCAAAGCATAAGATATTCAGGGTCAAGTTCTTCTTTATTTGATACTTCAAAAACGGTATATGAGCTTGAGATGATACAGTCATCACCATCTAAATAAGCGATGGATATTTTTTCACCATTTCGTGAAGTAACGGGGCCGTATGCAAATTGTCCCGTTTTGACTATCTTATAACTTGATAAATCTGTACCTACGATGTTAGCAATTGACGGGATGAATTTCTTGCCAATACTTACACCAAGCAGATTTGTAACAGATAAATCCTTATTTCGCTCATCTACAAGACGAATGTAATTTCCTAATACCTTGTAATCAGTTCTCATTATTACCACCTCAGCCAATGTATTTTCTGTGTGCTATCTTAACATTACTCTGTTTAACCATTGCATATTGCAAGGTCGTATCTATTCTTTTATGCCCTAATAGTTGCTGAAGTTGCTCTATGGGCATTCCTTTGTCTATTGCCATCGTTGCAAGGGTTCGCCTGAATTTATGAGGGTGAACTTTATTTAATCCCAAGCGTTTCCCAAGCTGTCTAAGTCTTACTTCAATTCCGCCGATATTCATTCGGTTGTATGGATATTGTAGTGATACAAAGAGTGCCGGGTTGTCGTCTTTTCGGCTGTGCAGATAGTTCTGTAAATGGATTTTCGTCCTTGCGTCAAAGTAAACTATTCTTTCTTTATCGCCCTTACCGAACACGACACATTCTCTTTCGTTGAAATCTATATCTTCACGGTTCAGCAGCACCATTTCTCCGACACGCATACCTGTTGAAGCAAGCATATCTATCATTGCCAAGTCTCTTAGTTCTGTACAACTGTCACGCATAAGTTCAAGTGCTTCATCAGAATAAGTTTCTTTTATGTTTGTTCCGGTTTTAACCTTATGTATGCGTCTAACCGGACTTTTCAGTATATAGTCCTCGTCTTCAAGCCAAGAGAAGAAACTTGACAGTATCCTTCTGATATTGTCTATTGTAACCTTGCTTGAATTCTTTTTAGCCTGATATTCCGTGAGGTAACAGCGAATATCATCAGTTACAATATACTTAATTTCTTTCCCAATACCATCGAGCATTGAATGTATTGTTGCTTCGTAGTATTTTAAGGTTTTCTCAGAGCAACCTTCAATCTTCTTCGCAGAGAGGAAGGACTCAACTAAGTTCTGCTCTGAGATTACCTCGTCATTTTTATTTTTTGTTACCTCATAGTCGAATAGTGTGTGTTCCAACACTTCTTGTAGTTTTTCTGATTGTGCATTGTTCAGGTAAGGCAACATAGCCTGAACAACATCTGTGATTAAATTCTGTTTCATTGTCTTTCTCCTTTAATTATTAAGAGAACGACAATCAACGGCAGTTCCTTTTGTTTAACTCCTGCCGTTGGTAGGAGTTATTCAGCTCAACGGTAAATGATAATTTAGCGGCTTAACCTGCTAAACGTGAAAGTAATAAATCAGATAGTTCTTTAAGTCGTACAATTTCACTTTTGTTAGCCGTTATGGTTTCATATACCGCTTTTGCTTTATCATTAAATGCTTCAATTTGCTCATAATCGGGTTTTGCAACTTCGATATTGTTCAAAATCTCCTGTGTAAGTAGTTGCTGACCCGTACCAACGTGGTGATTGAACAGGTTAAGACTTTTCAAGAGGAAGTAATCAAAGAACTCATCCTTTGAAAGCTTTGATTTGGCAAAAATGGCGTTATCACTTACCCAACAAATTCCTTGTTCAAGGTAAACGCTTCCGCAGTATGCACCAACACGACCGACAAGAATAGCATTTTCGATATTGTATTGGTCGGTGTAGGACAAGACGCCGTTTCCGCCATAAACCGGAATAGTACCATCTGTCTTAGGACGAGATTTTCCGTTTCCAAAAGACATTAACTCACTTAATTTAGAATGTTCTGCGGTCTTTTTGGGGGAAAATGTGTCAAAGAATACTGCTGTCAGCATTGCTTCTAAATTATCATTTATCTGCTTCTTGAGAGCAATTCTATCTGTAATTGCCTTATAAGCATTTACGATTTCCAACTGTTCGTCAATAGACGGAACGGGAAGTTTCATATTTGCAAATTCTTCCCAAGGCATACTGCCACGAACACCGCCGACCGCAATAAAAGAAGCTTCACGGTCAAACTCAGGTCGCATAAACCACATTTCTAAATACTCCGGCAGCACAACACTTTTATCTTTAACCCTGAAAATCGGATATGCAGGCGACATAATTGCTTTGTCAAACTCTTTTTGACAAGCAACAGGTATTTTTTCATCTCTGCTAACCTGCATAAGACTGACTGCAAAATCATACTTTTCAATAACCTTATACTTTGTAAGGTCAGTCCCGATAACATTAGCTACTGAAGATATAAACTTCTTGTCTATACTAACGCCGATTAAATTGGTTACAGAACCATCTGTATTTCGTTGGTCTATTCTTTCAACCAATTCACCAATAGATTTATAAATTGATTTCATAACCCAGCTCCTTAAATACAGAAAGCAAATCAGCCTTTGACTTTTCTTCAGCAACAAGAAGTTCCTTGAGTTCGCCCTGCAAAGTTTTCATTTTTGTGTCAAAATCAATGTTTTCATCACGGTTGACGAACTCAATATATCTGCTTGGAACAAGAGTGAATCCCTTTTCCTTAACTTCTTCAAAAGAAGCAGAATAGCAAAACTCCGGTACATTCTGATAAGTCTCTTCATATCCTTCTTGTTGCCAAGCGTGATATACTGTTGTAACTTTTGCTCTATCTTCCTCTGTGAGTTCAATGTACTTCTTTTCATAAGGACTGCCCATTTGACGCAAATCCATAAAGAGGATTTCCTTTTCACGATTGCGATAGCGTTTGAGCTGACCATTCTGTTCTACAACACGAGCTTTTTTGTTCTTGTTCAAAATCCAAAGAGTAACGCTTATGTCAGTCGTATAGAAAAGGTTTCTCGGAAGTATGATGATTGCTTCAACGAGATTATTCTCAATGAGCTGTTGTCTGATTTTCAACTCTGTTCCGTCATCAGACAAAGCACCATTTGCAAGCAGGAAACCTGCTACTCCGTTCTGTGAAAGCTTTGACACTATGTTCAAAATCCAACCGTAGTTTGCATTGCTTGTAGGAGGTACTTCATATCCATTCCAACGAGGGTCGTCTATGAGTTCATCGTTTCCTCGCCATTCTTTCTGATTGAAAGGAGGATTAGCCATAATGTAATCGGCTTTTAGGTCTTTGTGCTGGTCATTTGTAAATGTATTTGCAGCCATCTCTCCGAGATTTGCAGCAATACCACGGATAGCTAAATTCATTTTTGCAAGTTTGAATGTGGTATTGGTGTACTCCTGCCCATAAATAGAAATCTTTTTCTTATTTCCGCTATGAGCTTCCACGAACTTAATAGACTGAACAAACATACCGCCTGAACCGCAGCAAGGGTCATAAAGGATACCGTCATACGGCTCAAGCATTTCGGCAATTAGGTTTACGATACATTTCGGAGTGTAGAACTCGCCCTTACCTTTACCTTCCGCAAGTGCAAATTTGCTAAGGAAATATTCATATACACGACCTATGATGTCGTTCTCTTTATCGTCTGTGTTTATGCGGTTGATTTCATCAAGCAAAGAAGCGAGCTTTGCTGTGTCTATATGAAGGCGAGAATAATAGTTATCCGGCAATGCACCTTTAAGAGCCGGATTATTTTTCTCAATAGTGTAAAGTGCTGTGTCTATTTTCAACGCAATATCATCTTGCTTTGCGTTTTCCATAATATAAGACCAGCGACTTTCTTCGGGAAGATAGAAAACATTTTCCTGAGCATAAAATGGTTTCATATCTGCGTACTTCTCGCCGTGAGTCGTAATAATTTTCGTTCGACATTCTTCAAATTTATCACTTGCAAATTTCAGGAAAAATAAGCTCAAGACCACGTGCTTATATTCAGCAGGTTCAACAGAACCTCTTAGCTTATCAGCACTTTTCCATAGAGCTTCTTCCATTGATATTTCTTTCTTTGGTTTAGCAGCCTTTGCCATTACGGTTACCTCCATTTATTTGAACTGTCTTCTTATTAATCATCTAAAATAACTTCACATATATCACCAATATCACAATGAAACACCTTACATATACGCATAAGTACTTCAAGCGATACCGGTTCATTCTTATTTATCTTGGTGGCTGTTGTTCCACTAATCTCGGCAGCTCTCATCAAATCATTTCGTTTCATTTGATTTTCAATCATAAGCTTTTGAAGTTTCATATAACTCACTTGCATACGCAATTTCTCCTTTTCTAAAGCATAAAACTCATAGTGATACAGGTTTTCATTACACATTATACTACAAAATATTAGCTTTTTCAACTTGACAACAACAAAAAACACTCAATTTCTATATAGGTGTCGCTTTTTTATAACACCTATCTTCGGTAACTTATCATTACCAATGGTTGGTTTGGATAAAAATAAAAAATGAGGTGCGATTGCACCTCAACTACATAGCTTATTCTCTTGAACCATCAGGGAGATAGAAGCAATGACCTTTTCCACCGGCGGTTCTTTTCCGTCCGGGGCAATTTGTTTCCAAAACGCCTGTGCCGTAGGGTCTGTGCTTTTCATAGCCGCCCTAATAGCAACTCTCATTTCATTTCTTACTTCCTGTTCACTTATTCCGTGTGCTTTTGCAACTTCCTTAATTATGTTCTTCAATATACTTCCTCCTATGTCTTGTGGTGATTGTCTATCACTAACAGTTATGGTTATACCACATCTGATTTGTCGAAGTCCCGCATTACTTGTCGAAAGTATAAATCTTTTCTCATCAAAAAAAGAAAGTCCGCTTTTTAAGGCGAACTTTCGTGATTTATGGTGCAATTTGCTTTGAGTGTTTTAATAGGGTATCAATAACCTCATATATCTTGCTTCTATCTTCGGGAGCAAGCTTGGCAAGTTTTTCATTCAGTATGGAGTTTTTGACGGTATATCCCGTTTCCAAAACATCAGCAAGAACCATATCCGACGATACTTCCAAAGCGTTTAGTATCTTAATAAAGGTTTCAAGTGATGGAATTTTCTCTCCACGCTCGACCATACCGATATAATTTGTTGTTAGTCCGGCTTTCTCAGCTAAATCCTCCTGACGGAACTTTTTCATAAGACGATACTTTCTAATATTCTTGCCGATTGTATCAAGCTGCATCACATCACCCCCTTTGGTGTACTTCTATAACTATTAGTATAGATTATGCTGAAAGCGATATACACCAACCTCACGGAAGATAAAACAACTATTAGTGATGATTTTCAAAGAATTTTGTGTTATACTGTCTTATGTCAGGAGTGATTTACAATGGCTTTGGAAACAACAGCGACCTTTATAGGTCATAATGAATGTTTTGGATTATCCGCAGAAAAGCTCAAAAACACAATAAGAGAGCTTATCAAAAAAGGCGTGACAGATTTTCTGAGCGGAGGGCAAGGCGGCTTTGACAGGTTATGCGGTCGCTGCGTCTATGAACTCAAAAAGGAGTTTCCGCACATCAATAACTATCTCGTTATTCCTTATCTCTCTTTCAATGTTTATGATAAAGAGCTTTTCGATTCGATAATATATCCCGACGGATTTGAAAAATACAATTTCAAATCTGCCATTCCCGCAAGAAACAGATATATGGTGGATAATTCTGGATATGCAATCTGTTTCGTGACTCATTCTTGGGGCGGTGCTGCCAAGACTTATGAGAGAGCCAAGAAGAAAAAACTCAAAATAATCAACTTAGGAGTAAAAGAGGATGGGGAAAGAAGGAGTGATATTCAGTAATCGGTTTGACCGACCGACGCTTGAACAAATTGAAGAAGAAATGAAAAACAAGAATTATGACGATAACGAAAACTTGATGTCAGCGGAAGAATTTCTTGAGTTTATGAAACAGAAAAGAAGGACTGTCCCCAATGAAAAGCGTATAGCAAATAAAGATAAATTTATTTGGGCAGTCCGTGAGTTATCGGAAACCTATGAAATTGACGCAGATTTGATAGAGGACGATGACGGATATACCGCATCTCTCTATATGAACTATGCTTCATATAGCGGATATATAAAGAAACTGCTGGGACTTATTTTTATCCTGTCCGACGACTTTTCTATGTTCAAAGCAAAAGATAATAGAGACAGCGACTTGCTGATGTGTTTTACTTATCATACGCACAATGTCTATTTGAAAGATTTAGAAATAACAGATTTTGAATAATGTACTTGATGGCTACTCAAATGAGCAGCCATCTTTTTTCTTGACAAAATAATTTTTATTGTTTATAATGGGCATAGCACCCATCCCCACAATTAAAACTTAGGAGGTTACTATGGCACGAATTTATTCAAATTACTCAGAGGAAGAAATTATTTTACTTCAACAAGAGAGTGAAAAGATGGGATTAAGTTTATCTGCTTATCAAAAATACAGAACCTTATTATCCTTAACGGATAATAACACTATTGATATGGCAGACTTAATTTCTAAAATGAAAGAAACACTTTCACAAAAGAAAAAAGGCGATGTTTTTATCGTTTCGTCTTTATTGCCTGACGCATGGACTTCATTAACAAGAAGCGAAAAGAACACGTTATCCAAAACCTTAAAAAAGATTGTCGATGAGAATCCGGAAATGTACGAAATCAATACTGTCTTACCGGGCAAAATCAATCAATATATCGTTTTGGGAGGTTAATATGAGAAGTAAAGATATGCTTGAGCTGATTATTGATGTCGAAAAAAATCAGCATGGTATAACCAAGCTATACCCCTCACGAATAAAATATTTCCAGAGGACAAAGAGATATGATAGCCATACATTTGAAGTAACATACGATGAAGCGTTTGAACAAATGATAATTGATTTCGAAAAAGCTATTGGTGGTACTATTTATAGACCAACTGCAAAGAAGATATTGAATAACTGGTTTTCTTGGGCAGTAGAACAGCGATTAGCTTTAATTAACTTGATTTCAAAAAAGGGAAATGAATTATTCTATTAAGTAATGCAATGAATACCAAAACTATATTGCAAGAATACATTGTTACTTATAAATGTTCCACATCAAAATCAGGTGAATCGCAAACCGATAGTTGGCGAAAAAAATATCTCGGTCTAATGGGTGTACTTTATATTATTAGATATAGCGATAAACAGTATTTTCAATGGCACCCACTTATCAACAACGAAGTGATATTTTCTAAAGGAATGGTGTCATCTAATGATGACTACGAAATTAAAGATGGCATATTGATAATATCGACCGAAAACTCAATATACTATTTTCAAATTATAAAATCAGACCTTGAAATTCCAAAACCAACAGTATTATGGTAAATGTACTTGATGGCTACTCAAACGAGCAGCCATCTTTTTTAATATGCCGGTATGCCGTATCCGTAGATAACTGAACTTCCAACCGGATATGTTTTGGTTCTGCAAGTGTCACCTGAGTTGCCCTCAACGGTATAGACTGTACCGTTCTCGCATTTCTGAACGATACCGGTGTGGTCTGTCACGCCGTCGCCCTCCCAATCAAAGAAAATGATTGTACCGGGCGAAGGCTCATACGAACCGTCTGCCCATTGTCCTCGGTCTCTGAACCATTGTACGCCGTTTACGCAACCGGCATACTTCGGAATAATACCAGCGTCGATATATCCGCACTCGTTGGCACACCAAGAAACAAAGCAGGCACACCACTCTACACGGGAGTCAAACCCGTACCAAGACCAGTAAGGCTGACCGCCCACATTACCTACCTGAGACAGAGCAACCGTTACGATTTGGTCGTCGCTGTATCCGATACCGTAAAGTACCTGCGACCATAGCTGGTTGTTTTCGTCCTTTAGCAGCTCGGCAAGATAATCTTTCTGCGCTTGATTAAAGCCGTACATAGCCGCCATTTCATCAACAGTCTTGTGCGTTACCGTGATATACAGAAATGTTTCGGTTACCGTGATTTCAGTCTGTACGATATTGCCGTGTCCGTCGTCGCTTTCCTCGATTTCGGTATGGGTTTTCGTTTCCGTTTGGGAAGAAATATCGTTCATCTCCCAAAAAATATCCGACAGTAGCTGCTTCTTGGTTTCGTCAACCGTGGCAACCTCCATCGGATTATCAGGGTCGGTATTTACTTTAACAGAATAGACCGCAAGAACCTCTTTCCACACAGCTCGGCTTCCACTCATTTCAAGCACATCATAGCTTACAGAGTTCTTTTCCTGTTCCAATCGGTCATCATATTCCTGATTGATTTCCTGAACGACTGTCTTCATTGACATTCCCGTGCCGGAATCCTCTCCCGAAAAGAAGATACCGAACACAGAACCCGCAATTAATGCGACAAGGCATAGAACAATAATAACTACCACCGCAACCCAACCTCCGGCAGCGATGGCGGCAACAAGACCTTTTACCGCCGCTATGATTGCTTTTACTGCGGCAACAGTGGCTTTGGCTGCGGCTTTAATCGTAGCGGCAGTTGCTTTGGCTGTGGCTTTTGCTGCCTGTGCCGCTTTCTGCGAAGCCTTAACCGTCGCCTGAGCTGTTTTCTGTGCCGCTTTCGCCGCTTGCTGACTGGTTTTTATCGCAGTCTTTGCAGTCTGTTCAGCCGTCTTAACTGATTTCTGTGCGGTTTTGGTTGCTTCTTTTCCGGCAAACTTAATGGTTTTCTTTCCGGAGGAAGTGGCAGACTGCTTTATGGTCTTTTCCGCCTTGTCAACAGTCTTAATCGCAGAGCTTGTGTTATGCGAAGCCTGTTTTCGTAAAGACTGCTCGGCTCGCTGTTGCTTGAAACGCTGAATACCGTCCTTTGCGGTGCGGATATTCTCTTTTGTGGTTTCAAGTCCCTTTCGTCCCGCCTTGTCAAACGCATAAGCACCATCGTGAACCACCTCGTCAATACCGCTTTCCAGCTTATCGGAAGCGTATTCCTCGGCTGAACTGCTGTTAGCATTTACCGACCGCTCCGCCTTTTCTTTGGTTGCGATATACGCCTGCTTCATTCGTTGGGTTGCAACGGCAGCCTTATCTATGGTTCGTATCGTACCTTTTGCATTGTCTTTCGTTTTAATATCAGCCATACAATCCCTCCTTCCTATGCAGGCTGAACCACTTGTTGTGTTATTCGTTAATGAGCTTCGCCACTACAACAAGTCTGCCGTTTGTCCGGGAATACTCACAGGTGGAAAGGGTCAGGAGCTTGTCGCCGTATTCGGTGGTTACGCCCGTATCGTAAAGCGACAGTTCCTTGCACCTCTCAACATAGGCTGTGAAATCATCGGCGGTCTCAGTATTGACGAACTGATAATATTTGAAGCTGTCGGGACTATCCGTATATACTACGGTTTTGAACACGGCAATTACTTCATAGGTCTGTCTGTCGGTCAGCGTATCAAAGGATACTGTTTTGTGCTTTTCCCAAAAGCTCTTGTCCTTGAATTTCATAAGACCGGCGAACATAGAGCCGTCGTTCATATGATGACCGTAGATAATGATATTGTCGCTTGGCAGTTCCATATCGCAGTTTTCCTGAACATAAGGACAGCCGTAGTCGGTGTATGCCTTATCAAAGCCGTGCTTCAGATAGAAGTTCGGGTTGTCCTTTGACTGCATAACGGGATAATTGATTTTTGTGTCCTCAACCTTAATCCAGCCGACCATATCGTTGTTTTGCAGATAAAGCTCCTGATACTCCGGGATAAAGGTCTTTTCTTCGGAGTAGTTCATCGGCTCTGTGGTTTCTTCAGGCTCTGTCTCCACAACCTCAATCAGATTGTCGTACATCTCAGCCTGCTTTGCAGAGTCGTAATAGTGCTTGATGAGAAAACCTGAACTGACGGCAAATACAATGCTGAAAGCACAGATTATGGCAATATAGATTTTGTTTTTCATAGGTGTTTCCTTTCTCATTTACAGAATAGGGCAAGGGTTATACACCCTCGCCCGGTTTGGTTGTCATCAGCTTATACAGCTTCGTATTCTTCGGGAACTTATTTGCAAACGGCACAAGCGAACTGCCGACCTTAATCAGTCCGTGTCCTGCGTCAACATTCGTGATATATGAAAGCTGGAGGTCGGAAATGTTAAGGAGCTTGGCAAGCTCAATTCTGTCGGTTGACGCCTGATTGAGCATAATCAAAAACTCGCTGTTTGCAAGCATCGTTCTTGCCGTATGGCTCTGCAAAAGGTCGTCCACATTCTGCGTAATGCCGGTGGCATAAGCACCGTACTTTCTCACACGCTTCCAAAGAGTAAACAGGAAGTTTGCGGAGTATTCGTGCTGGAACAGAAGATAGATTTCATCAATGAAGATGAATGTCTGCTTACCCTTAGCACGGTTCTGTGTAATACGGTTCAGGATAGAGTCGAGGACAACAAGCATACCGATAGGCATAAGCTGCTTGCCGAGGTCAAGAATGTCATAACAGATAAGTCGGTTATCCGTATCAACATTGGTCGGCTTTGCGAAGGTATTCAAAGAGCCGTGTGTAAACAGCTCGATAGCAAGGGCGATTTCCTTTGCTTCCGGCTCGTCCTGTTTCAAAAGCTCCGCACGGAAGTCCTGCAAAGTAGGAACTGTGCCGGTATAACCTCTCTGCTGATAGTCACGGTAAACGCTCGCCGTACAACGGTCGATGATAGACTTCTGTTTTGCTCCGAGGTTTGTGCCGCCGATAAGCTGTTCGCAAAGGGACATAATGAACTCAGATTTCAGGATAACCGGGTTTGCTCCGTCGCCGTATTCCTTGTTCATATCCATTGCATTGATATGGCTCGGAGAAGTAGCGGAAATATTGATGATTTCGCCGCCGAGAGCCTTTACAAGCTGCGAATACTCTCGCTCAGGGTCTATGATAATAACATCTGCGTTGGAGGAAAGAATGATATTTTCAATCTCTCCCTTTGCCGCAAAGGATTTACCGCCGCCGGATACGCCGAGAATAAAGGAGTTACCGTTGAGTAGCTGTCTGCGGTCGGCGATAATCATATTTTTGCTGATAACATTCTGACCGTAGTAAATGCCGTTTTCGTGGTAAATGTCCTGAACCCTGAACGGAATAAAGACCGCAAGGCTTTCTGTGGTAAGGGTTCTGAATGCGTCAATCTTGCGTGTTCCAAAGGGCATAGCAGTATTCAGTCCGTCCATCTGCTGATACTTGAGAACCGCAAACTGGCACAAATGCTTTCTTGCCGTAGTAAGCAGAGCTTCGGTGTCGTTATCAAGCTGTTCTTTGGAGTCCGCAGTATGAACCATAGTGAGTACAGCGAACATCATTCGCTGATCACGAGTGGTAAGGTCATCAAGGAACTCCTTCATTTCCTTTTTCTGCTGTTCCATATCATACGGAACGGTAGCTGAAAAGT
>ERZ827469.1092-NODE-1092-length-25842-cov-6.939311_pt1 | contig 25842 bp, 19 predicted proteins | sample MGYA00519917_ERZ827469 | MGnify/ENA primary metagenome ERZ827469 (study PRJEB31778, sample SAMEA3449314) | human gut metagenome | biome: human gut; feature: human-associated habitat; material: faeces | place: United Kingdom | collected 2010/2012 ... | reverse complement strand
ATGCATTTAAAGAGTGCGTAACAGCTCACTGGTCGAGTGGACATGCGCCGACAATACACGGGGCTAAGCATGGCGCCGAAGCGGCGGGCTGATCTGATCAGCGGTAGGGGAGCTCTCCGAGGGGGGCGAAGCCGCGGGGCGACCCGCGGTGGACCGCTCGGAGGTGAGAATGCTGGCATGAGTAGCGAGAGCAGCGTGGGAAACGCTGCCGCCGTGAGCCCAAGGGTTCCTGGGGAAGGCTAATCCCCCCAGGGTCAGTCGGGAGCTAAGGCGAGGCCGGCAGGCGTAGCCGATGCGCAGCAGGCGGACATTCCTGCACCGCCTCGGGACCGTTATCACCGATGGGGCGACGGAGGAGGGTAGACGGGCGGGGTTCTGGACGTCCCCGTGAAAGCGCGTAGGGCGCAGGGCGTGGAAACCAGCCCTGCGTTGAGCCCGAGACGCGAGACGAAGCCTTTGAGGCGAAGCCGTCGAGCCCATGCTCCCGAGAAAAACCTCTAGGGAGGGACCGGGGCGCCCGTACCTAAACCGACACAGGTGGGCGGGTAGAGCATACCGAGGCGATCGGGTCAACCATGGTTAAGGAACTCGGCACAATGGCCCCGTAACTTAGGGAGAAGGGGCGCCGCCCGCGGTGATGGGACGAGCTCCCGGAGCGGCGGGCGGCCGCAGCGAAACGGCCCAAGCGACTGTTTATCAAAAACACAGGACTCTGCCAAGCCGCAAGGCGACGTATAGGGTCTGACGCCTGCCCGGTGCCGGAAGGTCACGGGGATCCGTCAGCCGACGAGGCGAAGCGGTGAACCCAAGCCCCGGTAAACGGCGGCCGTAACTATAACGGTCCTAAGGTAGCGAAATTCCTTGTCGGGTAAGTTCCGACCTGCACGAACGGCGTAACGACTTGGGCGCTGTCTCAACCATGGACCCGGCGAAATTGTACTGTTCGTGAAGATGCGAACTCCCCGCGGAAGGACGGAAAGACCCCGTGAACCTTCACTGCAGCTTGGCATTGGCATCTGGTACGGCGTGTAGAGGATAGGCAGGAGCCGGCGAACCCGGGGCGCAAGCCCCGGGGGAGGCGCCCTTGGAATACTGCCCTCGCCGTGCCGGCTGCCTAACGCGCGGCCGTCATCCGGCGCGCGGACCGTGCCAGGCGGGTAGTTTGACTGGGGCGGTCGCCTCCCAAAGAGTAACGGAGGCGCGCGTAAGGTCCGCTCAGGACGGTCGGCAACCGTCCCGAGAGCGCAAGAGTGGAAGCGGGCTTGACTGCGAGGCGGACGTGCCGAGCAGGTGCGAAAGCAGGCTCTAGTGATCCGGCGGCCCGGCGTGGAACGGCCGTCGCTCAACGGATAAAAGGTACTCCGGGGATAACAGGCTGATCTTGCCCAAGAGTCCACATCGACGGCAAGGTTTGGCACCTCGATGTCGGCTCATCGCATCCTGGGGCTGAAGTCGGTCCCAAGGGTTGGGCTGTTCGCCCATTAAAGCGGTACGCGAGCTGGGTTCAGAACGTCGTGAGACAGTTCGGTCCCTATCCTCCGCGGGCGCAAGGGAATTGAGGGGATCTGCCCCTAGTACGAGAGGACCGGGGTGGACGGACCTCTGGTGACGCGGTTGTCGACCAACGGCACCGCCGCCTAGCTACGTCCGGCACGGATAACCGCTGAAGGCATCTAAGTGGGAAGCCGCCCCCGAGATCAGTTCCCTCTTCGGTAAGGGCCCTCGTAGACCACGAGGTCGATAGGCCGCAGGTGCAAGCACGGCGACGTGCTCAGCCGAGCGGTACTAATAGCCCGAGCTCCTCGCATCGTCCGAGTGCTCCGACGCGTTCATGTCGCCGCGACCGCGCGCATGCGGCCGCCAGGGCGCGGGCCCGGGCGGCGGGGGGAGCATCCCCCATGAGCGGAACCATGGAGCGGGGGATCACCCGATCCCATCCCGAACTCGGCAGTTAAGCCCCGCATCGCCGAAAGTACTGCGACGCCAGGTCGCGGGAGGACAGGGCGTTCCGCTCATGGGAGATGGCTTCGGCCCCGCCGCAGGCCCCGGGAAGGCCCCGGATCCGACGAGGATCCGGGGCCTTCCTGCGTTTCCGCCCATGTTGGTTCGATGGTTCGTCCGTGCATGTGTCGTGTTGCGTTTAAATGGTCTCACGTATGCTTACGTGCTCGTTTATCATAAGTAAATCTGCGATTTTGAATTTCGACCAAGGACACCTTTGATGAGCAAGCTATGCAAAGAGATGGTGAAACGAGTTTCCATCGTTGTTCTCTGCGCTACTCTCCTCGTGACTTCTTTTCCAATTGTCGCCGTTTCCGGTTCTGACGCTTTTGCTGTCACGACGGAGGTTGACGCCGAACCCGATGAGCTTCAACAGCTTATCGAGGATTCCAATTCGGCTTACGAGGCGGCTTGCTCGCGTGTATCGGAACTCGAGGTTGCGGTTTCCGACAGCGAGGCTCGCATTGCCGAGTTGGAGGCTCAGCTCCCCGAACAGCGCGAGCGAGGCGGGAACGCCCTAAAAGAGCTGTATAAAATTCAGCGAGACGGCTCTTCTCTCGTTGACCTCGTCCTCTCTTCGGATAGTTTTCTGAACTTCGTTTCGTGCGTTGATTTTCTTGACAGAATCTTTGATCAGCATCTTAGTGAACTCGAGGTGCTTTCGTCGATGGTTGATGAGCTGAATAATACGCGCGCTCAGCTTCAAACTGATCTGTCTGAAGCCGAAGCCGAGCGCGAGCAAGCTGCTCGATCGCTTTCCGAAGCTCAAGAGGCCCGAGAGCAGGCTCAGCGCGAGGCGCAGCTTAAGGCTGAGGAGGAAGCTTGCGTTCAGCAGGAGCAGGCTGCTCAAGGCGAGCAGCCTGAGAGCGATTCCAGCAGCGGCGGGGATTCCCAGATGGTAACGCCGCCTTCCGAAGACGGGGCTGATTGGTCAAGTGACAAGACGACGTTCGTTGAATCCTGGGCGGGTAGGATCGATGCGTATCTTGCAGGGTCGCCGTTGAGCGGTCAAGGCGCCGTGTTTGCGGCTGCAGCTTGGGATTACGGCGTGGACCCACGTTTCTCGCCCGCTATTTCCTGCGTGGAAAGCTCGAAAGGCGCCGCCTGCTTTCTTCCGTACAACGCGTGGGGCTGGGGATCGATCAGCTGGGGAAGTTGGGAAGAGGCTATCGACTCCCATGTGCGCGGTCTTGCCCGGGGCTACGGGTACACGTTGAGCGAGGAAGCCGCCAAGAAATACTGTCCTCCGAATTGGCAGCACTGGTACTCTCGCGTCGGGGAGGAGATGAGCCGCATCTAGGACATGCGCGGCGTCGAGAGATGACTCGGTGTTCCCAGGCAATGCGGGTGCGTAAGATTCGCGAGCGTGGGGGTGAGAGGGCGCATGAGCCGCTCGTCCGTTGCAGGGATGTAAACAACCTGCTCAAAGCCAAGGTTTGTTATCCCAAGGGCGTATAATAACCTAGAGCGAATAGCAGCATTTTACGGAGAGCGCGTTTGGAGGACTGAGGACATGCAAGATAAGGAGCAGGCCGAGAAGAAGTTGGTTCAGGATTTCTCGAGTGATGAGAAAAAGCTTGAGAAACTGGTCGCCGTGTTGTCGAACGGCTCACGTCGTGAGAGGCAGCAAGCCGCGCGTTTCGTCGCTGCAGTGGCGAAGGGGACTCCGGAGGTTCTCGCGCCTCATATCGACGAGCTCGTCGATGCGCTTTCGAATCCCGAGGCTCAAACTCGCTGGGAGCTTCTTGATGCGTTGACCGAGTTGGTCGGCATCGATTCGCGTTCGTGCGAAAAGGCGCTCGTCGATGCGGAAACCGCGCTTTTCGACGAAGACAGCGGCATGCTGCGTTTAGCGGCGATGCGCTTCGTATGCAGAATCGGCGCAACTACCGAGGCACGCTCCGAGAAGACCTGGCCGTTGATTGACGAGGCCATCCAGTGCTATCACGGTGACCTTGAGTTCCAGGACATGCTCGTGGCGGTTACCGAGTATTCGACGGGAAGCTTATCCGATGGGGTGAAAACGGATCTGGCGGCGCGCATGAGCTTTGACGCAGGCAACGCGAAGGGCGCGTTGAAGAAGCGGGCTGCTCAGATCGTCGCGAACGTATCTTAGATTATTGATTTCGGGCATGAGCGTTTTCGCAACGCCATGCCCTTTTTTATTTCGGCTCTTGTCGCAAGCCGGCGTTGCCCCATGCTTCGTCGGTCAATGCGGTCAGGGCTTCGGCGTCGGGCGCGCTAGCGCTTTGAACAAGAAAGGAACAGCATGAACAACTCTTTCGCGGCACGTCTTGAGGCGAAGGGCGAGGGTTACACGTACTTTCCGGTGAGTGCGGTTTCCGGATACGAGAAGCTTCCATTCGCTTTAACGGTTCTTCTCGAGAACGTGCTGCGTAACGCCGAGTCACCCGAGGTCGCCCGCTCGCTCGCCGATCGCATCGTCTCCGCGGGCTTGGCGGGGGAGACCGGCGAAGAGGTCGAGTTCTCTCCTGCGCGTGTGTTGTTTCAAGATTTCACGGGTGTTCCCGTTTTCGTCGATTTCGCGGTGATGCGCGAGGCGTGCGCCTCCTTGGGAGGGGATCCGAAAAAGATAAACCCTCAAATCCCGTGCGATTTGGTTATCGACCATTCCGTCATCGCCGACGTCGCGGGTTGCACGGGTTGCCTTGAGGAGAACATGCGCCTCGAGCACGAGCGCAATGCTGAACGCTACAACTTCCTCAAGTGGGCGCAGGAGTCCTTCGAAAACGTGCGCATCGTCCCGCCTGGAATGGGAATTTGCCACCAGCTTAACATCGAGAAGTTCGCGCAAGTGGTCATGAAATCCCCCTCGGGCGCTACAGGCGAGGATGGAAGCCCCGTCGTCTACTTCGACACTCTGGTGGGGACGGACTCCCATACGCCCACGGCAAACGGCATCGGCGTTTTGGGATGGGGCGTCGGCGGCATCGAGGCGGAGGCGGCGGCACTCGGCCAACCCATCACGACGCTCGTGCCCCGTGTGGTCGGCGTCAAACTGACCGGCAAGCTGTCCGAGGGCGTGACGGCGATGGACGCGTCGCTCACGTTCGCCTCGATGTTGAGGGCGAAGGGGGTCGTGGGGTGCTTCGTCGAGTGCTTCGGCGAGGGCGTCTCGTCCCTTTCGGCAACGCAGCGCGCCTGCGTTTCGAACATGACGCCCGAGTACGGCTGCACCTGCACGTTGTTCCCCGTTGACGAGAACACGCTCGAATATCTGCGCCTCACCGGTCGCTCTGAAGACCAGGTCGCGTTGGTCGAAGCCTATGCGAAGGCTCAGGGCCTGTGGAACGATCCCGAGGCGGATCAGCGTGTGTACTCCGACGTTCTCGAGCTTGATCTGTCTACGGTCAAATCTTCGGCGGCGGGTCCCTCGCGACCCCACGATCGCGCCGACATCGCGCGCGTCGGGGATCGTTTCAACGAGGCGTGCTCGCAGCGCGGCGTTGCGGAGAAGACGGTGTCGGTGAACATCGACGGTTCGGAATACGAGCTGAGCCATGGGGCCGTGGCGATCGCGGCGGTGACGAGCTGCACGACGGCAACCGACCCCGCGATGATGATCGCATGCGGCTTGATGGCTCGCAATGCCGAACGGGCGGGCTTGACGCCGAAGCCTTGGGTGAAGACCATCTTGGCGCCCGGGAGCCACGCGACTGAGCTCTTGCTTGAGCGCGCGGGTCTTCTCGGATCGTTGGGCAACCTCGGTTTCGCAACATGTGGATTCGGCTGCATGAGCTGCATCGGCAACTCCGGCCCGCTGATGGAGGCGATGCATGCCGTCGCCGATGAGATCGAGCTCGCCAGCGTTCTTTCGGGCAATCGTAATTTCGAGGGACGCATATCGCCGGATGTATCTCAGAACTACCTGATGGCGCCCGCGAACGTCATCGCGTATGCGATAGCGGGCACGGTCGATATCGATATGGACGCCGATCCGCTCGGTTTCGACGCCGAGGGCGCGCCTGTTTACCTGTCCGACATCATGCCTGACGACGACGAGGTGACTGAGCTCGTCGAGCGCTTCGTCACGGCGGATTTGTTCGAGCAGGGCAGCGCGGGCATGTTCGAGGGAGACGCTTCCTGGCGTTCGCTTGCCGCTTGCGCAAGCGACGTGTTCTCCTGGGATGAGAAGTCGACCTACGTGCGCCGTCCTCCCTATTTCGACGGGATGACGCGTGAAGTTGCGGCTCCCCGAAACGTCGAAGGCGCCGCGGTCATCGGCTATTTCGGGGACTTCATCACCACCGACCATATTTCGCCGGCAGGATCCATTGCGCTCGATTCGCCGGCGGCGGCGTATTTGCGCGAGCATGGCGTGGCGGATGCCGACTTCAACACCTACGGGAGCCGTCGCGGCAACCACGAAGTGATGATGCGCGGCACGTTCGCCAACGTGAAATTGCGCAACAAGCTCGCGGAGGGACGTTTGGGAGGCTGGACGCTCGATGCGGGAAACGGCGAGGTGGTTACCATTTTCGACAGGGCGCAGCGCTGCGCCGCGGAAGGGCGCGACTTGATGGTGGTTGCGGGGAAGATGTACGGCAGCGGATCGTCGCGAGATTGGGCGGCTAAGGGTCCGATGTTCCTCGGGGTGAGGGCGGTGCTCGCTGAAAGCTTCGAGCGCATTCATCGCTCGAACCTCATCGGCATGGGCGTTCTGCCTTTGCAGTTCGAGGAGGGCGCCGGCGCTGAATCCCTCGGCCTTGACGGGACGGAGTCGTTCACGGTCGGCTCGATCGATTTCTCCGCTGGATTACCGAATCCAGGCAAGGTTGATGTGATCGCGAAGCGCGCAGACGGCTCGGAGGTCGCGTTCAAGGCCATCGTGCGCGTCGATACGCCGACCGAGGGCAGGTACTATGCGAACGGGGGAATCCTGCACTACGTTTTGCGCGGTCTTGCGTAGAAAGCCACGACTTTACGGCGGTTGTCGTAATTCGTCAGATCTGACGATGTGAGGAATAATGATCTTATGGTAAGGGCGCGCCCGTTCTCGAAAGGGGATGGGCGCGTTGCCGTATACTAACAGGAATGCACTGTTCAAGATAAGGAAGAGAGGATGCCCGTGAAACAGACATCCGGCATAGACGCGCTTCTCGAGGCGCTGAGGCAGTCGGGGGTAAACACCGACGGCGTCGGGAACGCGCAGGGCCAGGCCTCCTCGTCGGCGGGAGCCGGCGCGGGGTCGAACGGAGGCGGCGGTGCGGAGACCCCGCACATCGATTTCTCGTTCGTCGAGAACTTCGAAGGACCCAAGAGTAAAAAGACCATCATCTTGCTCGCCATTCTTGCGATCATCATCGTGCTCGGCGCGTACTGGTGGTTCCATCCGCCGATCAACATCCATTCGGTCGATACGTGGATGTTCATCGCCATCGTCATCCTGCTGCCGCTGTTCTTGTTCTTCCGCACGAAGTCGCACACGTATAAAACCGGCAGCGAGAAAGTGGAGAAGAGCACGGGCAAGGCGAAGACCTTCAAGCGCCTCTCCTACATTCCCGTTGTCGTGGCGTTGATCGGCGTGATCGGCGGCGTCTTGTCGATGTCGATCGTTCCCGGCAACGCCGAGAAGTACTCGAACATCTTGAAGACCGACACGCTTGAGTTCTCGCAGGATATTCAGGAGGTCGACTACTCCGAGGTTCCCGTCATCGACCGCGATTCGGCCATTCTTCTAGGCAACCGCGAGATGGGCACCATCCCCGAGTACGTCAGCCAGTTCGAGATATCCTCGATGTACAGTCAGATCAACTACCAGGGCACGCCGGTGCGTGTGAGCCCCCTGGGTTACGCCGACCTGTTCAAGTGGTTCACGAACCGCGATACGGGCATTCCCGCCTACTCGCTGGTCGACATGACCACGCAGGATGCCGAGATCGTGCGCCTAGGGGATTCCCCGATCTATTACTCGCAGTCTGAGCCTTTGGCGCGCAACATCGATCGTTACGTGCAGCTGAAGTACCCCTTCTACATGTTCGGCGAGAAATCGTTCGAGATCGATGAGGACGGGCATCCTTGGTGGATCTGTCCGGTTAAGGACTTCACCATCGGCCTGTTCGGCGGCGAGACCATCAGCCGCGCCGTCCTGGTCGACGCCACCACCGGCGAATGCCAGGATCTTTCGGTCGACGAAGTTCCCGAGTGGGTTGACCGCGTGTACCCCGCCAATCTGCTGATCCAGCAGTACAACTGGTACGGCTCCTACCATAACGGCTGGCTGAACTCGTTCCTCGGCCAGGAGGGCGTTGTTCGCACCACGCCCGGCACCGATGGCACGCTCGGCTACAACTACATCGCCAAGGACGACGACGTGTGGGTGTACACCGGCGTCACCTCCGCCACCGCCGACAAGTCGATCATCGGCTTCGTTCTGGTGAACCAGCGCACGCAGGAGTCGCACTTCTACAGCGTTTCGGGCGCGACCGAGGATTCCGCGATGCAATCGGCCGAGGGTCAGGTTCAGAACCTGCGCTACACCGCGACCTTCCCGATTCTCATCAACGTCTCCAACCAGCCCACGTACTTCATGGCTCTGAAAGACGAGGCGGGGTTGGTCAAGAAGTTCGCGATGGTCGACATCCAGCGTTACCAAAACGTCGCGGTCGGCGATACGGTGGCGGACTGCCAGAAGCAGTACGAGGCGCTGCTCGCCACCAACGGCGTTGCCGCGAGCGAGGGCGAAGTCGCCGATATGCTGACGGCGAGCGGACCCGTTCGCTCCATCGCCCAGGGCGTGATCGAGGGTAACTCGCACTTCTACCTGACGATCGACGGCACCGAGGGCATCTTCGACTTCGCGTTGCCCGGTTTGCTCGACGTCGTCGCCTATCGCGTCGGCGACACCATCTCGTTCACCTACATCGAAGGTACGGGCATCAACACGGTCTACGAGATCCTCGGTGAAGACGGCAAGCCGCTTGCCGAGAGCGCAGGCGAGGCCGCTAAGGCCGAAGCCGAGGCCAACAAGGCGGCGGAAGGCACGGCTGCTGAGGACGTTCCCGCTTCCTCGAGCGCGGCGACCACCGCTTAACGTCGCCGCCGAGTTCGACTCGGTCTCGACGGCGCTCGAGCCGCCCGATGGCGGCGGTGTGAACGGTAGACCGAGTTTGAGGTTTGAAAGTTTGTGGGAGATTAAAGAAGACCCTCGAAATCGAGGGTCTTCTTGTTGACAGACCCGCATCGATGGATAAAATATAACAGCTGCATGATTCATGCAGTACCGATAGGAATAGTTCCGCTGCTTAAGACAGCAGGTACCCGCAAGGGTTTAATCGCGAAAGCGGCCCGCCGAGGTGGTTAGCATAACACGTTGCTTGCCGACCCCCGACGTCTTAAGAGGCGTCGGGGGTCGTTTCTTTTCTCAAGCAGCGATCCCACCCCTTGGGGCGGAACGCGAGTTTGAGGAAAAGGAGGTGTACACGCAAGATGCCCAACGCTCAAAATGTTGCGATGCTCGAGAACATCAAGGCTGACCTGGAGAACGTGAGCGCGATGTGGATTGTCGACTACCGCGGTCTGACCGTGAAGGAGGTCGAGGCGCTCCGTCGTGGTGTTCGTGAGGCCGGTGCTTCCATGAAGGTCTACAAGAACACGCTCATGCACATTGCTCTTGAGCAGCTCGAGCTCCCCACGCTCGACGAAATGCTGAGCGGTCCGAGTGCGTTTATCTTCGCGGGCGACGATGTCGCTGCTTCCGCTAAGGCCGTGAAGAACTTCGCCAAGGACAACGACATCCTTGAGATCAAGGGTGGCCTGATGGAGGGCGCTGCAGTTTCCCCGGCAGAGGTCGAGGCTATCGCTTCGCTGCCTTCCCGCGAGGAGCTCATCGCTCAGATCGCAGGCGCTATCTCCGGCGTTGCTCGTGGTCTCGCTGTTGCCATCAACGGCGTGCCGCGCGGTATGGCTCAGGTCGTCAAGGCCGTCGCCGACCAGAAGACCGCTGCGTAAGCATAGCGGTCGAGGCGGCGTAAGACGCGCCGCTTGATTTTGACAAATGGATTTGGCCGGGTAGAATCCGGCCGCTTTGAAAGGAAACTAACATGGCTGTTACTCGTGAAGAGATCATTGAGGCTCTGAAGGAGATGTCCCTGCTCGAGGCTTCTGCTCTCGTTAAGGACATCGAGGAGACCTTCGGCGTGTCCGCCGCTGCTCCGGTTGCCGTTGCTGCTGCTGCTCCTGCTGAGGGTGGCGCTGCTGCCGAGGAGAAGACTGAGTTCGACGTCGTGCTCGAGGGCTTCGGCGACAACAAGATCGCTGTCATCAAGGTTGTCCGCGAGATCACCGGTCTGGGCCTGAAGGAGGCTAAGGCTGCTGTCGAGGAGGCTCCCAAGGCTATCGCCGAGGGCGTCAACAAGGAGAAGGCTGACGAGATCAAGGCTAAGCTCGAAGAGGCTGGCGCTGCTGTCACCATCAAGTAACTTGCTTGGGATTAGCTGATTAATTCCGTGAATAAGGGGCATGCGCATACGCGCGTGCCCCTTTTCCGTTTAAGGAGGACTCATGGGCGAAGACGACGCGAAGAGCAGGTTGCGCCGCGTAATCGGCGACGCGGGCGTGGATCGCCTGGACGGCGCGTGCGTCGCGGTGTTCGGCATCGGCGGCGTGGGCTCTAACTGCGCCGAAGCGCTGGTGCGCGGCGGCGTGGGAACGTTGATCGCGGTCGACCGTGATTGCGTTTCGGAGAGCAACATCAACCGGCAGGCGGTCGCGTATTTGAGCACGGTGGGTCGTCCGAAAGTGGAGGTCATGGCGGCGCTTGCGCGTGAGATCAACCCCGAGGCGCAGGTGATCACGCGCGAGGCTTTTGTTTTAGACGACGTATCGTCGGTGCTCGACGGTGCGCCGCGGCCTGACTACATCGTGGACGCGGTCGATACGGTGGCGGCGAAGATCGCGCTAGCGCAGTACGCGCAGGAAGAGGGTATTCTCCTGATCGCTGCGATGGGCGGCGCGAACAAAGTCGATCCTACTAAGCTCGCCTTCGCCGATTTGTTTGAGACGAGCAATTGCCCGCTATGCCGGGCGATGCGCAAGCGCGCGCGGGCGGCAGGGGTGAAGCGGCTGCCCGTGCTGTATTCCAGCGAGCAGCCCGTGGAGGTGAGGGAGGCCGAAGGAGCCGAACGTCGCGAGAGAACCGAGCTCGGGACGATGTCCTACATGCCTCCCATCATGGGTCAGATGCTCGCAGGTCGCGTGATCTGCGACCTGCTTGCGGGGATAGATCCGTTTTAAGCGTTCTTTACGCTCATGGCGCGCATGGCGTTCAGGATGGCGAGTACCGCTACGCCCACGTCTCCGAATACGGCAAGCCACATGTTGGCTATGCCGATGGCTGCCAGCACGAGGATGAGCACCTTCACGCCGATGGCGAACACGATGTTCTGGTGCGCGATGCCCATGGTTTTGCGTGCGATGCGGATGGCCTTTGCGATGCTCGTCGGCTTGTCGTCCATGAGCACCACGTCGGCGGCTTCGATGGCGGCGTCTGAGCCGAGCGCTCCCATGGCGATGCCGACGTCGGCGCGCGTGAGCACGGGGGCGTCGTTGATGCCGTCGCCTACGAAGGCGAGCTTGCCCGCGCCGTGTTCTGCGGCGAGTAGGGTTTCGACGCGTTCGACTTTATCCTGGGGGAGCAGCTGCGCGCGGTATTCGTCGATGCCGAGCTTGTCGGATACCGCTTGGGCTACTTCACACCGGTCTCCTGTAAGCATGACGCAGCGGGCCACGCCTGCATTATGAAGGTCTTCGATGGCCTTCGCGGCATCTTCCTTGACGGCGTCGGCGATGACGATGTGCCCTGCGTATTCCCCGTCGATGGTGACATGGAGGATGGTGCCCGCAAGCTCGCAGTTCTCGAACTTGCTGCCGTATTCGCGCATGAGCTTGTCGTTGCCGACGACGACCAGGTTCTCACCGATGCGCGCGCTCACGCCGTGGCCCGAGGTTTCCGTCACGTCCGCCACGCGCGAGGGGTCGATGTCGCCTGTGTAGGCAGCCTTCAGCGATGCTGCGATGGGGTGATCCGAGTACGCTTCGGCATGAGCTGCCATGGACAGCAGGTAGGCGGGGTCGATGTCTTTTTGGCTGTGCACCGCGACAACGTCGAACGAGCCTTGCGTGAGGGTGCCCGTTTTGTCGAACACCACGGTGTCGACCTTCGCCAAAACCTCAAGGTAGTTCGAGCCCTTGATGAGCACGCCTGCGCGCGACGCTCCGCCAATGCCGCCGAAAAACGACAGCGGAACCGAGATGACCAGCGCGCAGGGGCACGACACCACGAGGAAGGTCAAGCCGCGCAGGATCCAGTCGCTCCACGGGCCCATGCCCAGAAGGGGCGGCAGAACAGCCAGCGCGAGCGCCGCGAAGCACACGATGGGCGTGTAGACGCGGGCGAAGCGCGTGATGAAGCTCTCGGTGCGCGCCTTCTTGTCGCTTGCGTTCTCGACGAGCTCGAGGATGCGGCTGACCGTGGATTCACCGAAGGGCTTGGTGGTTCGGATGCGCAAAAGCCCCGACATGTTCACGCAACCCGAGATGACCTCGGCGCCCGCCTCCACGTGACGGGGGACGGATTCGCCTGTAAGCGCGGAGGTGTCGAGTTGGCTGACGCCATCGACGACGATGCCGTCGATGGGAACGCGCTCGCCCGGCTTCACGACGATGATATCCCCGATGGCGACGTCGTCGGGGTCAACCTGCTCAAGTTGGCCGTCGCGTTCGATATTGGCGTAGTCGGGGGCGATGTCCATCATGTCGGCGATTGACTTACGGCTTTTCTCGACCGCATAGCTTTGGAACAGCTCTCCTACCTGATAGAACAACATGACGGCCGCGCCTTCGGCCATGTGCGGCTCGGCATCGGGGAAGGCGATCATCGCGAACGCGCCAATTGTGGCGATGGACATGAGGAAGCTCTCGTCGAACGCTTGGCCGCGTAAGATGTTGCGCCCCGCTTTGCGAAGCACGTCGTAACCGACGATGAGGTAGGGGATGAGGAAGAGGATGAAGCTGGCGTAGAGCGCGCCATGCTCGCCGAGCGGGCCTACGAGCAGGTCGAAGGCGTCGATGAGCATGAACGCCGCGAACAGGGCGCCCGCGACGAGGATGCGGACGAGCAGCTTTTTCTGCTTTTTGGTCACGAGGGGGATCCTTTCGAGCGGAAGCTGCTAGCGCACGATGGCGCAGTCGGGTTCGTATTTGGAGCAGATGCTCTGCGCCTGGTCGACGATGGCCTCCATGCCGGCGCCGTCAACGTCGGCGGTGATGGCGAGCTTTTGCGTCATGAAACTGATGGTGGCCTTCTCGACGCCTTCGATCTTGTTGATGTCGCTCTCCATTTTGGCGGCGCAGTTGGCGCATTCGAGATTCTGGAGCTTGAAGGTTTTGCGCATGATGGGTCCTTTCCTAAGAGTTGGTTATTCGCAGATGTGGGTCATGCCCTGAGCGAGCATGGTGTAAACGTGGTCGTCGGACAGCGAGTAGATGACGTTTTTGCCGTCGCGTTGGAACTTGACGAGGCGCGCTTGCTTGAGCACGCGCAGCTGATGGGAGACGGCGCTTTGCGTGACGCCGATGATGTCGGCGATGTCGGCGACGCAGCGGTCGGTCTCCATGAGCGCGTAGAGAATTTTGATGCGCGTGGTGTCGGCGAACGCCTTGAACAGGTCGGCAAGGTCGTAGAGCAGCTCGTCGTCGGGCATGGTCTCGAACATGTGCTGATTTTCCTGCCTGTTGCAGCCGCAAAGGCACTCGTCTGCGCCCGCTGGCGAGGTAAGAGATTCGCGGTCGCTTGAGGACGGCGCCTCCTTCGCTTCGGTCATGATAACCTCCGTACAAATAAACATATGAGCAACTATTCATAAGTATAGGAAGGGAGCGGGCTTTGTCAAGCGACGCAAGAGGAGCGTGAAGGATTCGTTGCGCGGTTGCGGGGCGGGGTGAAAACCGTATGCGCCGAGCGCGCAGGAAGCGGGGCGAACGCGAACGAGGCGCGGTGTTGCCGTGTGCGGGGGAGTCGCGGCTTGGGCGCCGCAAGACGTGGGACGCGAAGCCTCCTTATGATCGTGCGTTAAGGCGGCGAGCTGCGCCGCTGCGGGCGTGCGCTTCTCCACGCGCGCCGCATGCCGTACTATAAGCGGGATTTGAATTTGCCGGCGAAGGAGGCTCTTTTGAACGAAGTCGTCGAGGTGGTCATCGAGAACGAGTTTCTGCGTGTTCGCATATCCGCGAAGGGCGCGGAAATGCAGAGCATCGAGCAGAAGGGCGCGGGTTGGACGGATGCTTCGAGTGAGGTAATCGCCGCGGGTGAGGCGGGTCCTGCCGACGCCGAGGGCGGAGCGGGTGCCGCAGATGCGCAAGCGGGGTTTGAGCGCTTGTGGTGCGCCGACCCTGCCGTTTGGGGAAGACATGCGCCGATTCTCTTTCCGCTGATCGGGCGCTTGCGCGAGGGGTGCTACCTGCTCGGCGGCAAACGCTTCGACGCGCCGACGCATGGGTTTTGCCGCGATAGGGTGTTTGCGGTCGAGCGGCTTTCCCCAACTGCGGTGAGGTTCACCACCGTCGATGACGCGCAGACGCGCGAGGCTTATCCGTTCGCTTTCTCGTTTTCCGTCGAGTACGCTCTCGAGGGGAGCGCGATCGTGAAAACGCATCGTGTGGAGAACCGGGGCGGGGGCGCCATGCCTTTCGAGGTCGGCGGGCACGAAGCGTATGCGGTTCGTCTTCTTCCCGGTGAGCGCATGGCGGATTATTTCGTGCGGTTCGAAGGGCTTGATTACCTTGAGGCGTTCGGCATGGACGAGCGGGGCATCTTGTTGTTGCCGAAGGAGCGCATCGAGCTGGATGCGGGGTGCCTGCGTCGCACGCCCGAGCAGCTCGGCCTCGATACCGTGGTGCTGGAAGACGTGCCGGGGCGGAAGGTGACGCTGGGATGCGATAAGAGCGACCACGAGGTGGCGGTTGAGTTCCCCGACTTCCCGTACCTGGGTATTTGGACGGCGCAGGGGAAGGGCGAGCCGCGCTATCTGTGCATCGAGCCGTGGTCGGCGTTGCCCGATGGGCACTTTGCGTCACGCGAGTTCTCGGAGAAGCCGGGCGTGCGCACGCTTGCGTCGGGCGAGGTTGCTGAGTTGACGTATCGAATGGCGTTTAAGTAGGCGGTTGGTGCTGTGGCGGCAGGCTGACGGATTGGGCTTGCGGAATGTTTCGGTTTTGCAAATGTTTCGCGTGGGTTTCGTCTGATTCCCCCGAGGCTTTTCGTTTCGGCTAAACTGTCAACGAATTTTCTCTCGCATCGCCATCGTGCCTCGCGGATCGGCAGGGGGCGCTGCGAGTTCGCCGTGAGACTAAGGAGCCATCTGTGGCTAACGTAGCAACCGACCAAAAGGTCATCGTCGTCGACTTCGGCGCGCAGTACGGGCAGCTCATAGCCCGTCGCGTGCGCGATTTGGGCGTGTATTCCGAGATCGTGCCGTGCGATGTGACGGCGGAGGAGGTGCGCACGTTGGCACCCGCCGCCATCATCTTCTCGGGCGGGCCGGCAAGCGTGTACGCTGATGACGCGCCGACCATCGACCCGGGCATTTTGGAGCTGGGGATTCCCGTGCTCGGCTTCTGCTACGGTCAGCAGATCATGGCGGTGACGCTCGGCGGCAAGGTGGGGCATACCGAGAAGGGCGAGTACGGGCGTGCGGTCATCAAACGCTGCGACGGCACCACCTCGAAGCTTTTCGGCAACACTCCGTTCGAGCAGCAGGTGTGGATGAGTCACCGCGACGCGGTGTGCGAGGTGCCTGCGGGTTTCGTCGTGACGTCGCATACCGACGTGTGCCCTGTGGCCTCCATGGAGTGCGCCGAGCGCAAGCTGTATGCGACGCAGTTTCACCCCGAGGTGAAGCACACCCCGCACGGCAACGAGATGCTGGGCAACTTCCTGTTCGGCGTGTGCGGGCTTGAGCGCAACTGGACCATGGACGGCATCATCGATGAGGCCGTGGAGGCCATTCGGGCCAAAGTCGGCGGGGACCGCGTGATCTTGGGACTTTCGGGCGGCGTGGATTCCTCCGTGGTGGCGGCGCTGTGCGCACGTGCCATCGGCAAGCAGCTGACCTGCGTGTTCGTGAACCACGGTCTTTTGCGCAAGAACGAGCCGGAGGAAGTGGAAGAGGTGTTCACGCGCCAGTTCGACGTGGACTTCGTGCACGTGCACGCCGAGGAACGCTACGCCGCGCTTTTGGCGGGCGTGACCGAGCCCGAGGAGAAGCGTCGCATCATCGGCACGCAGTTCTGGGAGGAGTTCTTCGCGGTTGCGCAGGAGCTGGCAGAAGACGGGCGCCCGGTGAAGTTTTTGGCTCAGGGGACCATTTACCCGGACATCATCGAGTCGGGCGCGCGCAAGACGGGCGGCAAGGCGTCTACCATCAAGAGCCACCACAACCTGATCCCGTTCCCCGAGGGCGTACATTTCGATTTGATCGAGCCGCTGGATCATTTCTTCAAGGACGAGGTTCGCGCGTTGGGAACCGCGCTTGGTCTGCCCGATCATATCGTGCATCGCCAACCGTTCCCCGGCCCCGGCCTCGCCATCCGCATCATCGGCGAGGTGACGCCGGAGAAGCTCGAGATTCTGAAGAACGCCGACGCCATCGTGCGCGAGGAGCTGGATGCGTACAACGAGCAGTTGCTGGCGCGTTCGAGCGGTCGCGGCGGCGAGGTCGCGCGCGAAGGCGCGGGCGGACCTGAGGTGGAGCGCCCCGTGTGGCAGTACTTCGCGGTGCTGCCCGACATCAAGAGCGTGGGCGTGATGGGCGACGAGCGCACCTACGCGCGCCCGATCATCCTGCGTGCGGTGGAGAGCTCAGACGCCATGACGGCCGACTGGGCGCGGCTTCCCTACGACGTGCTGGCGAAGGTGTCGGGGCGCATCGTGGCCGAGGTGCCGGGCGTGAACCGCGTGGCGTACGACATCACGTCAAAGCCCCCCGCGACGATTGAGTGGGAATAGATTTAAGAGAGCAGTGCAAGCAGGAAAACGCGTTTGACCAGTTCAGGAGGTCATCCCTTAAAGGGGATGACCGCCTTTTTGACGAATGCCGATGTATGCTCTTTGCCGGTGATGCAAAGGAGCCAGAGGGGCTCTCTGGACGGGGTGGGGAATCGAGGCTTTTACTAAATCTTTGTAGCGGTAGGTGGACTCGAATGCCATGCTCTTTTGTTGAGGACGCCGTCTGCTGTTTTTCAAACGGTGAATATCCTCATGCGGCGGCGAAAGCACTTTCGGCCTTCGGCTTCCTTTATGGGGCTTTCACCTTGGGTTTTCGGGAGTTGTACGTCGGCGTCTCGCTTTGGTCAAAGCTGCGATCAATGTCCCATTTTCTGTACATACTGAAGGCTTGGAAGATCTAGTCTGTCTGCAGGTGAGCGGTGGGGGCTTGGCTGCGATGTTTCTGCTGCATGTGTCTTTTCCTGGGAGGGGAGGGCGCGAGTCGAGATCGCGAAAGGAGGGCTATGCCGTACAGCAAGATAAGGCTCACCGCTACGGGTGCGGTCAGGTCGAGCGTAGCGTGCGATCTCGAAACGGGGTGGGTGACGGCGCTCGGCGATCCTGTGGTCAGGCGTTACGCGGCAAGCTTCTCAAGATATGAAGCCCTGCGGTTTTCTCCCAGCCTTCTCGAGAGGCGCGCTTTCGAGATCATCTCAGATCGATTCTCCGATAGGTTTTCTTCGGAGGGGCTGAGGAAGAAGATGAGAAAGTGCACTCGGGACGAGCTTTTCAAGCTCGCCAACGGTGCGAACCTGAACCCCCGCGGGCCAGATTTCGGCTGGCCGTACAGGGACGGATGGAGCGTTTGGGTAACGCTTAGCGGACCAGGCGTTCCTTCCAAGACGCTCGGTCCTTTCTCGTTTATAGATGAGGGGTCTAAGATCGAGCGGATGATCGGCTTGGCATCCGAAGGTGGGAGTCTCTTTTTCGGCGGCTGATGGACCAGGGCGGTTCCGCGCTGCGGAAAGCTTACCAGGCGAGTCCTCCGGATCGCCTTTCTGAGGGCGTGACTGTACCGAAAGATGTACACGCGTTTCATTCGCGTTGCGCGACAATTTCTCCGCTGGGAACAATGGTGCTGTCGGAGGAAGAAGGGCGACGAAGATGACAAGCTACAAGAAGTACCTGCATGTCGAGCGCCTCGGAACGGAGGAGTGCGAGGGCTTGCTCGACAACGATCGAGTTTACGTGACCGCGAAAGTCGACGGGTCCAACGGCTGCGTGTTCTGGGATGATGCGTCTGGCGAAGTGCGCGCTGGGTCTCGCAACTTCGTTCTGTCGGATGGGGAAGATAACGCGTATTTCCACGAATGGCTCAAGGGTGGCGCGCAAGAGGCGATTTTGCTCAGAGCGTACTGCGAAGCCAATCCCGACCGCATCGTGTATGGGGAGTGGATGGGGCGCGATAAGTTCGTGGGCGCATTTAAAGCGTACGACAAGGCAGCAAAGGGTACGTTGATCATTTTTGACGTCTTAGATGCTGCATCTGGCGAGTTCGTTTCCGAGGAGCAGTGGCGCTCTGAGCTGTCGGAGGCGGGCCTCGAGCCCTATTTCGTGAGGCTTCTGGCAGTGCTTGACCACCCGAGGGAGGCCGATGTGCTCGCGGTCGCAGAGCGTAACGACTTTCTGCTCGAAGATACCGGAATGGTCGGAGAAGGGGTCGTCTGCAAAGTCCCGGGCTGGAGGAACAAGTTTGGGAGGACAGCATACGGCAAGATTGTGCTTGGGGAATTTAAGAAGCAGCTCAAGCCTGCGGTGAGGAAGGAGGCGGTCGAACCCGATATCGTGTCGGCTTTCGTCACCGATGCAGAGATCGAGAAGACGATGGCGAAGGTGTGTATCATGCTGGGTGCGGAAGCGTTCGATCCCGGCGATCGCAAGATGATGGGGATGCTTTCGTCGTTTTGCTGGAAGGATTTGCTTGCGGAATGCCCCAACTGGGTGAAGAGGTTCAAGAACCCCAAGGTAGATTTCGGCGTCTTGTCGGGTCTCTGCGCTGCGCGCGTTAAGGATCATGTAGGGGGCAAGTAGCGTAACGACTATGGCGTGCTCGTTGTTCGAAAAGAGGGTTTTCCTTTGGCTTTTAGGATTGTGCCGCAAACGTAGCGATCGGCATGGATCGGATGGAAAACGTTCGGCGTGCATAGAGAGTGAAGTCTCTCTATTTTTCTCCAGGTATGGCCTAATTGCGTCCTTGCTTTTGCCAATACGCGCGAAGCAAGGACGTAGGCTGTTCAAGGGGGTGGGTCGTACGAGGGCCTTGATAGATGATTTCAGCTCTTGGAAGAACGGATTTCGCTGAAAGCCGCTTGTCCACAACGGTGCTCGTCGATGAAGTGATTCCAGGGTTGCGGAGCGGCGGGCTTTTCCAGGCGGCAATCAAGCGCGAGCGGGTGAACGGATGCCCGAATGACAAATTGGGTTTCATTGCTTACATGACAACGCGGCGTTTAGCCGCTTCATGAACTCGACCGCCCGCTCGTTTTCGTCTCGACCATGTTTGATTACGTTACTTCTGATATGGCGAGACTGTCTGAATGCGTTTTCGTCAGGGAAGTAAGCGCGTTCCTCGGGGTCGTGAAAAGCGCCGTATCGATTCATGACCGCACAGCCGATATCGAGGCATCTGTAGGCTAAGGGACCGTCATTAGTGAGCACAAGATCATCTTTTCGCGCTCTATCGATGATGACCATATCGACTGCGTGCTCTCCGGAGGGAACGGGGACCTCCTCGACCCAAAAACCGCCCACGCTCTCATCTTTGCTGACCGGGTCTGTTTTGAGCAGTCTGGTGCCGATGTTGTTCGTCTCATCGTGAAAGATCGACACGGGGAGTCCGAGAGACCGCGCAACTGGCAGTATTCGCGCCGTTGGAAGGTTGTCCGCGTCGACGAGAATCCGCTTGTATTTGGTTCGTTGCGGTTCGTGTGGCGCGGCGGAGGAGGCGAACGCCGCGATTGCTCGCGCGATACGTTTTGCGTCATCGGCGTTGGGGGCTGGCTCATTTTGACAGGGCGGAAAGAATCCCATAGAGCGCAGAAGCCGCTCGTGGTCTCTGGTTTTCAAGTCTTGCTCGATCGTTTGGGGGTTGAAGGGTCTGCCTCGATAATCGACTGCATAGGCTTCTTCCCTGATGGCGAAGGCGGCCACCCCGATGTCGTCGGTGATTACAAGGTCACGAGGCGCTGCGTGCGCTCTGATGCCATCTGTAATCGACTCGGCCTTATTGGTGCAGTCGATGAGTTCCAAGTTCATATTTCCCTCTTGGATTGCCCAGAGCACCCCCGCATATCGGGTTGATAACTTGAGGTCGTTCGGGGTAAGAACGACCGTGTCGACTGCGGAAAGTCTGCACGCTTCAAGCGCCTCCGGGAGGAATTTGAACGAACGTGCGTCGATTATCACGGTATTCATCTTGGCCTTTCGACGATACTTTGGGTGCTGTTGGGACAGCGGGTCGTGTGGGCAAAATAAGCGATTAGCCGTCGGCTATGCTCAATCGCTTTGATGATGCCGGAGGGCTTCGATGCCGTTCATTTTTTTTGCCGCGTAGCCCACTGAATGCGGATGGGTAGGAAAATGCTGCGGGTCTGTTTCAGTCGCAAGCCGCTCCGTCAGCGCTGCGTAGAATGCCTCGGGTTCGAGCTCCGAGGCGAGTCCCGACACCTGGCCGTCGCCGGTTTCCAGGACCGTCCAGCTGCCGTCTTTCAGCTCCCCGAAATCGACGGTGTAGAAAGGGCTGGCGAACCCCTCCATGCGCGCGACCAGGCCATCAGGCGGCTTCGTGCAGGAGGGGAACTGCATGGAGTTGCCCGACAGGGTCAGCAGCCGCCCTCCGAGGTAGAATCCGCGCCACTCGTTGGTTCGCATGGCGTATTTCTTCAGCTCGACGTAATGCTTGCAGACGATCCCGCCCGTGTACAGGTTTCCGCGCAGCCTGATGAACTCCTCCGACAGATGGTCGCATTCGTCTTGGGTGAGCGGCGTCTCTATGCGCTGCGGAAACCCCGTCTGCTTAACGGACTTGACGAAGTCCTTCATCATGAACGCGTCGAAGGCGCCGTTGACGACTTCCGCCGACACGCGGTCGCCGAACGCGGCGATGCGCGGCGTGTCGCCCGGGTCGATGAGCTTGCAGGCGTTCGGGAAGCAATGCATGAGTTCGTACGCCTCGGGGCTTGTGATCAGGTCGAGGCCGAGGCGCCCGCATTGCCTGTGGAAGCGGGCGTACTGCTTCGGGGCCATCATCCAGCCCCGCCAGATGCAGGCGGTTGGCTCGTTTGCCGGGCGGTCCAGCTTCAGGTTCGACCCCTCGTCGAACTCGTCGAAGTTGCAGAGTCGGACGTCCAGACGGGGCGAGGCCATCGCGGCGCGGTGCTCGGCGGCGAAGACGGTCTCCGGCTTGTCGCGCTCGAAGTACGAGCAAGGGAACAGGATCGTCATCTTCATGCCGAGGCTCCTTTCGTGACGGGGCGGACGATTCGTTATGGGAGATCGTACCGGCTGGGGGCGATGCGGGTGTCCCAGGCGTGGGACGCGCACGGGGTTTTGACGCTGGCTTCCCTGATGTGGCGGCTATTCGGATCTTTAGAGATGCGCGGAATGAGGCGCTGCGTATCTTGCGTATATGGCAAATGAAGTCATGTCAGCCAAGTGGCGCAAAGCGGTCGCGGCAAGCTCGCCGGTCGCCGCAGTATTTTCGACAGTGTTAGAATATCATCGACAAATGTAATTGATCTGGCGAGGAAAAATCAGGGTGACGGAGATAATATGGCTCAGTTCGAATACGGAAAGGCGCTCGATGCATTGATGATTCCGGAGGTGGTTTCAGCTCTCGGGGACATCCGTGAGCTGAAAGGGAAAGTTGCATCGCTTTCCGCAATCAGCCCCGAAACGTTTTCGGCGCTGGTCGAGGTCGCCAAGATCCAAAGCACGGGCGCCTCTAACCGGATCGAGAACATCTCCACCTCCGACAAACGGCTTCGCGACCTCATGCTCGACAAGACGGATCCGAGAAACTGCGACGAGAGGGAAATCGCAGGCTATCGATATGTTTTGGACGAGATACACGAGAGCCATGACGATATCCCCGTAACGCCTAACGTGATCCTCCAGCTTCATCGTGATCTGTACCGTTTTGCGAGCGATTCCTGCGCTGGCAGATGGAAGGATTCCGACAATGTGGTCGCCGAGCGCACAGCGGAAGGCGAGCTGGTCGCGCGGTTCGTGCCGACTTCCGCTGCCGGCACCCCCGCCGCCGTCGAGAGGATTTGCTCCGAGTACTCAAGGCAGATAAGCGCCGGCACGTACGACCCCTTGCTGGTGTCGCTGGTCTTCGTCTTTGACTTCGTGAGCATTCACCCTTTCAACGACGGGAACGGCCGCATGAGCAGGCTGCTCTCGCTGTTACTCATGTACCGGAACGGGTATGACGTGGGGAAGTACGTCTCGATAGAGAAGGAGATCGAGAGGACCAAGGAGACGTATTACGAGGCTTTGGCGGCGAGCTCTTCGGGATGGCGGGACGGCGAAAACGACTACGCGCCCTTCGTTACGTACATGCTGGGCATAGTGGCCGCCTGCTACAGAGAACTTGGCGGCAGGTTCTCTGTAGCGGTTTCGCCTGTTGGAAACGAGGAGGCTGTGAGGGCGTTCTTCGAGAGGCTGATCGGGACGGCGACGAAGCGCGAGATCATGGATGCCAACCCCGGCATGAGTCAGCGCACGCTGGAGCGAATCCTTGCGAAGCTTCAGAGCGAGGGCGTCGTCGAGAAGGTTGGCGCCGCGAGGTCGACGGCGTATCGCCGCAGGGGGTAGGGCATTGCAGCACGTGCGGGTGACGTGCAGTTTCGTCCGTGAAGACATCGGACCGTCTGCCTGTGATTGCCTTGTTGCTTTCGGTCGGGATCGCCGCTGCGTCGTTGGCTCGTTCGTGCGCGGCGATGAGGTTGTTTGAGCAGAGGCGGGGCCATCCGCCGCCGGCGCCCTATGCCAACATGCGAGGGTTTCCCGATATCTAACGCCTTCTTTTTGTTGTTAGGTGTGGAGTTGCTGGTCTGATTGTTGCTTGCTGATGGGTTGTTTATGCCGACGGTGTGCGACGCAGGCGACGCCGAGGACGGGTTCTATGCGCGAGACGAGCGTCTCGCGTCCCCTCGGGGTGAGTTCTGCGCTAGGATGCCGGGGCATGGGAGGGCTCCTCTGCCGTAAGCGTAGACGACTCGCAGCATGCGGGAACCCTCCCTATTTGTCACTGTCCGGATGTAAACAATGTCTTGGTATCAAACGTCTAGAGGTTGCTGGCGTAATCGCTGGGGCTGTTGTTGCCTCCGCGGCAGCTGTTTCGGACGACGAAGAATCTAAGATTAGCGAGGGCTGTGGTCATCTAAGCGATGATGACCCTGGATATCCGATCTGCGGCTCAAGTGGATCCGGGATGACGGGATTCGGTGGACGCTGGCGGTATTGCATGCCCTGAATGCGGAAGCGTGCGTAAAGATATGGGTGATACCAATTTTTGATAGGAGAGAGATGGCTTCGGTGTCGGCTCTGAGGCATTAATGGTTTGTGAGACCGCTTAAGAGAAATGGACGTTGGCGAGTGAGTATTGCCTTGGGAAAATGACAGCAACTCCAATGGATGCGTCAAATGCCCTTATTACTGCTTCGTGAACCTCCTTTGGGGTGACTAATGGCAAAAACTGTTACGGCAAAAGACTTATCCCGTTTCATTGAGCTTTGGTCGGAAGGCTATTCGTGCAGAAAGATCGCGGCGGCAACTGGATTCGGCAAAACAACAGCTACCAATCAGCTTCGTAACGCTGGTATCGAAGTCGGGAAGCGTTTTCCTACCGAAGCAGAGGTCGACGAGTGGGTTGTTGCTTTTTTCAAAGGGAATTTCGCCATATAAGCTATCCGAACAATATGGCTTCAGCGATGAGACCGTTCGTGCCCATTTAAAAAACGTGGCTTAAAAATGAATCAAGCTGGAGCCCCTCTTATCCACAGCCACGAGCAAGACGGGTTTTGACAAAAGGGCTACCTGGGTGGAATGTCCGAGCGTGAAGTTGCCGAGAAATACGGCGTCAGTGAGAAAACGGTGTTGACGCGCCTCCGCGCAATGGGTACCGAAATGCGAAAAGGGTACGAGACGAACAGACGAGTTTCGGACGATCATATTGGGTTGTTCGTTCAAGAATGCGAACGAGGGCTGTCTTCTGTAGAGATTGGCGAGAAATATGGCTTTTCGAGTGTCACCGTTCTTAAGTATCTAAAGGAGGCTGGAGCAGATACGGGTCCGCTCATTAAAGAGCAAGACAAGGGCAATATTTCTGCTAGATAACTGAGCGGCGACCCCCCCAGTCGATCGCATCATCATTCGGTATCACAGATGCGTACGTTCGAATGATCCTGAAAGCTCGAGGCATCGATATTAGGGAGCCAGAGCGCGGATTGAGCTTTGCTGATGATGAGGTTCGAGATTGGATTAGTCGCTACGAGTCCGGTGAATCAATGGCTAGCATCGCTTTCTCGGCTGGGGTGAAGAGTCCAGAAACGATCAGGAAGAGACTTGTGGATGTCGATGTCTCCATTCGCGAGAGGGTTAGCAGCACGGCATCTTCATGGCAGGAATGGGCAATCTATTTCTATCTCTCCAAAGCTTTTCCAGATGGAACGGTGTCTAGCAATTTGAAGGTTGAGACTGCAAAGGGCGCAAGGTTTCCAGATGTATGCCTAACTACGAGGGACGGTATAAAGGTCGCAGTTGAATACGATGGTGAATTCTGGCATGACACGCCAGCGCGTAGAAAAGCCGATGAAGAGAAAACGGCCCTGCCGGCCCTGCTTCAAGATTGTGGTTTTAGGGTGATTCGTGTAATAGAGAACGCAAAAGGCGTCAATGAAACCGTTGGGGGCACAGTGTGGTGTTCCGCTGAAAGGAATGGAAACGATGTTGGTATCGGCTTCGCTATCATCGAATTGCTTAATCTTCTAGAGTCAGAAAGTATCGATGTGGATTTAGAGCGCGACATGCCAGAGATAAACAAGCTCTATTACGAGGCGAAGAATCGCACTAAGCACGGAATTGAATGGGCTCGACTGTACACTGAAGATGGGTTGGCAAGCCATGCTATTGCAAAACGATTCGGTACTACCTCAACAACGGTTACGACTGCGTTGGAGTCATTGGGAGTAGAAATACGCCATCAGCCGACATCTGAAAAACGCGTAAGCCAATGGGCTCAAATGCTGCATTCGGGAGCATCTGTCCAGGATATCGCTGACGATTTCGGAGTGAGCAAGTCGACTGTCTATCGTGCTCTTAAACGTCGCGGCCACGTCTTTGATCCCCATCCAAAGAAAGCGATAACAGTTACCGATCATGAGTGGAAAAGACTCTTTTGTGAAGAAGAGTTATCTATGAGCAAAATCGCCCGAGAATACGGGGTGAGCGCTGGAACCGTAAGCTCCCATCTAAGAAAGACGGGCGTATCCTAATATGTTTTTGATGGGTAACGCACTTTCTGCGCATTTTGACAGCAGGGCGGCATACAGAGGACGCGGACTGCCTTGATATGATCCGGGTTGTCCATATTGGAGATAGGCCATGATTGAACCCATCGTAATACTGAACGAGGAGCTCATCTGGTCTGATTCGCGCGAGCTGATGGGGGGGGCGCTGGTCGGGTGGCGCGTCGCCTGCTTCGCCGAGACTTGGGTTTCTCGCTGCTGGAAGAGTGGCCTTATCGGATGGTGGGCCTACGGGGCTGTCGGAAA
>ERZ827469.1091-NODE-1091-length-25851-cov-3.528919_pt1 | contig 25851 bp, 19 predicted proteins | sample MGYA00519917_ERZ827469 | MGnify/ENA primary metagenome ERZ827469 (study PRJEB31778, sample SAMEA3449314) | human gut metagenome | biome: human gut; feature: human-associated habitat; material: faeces | place: United Kingdom | collected 2010/2012 ... | reverse complement strand
GTAGAGCACCTGACTTTTAATCAGGTTGTCGGGGGTTCGAATCCCCCGTGTCTCATTAGGAAATGAAGAGCGGAAAGCCGGTAAATTCAAGGCTTCCCGCTTTTTTTATGCCATTTTCCCAGTAGGGAAAAGTAAGCAAAAGTTGATGATTTTTAATGTCCGCAACGCGTCCGCAAGGGGTATTTTGACACCAATGTCCGCAGCGTGTCCGCAAATTAAACCGCCAGAATATCATTCACGACCGCCGCGGCATCTTCTTTCTCGTCCATGATATGGTTGTAGACGTCCAGCACCATCTTTTCGGTGTCACCCATCAGCTGGGCGATTTTTTTAATGCTGATCGCAGGGACCTGATAGCAGAGGTTTGTGCAGTAGTTGTGCCGGAAGATATGGGCGGTCAGATCAGATATGACTGGGAACGCACCGGTGCCACCGGCGGCATGGTTCATTTTTATCACGATCGACTGCCACATCTTGACATACGCTGAATGTGTCATGATGGACCCATCACGGCAGGTAAAAAGGTATGAGCCGGGCAGAGCAGCCAAATACTCTTTTAGGTATGCGGCGGTGGCTGCCATGTCGATTGTGAACCGGATCTGCATGTTCGTCTTCTAGGTCGGACTTGGAATCGGTCAGGGATTCCAGCCGGTGTCGGCATTCAACTATGGCGCAAAAAAATACGGAAGGGTCCGGAAGGGCTTCTATTTCACACTCACAGCGGGAGAAGTGCTGCTCGGCGCGATTGCGGTCATCGGGATGTTTTTCCCTGCACAGCTTGTGGCGGTATTTCAGAAAGATCCCGAGGTGGTGGCGATCGGAGAGGGGGCGCTCCGGGTCCAGCTTGTGGCGCTGTTCTTTCAGCCGATGACGGTCTGCGCGAACATGATGTTTCAGAGCATCTGGAAAAACGGCAGGGCGACGTTGCTTGCCATGTTGCGGAATCTTATGTATTATAGTGAAAAAAGGTTGACAGTCCCGGCATAAAGCTGTATCATACTTAAGTGGATTCACACTGCAACGCGTTGCAGTGTGAAAATATAAGAAGATACCATATGCAGCAGTGCGTATGACAGAAAGGATCAATAGATATGGAAATGGAGATGGAATTTTTGCGGAAGCTGCCTACTCCGCAGGAGTTAAAGGAGCAGCATCCGGTCAGTGCACAGATTGTAGCTACCAAGACGAAGAGGGATGACGAGATCAGGAATATTTTTGAAGGAAAATCGGACAAGCTGATTCTTGTGATTGGCCCATGCTCAGCAGATAATGAGGATGCTGTGATCGACTATATTTCAAGACTCCGCACGGTGCAGGAGAAGGTGGCGGATAAGATTTTTATGATTCCGCGCATTTATACCAACAAGCCGCGCACGACCGGAATCGGTTACAAGGGCATGCTGCATCAGCCGGATCCGGAGCGGGAATCAGATATGCTAAAAGGGATCATTGCGATTCGTCACATGCATATGCGGGCGGTGGAAGAGACCGGCTTTACCTGTGCGGACGAGATGCTCTACCCGGAGAATCACCGCTATCTTTCGGATCTGCTGTCGTATGTGGCGATTGGAGCACGCTCGGTAGAGAACCAGCAGCACAGACTGACGGCAAGCGGCGTGGGAATTCCGGCAGGAATGAAGAATCCGACCGGCGGAGATATTTCCGTTATGATGAACTCGATCATTGCGGCACAGCACGGACATACGTTTTTATACCGTGGCTGGGAGGTCAAGACGACCGGCAATCCGTATGCACATGCCATTTTGCGCGGATATGTGGACAAGTTTGGCAGAAATATTCCGAATTATCATTATGAGGATCTGCAGAATCTGCTGGAGCATTATGAAGAGGCGAAGGAAGCCGGACACGAGCTGGCACATCCGGCGGTCATCATAGACACGAACCACTCCAATTCCAGCAAGCAGTTTATGGAGCAGATCCGCATCAGCAAGGATGTCCTGCACAGCTGTAAGGTGTCAGGAGAGATAAGAAAGCTGGTGAAGGGACTGATGATCGAGAGTTATATAGAAGACGGAGCACAGAAGGTCGGTGACGGCTGTTACGGAAAGTCGATCACGGATCCGTGCCTGGGCTGGGAGAAGACCGAGAAGCTGATCTACGAATTGGCGGAACTGTGGTAAAGGAGAGAGAATGTACCGGATATTGATCGTGGAGGACGATGAGATCATTGCGCGAAGCTTAAAAAAGCATCTGGAAAGCTGGGATTATGATGTGGTCTGCGTGGAGGATTTTTCCGATATTATGAAGGAGTTCGCGGGGGCGGCGCCCCAGCTGGTGCTGATGGACATCAAGCTTCCCTTTTACAACGGTACCACTGGTGCAGCAGGATCAGGGAGATGTCGAAGGTTCCGGTAATCTTCGTGTCGTCGGCGTCGGATAATATGAATATCGTCATGGCGGTCAATATGGGCGGCGATGATTTCATTGCCAAGCCGTTCGATCTGGATGTGCTGACCGCGAAGATTCAGGCGCTTCTGCGCCGCACCTATGATTTTGCGGGGCAGAATACGGTGCTGGAGCATAGAGGCGCGCTCTTAAATCTGGGCGCTGCGACACTCACCTGCGGGGAGATGCGGGTGGATTTAACGAAAAACGAACTTAAGATACTGCAGGTGCTGATGGAGAACAAGGAGAAGATCGTGTCCCGCGATACGTTGATGACAAAGCTGTGGGAAAGCGACAGTTTTGTGGATGAGAATACCCTTTCCGTCAACGTGGGAAGGCTGCGGAAAAAGCTGGATGCAGCAGGACTTCCGGATTTTATTTTGACGAAGAAAGGAATCGGGTACCATATCGGATAGGGGATTTTGATGAAGCAGAAAATAGGAAGATCCTACATAAAATGCCGTCTGAAATGGATTGCCGCAGTGACTGGCTGCGGGATCGTGATGACGGCAGTCTTATTTTTAAATGAAGTGCCTGCCGGGGAGATTGCCTACGGCATGCTGTTGTGTCTGGGAATCCTGCTGCTTGCAGTGACGATGGATAGGATAAGTTACGGCAGACGGCACAGGGAACTGCTGGCATTGCGGCAGTCAATAACGGTATCGCTGGAGAATCTTCCGGAACCCGGCGAAATCCTGGAGGAGGATTATCAACAGCTGCTTGGACTTTTGGCGGAGGAGAAAATGCGTATCTGGAATACGGCGGTCAGCGAAAAACGCGATCTGATGGAATACTATACCATGTGGGTGCATCAGATCAAGACGCCGATTGCGGCGCTGAAGCTTCTGATTGAGGAGGACATTCCCGGGGAAGAGGAGCCTTTTGGAGCGGACAGGGAAAGGCTGCAGCAGCAGAGGGAGAAGCGCAGGGATGAAGAACTACAGCAGCTGTTTGCGATTGAGCAGTATGTGAACATGGCGCTTTCGTATATGCGTCTCGGATCGGAGACCACGGACTTTGTGCTGCGGCAGACAGATCTCGACGAAGTGATCCGGATGGCGGTGCGCCGCTATGCGAGACATTTCATCAGCAAGAAGATCGTACTGCACTACGAGGAGACGGGGGCACGGGTGCTCACCGATGAAAAATGGCTCGGCTTTGTCATCGAACAGCTGTTGTCGAATGCGCTCAAGTACACGCATGAGGGAAGTATCACGATCGGGATGGAGGAGGGGCGCCTTACCATTACCGATACGGGGATCGGAATACGCGCGGAGGATCTGCCGAGAGTCTGCGAAAAAGGCTATACCGGCTATAACGGTCATGCCAACCAGAAATCGACCGGAATCGGGCTGTATCTTTGCAGCACTATTTTAAAAAAGCTGGGGCACAGCTTTACGATCACATCGCAGGAAGGAACGGGAACCCGGGTGATGATCGGCTTCCCGGAAGAGTCATAGAAGATATCTTACAAAAACGTAAGAAACAGCAGAGAAATGTAATCCAAAGAAATGGCTTGCATTTCTCTGTTTTGTTATACTGGGTACAGTCAAGGAAAGGAGAGAGACATATGGCAATTCTGGAAGTTCGTAATCTGAAAAAAATATATACAACAAGGTTTGGGGGAAATCAGGTGCAGGCGCTCGCAGATCTGAATTTTTCCGTGGAAAAAGGGGAGTATGTCGCAATTATGGGAGAGTCCGGTTCCGGAAAAACGACGCTGCTCAATATTCTGGCGGCGTTAGATAAACCGACGGCGGGGGAAGTGCTGTTGAATAATAAGAACATTGTGACACTCGGCGAGAGGGAGATTTCCAAATTCAGAAGGGAGAACCTGGGCTTTGTTTTTCAAGATTTTAATTTGCTGGATCATTTTTCATTAAAAGATAACATTCTTCTGCCACTTGTCCTGGCAGATGCGCCGGTGCAGGAGATGGAGGAGAGGCTTTGGCCGATTGCCGAAAAGCTCGGGATCGACGCGCTGCTGGAGAAGTATCCGTATGAGGTTTCCGGCGGACAGAAGCAGAGGGCGGCGGTTGCCCGCGCGCTGATCACCCGTCCGCAGCTGATTCTGGCAGATGAACCGACGGGGGCGCTGGATTCCAGGGCGACCGACGGACTGTTAAAGCTGTTTGGCACGATCAACGGGGAAGGACAGACGATTCTTATGGTGACACATTCCACGAAAGCGGCGAGTCATGCCAAACGGATTCTTTTTATCAAGGACGGCGAAGTGTTTCATCAGCTGTACCGGGGCAATATGGCGAATGAGGAACTGTATGTGCGGATTTCGGATACGCTGACGGTTCTTACCACCGGCAAAGAGGGAGGCTGTCATGCGTAAGTTATATGTGAAACTGGCAGCAGTCAATATCCGCAATAACAGACAGCTTTACCTGCCGTATCTTCTGGCGGGGGTGTTTTCGGCAGCCATGTTCTATCTGGTACAGTCCATCCAGGATAACCCGGGGCTGGATCAGATGCGAGGCGGCGCCAATGTGGCGGTAACGCTGCTGCTCGGTGTGATTATTGTCGGACTGTTCGCGGCGATTTTCCTGTTCTATACCAACAGCTTCATCATGAAGCGGCGCAAGCGGGAATTGAGCGTATACAATATACTAGGAATGGAGAAGAAGCATATCGCCAAGGTGCTTTTTCTGGAAATGCTGTTTACGGCGGCGGTTACGATCGGCGGCGGGCTGGCGTTCGGCATTGTATTTGGCAAACTGATGACGATGCTTTTGTACCGCATGACGGGATTTAACCAGAGCGTTCCGTTTACCATTTCACTGACGGGATGCCACCACACGCTGGTGCTTTTCGGCTGCATATACGCGGTCACGCTTTTCTATAATTTTATGCAGATAAAGCTTTCCAACCCGATGGAACTGCTGCACAGCGCCAATGCGGGAGAGCGGGAGCCGAAGACGAAAGTGCTGCTGGCGGTGATCGGGGCGGCGGCACTCGGCGGCGGCTATTATCTGGCGCTTACGGTGGCGGACGCAGTCTCTGCCATTACCATGTTTTTTGTGGCGGTGCTGCTTGTGATTCTGGGAACGTATTGTCTGTTTACCGCGGGCAGTATTGCGGTACTGAAACTGCTTCGGAAAAATAAAAACTATTATTACAAATCAAGACATTTTACGACGGTTTCCGGTATGATCTACCGAATGAAACAGAATGCGGTGGGGCTTGCCAATATCTGTATTTTATCGACGATGGTTCTGGTGACGGTTTCCACCACCCTGTGTATGTATCTGGGAGTGGAAGATGCCCTAAAGCGGCGTTTTGCACATGAGGTGTCAGTGGTGTCCTACTATAATGCAATGCCGGAATATCCGGAGGAGGTGGATGCACTGGCGGAAGCATCCTTAAAGGATTCCGGACGGGTGCTGACGGGGCACAGCGCCATGTTGAACATGTCTCTGACCGCGGTGCGCACGGACGATGGATTTTCCGTGACCGGCATCGGAGCAGGCACAGATTACAGCATCAACGATGTGGTGCTGCTCACGATTCTGCCCAAATCCGACTGGGAGAATTATACCGGTGAAACGGTCGGGGAACTTGAAAGAGGGGAGATTGCACTGGCGTCATCCTCTTCCTATGAAAAAGGGACGCTGGCGCTCGACAATGAGATATATCAGGTAAAACAGATCTGCGCATATCCGGAAGCGGAGCGCGATTATCTGGATGACATGGCAGACGACAGTGTATTTATGATTGTGCCGGATAGGGAGACACTGGGACAGATTTTTACGGAGTTGAAACAGAACTGGGACGAGGAGCGTGTAAGCCTGCAGATCAAATACAATATGGCGTTTGACATAGACGGAACAGCAGAAGAAAAAGTGGCAGCGGAAAATGCGCTTCACTCGGTGATCTCGTCATACAATGACGGGCATCCGTCGGATGATACAAAGGACTCTTATTCCAGAACGTATGTCGAGTGCCGGGCACAGAACCGGGATGAATACTACAGCTTAAACGGCGGTCTGCTTTTTATCGGTCTGTTTCTGGGTGCGATGTTCCTCATGGTGACGGTGCTGATCATTTTTTACAAGCAGATCTCGGAAGGCTACGAGGACAAGGAACGGTATGCCATCATGGAGAAGGTAGGCATGAGCAATGCCGAGGTAAAGCGGAGTATCCGCACACAGATCCTCACGGTATTTTTCCTGCCGATCGGGGCAGCAGTGCTTCATGTTGTCATGGCGTTCCCGATGATCAAATGGATTCTGGCGGCGTTCAGCCTCAACAATACCGCGCTGTTTGCCCTGTGCGTGGCGGCTACGGCATTGGTGTTCCTGCTGATTTATCTGCTGGTGTTTGCACTGACTTCCCGCAGCTATTATAAGATTGTGGGGAATCAGGTATAGGGAAAATGGTTCCCACCATAAAATCCAAAAATTCTTCCAGTGTCATTTTAGGGTTCTGCAGCCAGCGAATGACACTGGCGAGAAGGCCGGACAGGTAAAAATCGGCAAGAAGTGCCATCTCGTAATCGTCATGTCCCTCCGAGGGAACAAAATAACGGTTTAAGAGGGGCCATACCACTTCTTTCAGGCGGGTCGCAAAATGCGGGTCGCCATGATCGCTTAAGAGTACAGCAGCATAGGTTTCATATGTCTGCATCAGATCTAAAAGAATTCCCATCTGACCGGAAAGGTCAAAGGTATCATTTTTTTCCAGAGAATCATTCAGAACATCTGTAATTTTCCCGAGGATTTCTTCCTCAATCTGATGAAGAAGATCATATACATCATTATAGTAGAGATAAAAGGTGCCGCGGTTGTAACCGGCAAGCTCGGTAATCTCCTTGATGGAGATTTTTTCTATCGGTTTTTGCGCGTAGAGAGACCAGAAAGCGATCCGCAGATTATTTTTGGTCTGTTCTGTGATATGGGGCTGCTTTTTCATGAAAACCTCCCGGTATAAGATTTGTGTTCATTTTGTCTTCACGTAAATTATAGCACGACAACGTGTTGTCTTCAATTTTTTAACACGTGCGGAGAATCTGTTGATTGATGAAAGGCAGCGCGGGGAGTACATTAGGCATAGAAAATGGAATCTGCATAGAGATAAAAAACAGAGTCTGGGAAGAAAGGCGGCCTTTTATGGCATATATCGAATTTAATAATGTAACGAAGGAATATAAGACAGGTGAGACTTCGATCAAAGCGCTGGATGGAGCCTCATTTTCTGTGGAGAAGGGCGAACTGGCAGTGATTCTCGGTTCCTCCGGTGCAGGGAAGACGACGGCGCTCAATATTTTAGGCGGAATGGATGTGCCGACTGCGGGCGGGATCAAGGTGGATGGCAGAGATATTGCAAAGTATAACAAAAAGCAGCTCGTCGGATACCGGCGTACCGATATTGGGTTTGTATTCCAGTTCTACAATCTGGTGCCGAATCTCACGGCGATAGAGAATGTGGAACTTGCGGCGCAGGTGTGCAGAAATTCTCTGGATGCCGGGGAGATGCTTACAAAAGTGGGACTGGCAGACCGCAAAAATAACTTTCCGGCGCAGCTCTCCGGAGGGGAACAGCAGCGGGTATCTATCGCGCGTGCGATCGCCAAGAATCCGAAACTCCTGCTCTGCGATGAGCCGACGGGAGCGCTTGATTATAATACCGGAAAACAGATTCTGCAGCTGCTGCAGGATACCTGCCGGAAGGATGGGATTACGGTACTTCTGATTACGCACAACTCTGCGCTGGCACCGATGGCTGACCGCCTGATCCGATTTAAGAGCGGAAAGGTGACAGAGATTACCTGCAATGCGCACCCTACGCCGATCGCGGAGATCGAGTGGTAGCGGGGCAGAAGAGAAAGGCAGGGATACCGATGATGAGTGCATATAATAAGGAGATATGGAGGGCAATCCGCAAGGAGAAAAAACGGTTTTTCTCCATCATGCTGATCACGATTCTGGGTGTCGGAATGCTTACCGGATTGCGGGCTGCCTGCATGGATCTGCGCTATTCGGCAGATCAGTTTTTTGACAGACAGGGACTGTACGATATCAGTGTCGTCTCGACGCTCGGACTTACGGAGAAGGATGTGGATGCCCTAAAGGCACTGGACGGTGTCATGGATGCAGTCGGCGTCTACAGTGAGACGGTACATGCGAAAGTAAATGATCATGAGGTCAGCATTGCGGTCTGCACGTTAAATGACAGGGGAATCAATCAGCCGTATGTGTTGTCCGGCAGGCTGCCGGAGGCGGCGGATGAGACCGCCGTTACAACCGCGTTTGCGGATGAGACGGGATGCGGGATTGGTGATGTCATTGCGGTGGATACAGCAGATGATGAGTCTTCGCTGCGCTACAGCCGTTTTACCGTAACGGGAATTGTGCTGGATGTGCAGGATGTCAACAATGCAAAGGGAGCGACGGCGTTCCGTTCCGGGCAGGCGGAGGAGGACACTGTGTTCATCTTGCCGGAGGCGGCAGACAGTGATATTTACACACAGGTCTGCCTTACCGTCGATGGCGCGGCAGAACTGTTCTGTTATTCAGATGTCTATGAGGAAAAGGTCGCGCAGGTGACGGATGCGATTGAAACGCAGATTAAGGAAAATCGGGAGCAGGCACGGTATGCGGAAGTCACGGATGAGGCGAAAGAAAAGCTTGCGGATGTGAAAGCGGAGGCGGAAGAGTCCTTTGCGGAGGCGGAGCAGAAGCTTTCGGATGCGAGAGCGGAACTGGATAATGGCTGGCAGGAACTTTCCGATGGCCAGGAGGAACTTGATGCGGCAAAACAGCAGGCGGAGGATGGTTTTGCGGAAGCGAGAGATGAAATTGCCGCGGGAAAGCAGCAGATTGCCGATGGCAGCGCGCAGCTGGATGCAGCAGAACAGCAGCTTTCTGAAGGCGAGGCGCAGGTGGCATCCGGTAAGCAGACGCTTTCGGCAAAGGAAGAGGAAACCTATGCACAGTTAGACGCGGCACGCGCACAGCTTACAGAGAGCAGTAAACAGGCAGCGGAGACGGAGGCGGCATTGGAAGCGCAGGCGCAGGAGGTCATCCAGGCGTACGGGGAAGCATGGCCCGCTGAGGCCTGGGACGCCTATGTGCAGGCGGCAGTGGAGGCGTATTTACCCGTAGCAAGAGCGGTGGTCACAGAGCAGGATGCCTCGCAGGCACAGGCGGCGGTGCCGGGACTGGTGGCGGACAGCCAGAGTGCGTTTTTGGAGGCGCTGCAGCAACCCACAGCCGATCAGCTGGTACAGCTTGCAATGGGACTGGGAAATGTGCGGGCGACAATCCAGGCGCTCGGCGAGGCACAGGCGCAGCTGGATACGGCAGAACAGACGGCACGGCAGCAGTTTGATGCGGCATGGAACGAACTGAACGAAGGGGAAGCACAGATCATCTTCGGAAAATCGCAGATTGCCGATAAGAGAGCAGAGCTGGAGAACGGCAGTATGGCGCTTTCCGAAGGCGAGGCGCAGCTGGCGCAAAAGGAACAGGAGACTGCGGCGCAGATAAAGGACGGTGAGGAAAATCTCGCCGAAGGACGGGAAAAGCTGCTTGAAGGTGAGACGGAATACGCGGACGGCAAGGCAGAATATGAAGAAAATCTTGCGGACTTCAATGAGACGATTGCGGAGGAAGAGCAAAAGATTGCGGACATTGACATGACACAGTGGTATGTACAGGATCGCACGTCTCTGAGCGGTTATGCCAATGTGAAGAGCGATGCGGCGTCGATTGAGGCGATCGGTACGGTGTTCCCGATGGTATTTTTCGTTGTTGCCATTCTCATCAGCCTGACGACGATAACCCGTATGGTGGAGGAGGACCGCGGTCTGATTGGAACCTACAAAGCGCTCGGCTTTACGGATCGTGAGATCCGCAGAAAATATCTGGTGTATGCATGTGCGGCGAGTGTGTCCGGCGGAATTCTGGGAAATGTGTGCGGATTTGTTCTTCTGCCGGAGATTATTTTCCGGATTTTTGATACGATGTATCTGTTCCCGGAATATCTGCTGCGCTTTATGCCGCTGCTCGGATGTGGCGGAGCTGCACTTTTTGCGGCCGGAATTGTCATCGCTACCGCCTGTGCATGTAAAGCGGAACTTGTACACATGCCGGCAGTTCTGATGCGGCCGAAAGCGCCGCGCGCAGGCTCCCGCGTACTGCTGGAGCGCATCACGCCGGTATGGAAGCGCCTGTCATTTCTCAATAAAGTGACCGCCCGCAACCTGTTCCGCTATAAAAAGCGTCTTTTCATGACCGTAGCGGGAATTATGGGATGCATGGCGCTCTTACTTTTCGGATTCGCGGTGAGGGATTCGGTGACAGACCTGCTGCCGCGCCAGTATGAGAATGTGTACCGGTATGATGTCATGGCGGCGGGGGCAGCATCCGACAATGACAAGATTCTTTCCTATGTAAATGGGGATCCGAATGTGCAAAGTGCGCTGAACGTGCAGATTTCCACGGTGAAGCTGAAGAATGCTGCCGGGAAGGAAGAAAAGGCACAGATGATTGTCGTGCCGGGGGATGAGCCTCTTGCAGAGTACATTGGTCTGTACAATCTTAAGGATGAGGAGATCGGCCTTTTGGACGGCGAGATTCTGGTGACGCAGAATGCGGCAAATGTGCTTGGGTTTGCGGCCGGCGATCAGGTGGAGATTCAGGATCAGGATCTGAATCAGCGGGAAGTGACGGTAAGCGGTCTCGTCCGCAATTACCTCGGCAATAACGTCTATATGACAGAGAAAACCTATGAATCGCTGTTTGGCGATTATGAACCGAACGGAGTATTTTTAAAGTTGTCGGAAGAATGTTCGGATGAAATTGCCTATGCAGATGATCTCGGCGGAAAAGAGGGTATCGTGTCCTACACCAGCAAGCAGGAGCTTTCGGATGAGTTCTCGGATGCGTTCACCCTGATCAATATGGTGGTCTACATTGTGATTATCATGGCGGCGGCGCTCGCGTTCGTGGTTTTATTTACGCTGTCTACGACGAATATTTCCGAGCGGAGCAGAGAGCTGGCGACGATTAAGGTGCTGGGATTTTTTGACCGTGAAGTGCATCTGTATGTCAACAAAGAGACCATGATACTCACGGCGATCGGCATTGTCTGCGGAATTCCGCTGGGATATGCGTTTGCGCAGACCTTAACGTATGTTTTGAACATGCCGTCGATTTATCTGGCGGTGTCCCTTCACGGGAAAAGCTATGCCATGGCGGCAGGCCTCTCATTTTTGTTTGCGATCCTGGTGGATCTGCTGACGAACCGCTCCCTGGATGAAATTGATCCGGTGGAAGCGTTAAAGAGTGTAGAATAGAAAAAGCGCCGGCACCGATGTGTGAAGTTCATCGGTGCCGGCGCTTTCTTTTTGTAAGATTTAGATTTGTTAAGGTTTGATTTAGAAATTGATAAGAAATAAAGATAATAATGTGATACGTAGCAGATTGCTACATAAAACTTTATTAGGGGAGCGATATTTGTGAAAAACATACTGGACTATTTGGAAAGAACAACAGTATGCAATGCTTGGAAAACAGCGGTTGATGACGGGAATATTTGTATGACGTGGCTGGAATTGCAGGAAATGTCAAAAAGCATCGGGACGGCATTGTGCAAAAGAACAGGCAGACAAAAACCGGTTGTGATATTGGCGGAAAAAAGCGCAGTTACGTTGGCTGCAATGTTTGGAGTAGTGTATGCAGGATGTTTTTATGTAATGGTGGATCCCAAACAGCCGATCGAAAGATTATGCGAAATATTTCATACATTGTTACCTGAAATTATCATCATACCGGCAGAAAATGAAGCGCTTCTGGAACAAACGGGTTATGGAGAATGTAAATGTCTGTTGAAAGACATTATGAAAGAGCAGATTGATGAAAGACAGCTTCTTGCAGTACGTAAAGCATGCACAGCAGATGACCTTTTATACGGAATCTTTACTTCAGGCTCTACCGGAGTGCCAAAGGGGATTGTGGTAAGCCATAAATCAGTAATAAATTTCATTACACATTTTATTCATACATTCCAGTTCGCAGAGACGGATGTCATCGGAAACCAGGCTCCGTTTGATTTTGATGTATCAGTGAAAGATATTTATACGTGTCTGATGACGGGAGCGACACTTGTTATAATTCCAACAAAACTATTTTCTGTGCCGCCCGTGCTGCTGGATTATTTGTGCAACAAGCACGTAAATACCCTGATCTGGGCGGTATCGGCGCTTACGCTCATTTCAGCATTGCACGGATTGAAATATAGAATACCGATAGAAGTAAAGCGGGTAATGTTCAGCGGAGAAGTAATGCCGGTAAAACAGCTGAGGCAGTGGCAGCTTGCACTGCCGGAGGCGGAGTTTGTGAATCTGTATGGACCATCGGAGATTACCTGCAACTGCACTTATTACAGGGTAAAAAGAATATTTGAAGATGATGAGATTCTGCCGCTTGGGAAAGCCTTTGACGGAAGAAAAGTATTTCTTATGGATGATGAAGGAAAAGAGATTTCAACGGCAGAAAAAAGCGGTGAAATCTGTGTGTCAGGTGAGTCGCTCGCAGAAGAATATTATCATAATCCGGAGGAAACAAGAAAAAAATTCCGGTGGATGGAAACTGCAGACGGCATGGTGCGGTACTATTGTACAGGAGATCTGGGATATTACAGTGCGGCAGGTGAGTTGTATTTTTCCGGGAGAAAAGATTTCCAAATAAAGCATATGGGACATCGGATTGAACTGGAGGAAATTGAGCATGCGTTGAATCAGTTGGACGGAGTAGAAAATAGTTGCTGCGTTATGAATACTAAGAAAAACAGACTGGTAGGTTTTTATTTTGGAACAGCAGAGTCAAAAGAAATAAAAAATGGGCTGAAGAAAAAACTTCCTCAGTATATGATTCCACATACTATTGTCCGGGTTGCGCATATGCCATTAAATAAAAATGGAAAAATAGATCGGAATTACTTTGGAAAACGACAGGAAGTGGTGACGTAATGGATTTGGAAAAGTTTGAACATGCAATTACAAAATACGGAACCCCGTTATATGTATTTGACATAGATGAAGTAAAAAGAAAGACAGATTATTTTAGGGACAGGTTTAGGGAAAGCGCAGGACTGTGTTTTGCAATCAAAGCAAATCCTTTTCTGACATGTACAATGTCGAAAGTCACAGACAGAATTGAAGTATGTTCTATGGGTGAATTTGAGATTTGCAGAGAATTGCAGATAGAAGCGGAGAAATTGCTGATATCCGGAGTTCTAAAGAAAAAGGAAGATATTACTGAGATATTGAACATATACGGGGGGAGATGCCGCTATACGGTAGAATCCGTTGAACAGCTTTACAGCTACATAAACTGGAGCAGTACACACGGTGAGAAAATCAACGTATATCTGAGACTGACAAGCGGAAATCAGTTTGGTATGGATGAGGAGGCGATTGAAAAAATAATTGCTTCAAGGGATCAGTTTCCAATGATTAAAGTTTGCGGGATACATTTTTTCTCAGGAACACAGAAAAAAACAGCAGAAAAATTCAGCAAAGAAATTGCGTATCTGGATAAATTTTGCTGGAAGATAGAACAAAAGTATGGATTTACAATGAGTGAATTAGAATACGGTCCCGGAATAGCAGTGCCTTATTTTAAAGATCAGGAAGATACTTTAGAAGCGGATATAGAAGTAATTAAGACAGCAATATCTGGAATGAAATGGAAAGGAAAGGTAATGCTGGAAATGGGACGTGCGTTTGTTGCATCATGTGGATATTATCTTACCTGTGTTCACGAGTGTAAGAAAAATAATGACAGGAATTATTGTATTGTGGACGGAGGAATGCATCAGATTCAGTATGATGGGCAAATTCGGGGAATGTACCAGCCGAAGTGCAGAATGTATCCAGACGGAAGAGAAGGAAAAAAAGAAAAATGGACCATCTGTGGGGCACTTTGTACAGCGAATGATGTTCTGGTTCGGGATATTGAGCTGACAGCTCCCGGGGAGGGAAGCGTTATTATTTTTGAAAATGCAGGAGCCTACGCGATGACAGAGGGAATGTCATTGTTCCTGAGTCATGAATTGCCTGCGGTAGTGTTTTACAGTGAAAAGGAAGGCTTTAAATTGGCACGAAATAAGCAGGAAACTTACAAATGGAATATGGAGGATCACAAATAATGGAAAAGTTGATGAATATTTTAATGGAAATAGACAGTAGTATTGCATGGGATAAGGAAGAAAAATTGATCGATGACAGGATTATGGATTCTTTTATGGTAATATCCCTGATCTCCGAATTGGAAGACCAGTTCCAGATTGAGATAGATGCGTCAGAAATTATTCCTGAAAATCTTAATTCAGTCAATGCCATGTGGAGAATGATAACAAAATTACAGGAGAGTTGATATGGCATACCATACAGGGATATATTTGCTTCTGTTTTTGCCGGCTGTCCTTCTGCTCTACCAGTTGACGCCGAAAAAAAGCAGATGGATTACGCTGCTGGCAGCCGGCTACCTTTTTTTCTGGATATGTAGTGGAAAACTGGTGCTTTATCTGTTAGGAACAACGTTATTCACGCATTACATTGCAGTATGGATTTCATGGATAAAAACAAAATGTAATGATGAAACAGCAGGAATGCAGAGAACCGAGGCAGGCACTATAAAAAAAGCTTATAAAAAGAAAGAAAAAGCGATATTAGTATTTGGAATATGCGTTCTTCTGGGAATACTGGCATATTTAAAATATTATAACTTTTTTATCCAAAATGTGAATGTGCTTCTGGCACAAGGAGGAAGCAGTCTGGCTTTGGGTACAAAGCAGATGCTCATTCCGGTTGGCATATCATTTTATACGCTGCAGGCGATTGGATATATGGCAGATGTATATTGGGAAAAGGTGGAGGTGTTCAGGCATCCTGGAAAGATCGCTCTTTTTCTGGGCTTTTTTCCACAAATTATGGAAGGTCCGATCAGTTCGTATGCGCAGACAGCAGATACGTTATTTGAGGGAAATCCCCTGACGATGGAAAATCTGGCGCAGGGAAGTGCGAGAATTTTCTGGGGACTTTTCAAAAAGCTGCTGATAGCAGACCGCCTGTATCTTCTTGTGGATGTAATCTTTAATAATTATCAGTATCATTACGGAGAAATGATTGTTATCGTGGCAATCGCTTACACCACCCAGCTATACATGGAATTTTCCGGCTGCATGGATATCATTATCGGCAGTGGGAAAATGTTTGGCGTCACGCTTCCGGAAAATTTCAGACAACCGTTTTTTTCAAAAAGCGCGGCGGAATTCTGGAGAAGATGGCATATTACGCTTGGTGTCTGGTTTAAAACGTATGTGTTTTATCCGGTATCTGTGTCTGGCATTGTAAAAAAGTGGAATAAATTTGGAAAGAAGCATTGTGGAAAATATTTAACAAAGCTGGGCATATCGGCGCTGTGTCTATTCCCGGTCTGGATGTGCAATGGTTTATGGCATGGGGCAAGATGGAGTTACATTTTTTATGGAATGTACTATTTTGTAATACTGCTTGCTGAAGTGGCAGTAGAACCATTGAGAGATAACATATTGGAAATATGTCATCTGGATAAGAATGCCCTGCCGTATCGAATATTACAGACTCTTAAAACGTGGCTTATTATTTTTACAGGGGAACTTTTCTTCAGGGCAAACGGACTTCAGGCAGGAATGAGCATGTTTTTCAGCATTTTTAAGGGAAATAATATTCAGAGTTTTGAGAATATTGTAGCACGGCAGAAGGAAATAAGAGGAATTTTAATGTCGGTCGGACTTGACCGGCTGGATTATTTTGTGGTTATTGCCGGTTGTATTGTTGTTGCAGTTGTCGGAATTATAAAAGAGAAAAAGCTGCTGGGAGAGGAAGGAATCCAGAAATTGTGGCTTCCGGTCAGGTGGACGCTTTATTACGCCTTGATTTTTGCGGTATTGATTCTGGGCGCATATGGAATGGGTTATCAGCAGGTGGATATGATTTATGCAGGATTTTAAATATTTCAAAAAAATTATTTCAAAGAATATACTTTTTATGATGATACTGGTGCTGCTTCTGGTGGGTGTATCGGAAAGAATAGTGAATTTAATGGTTGCGAATGACAGCTATGTACTGGATCGAAATAAAAGCATTTTCCGGATATTAAGGGAGCCAGAAAACAGCGTGGATATCATTGTATTAGGGGACAGTCTGGGTATGACGTCCATTTCCCCGATGGCGTGGTGGGGCGATTACGGAATGACAGGGTATGTGTGTGGACAGACCGGTCAGAGAATGCAGGAAGCTTTTCATATGCTGCAGGCAGCATATGAAACCCAGAGCCCCAAGCTTGTTATTCTGGAGACGAATATGGTGTTCCGGTGCAAAAATTTGTCATCAGAAGTAAAAGATTGCCTGGGTGAGATTGGCTATCGCTATATTCCAATATTTCAAGGACATGATATTTGGAAATCCATATTATCCGAAAAACAATATCCTGCTGAGAATTATAAGGGATTTGCATTTCGCTGCGAGACTGTTCCATACGAACAGGGGGAATATATGCAGAAAAATGACCAGAAAGAAGAAATTTCAAAAATTGTCAGTTTCTATCTGGAAAAAATAAGAAAACTGTGTGAAAAAAATGGAACGAAACTGTTGCTGGTAAGCACTCCGTCTCCAATAAACTGTAATTATGCGAGGCATAACAGTATAGAGGCATACGCAAGGGAAAAGGGGCTGGATTTTCTGGATTTAAACTTGAAGACGGAAGAAATAGGGATTAACTGGAAGACAGACAGTCTTGACAACGGAGATCATCTAAATTACTCGGGAGCAGATAAGGTTACACGATACCTTGGCAATTATCTGACCCAAAATTATACTTTCCCAGATCACAGAGGCGAAAAAACATACCGCACATGGGATAAGGAATACAAAATATACGAGCAGAAAGCGGTCCGGGAAATGAAAGTTATCAGGAAAGCAGGCTAAGCGTTTACGGTTTATTACAAATCTGTTATGTTATACATTAAGAATGTGACAGGAGAGGACAAAGCATGAAAAAAGAGCAGGTATTAATTGTCGAAGATGATGCGGATATTCGTGATGGGGTGCGGATTTTACTCGAGAGTGAAGGATATGCTGTTATGGAAGCGGAAGATGGAAGACAGGGGCTTTATTGTCTGAATGATGAAGTGGATCTTGTAATACTTGACGTTATGATGCCTAGTATGTCCGGACTCCGAACTTGTGAGGAAATCCGTAAAATATCGAATGTGCCGATTCTTTTTTTGACGGCGAAAGCACAGGAATCAGATAAGCTGATAGGTCTTATGGCAGGCGGGGATGATTATCTCGCAAAACCGTTTTCTTATGCGGAGCTTTTAGGGCGTGTGAAAGCATTACTGAGGCGTTATAATGTATACAGAGGACGGAGCTGCGAATGGGATGAGAATGAAAACGCTTATCTGACACTGAATGGAATTAAAATTCATCAAAAGTTCAACGAGGTCTATATAGACGGTGTGATGAAAGATATGTCAGATATTGAATATCATATTCTGCTGCTTATGATGCAGCTTGCGGGAAAAATATTTTCTGCACAGAATCTTTATGAGAGTGTGTGGCAGGAACCTTATTTCTATTCCTGTAACAGCACGGTAATGGTACATATCCGAAAACTCCGGGTAAAAATAGAGGATGACCCTAAAAATCCCAAATATATAAAAACGGTATGGGGAAAGGGGTACAAATTTGACACAGATAGTAAATAAGAATCATTCTATTTATGTACAGTTGCTGTATCTCTTAACCGGCGCAGCAATTGCAGCAATCGTTTTTTTTCAGATATTTTATTCGGCGGGAAACTATGTTCTTGACTATTATCTGGAAAACTCTGCTTATGTAGAAAAACAAAACCTGAAATATCTTGCTAAAATGCAGAAATATGTGACGGCAGAGCATATTTCATCGAGTGATATAGCACAGCTTAATACATGGGTTCAAAGGCAGAAGATGATATATGTCAGAATATATAAGGATCAAATCCAGATATATGATTCTGATTATCCTAAGGAAGATGTCAGCGTAAGCAAAATTGCGGCGGGTAATTATCCGTGGGAAAGCTATTATAATCTGGAATTGTCGGATATAACGGTGGAAGTCATGATATCCGGAAGTTTCAGCTATCAGCTATATAACTGGCTATTGGTGGCATCAATCTGTCTTTCTTTCGCTGTTTTTCTTGGCATTGTTCTGCTTGGAATACGAAAGAAAATGAAGTATATTTTAAAACTGAGTGATGAAATTGCTATTCTGGAAGGTGGTAGCCTTGATTATTCCATCACGGTCAAGGGGAAAGATGAATTGGCCATGCTAGCAGAGGGAATTGAAAATATGCGGATTGCGTTCCAGAGTCTGTTGAATCAGGAAATGGAAATGATGAAGGAAAATCAGCGGATTGTGACAGAAATGTCACACGATATCAGAACACCGGTTACTGCAATCATGCTATATTCGGAAATACTTCAGAAAGAACAGTATAAAACAGAAGAGCAGCGGAAAGAGTATGTGAAAAAGATAAACAAAAAAGCATATCGGTTAAAACAGCTGGTGGATCATCTGTTTGAGTATGCTCTTGTTGCCGGGGACGAGGAGATAGAGTTGGAAGAACCGGAACTATTTGAGACCGTTTTTTTTGATTTGTTTTCTGAGACATGTAATTATCTGGAACAGAAAGAGTTTACTGTAGATTTCGATGTAGAATGGGTGGAGCAGAAGATAAGCATATCGACAGATTATATGATACGCATTATGGATAACGTGACATCAAACATCATCAAATATGCAGACCCTGGGGAGGCTGTCAGGATTTTTTCCAGGAAAGAAAAGGATCGGGTAGGCATTTTGTTTGAAAACAGAGTGCGCCTGCCGGAAGAGAAAGTTGAAAGTAATGGAATTGGAATACAGAATATCAAAAATATGATGAAAAAAATGAATGGGGAATGCATTGTGGAAAAGGAAAATCAGGAGTATCGAATCATATTAGTGTTTCCATATGTTAATTAGAATGAGCCGTCATAAAAAGCGCCGGCACCGATGGGTGAAGTTCATCGGTGCCGGCGCTTTTGGGATGTGTTACATCCTGTGTTTTATGATGCGGATGTCAGAATCTGCATCGTTTATCCTGTGGGTAATTAACATCCGAGGTTAAAGTATTTGCAAAGAGCAGTAAATAACTCGGAACAGCTATTGAAGTTAAAGCACATAGTTTCGTCCTCCTTATTTTTATTTGTGTTAGCTAAGCACAAAAGAATTGTAACAATTATGTAACAACTCTGCAATAGGAGGATATTGGAAATAGGATTACGCTTCAAGCTCTATTATGATATGCGAAAAGTGCGGCGGGGGGCTGAACACCAAAGACAAAATAAAAGCCCGGTAAAATCCATAACGGATTCTACCGGGCTTTTAAGGTAAGCAGACAACGGGAATCGAACCCGCCTCCTCAGCTTGGGAAGCTGATATACTACCGATGTACTATGTCTGCAAAACACATATTATTATTATAGCGTAAATAAAAAAGATTGCAACCACTTTCTATGAGAGTTGTTCGGCAAAATTGTTTCTGTACAGGATTAGTTGTTTAAATCGTGTATCGGAAGAAGCCTTGCCAGAAACATGGAAAGACAGAAGCTATGCTTACAAAAACAAAACCAGAATCATTGACACATAATTTGTGCAAATAGACGAAAAAATAAATGAAAACGCATGAAAAGTAAAAAAAGTGTTGAAAACAGGATAGAATTCTAGGGGTTTTTTGTTTGGAGTTATATATAATGTAGATATAAGGAGGAAGGAGGAAGCGTAGATGCAAATGAAACTTGGAAAGCTTCTGGCAGAGACCAAGACGGGAGAAAAAAGACAGATTGAGCCTGAAAAAGATGGAAGAGGACAAAAGTATGAATTTGAACTGGCGGGGTATCATTTTTTTGTAAGAGACATGGTAAAAAAAACAGAAGAAAGTGATAAAGAGAATCAAGAATATTTTATCACAAGAAGAATTGTGGGAAAGAGAAAGGAAGCTTCTGGAAAGAAGGAAGGAATTGCACTATCAATGTACCTTGAGTTTGGAGAGGAAACGGATATTTTTCGAGTGGGAATACCGTCAGCGGTATATGGTGCATATGTAAGTCGAGAGGAAAGTACATATCACTCCTTTATGGAGGATCGCCTGACAGGAGTGATGCTGCTTTTATTTGATGAGGATCATAAGAAATCAACGGTTGTGCAGAAGATGAACCCTGCAAAATATATAGAAAAGGAAGAGCGGAAACGTGGAGAGGGCAGGTACCTGCATAAAACAGAGACTACGTCCATAGGGTATGGCTTCGGGGAAGCAGCTTATGTAAAACTCTGCTGGCCTTATGAGGAACGGGAAAAAAGTGTGGCGCTTGATTCAATGGAGACTCCTGCACAGGCATTCTATCCGTTGGAGGAGGAACAGATAGAACTTGTTTTGGAATACAGGGTGGCACACAAAGAATGCAAAACCTTTACGGATGGTCTGTATCAGGAATATCAGGAACTTTCGCGGCGGCTTGTGAAGAGAGGAGAGAAGACAGTGCGCTTGCCTTTTTCTAGGGAAGAGGGAATACAACTCCGAAGAAAGTGTGTAGGCAGAACTTACCGGGAATTTGGTCCGGATGGAGCGGGTTTTTTCTTCGATTTCGACCCTGAATATGGGTATGAGTCGGAACCTTCCGGATTCGGGACGTCTTTCCACACGATTCCACATAAGACTTACACGCATATTCTGGAATACGGATTTACCGGACGTCAGCTTAATATTGCGCTTGATCTGGCAATGCATAGTGAGGACTATTTCAGGAAAGCTGAGAGGGTCATAGATTTCTTTGTGAATTACTGTATAACGGAAAATGGGTGGGTGTACTCATTGTACGATACAGAAAAGGGAGCGCCCTTTGCGTCCTTCGGAGATGCTTCAGCGCCTCGGTTGCACTATATGTACTACGAAAAATGTAAGGGCAATTATTTGAGAACTATGACAGAGCCAATGCTGGATTTGTTGGAGGCATATCTTTGGTATCGGAAAAAAGGAGTAAAAAAGGAAAAGTGGCTGGAGAGCGTTATACGCTTTGCCAATTTTCTGTTAGAGAAGCAGAATGCGGATGGCTCCTGGTGTCGGGCTTATTCCATGACCGGAGAGCCAGTGTATATGAATGATCGGGAGGACTACACTACGGAAGAAAATGACAGAGGGAGAAAAGCTTCTACGATTATTCCGGTAATGTTTTTGTGTGCGCTGGCAAACTGCCTGGGCGAGGAAAAATACCTTCAATCGGCTAAAAAAGCGGGCAATTATGCATTGGAGCATGAGGTGAGATGGGAACTTTACCAAGGCGGAACCATGGATAATCCCAATGTCGTGGATAAGGAGGCCTCCCAATATATGATGGCAGGTCTGTATCATCTCTACCAGATGACAAAGTCTCCAGAATATCTGGAAGGGGCACTGTGCGCTGCCAAGCAGTTTGTTACATGGAATTATATCTGGAACGCACCTATGAGAAAAGGAAATATTCTTTTTTCCAGAGGATTTTGTACGAAGGGAATGGGAGCCATTAATTCCATCTGGTGCGGTGGTGTGGTTGACATATACTCGCTCTTCCATATCCGGGAGCTATACTTGCTTGGGAAAGAAGCAGAGGAATCATTTCTTATAGAAATGGCAGAAGATATCAGCATTGCAACCCAACAGATTCTGTCATGGTCTGGAGATACCATGGGCTTTTGCGATAGTGGCATGCAGCCGGAGGGATTTGGAATCTGCCCTCAGGGAATGGATGAGGGAATGATTGAAAAGGGAGATATCTGGGGAACTCTGGGTTGGATCTACTCAGCTGGAATCTCAGGAATGGAGCGGTATTTGAAGGTGATAACATAGAGGCTGTTCTCTGTCCAGGCGCCGGACAGAATAGTATGATAAAAGAAAGCAAAAACAAAAGGAGGATTTACTATGAAGAGAAGAATTACAAGCATGCTGCTTGCAGCGGCAATGACCATTACTATGCTGACAGGATGTGGCAGTCAGGGGAAAGAAACAGAAAAAACAGATACGGGTGCAATTGTATTGGACATGTATCATAGCTGGAGCACCGACAGCGAAAGAGGAGCGGCTTTGGACAAACTGATACAGGAATTTAATAAGGAATATGAGGGAAAGATTGAAGTAAAAGTTACAATTAATCCCGATTTCCCAGCATATCAGGAAAAGGTAAAAACCATGATTTCCACTGACACAACGCCGGATATTTTTCATTATAATTTTAATCCTAACGATTTATCGAGACAGAAGTCAGGAAAACTGATGGACTTTTCGGAATATATGGATGACGAGTGGAGAGCTAGATTTGGAGAGGGAGATCTTGAAAATCTGACCATAGACGGAGAGATTACATCTATTCCTTTTGAAAAGGCAGGAGCAGTTTTCTATTATAATAAAGAAGTATTTGAAAAAGCTGGAATTACGGAATTTCCAAAAACCTGGGACGAGCTTTTGGAGGCGTGCAAAAAGATTAAAGACAGCGGTGTGACACCAATTTCCCTTTACACGGCAGATGATGCATGGTATACCTGTAATCTGTTTACATATCTTGCGGCAGGCTATGCAGGTGTGGATGCACTGAACAAGGGCGGCGATATCAATACTGAACAGATGAAGGCGGCAGCTGCAAAGCTGAAAGAGTTCTGGAATTATACGACAGGAGATGCTATAGGAGCAAACTATTCTGTGGCAATGAATAATTTTGCATCTGGTAAGACTGCGATGGTAATTGACGGACCTTGGCTGATTGGCTCTCTTGGTAACGATATCAAGGATAAGATTGGAATTGCTCAGGCGCCTACTTTTGGAGACGGAACCGTATCTGAAAATTATGTGATTACAGATGCACAAACACCATGGGCAGCTGCAAAGACAGATGATAAGGAAAAGGCGGAGGCTATCGTAACCTTTATGAAATACATTACTTCTGAGGAAAGTGTAAAGCAACTTACCCTGGAAGGGGCGGTGTTCCTTTCTCCGAAGCTTGATATGGAAGATCCAGATGTACAGGGAACAGGCGGGCTTCTGGGAGAATACCTCGCTCTGAACGCGAACGCTGAGGAGAGTACCGTAAATATCCAGAGAAACTTAAGCACAGCAGCCAATTCGAAGCTGCCGTCCCTGTTGGAAGAGCTTGCCCTTGACAGGCTCACGCCGGATGCATTCATTGAACAGCTTGCGGCAGAAAATAAGTAGATAACCCAAGGAAAGAGAAGGAGCGTGTACTATGAAAGGACAACAAAGACTGTTGTATTTACTTCCCGCCTGTATATTGGTGTTTGCCTTTTTCCTATTCCCATTGGCTTATCTTTCCTATATAAGTTTTTTTGAGTGGGATGGTTTAGGACCAAAGACATTCGTGGGATTTGAGAATTTTGAATATGTGTTTTCGGATCCGATTTTCCGGACAGCAGTGAAAAACACGATTGTGTGGCTTTTATCGGCACTGCTCCTTCATATCCCTTTTGGGCTTTTGTTGGCACTTTTGCTGAATCGAAAACCAAGAGGGTGGAAGGTATTTCGGGTAATGTATTTTATACCTAATGTGATCTCAACCACAGCCATTGCATTTTTGTGGTATTTTATTTACCATGTGGACGTAGGACTTTTGAACAATATGTTGAATGCGGTAGGGTTAAAGAAACTGACCCATGCATGGCTTAATGATCCAACAACAGCTCTGTGGTGCAATCTGGTTCCATTTGTCGTGTATGTGGGGTTGACGATGATTATCTTTATGACGCAGCTTTCGACGATACCGAAAGAACTTTATGAGGCAGCGGTCGTAGATGGAGCAACCAGCCTGCAGGTGGATCTTAAGGTGTATCTGCCATTACTGAAACCAGCGTTTATCACGAATATTATGTTGAATCTGGCATTCTGTCTACGTACCTTTGAGTATCCGTTTTTAATGACGGGAGGAGGACCGGCAAACAGCACCATGAATCTGTCGCTTTATATTTATAAAGAGATGGTGGGAGCAAATCGGTATGGCATTTCCATGGTAGCAGGTCTTGTGACAGTATTTATGGGATTGATTGTAATGGTATTCGTCAATATTCTGCAGAGAGAAAGGAGGAACTGCCATGCATAAGAAGAAAATAACACCAACGGGAGCATTGCTTTATGTATTTCTGACGGTTGTACTGGTATTTATGATGATTCCGTTTGTCTGGCTTCTGATTTCCTCTTTGAGACCGAATGCAGATTTGTTCAATGAACCATTTGCAGTGCCCAAAACGTTGTCCTTTGAAAATTTCCGGGCGGTTATGGAGAGCCATCCCATGCTTTTGTACTTTGCAAATTCGGTTGCCATTGCAACGATTGCCACGGTAATAGCTGTTGGGGCGGCTACGCTTGCCGCCTACGCTATGCAGCAGAGATTTTTAACAAGGAAGAGTCTGACGGTATTATTTTCCATGTGCCTTTTTATTCCTACCAATGCATTTATGGTGCCATATTATGTTATGATTAATAAAATAGGACTGTACGATAATGTACTCGGAATTGCCTTAGTATATGCGGGAGTGAATCTGCCTATGAGTTTTATGGTAATTAAGGGCTATATGGATACGATTCCGGGTGAACTTTTGGAGTCAGCAAAGATTGATGGAGCTACTGCAGGACAGTCTTTCTGGAAGATTATTCTTCCGGTATCGAAGCCGGGAATTGTGACTGCATGTATCTTTCTGGTCATCAATTCATGGAACGAACTCCTTTTTGCAAACCTGCTGAATCAAAGTGACTCTTCCAGAACCATTCAGGTGGCGATCCGGTCGTTCCTTACGACTTTTGAGGCTAATTATGCATATGCTTTTGCAGCTATGGTAATTTCTATACTGCCTACAATTATTATCTATGCATTGCTGACAGATCGGATTATCGGAGGTATGACTGCAGGCGCAGTAAAGGGATGATTGCAATGAAAATCATGATAGTAGAGGATGAGGAAAATATAAGAGATGGCATTAGAAATCTCGTAGACTGGAATCAGGAGGGGTTTGAAGAACCCCTGCTGTTTTCCAGTGCTGTGGAGGCGCTTGTGTTTTTAGAGACAGAGACAGTGGATGTGGTGCTGACGGATCTCTATATGCCGGTGCTGAATGGAATTGAATTTATCCGTATGCTACGAGAACAGAACCAAGTGTGCGAGGTAATTATTCTGACAGGACACGAACGTTTTGAACTTGCCAGAGAGGCCATTGCATTAGGAGTAAAGCAGTATCTGCTAAAGCCGGTGACGGGGCAGACGCTTTTAACAGAACTGCACAAAGTCAGCCGGGAAATTCAAGAGCGGATGAGGTTAAAGGACTGGGTCGATATTGCG
>ERZ827469.1079-NODE-1079-length-26174-cov-2.960833_pt1 | contig 26174 bp, 25 predicted proteins | sample MGYA00519917_ERZ827469 | MGnify/ENA primary metagenome ERZ827469 (study PRJEB31778, sample SAMEA3449314) | human gut metagenome | biome: human gut; feature: human-associated habitat; material: faeces | place: United Kingdom | collected 2010/2012 ... | reverse complement strand
TGCTCACCATCGTGGGGCAGATCGAGGGACATCAGGTCCTGCCCCCCAGCAGCAAGAGCACCAAATATGAGCACGTCATGCCCCTTCTGGCCCTGGTGGAGGAGAGCGACGAGGTGGACGGCCTGCTGGTGCTGCTGAACACGGTAGGCGGCGACGTCGAGGCCGGACTCGCCATCGCGGAGCTGATCGCGGGTATGACAAAGCCCACCGTTTCGCTCGTGCTCGGCGGCGGGCATTCGATTGGTGTGCCGCTGGCCGTTGCCGCCAAAAAGAGCTTTATTGCCGTTTCCGCCGCCATGACCATTCATCCGGTGCGGATGAACGGCCTTGTTTTGGGCGTACCCCAGTCGTTTTCCTACTTTGACAAGATGTAGGACCGGATCGTCCGCTTTGTGACCCAGAATTCCGATATATCGGAGGATCGGTTTAGAGAGCTGATGATGAAAACCGGGGAGCTGGCCATGGACGTAGGGACTTCTATCGATGGGGAAACCGCCGTCCAGGAAGGGCTCATCGACGAGTTGGGCGGGCTGTCCGACGCCATCGAGTGCCTCTACCGTATGATTGAGGAGCGGGAAGCGGAAGAACCCGACCACAGCGGTCTGGACATGCCGCAGGATGCTCCCAAAAAGGAGGGAAAATGCTGTGATTCTGCACACCATAGTGGATCCGATGGAAGTCATGATGCAGCCGCAAAGCGATAGCCTCCAGTACCGGCGGATAAACGGCTGCCTCTGCGCATGCAGAGGGCAGGGGGCCCAGTGTAAAATCGATCGGATCATCTCCACCGATTTAAAAGATTATCTCAATCCCCGTTTTGCACCGGGGACAGCGCTAAATACAAAACCGAAAACATTCTGATTTTTCGCGGGGTCAACCCCGTGGCTACATAGCAACAATAGGAGAATTTCGATATGTCGTACATAGAAGCATTTTTGCAGGCTGTTTTGCAGGGCCTGACCGAATTTTTGCCGGTGTCCAGCTCGGGGCATCTGTCTCTTTTCCAGCATTTTACCGGACAGAGCGGGGAATCGGGAGTTTTCTTTTCCCTGATGCTCCATCTGGGAACACTCATCGCGGTGTTCATCGCTTTCCGGCATACCATCTGGCAGCTGATTTTAGAGCTTTTTAGCATGATCTGGGACCTTCTGCGGGGGAAATTCAAGTGGAAGGAGCGGGGACCTTACCGGAACATGCTGGTCATGTTAATTCTGGCCTGCGTTCCTATGATTTTTGTGCTGGTGTTCAAGGACTTGTACACCGGGATTGCGGCGGATAACGACATCGTGGCGGAGGGCGTCTGCTTTTTGATTACAGCAGTGCTGCTGTTCATCGCCGATCGCTGCACCAAAGGGCATAAGGGCCCTGGCGACATCAAGCCGCGGGACGGCCTCATCGTCGGGCTGCTGCAGGCGGTGGCGCCTTTGCCGGGGGTTTCCCGTTCCGGCTCCACCATCGCGGGCGGGCTGATTGCGGGATTGGACCGGGAGACCGCAGTACAGTTTAGCTTCATCCTGGGGATTCCCGCTATTTTGGGCGGCAGCCTCAGCGAGATTTTGGACGTAACCCCGGCTGATCTTTCCATCGGGATCGTTCCCATCCTCATCGGCGTTATTGTATCCGCCGTGGTGGGATTTTTGGCCATTAAGCTTGTAAATTGGCTCATCAAGAGCGACAAATTCCGGATTTTCACGATTTACACCGCTATTTTGGGTATTTTGGTCGTGGGAATCGGCATTTTCGAGCATGTGGTGGGGATGAACATCGTCCAGTATTTTGCGAAATAACAAGCGCAACTCCAAAGGTTTTCGAAAACCTTTGGCCGCGCGGAGCGGAGCGCGGCTTGCCAAAATACAAGCATTTTGGCGATGGGTTTGTTTTATATCCGGTTCTGCTGGCGCAGAACTGCGGCGGATCACCCTTCCAAAAGATAAAAGAGAAAACGGCGTTTTGAAAGGATTGGATTTTTAAATGGCAACAACCAAGGGGAAGACAAAATCGAAAACTTCCAGAGCTCCCAGCAAGGCACAGCTCCAAAAACAGCGGAAAAAGCAGTTTTACGCAATTATTCTGTTCGCGGTCGGACTTTTTCTCGTGGCAGTGAGCCTCATTGATGGCCCGGCTGTCTGGGGCTTTTTACACGACTGCCTGCGGGGAATTTTCGGGCCGATTTGCTACGCGGTAGGGCCGCTCATTGCGGGGGCGGCGGTGATCATCACCGTAGACAAGGAGCACGTGGAGGTGCGGCATAAGGTCTGGCAGACGGCGGTGCTCATTGTGCTGCTCTGCGGATTTTCCCAGATTTTTTACGGCCTGCCTGAGGGGAATGGTTTCTGGGGACAGTTTTCGTCCCTATACCTTGACGGCGTTTTGCTGAAAAGCGGCGGCGTTCTGGCGGCAATCCTTGGCTGGCCTCTGCTGCGGTACTGCGGTACAGCGGGGGCGGCGATCATCTTGCTGTTGGCGGCTTTCGTTTTCCTGATGCTCATTACCGGCTCCACACTCATGGGCTTTTTCAAGACCTGCGCCAAACCGGTCAAACATATGGAAGAAAGCTATGTCCAGTTCAAGGAACAGCGGGAGGAAAAACGGAAATCCCGGTTCAACATCGACGTTCCCCTGGACGAGGACCCGCCCATGCCGGAGCATCCTGTATCCTCGCCTAATGCGGTGTTTGAGGACGAAGCCACGATTCCTGACAAAGTGGTGGTGGATACACGGACAGGGGAGGTCATCGACGAAATCCTCAAAAACAGCCCTCCTGACAACACGCCGGATATCGACCCAGACATCTTCAAGGTAGACGCGGCGCCGGTGGGAGAGACGGTTAAGGACGATACGCCACTGGATGCCCTCATCAACAAGGCCATAGACGACTTTAAGACCCCGCCGGAAAAGGTGGAGAGAAGCAGTGCGGCGGAACCGGCTGCAGCAGAGGGAGAGGCGGCCGCCGCGGCGCAGCCTGACCCGAAAAAGCTCAGCCCCATCCCCATGGACATCACGGTGGAGCCGCCTGTGGAAAACATCTATCATTTTCCTCCCATCAGCCTCCTGAAGCAGCCCAAAAACAGCGGCAATCTGGACGTGAGCGAGGAATTAAAGGCAAATGCTGCAAAGCTTGTCGATACTTTGAAGAGCTTCGGCGTTCAGACGCGGATTATCGACATCTGTCGGGGGCCCACAGTCACCCGGTATGAGCTCCAGCCGTCGGCGGGAGTAAAGATCAGCAAAATTACAGGCTTAGCCGATGATATCGCCCTCAATCTGGCGACTGCGGGCGTCCGCATCGAAGCTCCCATCCCCAACAAACCGGCGGTGGGTATCGAGGTGCCCAACCGGAAGACCGATATAGTCTCCATCCGGGAGATCGTCGATTCCGACGAGTTCAGAAACGCCAAAAGCAAGCTCACTATGGCTTTAGGACGGGACATTGCCGGAAACATCACAGTGGGGGATATCGGCTCGATGCCCCATCTGCTCATTGCGGGCGCAACCGGAAGCGGTAAATCGGTCTGTGTCAACTCGATTATCATCAGTTTGCTGTATAAATCCTCCCCGGAGGAAGTCCGGTTTTTGATGATCGACCCCAAGGTGGTCGAATTGGGAATCTACAATGGCATTCCCCATCTGCTGGTGCCGGTGGTCACTGATCCGCGGAAGGCGGCGGGAGCTCTCGGATGGGCAGTGACTGAAATGCTCAACCGGTACAAGGCTTTTGCCGACAACAACGTCCGTGACCTGAAGGGTTACAACCGCCTGGCCAGCAAGACCGAGGGGATGGATCCCATGCCCCAGATTGTGGTCATCATCGACGAGCTGGCCGACCTGATGATGGCCGCCCCAAACGAGGTGGAGGATTCCATCTGCCGCCTGGCCCAGATGGCCCGCGCGGCGGGAATGCACCTCATCATCGCCACCCAGCGGCCCTCTGTCGACGTCATCACCGGCGTCATCAAGGCCAACATTCCGTCCCGTATCGCCTTTTCGGTTTCGTCCCAGGTGGACTCCCGGACGATTTTAGACGGCGGCGGAGCGGAGAAGCTTTTAGGCCGGGGTGACATGCTGTTTTACCCTGTGGGGTATCCGAAGCCCGTCCGCGTCCAGGGCTGCTTTGTCAGCGACTCCGAGGTGGAACAGGTGGTGGACTTTATCAAGAATAAGCAGCAGCCGGCAGAGTACGATGACAAAATCATGGAAGAAATCGAGCGCCAGGCTGTTATGGAAAAGAAAAAAGGCGACAAGGGCGGCTCCGAGGAGATGGGAGACACCGATCCGTTATTCAACGACGCGGTGGACTGCGTGCTGGACGCCGGACAGGCTTCTACCTCCTATCTCCAGCGCCGCTTGAAGGTGGGCTACGCCCGGGCGGCAAGGCTTGTGGACGAACTGGAAGATCGGGGCATCGTCGGGCCTTTGGAGGGGAGCAAGCCCCGTGAGGTGCTCATCACCCGGCAGCAGTGGGTGGAGATTTCCGCCCGGAACGCCGGGGATATTTAAGGGAGAGCCCATATGGAAATCCGATTGGCGAAGCCAGAAGATTTGCCTCAAATTCTCACACACGACCGGTGGATTACAAAAGATGTTCTCGCCGGGAAAATCGGAAGGGGAGAGGTGGCCGTCTGCATAGAAAACGGTGAGTTTATCGGATGGCTCCGATGGGGACTTTTCTGGGACAATACGCCGTTTCTTTCCATGCTCCATCTGCTGCCCGAATACAGGGACCGAGGGTTTGGAACCAAGGCGATGGCGTTTTGGGAAGAAAAAATGCAACAGCAGGGGTATTCTGTTTTGATGACCTCCACTTCTTCCGCAGATACAGCCCAGTATTTCTATCAAAAGCTGGGATATACCGCGGTAGGTAGCTTTGCGCTGCCCGGCGAACCGTTGGAGCTCATATTTATAAAAACACTTTGACTCAGGCGGCGGGACAAACCGCCTGCGTTTTTTTGAGGAGAAATGATATGAGGCTTGGAAAGCGGTTTTGGATTCCGGCGGTGGTTTTCGCTTTGCTGCTAGCGGGCGGCTCCGGAATTTTTCTGTTGGACAAGGGAATCATCCATCTCAATCATCCGTCGAAGGCGCAGTTTCCTGTCCAAGGGGTGGATGTTTCCGCTCATCAGGGGAGCATCGACTGGGAGGTGCTCAAAGAACAGGACGTGCAGTTTGCCTATCTGAAAGCAACTGAGGGGAGCTCCTTTCAGGACAAGCAGTTTCAAGCCAATTGGGAAAACGCCCAAAAGGCCGGGATTCTCACAGGAGCCTACCACTTTTTCAGCTTTGACAGCGAAGGCAAAACTCAGGCGGAGAATTTCATCAACGCCGTTCCCAAAACGGCGGGGACGCTTCCGCCGGTGGTGGACATTGAGTTTTACGGGGATAAGGAACAAAACCGGCCCTCTAAAGCGGAGACGGCGGAAATTTTAAATGAGCTGCTGGACGAACTTGAAACCTATTACGGCGTAAAGCCGGTGTTGTATGCGACGATGAAATCCTACCAGGCATATCTGGAGGACGGATATGAGGAATACCCCATCTGGATTCGGGACGTGATTTCCTGCCCAAGCCTGCCTGACGGCCGGGAGTGGGCCTTCTGGCAGTATTCGGCCCGCTACCGGCTAAAGGGTTATGACGGGAGAGAACCGTTTATTGATCGAAACGTCTTTCGGGGTTCTTTGGAAGAATTGCAACAAATGTGTATCGCTCCGTGACGGAGCTTCGAATAAAGGAGAATGTATGAACGAGTTTTTGCCCGTCTGTCGGGAAGATATGGAACAAAGGGGTATCGAGCAGCTGGATTTCATCTGCATCACCGGGGACAGCTATGTGGATCACCCCAGCTTTGGGGTGTCCATCATTTCCCGCGTTATCGAGGCAGAGGGGTATACTGTGGGGATCATCGCCCAGCCTGACTGGCGCTCTCAGAAGGATTTTACAAAGCTGGGGCGGCCGAGATGCGCCTTTATGGTCACGTCGGGAAACATCGATTCCATGGTGGCACACTACACGGTAGCACTCAAGAAACGAAACGATGACGCCTACACCGCCGGGGGAAAAGCGGGCAAGCGCCCCGACCGGGCGGTCATCGTTTACTGCCAGAAAATCCGGGAGATTTACGGGGATGTTCCCATTGTGATTGGCGGGTTGGAGGCGTCGCTGCGGCGGTTCGCCCATTACGATTACTGGGACGATGGGGTGCGGCCGTCTATCTTAGTAGACAGCGGTGCGGATCTGCTCACCTACGGTATGGGGGAACTTCAGACCATTGAAATTGTTAACCGATTGGCAGGTGGCGAGGATATCTATAATCTCACTGATATCCGTGGAACCTGCTACCTTACAGACCCTGTGAATACCCCCTATGGCGGTGTCCAGTGCCCTGATTTTCAGGTGGTGAGCCGGGATAAGAAAAATTACTGCAAGGCGACGAAAATCCAGATGGATAACCAGGACGAAATCACCGGGCGGACGGTGTTGCAGCGGCAGGGGGATAAGATGCTCGTCCAGAATCCGCCTATGCGGGTGCTGACCACCGAGGAGCTGGATCGGGTATACGCCCTGCCCTATGCCCGCACCTATCATCCCATGTACGAGGAATTGGGCGGGGTGCCCGGCATCGAAGAGGTGGAGTTTTCCATCGCCCACAACAGAGGGTGCTTTGGAAACTGCAACTTCTGCTCTATCGCCTTCCATCAGGGACGGAAAATCGCCGTCCGCAGCGAGGAATCCGTTTTGCGGGAGGCGGAGCTTTTGACGACGCTTCCAAACTTTAAGGGGTATATCCACGATGTGGGCGGCCCCACTGCCAATTTCCGGCAGCCTTCCTGCACAAAGCAGATCGAAAAAGGGCTTTGCGTCGGCAAGAAATGCCTGGCGCCGACCCCCTGCAAGGCGCTGGAAGTGGACCATCGGGGGTATCTGGAGCTTTTGCGGAAGGTGCGGGCCATCAAAGGAATCAAAAAGGTCTTTATTCGCTCCGGTATCCGGTACGACTACATGATGGAGGACAAGGACGACAGCTTTTTCAAGGAGCTGGTGGAGTACCACGTCAGCGGGCAGCTGAAAGTGGCCCCGGAGCATTGCAGCGGAGACGTTTTGGACTGTATGGGCAAGCCCCACATTGAAGTTTACAAAGCCTTTGCTCAGAAATTTTACCAGATTACCAAAAAGCTGGGGAAAAAGCAGTTTTTGGTGCCCTATCTCATGTCTTCCCATCCGGGGAGCACATTGAAAGATGCAGTGGAGCTGGCGCTTTTCTTAAAAGAGCAGGGCATTCATCCCGAGCAGGTGCAGGATTTTTATCCCACGCCGGGGACGGTGTCCACCTGTATGTTTTTCACCGGGATGAATCCCTACACCATGGAGCCGGTTTTCGTCCCCAAAACCTCGGAGGAAAAGGCGATGCAGCGGGCGCTGCTGCAGTACTTCCTGCCGAAAAACCACGCCCTGGTCGTCAAGGCTTTGCGGCAGGCGGGACGCTCCGATCTCATCGGTACCGGCCCCAAATGTCTGGTGCCGCCCCTCCACGAATCGCATGGAAAGGGGAAAAATGCCCATAATAAGAAGGCGGGGCCAGGAGGCCATTCTGCCCGCGGCAGCCAAAACGGTACCTATGGAAAAACAGCTTCCGGGGGGTCAAAGCGTCCCATCCAAAAAGGGCGGAAGCCGTCATCGGGAAAACGGCCGAAATAAGATAGGCCCCTTGTCTATCAAATTCGTACTGCATGAAAACCGTTGCAGCAGAGTAGCACAGGAAAGGAAGGATCATTTTCATGGCGAAGAAAAAACGCAGGAAACAAAAGCAGAAGATCAACTGGTCGGTGGTGATCGCCGCTGCGATTCTTCTGAGTGCCTTTGCCGTAGTGACTTTATTCAACGGAAAGGACTGGAGCAAGTGGCTCCCCAGCGGGGATTCTCTGCCGTCTGGAATGTTTACTGGTTCGTCGCTGGACGACGTGCCAGACGCCGATGTGCTGGTGCATTACATCGATGTGGGGCAGGGAGACAGCATGCTCATCCAGGCAGGTGACGCCAACATCCTCATCGACGCCGGCGAGAACGACAAGGCGGGGGAAGTGGTGGCCTATTTAAACAGCGTCGGGGTAGAGACGCTGGATATGGTGGTGGGTTCCCACCCCCATTCCGACCACATCGGAGGGTTGGACGTGGTCATCGATACCTTCGATGTGAAACAGGTCATTATGGGGGACGTGCCCAAGGCGATTATTCCCACCACCCGGACCTATACCGATGTGCTGCAGGCGGTAAAAAACAAGGGGTTGACGATTACCCTGGCTCATCCGGGAGACAGCTATGAAATCGGCGGCGGAACGCTCTCGGTTTTGGGACCGGTGGAGGATTACGACGATTTAAACGACACTTCTCTTGTAATGAAGTTTACATATGGCGACGTTTCGTTTCTTTTCACCGGAGACCAGGAAGCAGGCGCAGAGAAGGATCTGCTCAACTCCGGAGCCGATGTTTCCGCAACGGTGCTCAAGGTGGGACATCATGGCAGCAGCACCAGTTCCAGCGAGGAGTTTTTGGCAGCGGTGAGCGCAAAGTGCTATGTGATTGAGGTCGGGGAGGGCAACAAATACAACCACCCTCACGCTGAAATCAGGGAAAAGCTTCGGAATACCGGTAAGCCGGTGTATCGCACCGATTTAAACGGCGACATCGTCATTGCCACCGACGGAAAGACCTTTGACGTGTATACCGGAAAGTAGAGGAGTGATTCTGAATGGAATTTTGGAGCATCGACCGGCTGGAAGGATCATTTGCCGTCTGTGAAGGCGAAAATAGGCAGCGGAAGGAGATTCCCCTTGCCGATTTGCCAGAAGGCGTCAAAGAGGGGGATGTGCTCCGTCTGGTGGACGGGATATATCAAATCGACCGGGAAGAAACTGAGCGCCGCCGGGAGGAAAACCGCAGGCTTTTAGAGAGCCTGCTGGGAGAATAGATGTTGAATCATCGGGAAAGGTTTTGACAGAATGAGTAAGGCCAAAATCGGGTTTATCTGCTCCATGCTGATCGCGGGGAGCTTGGGGCTGTTCGTCCGGGGAATTCCCCTTTCCTCGGCGCAGATTGCGCTTACGCGGGGGATTCTCGGGAGCCTTTTTATTTTTGGGGTTGCCCTTCTGTCGGGGCAAAGGTTTTCCGTTGCACGCATTCGGCAAAATTTTGTCCCGTTGCTGTTGTCCGGTATCGCTTTGGGGTTTAACTGGATGCTGCTTTTCCAGGCATACCAGCACACCACCATCGCCACCGCCACCATCTGCTATTATTTTGCGCCGGTGCTGATTCTGTTTTTATCGCCGTTTCTCCTGAAAGAGAAGCTCAATAAGGTGAAAGTCTGCTGTATGCTGGCGGCTATGGCGGGAATGATTTGCGTAGCCGGCAACGGCGGAGCCGGGAGCGGCAACTTTGTCGGAGTCCTCTACGGGCTGGGTGCCGCTGTGGTGTACGCCTCCATTGTGCTGCTCAACAAACGGTTTCAAGACATTTCCGGAGTGGAAAGCGCCTTTGTCCAGCTTTTGGTGTCGGCTTTGACCATGTTTCCCTATGTTCTTTTTACCGACGGGTTCTATCTGGAAAAGATTTCCGGAACGGCGATTTTGCTGCTTATCATTGTGGGTGTCGTCCACACGGGAGTGATGTATCTTCTGTATTTTTCCTGTCTGCAAAAGCTTGAGAGCCAGACGGCGGCAGTTTTTAGCTACATCGATCCGGTTTCCGCCATCGTATTTGCAGCGGTATTTCTTCAAGAAGGGATGAAGCCGCTGCAGATTGCAGGGGGCGTTCTGGTTTTGGGGGCGACGCTTTTAAATGAAGTTTATGCCGCCCGGCAAAAGGGGCGGGAAGCGGTCGTCCAGTAATATCGGCCGTACGTATAGATGCAATCAGGAGGGATGGTTTTGCGCCATTTCTCCTGATTTTATTTTTTGTGGACGAAATGGAATTTTTATGCTGGCTATATTGCCAAAAGAGGCTATTTTGGTGTATAATATTACCGTATGTAACTGCCTGCGGAAATCCGGCAAAGATGCTTGCCGGATTTCCGCACAGAAGGGGGAAATAATAATGGCGTCCAATTTTACTGTTTCGCTGGCGCGGCTGATTAAGGAATTTTCTCTGGAAAGCATCTATCTGCCCCAAGACCCGGCGGAAATCATGATTTCATCCAGTGAGGTGAACCGGCCGGGACTGCTGATTACCGGATTTAAAAACTATTTCGATCCGGATCGCATCCAGATCATCGGAAAGATGGAAAATGCCTACCTCAACGACCTTAGTCCGGAGGTACGGATGGAGCGTCTGGACACTATGTGCGCCCTAAAAATTCCCACCGTCATCGTGACCCGAGGCATGGATATCGTACCGGAACTGATTGCTGCGGCACAGGAGCATCAGGTTCCCATCGTCCGCACCCAGGAGTCTACCTCCAGCTTTATGGCGACGATGATCTCTTTCCTGAATGTGGAGTTGGCTCCCCGCATCACCCGCCACGGCGTTTTGGTGGAGGCTTACGGCGAGGGCATCTTGATTTTAGGCGACAGCGGCGTCGGCAAAAGCGAGACCGCCATTGAGCTGGTCAAGCGCGGACACCGGCTCATCGCCGACGACGCAGTGGAAATCCGGCGGGTTTCCAACCGGACGCTGGTGGGAACCTCTCCGGACAATATCCGTCACTTTTTGGAGCTTCGCGGCATCGGCATCATCAACGCCCGGAGGCTTTTTGGTATGGGTTCGGTCAAGATGACCGAGAAAATCGACATGATCGTCAAGCTGGAACACTGGGATCCGGCCAAAGTTTACGACCGAATGGGGATGGAAAACGAGTACACCACCATTTTGGGGCTGAAGGTTCCCTCTTTGACTATCCCGGTCAAGCCCGGACGAAACTTAGCCATCATCCTGGAAGTGGCCGCCATGAACAACCGCCAGAAGAAGATGGGTTACAACGCGGCGCAGGAGCTTCTCGCAAACCTGGGAATGCCGGTGGATCAGGATAAGCCGGAAGTGGAAAAAGACTGGAATTTCTAGGGGGAAAGGCCAATTGAACATTCAAGTAGAGGTCCACTGCCATACAAACGTGGTGAAACACGCCTATTCGACGATCATCGAGGCGGTGCAGTGTGCAAGGGAAATGGGGCTTCGAGGCATCGCCATCACCGACCACGGACCGGAGCTTTTCGACGGCGCACCGCTTTTGTATTTTCACAATATGGATCTGATTTCCGATGAGATGTACGGCGTCCGCATCTTAAAAGGGGTAGAAGCCAATATTCTCGATAGAAACGGGCGAATCGATATCCCGCCGGACGTGCTTCAGAGGCTGGACTGGGTCATCGCGTCCATCCACACGCCGGAATTTGAGGCGTCGGACTTTGACGCTTGCACCTCCGCTTATCTGAGAGTGCTCGACAACCCCTATGTGGATATGCTGGGGCACACGGGACGGGGAAGGTTTTTCTACGATCAGGAGAAAGTGGTTAAACATCTGGTGGAGCGGGGCAAAATCATGGAATTCAACGAGCATAGCTTTGATAAGGAAGGCGCCAAGGAACGCTGCGTTGAAATCGCAAAGCTCTGCAAGAAGTACGGGGCAGTGGCCTGTGTTGGCTCCGACGCTCATTTTGCGGCGGCGGTTGGAAAAGTCCCCCGCGCGCTCCGGATGCTGAAAGAAATCGATTACCCGGAGGATTTGGTTCTCAATCTCGATGCGGATCGGTTTTTTGACTACATCGAAAAGCGGAAGCAGCGGCTGGAGAAGTGAATAAAAATTGATAATACGTCTGCCAGAGAAGCTTTGGCGGGCTGAACAGAAAGGTTTGGAAGTTTATGAAGTACTATATTGGTATCGATTTGGGGGGCACCTTTATCAAAGCGGGTGTCGTGGATGAAAACTGCAAGGTGGTCGCTAAGGCGTCCATCCCTTCCGCTGTGGACGGCAACGACGAAGCGCTGGCCGACCGGATGGTGGAATGCGCCCGGAAAGCACTGGCAGAGCTGAATTTGACCATTGACGATATCGAATCGGTCGGCGTCGGCACCCCGGGTGCTGTGGACGTGAAAACCGGAACCGTCATCTATTCCTGCAATTTGCAGTTTGAGAACACGCCTTTGGCGAGATATGTAGAAGAGCGGATTCACAAGGCGGTTTATCTGGAAAACGACGCCAATGTGGCGGCTTACGGAGAAGCCATCGCAGGCGCTGCCAAGGGCATCAGCGATGTGATCATGGTCACTTTGGGTACCGGCGTTGGCGGCGGTATTATCATCGACGGAAAAATCTATTCCGGCTTTAACGGCATCGGCGGCGAGCTGGGCCATATCGTCATTGATTATAACGGCCGGGATTGCGCCTGCGGAAGAAAAGGCTGTCTGGAGGCGTATGCGTCTGCCTCTGCATTGGTTAAAATGACTCAGGAGGCCATGGAGGCGAATCCGCAGTCCAAGCTTTGGGAAGTGGCCAAAACCCTGGACGAAGTCAACGGCAAAACCGCCTTTGACGCCATGCGAATGGGCGACGAAGTGGGCAAAAAGCTGGTGAACGATTATATCAGCTACTTGGGCAGCGGACTGGCGAACTTTGTGAACATCTTCCAGCCGGAGGTGCTGCTCATCGGCGGCGGCATCTGCAAGGAAGGGGAAACGCTGCTGGCGCCCTTGCGGGAAATCCTCAAAGTGGAGACCTACGGCCTCGAAAATACCGCCAGAACCACCCTCAAAGTGGCGGAACTGGGTAACGATGCCGGCACCATCGGTGCTGCTATGCTCTGGCGGATGCACGAAAAGAAATAAACGCGCTGTTTGGTGCGTATATATGAGGGAGGCCCTCACGCGATGTGGAGGCAACTGCTCAAAAAATTCACCGAATGCGGGGGTTAGAGTCACAGGATGAATGGTTACGATAAGGTCAAGGCATATTGCGCGGAGGAGGGAATTCGGTTTGTTTGCGACGAGCCGATGAAAAAACACACCAGCTTCCGGATCGGAGGAACCGTTCCTCTGTTTATCGTCCCCAAAAGCGTGGAAGAACTGTCAACATTGCTGCCGGTGCTCCGGGAAAACGTCCCTCACTTTTTTCTGGGGAAGGGCTCCAATCTGCTGATCGACGACGAGGGAGTGGATGCTGTCGCCGTCTTTTTGGGCAAGGATTTCGCCCGGTGTACGGTGGAGGATCATGTGATCATCTGCGAAGCGGGAGCGCCGCTTTCCAAAGCCTGCTATACCGCCTACCGCAACGGGCTTTCGGGGCTGGAGTTTGCCTGGGGCATTCCCGGAAGCGTGGGGGGCGCTGCCTACATGAACGCCGGGGCTTATGGCGGCGAGATGAAAGACGTGGTACTCTACTGCGAACATCTGGACGAAAATGGAAACCTCTGCCGGATTCCGGCGGAAAAGCTCGAGTACTCCTACCGGCACAGCTTTTACACTGGAAAGCCCCTCTGTATCGTCCGGACGGCTATGAAGCTCGCCCCAAAGGGCAGGGAGGAAATCCGTGCCCGGATGGATGAACTGATGGAGCGGAGAAAATCAAAGCAGCCCTTGGAATATCCCAGCGGGGGCAGCACCTTCAAGCGGCCGGAAGGTGCTTTTGCGGCGGCACTGATCGAGCAGTGCGGCTTAAAGGGCCTTTCTGTGGGAGGGGCCATGGTGAGCGAGAAGCACAGCGGGTTTGTCATCAATTATAAGGATGCTACCTGCAAAGATGTGCTGAAGCTCATCGAAAAGGTGAAAGAAGAAGTGAAACGGCAGACGGGATTTTGCCTGGAATGTGAAGTGATGCAGCTGAAAGCGGACGGAAATGTTGTCAAGGCAGTGCCCGCAGGCTGTCCGTGATAGAGATGTGTACTTGCCCGATGGATGGAGGATATAGATGGATTTGTTGATTGTTACAGGCCTTTCCGGAGCCGGGAAATCCCGGGCTATTGACGCTTTGGAGGACATCGGCTTTTACTGCGTCGACAATATGCCGCCCAAGCTCATCTCCAAGGTGGCCGAAATCTGTCTTGCCGCTGACAGCAAGTTCAAACGGGTCGCCATCGTCACCGATATGCGGGGCGGCGACCTGTTTTATGGATTGTTCGAGGAACTGGACGAACTTCAGGGCAAAGGACTCAAATATAAGCTGTTGTTTTTGGATGCCACCGACCAGGAGCTGATGCGCCGGTACAAGGAAACCAGGCGCCGGCACCCTCTGGCTGATTTGACCAGCGGCGGCATCGGGGAAGCCATCCGCAACGAGCGGGTGCTCTTAAAGCCTGCCAGAGAGCGGGCGGACTACATCATCGACACCACCCATCTGTCAGCAAACGAATTAAAACAGCGGATGAACAACATCTTTTTAGACGATCTGCAAAACGGTATGCTCATCAACGTTATGTCCTTTGGGTTCAAATACGGTTCTCCCGCTGAGGCGGATCTGGTGTTCGACGTGCGGTGCCTGCCCAATCCCTACTATGTGGACGCCTTGAAAAATAAGACCGGCCTGGATCAGGAGGTACGGGATTACGTGATGAACTCGCCCAATTCCCTTGAGCTTATGGATAAGCTCAAGGATCTCATTGACTTTTTAATTCCCCTCTACCAGAAGGAGGGCAAGAGTCAGCTGATGATCGCGGTGGGCTGTACTGGGGGAAAACACCGGAGCGTTACCTTTGCCGAAAATATCTACCATTTTCTGTCGGAGCAGGGCGGAAACGTCCGGGTCGTCCACAGGGATATTGCCAAATAGGTTTTGACGGCTGCGTTTTGAGAAGGAGGACGCCATGTCGTTTTGTCAGGACGTGAAAAAAGAACTCTGCAAATTGGAAGGAAAAAAAGAGTGTTATGAAAAGGCGCAGCTTTACGGTATGCTCAGCTTTAGCCGGAGTTTTCCCGAGGATGCTCAGGTTTTCGCCACCGAAAATAAATTTGTGGCGGAGCATTTTGCCCAGAGCCTGGCGGGGATGATGGGGACGTTTGTCACTATACACACCGACCCCAGACGGCTTAAGGAAAATGTCCCCATGTATGCTGTGCTCATCGAGGACCCCCATCAAAGAGAGCTTCTCTGTGAATATTTTTCTATTAGCGCCACAGCTCTCAATCCGGAGTTTACCGAAAGCCCTCGTTGCCTGGCGGCATTTTTGCGGGGGCTTTTTCTGCTTTCCGGTTCGGTGACCAATCCGGAAAAGGAATATCATTTGGAGCTGGTGGCCCCCAACCGAATGTTGGCGGAGGAGGTTTTTCTGCTGGCCCAGGGGATGGGAATCCGATTTAAGCTGACCAAACGTAAGCACAGCGAAATTCTCTACCTGAAGGAAAGCGAACAGATAGAGGATTTTCTCACTCTTATTGGCAGTTCCAAGTTTGCGCTGCAGCTTATGGATATCAAGGTGATGAAGGACGTGCGCAACAAGGTGAACCGGGTGACCAACTGCGAGACGGCGAATCTCGATAAGACGGTCTCCGCCTCCAGCTCCCAGGTGCAGGATATCCGCTATATCGAATCTCACGCGGGTCTCTCTTTTTTAGAAGACGACTTGAGGGAACTGGCCGAACTGAGGCTGGAAAACCCGGAGCTGTCCCTGCGGGAGCTATCGGAGCTTTTGAGCACCCCGCTCAGCCGTTCCGGGGTGAACCACCGGCTAAAACGGATTTCCGCGGCGGCGGACAAGCTGCGGCAGAGGGACGGAAAACAGCAATAAGTGACTTTTTATGGAAAGCGTATTGCAATTGGGAAAGGACAGTAATATGAAGATACAGAAAAAAGATTTCATCGAATACGCGGGGGCGGCGGTTTTAGTCGTAGGAGGCTTGGCGGCTACCATTATCGGCGATCCTGTCATCAAAAAGATGCTGTTTTTAGTGCTCTCTATCTGCATGTGGGTGCTGACTCTGTTTCAGGTGCTGGAGTACCGGTCTTTGGAGAAAAAATCCCCGGGAGAGCTGGTTTATACCGTGATATTCGCCATTGTGGCGCTAGTGATTACCGGCGCTACTGTGTATATGTTCGTTGGATTTTAAAAAATGCACGGAAAGGCTCCTGCGTTTTTTCTCGAAAATTCAGCCTGTCATTGGACAAGCAATGATTCTTAAGCTGCGCTGATTCAAAGGAGGTTCGGTATGGAAAATAAGAAGTTCGTACATCTGCATCTGCATACTGAATATAGCCTCCTGGACGGGGCCTGCCGTATCAAAGACCTTCCCAAAAAGGTAAAGGAGCTGGGGCAGGACACCGTCGCCATCACCGATCACGGCTGTATGTACGGCGTGGTGGATTTGTACAAGGCTTGTCAGAAAGAAGGGGTCAAGGCCATCATCGGCTGCGAAGTGTATGTGGCGCCCCGCACCCGGTTCGACAAGGTGCACAAGGTGGATTCCAGCCCCTATCACCTGGTTTTGCTCTGCAAAAACGCCGTGGGGTACCAAAATCTCATCAAGATGGTGTCGGCGGGGTACATCGAAGGGTTTTATAACCGGCCCCGGGTGGATTTGGAACTGCTCCAGAAGCACTACGAGGGACTGATCGCTCTGTCCGCCTGTTTGGCAGGGGAAATTCCCAGGAAGCTCACCAGAGGCGATTACGAGGGGGCAAAGGAAACGGCTCTGCGGTATTTAGATATCTTCGGGGAAGGCAACTACTATATCGAAGTGCAAAATCACGGTATCAAAGAGCAGCAGCAGATTCTGCCATTGTTCCGGAAGCTCTCCGACGAGACGGGGATTCCACTGGTTGCCACCAACGACTGTCATTATCTGAACAAAGACGATGCTAAGATGCAGAATATTCTGGTCTGTATCCAGACAAACCACGTTTACGGAGATGGCGGAACCCTGGAATTTCCCACCGATGAGTTTTATGTGAAGTCCAGGGCCGAGATGGAAGAAGCCCTCCCGGATTTTCAGGACGCCATCGACAATACGGTCAACATTGCCGAGCAGTGCAGCTTCGATTTTACCTTTGGGCAGACCAAGCTTCCAAAATTCACTCCGCCCGACGGACGGGATAATCTGGAATATTTTACCGATTTGAGCCGCCGGGGCCTCAAAAAGAGGTACGGCACCATCACGCCGGAATTGCAGGAACGGTTCGACTACGAGATGGACGTTATCGTCAAAATGGGGTATATGAACTACTACCTCATTGTATACGATTTTATTCGCTACGCCAAAAGCGTGGGGATTCCCGTGGGGCCTGGCAGGGGGTCGGGGGCGGGAAGCCTCATCGCCTACTGTATGGGGATTACCGGCGTTGACCCCATGAAATACAACCTCATTTTTGAGCGGTTTTTAAACCCGGAGCGGGTCAGCATGCCCGATTTCGACGTGGACTTCTGCTATGAGCGGCGGCAGGAGGTCATCGACTATGTCATCCGCAAATACGGCGCCGACCACGTGGCGCAGATTATCACCTTCGGCACCATGGCGGCCAAAGGCTCCGTCCGGGACGTAGGGCGGGCGCTTGGAATGCCTTATCAGAAAGTGGACAGAATCGCAAAGCTTATTCCGTTCCAGCTTAAGATGACGGTGGACAAGGCCATGAAGGATGTGAAGGAGCTTCGGGAGTTGTACGAGTCCGATCCGGAAATCAAGGAGCTTCTCGACATGGCGAGAAAGGTAGAAGGAATGCCGCGGCACGCTTCCACCCATGCGGCGGGCGTCGTCATCACCGCCGATCCGGTCAGCGAATATGTGCCTTTACAAAAGAGCGACGAATCCATTATCACCCAGTTTCCCATGACGACGCTGGAAGAATTAGGGCTTTTAAAGATGGACTTTTTGGGCCTTCGGAACCTGACGGTCATCGACCACTGTGCCAAGGAGATCCAGAAGCGGGAGCCTTCCTTTTCCATCGACAAAATCCCGCTGGACGACAAAAAGGTCTACGAGATGTTTTCAAGGGGAGAAACGGGCGGGGTATTCCAGTTCGAGTCGGCGGGGATGCGGCAGATGCTCATCAACATGAAGCCCAGAAACATCGAGGATTTGACGGCGGCCACTTCCATCTACCGGCCCGGCCCCAGTTCCTCCATCCCGGTTTATATCCAAAACCGGTTCCACCCGGAAAAGATACGATATAAAGTCCCTCAGTTGGAGCCAATTTTAAACGTCACCGGCGGCTGCCTGCTCTATCAGGAACAGGTGATGCAGGTGTTCCGGTCGTTAGCGGGATATTCCTACGGCCGGGCGGATTTGGTGCGCCGCGCCATGTCCAAAAAGAAAAAGGACGTTATGGAGGCGGAGCGCCAAAACTTCATTTACGGCAAAAAGCGGGAAGATGGGTCTGTGGAATGTGTGGGCGCTGTGGCCAACGGTATCGACCCCAAGGTGGCCAACGAGATTTTCGACGATATGGCCTCCTTTGCCGAGTACGCCTTCAATAAATCCCATGCGGCGGCTTATTCCATCGTCTCCTATGAGACCGCCTACCTGAAGTGCCACTATCCGAGAGAGTACATGGCGGCGCTTCTCACATCGGTGCTTGAAAATACCGGGAAGCTTTTGGAATATGTGGGGGAATGCCGGGAACTGCACATCCCTATCCTGCCGCCGGACATCAACAAGAGCGTTTCCGCCTTTACGGTGGAAGGGCAGGCCATCCGGTTTGGACTGCTGGCCATCAAGAGCATGGGCAAAGGGGTCTTAGACAACATCATCGCCGAGCGGGAGGAAAACGGGCCGTATCAAAACCTCTTTGAGTTCTGCAAGCGGCTCTACGGCAAGGATTTAAACAAGCGGAACCTGGAAAGCCTCATTGGCTGCGGCGCGCTGGACTGTTTCGGCTTCCATCGGAAGGAGCTTTACGCCTCCTATGAAAAAGCAATGGAAGCGGCGGCCTTTTATGGGAAAAACAACGCAGGCGGGCAGATCAGCCTTTTCGCCGCCGCGCAAATTGAGGAACCCCAGGCCGACATGGTGCGGTGCGACGAGTATTCCCAGGGGGAGCTCTTAAAATTCGAGTACGAGGCTTTGGGATTTTACCTGACGGGGCATCCGCTCCAGCAGTACGCCCCTCTTGTGAAAAAGTATCATATGGACAATCTGGTGGACATTGGTAACGACGAGACGAGGTACACCGACCGCAAGCCGGTACGGATCTTAGGAAGGGTCGCTTCCCAGAAGCTCACCACCACCAAAAGCGGTCAGAGCATGTGCTTTGTGGAGTTTGAGGATATCACCGGCAAGCTGGAAATGGTGGTGTTCCCGAAGGTTTACGACCAATATGAGCGGCTTCTCCGCTCCGGCGAGCCGCTGATTGCTGAGGGGTTAGTTTCTCTCCGGGAGGACGAAGAGCCAAAAATCCTTTGCAACAAGCTGTTTTCCCTGGGAGATTTTCAGCCGTCGGAGAAAGAGATGACGCTGTTCATCAAGTTTACCTCCAAAGAGGACAAGCGGCTGCCCGCTGTTTTGAGCCTGTGCAGGGAGTACCCGGGAAATGCTCCGGTGAAGCTCTATTTCGCCGATGAGAAAAAATACTGCTATCCGCCGGGAAAGGAACGGGTGAGTTTGGCGGGGCTTCTGTTCGATGAGCTCAATGAGCTCGTGGGCAAGGATGGATACGCTGTGAAGTAAGAACTTTTTCACAGGAATCGAATATGAGAAAAACGCCTGACCAAACTGGTCAGGCGTTTTAAGTTTACTCCAGATAGGTAACGACTTGGGTGAGAGAGCGGCGTTCCGGAGCTTTGGGCTCTTCTTCCGAATAGCCCACCGGAATCATGGCGACGGGACGGTATTCGTCAGGAAGGTTCAGCGCCTCTTTACAGGTGGATTCATCAAATGCGCCCACCCAGCAGGTAGAGAGGCCGTTTGCCTTGGCGCAGATGAGGATGTTCTGGATGGCCGCTGCGGTGTCCTGGAGGCAGTAAAGCTCTGCTCCCCGTTCCCCAAACCGTTCCCCCGAGCGTCCGGGCTCGGCGCAGACCAAAATTACCACAGGGACGCCGTAAATCCAGTGGTCGGGACGGCCCAGGCTGTCGCAGGCTTTTTGTTTTGGCTCTCCCCGGAGGACGTAAAAATGCCAGGGCTGCATGTTGCCGCCACTGGGCGCCCAATGAGCCGCCTGCAGCAAACGCTCAATCAGCCCGTTGGGAACCTCTTTGCTTAAATATTTCCGTACACTTCTTCTTGATGCAATGAGTTCACTGCAGTTCATTTTAATCAGTCCTTTCTGTTCTATTATAGCACTTTTTGCCGGAAATGGAAAGATGGTGCAGGTTTCCTGCTTTTCGCACTTGTCAAATCTATTGTTTTGGTGTTATAATAGCCTCATAAGCAAGCAAAGGAGCTGTTTGCAAAACACCTGAAGGCGCTTGTCCTCCGCCAACGAGGGCGTATGATAGCAGAAGTTTAACCTGAAAAGGTACGATAGACAACAACCGAAAGGGAGGAACGACATGGAATACGGCGAGAAATTCAAAAAAGCGGTTTTTGGCGGCTTTGACCGGCAGGATGTCCTCAAATGTTTCGAAGAAGTCAACGAAGAACACCAAAAGACGGTGGAGCGTTTCCAGCAGGCGACCGAGGATCTGCAGAAGGAAAACGACGCCTTGAAAGCCAAGGCAGAAGAGCTCCAGAAAGAAACCGATGATCTGAAAGTCCAGTTGGAAGAGCTTCAAAAGGCGAGTGCGGAAAAGGAGCGGGCCGCTGCGGAGTTAGAGGAAAAATTGAACGGTGCACTGGAAAACAATAAACAGCTCAGCGCCCGGGCGGAAGAGCTCCAGCGCGAAATCGCTTCCCAGAAGGCACTCAACAGCAAGCTGGTTATGAATCAGGACGTTTTGGAGGCCAACAACAAACAGCTGAGTGCGAAACTCCAGGAACTGAATGAAAAACAGGAGAAGGAAAAAACGAGCCTCGAAATCGGCGAAATCATGATGGAAGCGAAAAGCGCTGCCGACAAGATCGTTGCCCGCGCCCATGAAAAGTCCGCTAAGCTCAAGGAACTCACCAAGCAGGAAGCTTTCCAGGCTGAAAAACAGTTTGAGCAGACCCGTGAAAAGCTGGCGGCGACCATGGATTCCTTCAAAGCATTTTCTGCGGATGTCATGAAGGATATGGAGCAGCTTCAGAAAGATTTGAAAAGCGCAAAAGCGCACATTAACGAAGAGGATGCGAAAACAGAAGTATCCAGGGAAGAAAAAGAAGTAGATTCTGCGCCCAAAGCAGTCGAAGAACCCAAAAAAAGCTTTAAAGCGGACTTCTTATTCCGTAAATAAGGTGCAAAAGGAAGAAGGCTGTTTCAAAGAATGAGTACGATTCGCTGCAATGCGCAGGAGTTAGTAAAAATTGCAAAGACGCTGCGGGTGCGGGATCGGGTATTGTTGTCCGGTGTGGTGTATACCGCCCGGGATGCCGCACATAAACGGATGGTGGCGGCGATGAAGGAGGGCGGAGACGTTCCCTTCCCGATGAAAGGGGCGTCCATCTATTACGCTGGTCCCACGCCGGCCCGAGAGGGGATGGCGATTGGGTCCTGCGGGCCGACCACTTCTGGGAGAATGGACGTGTTTGCACCGTTTCTGCTGGATGAGGGCCTCATCTGCATGATCGGGAAAGGCCCCCGCAAACCGGAAGTGGTGGAAGCTATCAAACGCAACGGCGCCGTATATCTCTGCGCCATCGGCGGGGCGGGCGCTTTGGCCTGCAAGTGCATCAAAAGCTGTGAAGTGATTGCCTACGAGGATTTAGGCTGTGAATCGGTCAAACGGCTCGAGTTGTGCGATTTTCCGCTGATCGTCGGTATCGACTGCCAGGGCGGGAATATATTCGATTGACGAGAGGGACAGGTGGGACGGCGGTTTCACCTGTCTTTTGATGAAGGAGGAAAACTAAAATGACGAAAAAAGAACGGGCTCTGAAAGCGGTGGAGGCGTTGGAAAGGGTTTATCCGGACGCAGTGTGCTCCCTGACCTATGAAAAGCCCTATGAACTGCTGATTTCGACCCGGCTTTCCGCTCAATGCACCGACGCACGGGTCAATCTGGTGACACCGGTGCTATTTTCGAAGTTTCCTTCGCTCCAGTCGCTGGCAGACGCGCCCATTGAGGAAATCGAAGAGATCATCAAGCCCTGCGGCTTGTTTCACACAAAGGCCAAGGACATCAAGATGCTGTCGCGGATGCTCATCGACGATTTTTCGGGGGAACTTCCCGATACTTTGGAGGATTTGATGAAGCTTCCTGGCATTGGGAGAAAGACGGCAAATCTCGTGATGGGGGATATTTTTCACCAGCCTGCCGTCGTTACCGACACCCACTGTATCCGCATCTGCGGTCGGTTGGGGCTCACAAAGGAAAAGGAGCCTTTTAAAGTGGAGATGGATCTTAGAAAGATCCTGCCGCCAGAAAAAAGCAACGACTTCTGCCACCGGCTGGTTCACTTTGGGCGGGAATTCTGCAAGGCGCGGGCGCCTCAGTGTACCGTTTGTCCGCTACAGGACATCTGCAAAAACATGGAAAAGAAATAGGATAGCAGTGTCTTAACCAGAGAAAGAAGGCCCCCGGCAATACCGGGGGCCTTCTGCACGTTCTTTTTCTATTTTGCTTTTGCCGCCGCTTTTGCGCGGAGGGATTTGTCGAGAATCCGCTTTCTCAGCCGCAGGGTTTCCGGCGTAACTTCGATGAGCTCGTCTTCGGTGATGAATTCGATGCACTGCTCCAAGCTCATATCCTTGGGCGGGATCAGGCGCAAAGCGTCATCGGAACCGGCGGCCCGGGTGTTGGTCATCTGCTTTTTCTTGCAGACATTGACCACCAAATCCTCACCCTTGGGAGACTGTCCGACAATCATACCCTCGTACACCTCGGTGCCTGCGCCGATGAAGAGCTGGCCGCGCTCCTGGGCATTGTAGAGACCGTAGGTGACGGCGGTGCCGGTCTCAAAAGCGATGAGGGAACCGGTGGAACGGGTAGGAATCTCACCTTTCATAGGCTCGTAGCACTCAAAAACCGAGGCCATGATGCCTTCGCCCTTGGTATCGGTCAAAAATTCGTTTTTGTAGCCGAACAATCCCCGGGAGGGAACTAAGAATTCCATCTTCATTCGGCTGCCCTGGGGGGTCATCTGCTGGAGCTCGCCTTTGCGGTAGCCCATCTTTTCCATGACAGCGCCCATGCAGTCCTCGGGGACGTCGATGACGACACGCTCGATGGGTTCGCACTTTTTGCCGTCGATTTCCTTAAACAGCACGTGAGGGGTGCTGACCTGAAATTCGTAGCCTTCCCGGCGCATGGTTTCGATGAGGATGGAAAGGTGCATTTCACCGCGGCCTGAAACCAGGAAACTGTCCGCGGAATCGGTGTCCTCCACTTTGAGGGAAACGTCCTTTAAAAGCTCCTTATAGAGACGGTCGCGAATCTGGCGGGAGGTGACGAATTTGCCCTCTCTGCCTGCAAAGGGAGAGTTGTTGACAGAAAAGGTCATCTGCACCGTGGGCTGGGAAATTTTCGAGAAGGGGAGGGGCTCCAATGCTTCCGGGTCGCAGAGGGTCTCGCCAATGGTGACGTTTTCAATGCCGGAGATACAAATGATATCGCCTACTGTAGCGGTTTCACAGGGGACGCGGTTTAATCCGTTGATTTCGTACATATTGACGATTTTGCCCTTGTATTTGGTATCGGGATTATGATAGTCACAAATCATGACTTCCTGGCCCTGTTTGACGGTGCCGCGAGTAACCCGTCCGATGGCGATACGGCCCACATAGTCGTTGTAGTCGATGGCGGAGACCATCATCTGGAAGGGGGCGTTTTCGTCTCCTTCCGGTGGGTCGATGTGCTCTAAAATTTTATCGAAGAGGGGGCGCAGGTCTTTTCCGGGAACTTCCGGCGCATAGGTGGCGGTACCGGCCCGTCCGGAGCAGTAAACCACCGGGCTGTCCAGCTGTTCTTCGGTGGCGTTTAAATCCATCAGAAGCTCCAGGACTTCGTCCTCGATTTCATAGAGTCTCGCGTCGGGGCGGTCGATTTTATTCACCACTACGATGATTTTGTGGCCCAGTTCCATAGCCTTTTGGAGCACAAAGCGGGTCTGGGGCATGCAGCCTTCGAAGGAATCCACCAGCAGCAGGATACCGTCCACCATTTTGAGGACGCGCTCCACTTCACCGCCGAAGTCGGCGTGGCCGGGGGTGTCAATGATATTGATTTTAACGCCTTCATAAAAGGCGGACGTGTTTTTGGCGAGGATGGTGATGCCTCTTTCCCGTTCCAGGTCGTTGTTGTCCATGACCCGGTCTTCGACTACCTGATTTTCGCGGAAAGCGCCGCCCTGTTTCAGCATTTCGTCCACCAAAGTGGTTTTGCCGTGGTCGACGTGGGCGACGATGGCAACGTTTCTTAAATCTTTTCTAATCAAATGAGAAGCCTCCTATAATCGCAGCTTATGTCCCCCCTCCAGGGGGAAACTCCAACTGCTTGTTGAATTTGCCTTTCCCATCAAAGTGGGAATCTCTATTTTATTTGTGATATTTTCCGTTCGAATTGATCTGAAAGCAGCGGTATACCTGCTCTAAAAGCATCACCCGTGCAAGCTGATGGGGGAAAGTCATCTCCGACATGGAGAGCCTGATTTTTCCCAAGGACTTTACCTCTTCGCTAAGGCCGTAAGAGCCGCCGATGATGAAGGTAATACCGCTCTGACCGGAAACCGAGATTTTTTGAAACTCCTTTGCGAGATCCGGGGAGGAATATGGTTTTCCTTCGATGCACAAGGGGATCACAAAGCTGTCTTTGGGGAGCTTCGCAAGGATGGATGCGCCTTCTTTTTCGATACATCGCTGAATTTCGCTTTCCGACGGGTTGTCAGGAAGCCTAAATTCGCTCAGTTCGAGGATATTCAGCTTGCAGAAAGCCCCTAATCGTTTTTGGTATTCCGCGCAGGCGTCACGCAGGTATTTTTCCTTCAGTTTTCCGATACAAATCAGGGTGACGGTCAGCATGTAATCTCAATCATCCTTCCGTCATTTACTTTGGCGAGGACGTCGATGAGGTAGTCTCGTCCCAACAGCATGTCCTTTTGGGTGAGATAGTTTTTCGAGTGGGCGAAGGCCACTTCGGGGCGGTTGTTGTGTTCGCTCAAATGGGCGAGGGCAAACCGCTTGGTGTTGCCTTTAATAAGCCGCTCAATCGTCTCGGCGCACTGCTCGTTGGAAAGATGGCCCTTTTCCGACGAAATCCTTCTTTTCAAAAAGAAGGGATAGGAGCCGTATAGGAGCATACTTTCGTCGTAGTTGGACTCCAGCATGACGAAATCGCAGCCCATCAGCGCACCGAGCACTTCAGCGCTGACAAATCCTAAGTCGGTGCAGATACCCACCTTTTCATGAGAGGGTGTTTCCACTTTAAAGCCCAAGCTTTCCCGGCTGTCATGGGAGGTGTGAAAGGGAGTCACGAGATAGCCTTCCACCTCGGTGGGTTTGTCGATGATATGTATTTCCTGCTGGCCACAGAGCTGCCCCTGTTCCAGAAGGCTCTGGATGGTGCCTTCGGAGCCGTATACCGGAAGGTTGTGGCGCATGGAAATCACATCGAGCCCCTTCACGTGGTCGCTGTGCTCGTGGGTTACAAAAATCGCTTTGACGGCGGATGGGGGAAGCCCGGCACAGTGCAGGCTTTTGGCGTAGTTGCGGATCCCGATGCCGGCATCAAATAAAATCCCGCTGGTGAGACTTCCCAGATAGGTGGAATTTCCGCTGCTGGAACTGCACAGATTATAAAAGTAGGTCAAGGCTTCTCCCTCCTTTCAAGATGCTCTTTTCACATAGCCTAACCTCTGCCATCGCAATCGAAGATTGCGGCCGGGTATTGGACGGATATCGTCTCGGAACCTTGTTGTCCCATAATAAAAGGTTGGAGAAAATTCTCCAACCTGATATTACATACACTACAGGGCGACGGGCATTTCGTTTTCAGGACTGTGAATTTTTTTGATATCCGCTCCCAAGGCGCGTAATTTGACCTCAATGTCTTCATACCCTCGCTCAATATGGTGGATATCCTCGATTTCGGTTGTGCCCGATGCGGCCAGGCCCGCGATAATCATGGCTACGCCCGCCCTAAGGTCGGTAGCTTTGACCGGCGCTCCCATGAGATGACCGGTGCCCTCGATGACAGCAACTTTTCCGTCCACTGAGATGTCGGCGCCCATGCGGCCAAGTTCGTCCACGTATTTAAAGCGGTTGT
>ERZ827469.1077-NODE-1077-length-26212-cov-5.986810_pt1 | contig 26212 bp, 26 predicted proteins | sample MGYA00519917_ERZ827469 | MGnify/ENA primary metagenome ERZ827469 (study PRJEB31778, sample SAMEA3449314) | human gut metagenome | biome: human gut; feature: human-associated habitat; material: faeces | place: United Kingdom | collected 2010/2012 ... | reverse complement strand
TTGTTGAAATTCGAAGAGGCGTTGATGATCTGTCTCTTGGAGAATCCCACTATGCTCAGGTTCGAATTCTGGTTGATGGAACACACTACATCAAAGGAATGGCCGTTTACTCAGATGACCTTCCCGATGGCGTGGATGTTATGTTCAACACCAATAAGAAAAAAGGGACTCCAAAGATGGATGTTCTGAAGCCAATCAAAGACGATCCCGATAATCCGTTTGGTTCTTTAATCAAAGAAGGAATCAACGACCCGGATAATCCAACGACTGAAAGAGGGGGACAGAGTTATTACTATGATAAAAATGGTAAGAAACAGCTTTCCCTTATCAACAAACGTGCGGAAGAAGGGGATTGGGGAGAATGGGCCGATAAGCTTCCATCCCAATTTCTGTCAAAGCAGAGCAGAACTTTGATAAAGAAGCAGTTGAATTTGGCAGCAGCAGATAAGCAGTCTGAATTTGATGAGATTTGTTCTCTTACAAATCCAACAGTGAAAAAGGTTCTTTTGAAATCTTTTGCTGATGACTGCGATGCGGCCGCTGTTCATTTACAGGCAGCCGCTCTTCCCAGACAGAAGTATCAAGTCATTCTGCCATTAACGTCTATCAAAGACAATGAGGTCTATGCTCCGAACTACAAGAATGGAGAAACAGTAGCTCTTGTGCGGTATCCGCATGGTGGAACTTTCGAGATTCCCATTCTAACTGTTAATAATAAGCAGCCAGAAGGAAGAAGAGTTCTTGGAAATACACCGGCAGATGCTATTGGCATCAATAAAAAGGTGGCTGACCGTCTTTCTGGAGCTGATTTCGACGGCGATACTGTCATGGTGATTCCGTGTAATTCTTCTAATAGCAGGGTGAAGATTACTTCTACTCCACAATTAAAGGGACTGGAAGGATTTGATCCTAAGATGTCTTATGGAACTGTTAAAAAAGGTGACGATTACTATAACAGCAGCGGTCAGAAGATTAAGATTATGAAGAATACCCAGACAGAAATGGGTAAGATTTCAAACTTGATTACTGATATGACGCTGAAAGGCGCTACTCAGGACGAACTTGCAAGAGCTGTACGTCATAGTATGGTCGTCATTGATGCAGAGAAGCATAAGCTGGACTACAAGAAGAGCGAACAGGACAATGGCATCACTGCTTTGAAGAAGAAGTACCAGGCTCATGAGGACGATGATGGTTATGGTGGAGCTTCTACTCTGATTTCTCGGGCCAAGTCTGAGACTTCTGTTCTGAAGAGGAAAGGAAGCCCGATCATTGACAAGGAAACTGGGGAACAAAGCTGGAAGAGTGTCAGGGAGGAGTATGTAGATAAGAACGGAAAGATCCAGGTACGAACTCAAAAAAGCACCAAGATGGCAGAAACCAGAGACGCCCGTACTTTATCTTCAGGAACCCCTCAGGAGGAAGCATATGCGGACTATGCAAACACCATGAAATCCCTGGCTAATCAGGCCCGTAGGGAGATGGTTAATACTGGAAAGATAGCCTACTCTGCTTCCGCCAAACAGACCTACCAGGCAGAGGTTGATTCTCTTATGGCCAAGCTTAATGTGGCTTTAAAGAACGCCCCCCGCGAGCGTCAGGCACAGACCATGGCGAATTCTATTGTGGCCGCCAAGAAGAAAGACAATCCCGATATGACAAAGGCCGAAATCAAGAAGGCTAATCAACAGGCCCTTACTGCGGCCCGTACTGCTGTTGGTGCCAAGAGAACCCCTGTCGAGATTACAGATCGTGAATGGGAAGCGATTCAGGCTGGCGCCATCAGCGAGAACAAGCTTACCCAGATTCTCAACAATACAAACATAGATACAGTCAGACAGAGAGCTACCCCTCGTGCAACAACAACCCTTAGCTCCGCAAAAGTGAATCGTATTGCGGCGCTGAATGCTTCTGGCTATAGCACTGCTGAGATAGCAGCAGCTTTGGGTGTTTCCAGTTCTACTGTGTCGAAGTATCTGAATGGAAAGGAGTGAACAAAGTAAATGGCGAAGAAGTGTATGCTTACAACCATTGACAATCCTTTCGATCCATTTGAACAGTTCACTTCATGGTTGCTGTTTGATGAGGAAAAAGGTTATCATTCATGTTCGTATCTTGGTAGAATTGCCAGAACCTCGGACCAACTCTCCGATGAAGAGAATGACTTGGAAGTTGAACGAGCAATTGATGAGATCGTAAGATACGATTTCCGAAACATTTACAAAAAAGTTACGCGAGATGCGGTGGCTATCTAGGTATCAGATGGTATAGGGGGGGGGGTAGTAAAAATCGCACCCCCTCCGTCATCGCGGCGGTCTTTGAAAATTCCCCGGGGGTATTTTTCGGAGAATGTTTTTACCTTCCGGCAGTATTTAACAGAGCTCATAAGGTTGACTAAGTAATAAGCTGTGGTTCTTTTTACTCTTTTTCTCCTTTCGGTAAAAAAGTTACAGTCATCCTTGTGGGTTCTTTTAAATACTGCCGGAAAACTTTTATGAAACTATTGAAAAACAGATGGGAAGGAGGCAGTAAATGGCTAGAAAAGCAAAGGGTTCTGAATCAACTGGCTCTTCCAAGAAGATTCGTCCTGCTTTGACTCCGGAAGCAAGGGAGCTTCAGATGATTTCTCTGGCCGTTGACTTGGTTGAAAAGCAATTGCTGGAAGGGACTGCTTCTTCTCAGGTCATTACTCACTATCTGAAACTGGGTTCTTCCAGAGAGAAGCTCGAACGGGAGCGGTTGGAGGAAGAGAACAATTTGTTGCGGGCAAAAGTGAGAGCCATCGATTCTACCGATGAAATCAAGGATCTCTATAAGGACGCCATCAATGCGTTTCGTATATACAGCGGACAGGGTAACGACGATGATTAGGACATATTCGGAATTATCAAAATTAAAGACTTTCAAAGAACGATATGAGTATCTCCGTTTAGGCGGAGTCGTCGGAGCAGATACTTTTGGGTTTGACCGATATCTGAATCAGATTTTCTATCGTTCTATGGAATGGAAATCTGTTCGTGATTTTGTGATTGTAAGAGATAACGGATGTGACCTTGGAATAGAAGGCCACGAGATATATGGAAAGATACTGATCCATCACATGAATCCAATTTCTGTTGAGGATATTTTAAAGAGGAGCGATTTCCTTTTAAACCCGGAGTACCTCATCTCGACAATTCTTACAACACATAATGCCATTCACTATGGAGATGAGAGTCTTCTCACCACAGAACCTGTTGTTCGAAGCAAAAACGATACATGTCCCTGGAAACATTGATGGGAGGAGGTTATGGAGATTATGGAAAGCATACTGACATCGATCAAAAAGATGCTGGGTATTACGGAAGAGTATGAACACTTCGACTCAGACCTTATCATACATATCAATTCGGTATTTATGATCCTTACTCAACTCGGCGTCGGCCCGCCATCAGGCTTCTCTATTCGGGATAAAAGCACAACATGGAAAGAATTCATTTCTGACGAGACAAAGTTGCAGTTAGTAAAATCCTACATGCATATGAAGGTAAAACTGCTGTTTGATCCGCCGTTGAGTTCTGCTGTATTGGCATCCATGGAAAAGATGATTGCTGAGGCGGAATGGAGATTGAATGTTGCGGCGGAAACAGATGAGGAAAAATCTGAAGAATACGAGTCCTACGACGGAGAGTACAGGATAACGCCAAAAGCGTTCCAATCCCAGATGCTGGATACCGAGAATAAAGTTCTGGATCGAAATATTGTGGTAACAGAAGTCCCGTATTACGAGACCGGCAATTCGGCAAATGGAGTGACATCATATATCGCAAAGGAGGGAGATTCAAAATGAGTAATGAAGCATTGCTACAGCATCACGGGATTCTTGGGATGAAATGGGGCGTCCGAAGAACTCCCGAACAGCTTGCGAGAGCAAGTGGAAAGAGGGGCAGTTCCGATGACGAGGTGAAAAAGATGTCTGATTCGGAACTCCGTTCAAAAATTAACCGTCTTCAGATGGAAAAGCAGTATAAACAACTTACCAGTTCAGAAATTTCTTTCGGCAGAAAATTTGTACAGGATGTTCTGACCAATGCTGCAAAGGAGACCGCTAAAAATTATGTATCGAAATACATGACGAATGAGACCGCTAAAAATTATGTATTGAAATACATGACGAAGGGGATCGATGCAGTTATCAAGAAAGTGGCCAGCAAGAAGTAGGTGATTCAATTATGGCATTATCGAACACTGCCGTTCCCAAATACTACGGCATGTTTCGGGATGCCGTAATAAGGGGAGAGATACCGGTTTGTAAAGAAGTCTCTATGGAGATGAACCGAATTGACGACCTGATAGCCAATCCTGGTATTTATTACGATGACCAGGCTGTTGAAGGATGGATTGCCTATTGTGAATCGGAACTGACATTGACGGATGGTTCAGATTTGAATTTGCTGGACTCTTTCAAATTATGGGGCGAGCAGCTTTATGGATGGTACTACTTCGTTGAACGAAGTGTGTGGGAGCCAAGTTCAGATGGACATGGTGGTCGATATGTAAATAAAAGAATTAAGCAGCGTCTGATAAAGAAACAATATCTCATTGTTGGACGAGGGGCTGCTAAATCTTTATATGATACTTGCGTCCAATCTTATGGATTAAATATCGATACCTCGACAACGCATCAGGTCACAACGGCTCCTACAATGAAGCAGGCAGACGAAGTGATGTCGCCCTTCCGAACTGCAATTACCCGGTCGAGAGGCCCGTTGTTCCGATTCCTAACGGAAGGTTCTTTGCAGAATACGACTGGTTCTAAAGCGAAGCGAATGAAACTGGCCTCCACCAAAAAGGGCATCGAAAATTTTCTTACGGGTTCGCTTCTGGAAGTACGTCCAATGTCCATCGCAAAGCTTCAGGGATTGCGTCCTAAGATTTCCACCGTTGACGAGTGGCTGTCCGGCGATACCAGAGAAGATGTGGTTGGCGCTTTAGAGCAGGGTGCGTCTAAATTGGATGATTACATCATCGTTGCCACGAGTTCTGAGGGAACGGTGAGAAACGGAGCCGGCGACACAATCAAAATGGAGTTGATGGACATTCTCAAAGGTGATTATGTCAATCCTCATGTTTCCATTTGGTGGTATAAACTCGATTCCATTGATGAAGTTGGCAACCCAGATATGTGGTTAAAGGCAAATCCTAATATCGGTAAGACGGTAAGCTACGAAACTTATCAGCTTGATGTAGAAAGAGCGGAGAAGTCACCTGCGGCCAGAAATGATATCTTGGCTAAGAGATTTGGATTGCCGATGGAGGGCTACACTTATTACTTCACATATGAAGAAACCCTTCCTCATAAGAAGAGAAGCTACTGGCAGATGCCCTGTTCTTTGGGAATTGATTTGTCACAGGGAGACGATTTCTGTGCTTTTACGTTCCTTTTCCCGTTATCGAATGGCTCCTTTGGAGTGAAAACCAGGAACTACATTTCCTCATCTACTCTGATGAAACTTCCGGCAGCGATGCGAATCAAATACGATCAATTTATGGATGAGGGAAGTCTGATTGTCCTGGAGGGGACTGTTCTGGATATGATGGAAGTCTACGAGGATTTGGATAACCACATTGCAGAATTTGGATACGATGTTCGATGTTTGGGGTATGACCCGTACAATGCAAAGGAGTTCATCGAACGATGGTCCTCTGAAAATGGTCCGTTCGGAATCGAAAAGGTTATACAGGGTGCTAAGACGGAATCCGTTCCTTTGGGAGAGTTAAAGAAACTTTCTGAGGAGCGGATGCTTTTGTTTGATGAAGAACTTATGACCTTTGCAATGGGGAACTGTATAGTTATGGAAGATACGAATGGAAACCGTAAATTGCTGAAAAAACGATACGACGCAAAGATCGATGCCGTGGCAGCTATGATGGATGCGTTTGTCGCTTTCAAGCTTAACCGAGATGCTTTTGAATAGGAGGTGACGATTTCAAAATGGAAGTTTCAATCGGTTCCAGGATTAAACACGCCTGGAACGCTTTTTTAAATAGAGACCCAACAGGTTTCTATCGGGACATAGGAGTTGGATATTCATACAGACCCGACCGCCCGAGACTTACAAGAGGGAATGAGAGATCCATTGTTACCTCTGTATATAATCGCATTGCATTGGATTGCGCTTCAATCAGCATCCAACACGTCCGCCTGGACGACTCTGAAAGATTCCTTGAGAAAATTCCTTCAGGGTTAAATGACTGTCTGAATTTATCTGCCAACATCGACCAGACGGGACGTGCTTTCCTTCAGGACGTTGTTTTATCCATGCTCGATGAGGGCTGTGTGGCAATTATTCCGGTTGATACGGATGATGATCCTGATACTACAGGCTCATATAAAATCGAATCAATGCGTACCGGAAAGATTCTGGAATGGTTTCCAAGCCATATTAAAGCGAGAGTTTATAATGAGCGGACTGGATTAAAGGAAGACATTGTGGTTCCCAAAGATACAGTTGCGATTATTGAAAATCCGCTTTATGCAGTAATCAATGAGCCGAATTCAACGATGCAGCGTTTGATAAGGAAGCTGAATTTATTGGACGTTGTCGATGAGCAGAGCAGTTCGGGGAAACTTGATTTAATTATCCAGCTTCCTTATGTAATTAAAACAGAAGCAAGGCGTCAACAGGCTGAGAAGAGGCGTGTCGAGATTGAACGCCAGTTGGCCGGTTCTAAATATGGTATTGCATATACCGATGGTACGGAGCGGATTACACAGTTGAATCGTTCTGTGGAAAATAATCTGATGAAGCAGATTGAATATCTGACGAGTATGCTTTACAGCCAGTTAGGTATCACTCAGAGCATATTGGATGGTTCCGCAGATGAGAAGACCATGCTGAACTATTATAACCGTACTATTGAGCCAATCATTTCAGCAATCGTTGACGAAATGAAACGTAAGTTCCTTACCAAAACGGCCAGATCTCAAAAGCAATCAATTCTGTTCTTCCGTGATCCCTTCAAACTTGTACCAGTAGCTGATCTGTCAGAAATCGCTGACAAATTCACAAGAAACGAGATTATGACATCCAACGAAATTCGGCAGATTATTGGCATGAAGCCGTCTGACGATCCGAAAGCCGATGAGTTGAAGAATAGCAATATCAGCGAGGCAAAATCTGAGCCTTCAAATGAGGGTTCTGATGTCGAATCCGGTGAAAGTGATTCTGGAGCAGATTACGACAGCATCGTAAATGAGCTGCTTGATGGTCTTGAAAAGGAGATTGATGAAATTATAGGAAACTATGTTTCGGATGATGAGGAGGAGAGCTAATGGATATTGACGAGCTCCTTCAACATTATGCATCTCCTTATTATGACCCGGTAAAAGCTCATGAATATTATATGAGAACCAGAGAACTTAAGGGGCGTCGTTCTACAACGAAGCTCAATGATGAAGGTAAAGAAATCTGGGCTTATACAAAAAATGAGATAACCAGCGAGAAGAAGGAAAAAGTAAAAGAAGAACAGGAAAAGCGAGAACAAAAAATTGCTGAACTGAGAGCAAAGGCTAAGGCAACCCGAGAGCAGATCTCAGCCAAATTAAAGGAACTGAATGCTCAGCTTACCGAGGAATCTTCGTCAAGAAGGAGTAGGGTTGATTCTCGTAAAAAATCCGATTTGGAGGATATTGGAGAGGAAGCTGAAGACCAGAAAGAGCGTATTGACGAAAAGAAAAATGCTGAGATTGAACGCTTGATGGCGATAGAAATTCCTTCCGGATTATCCAAAGAGGAAAGGGCAAAGCGAGTGGCGGAGCGCAACGAGAAAATCGCAAAGCTTCGTGATGATGCCAGCGAGGATAAAGCTAAGGTGAGTGAGCAGGCGAAAGTTGAAAAGGAAGAGGTGAGGACTTCCGCAAGTCGTAAAAAGAAGCGAATTACCGAAGACGCTAAAGAAGAGAGGGCTGATAATTCTGCGAATGCTAAATCAGAAAGAGAAAAAGTCAGTACAGAGTTAAAGGCTGCTGTCACCGCCGCCAGGGAAGCTTATAAAGCGGCAAAAGAGAACCTTGATGCCACTTATGAGGAGCTCTATCAGCAAGAGTTTGACAAGATAGCTTCCGAATACAAAGCGGTGAAGAAGCGGAAACGGAGGAAGTAGCAATGCAGCTTTCGCGCAATATTGACAAAAAGGAGTGATTTTCAAAATGGAGAAATACGATTTTAGTGGTTGGGCCACTAGAAACGATCTTCTTTGCACTGATGGTCGAACCATCAAAAGGGATGCATTTAAGAGCCAGAATGGACAAACGGTTCCCCTGATTTGGGGACATAATCATTCTGATCCCAATTGTGTGCTTGGTCATGGAGTGCTGGAAAATCGTGATGAGGGCGTTTATGCCTACTGTAGTTTCAATGACAGCGAATCTGGACAGGCAGCGAAGAAGCTGGTTCAGCATGGAGACGTTCGTTCGCTTTCTATTTGTGCCGGTCAGCTTAAACAGGCCGGAGCGAATGTGGTGCATGGCGTTATCTACGAACTGAGCCTTGTTCTGGCCGGAGCCAATCCTGGAGCTTTCATTGATTCCGTCATGTCTCACGGCGAGACTTCAGAAGACCGTACCATTATCGGATATGACGAGAACATTATGATTTATCATTCCGCCGAAGAGGACGACAAATCCGAGGAAAAGAAGACGGAGGAGAAATCCGAATCTAAGGAAGATAAGACTTCTGAAGAAAAGCCTGAGGAAGATGACGAGACAATTGAGCAGGTATTTAATACCCTCAATGAAAAGCAGAAAAATGTGGTTTATGCAATGATCGGACAGGCTATCGGGGAAACCGATGAGCCCGAAGATAAAAATGATGACGATTCTAAAGGAGGAAATACCGAGATGAAGCATAACGTGTTTGACAACGATAAGAAAAACGAGACCGGTGGCTTTCTGACCCATTCCGCGCAGGAAGACATCATTAAGATGGCGAAGACCAGTCAGGTTGGTACTTTCCAGACGGCTCTTCAGCTTTATGCGGAGCAGAATGGCCTTCAGCATGATGCGGTCAGCGGCGGCTTTGTTCAGACTGGCGACGGAAACGTGACGAGCCTGTTCCCGGAATACCAGGAAGTACGTCCGGGCGCACCTGAACTCATTACCAACGACCAGGGCTGGATTACCAATGTAATGAGAAAGGTACATAAGAGCCCGATTTCCAGAATCAGAACCAGCCAGACAGACATTCGTGGCATTGACGCTCTTCGCGCCAGAGGCTACAAGAAAGGAAAAGAGAAGCAGCAGGCCGGTAATTTCAAGCTGGTGCGCAGAACCACCGATCCGCAGACTGTTTATGTGAAGAATGCTCTGCATCGTGATGACATCGTTGACATCACCGACTTCGATTACGTGAAGTACCTGTATGACATCGACCGCCTGATGCTCAATGAAGAACTGGCCATTGCGATGATGCTGGGTGACGGCCGTGAAGACGGCGACGAGGGCAAGATCGATCCGGATAAGATCAGACCCATCTGGACGGACGACGACCTCTACACTATTCACGCCGATTTGGATGTTGAAGCTGCAAAGAAGGAACTTCAGGGTACCAACACCGGGGTAAACTTCGGTGAAAATTATATTTACGCTGAAGCTATGATCAATGCGGTTCTGTATGCGAGGGAACATTACAAGGGTACCGGTACTCCGGATATGTACATTACCCCGCATATGCTCAATGTGATGCTTCTGGCCCGTGATATGAACGGCCGCAGAATCTATGCTTCCAAGGCGGAGCTTGCGTCTGCCTTCAATGTGGGTGAGATTCTCACTGCCGAGCAGTTCGAGGGCAAGACCCGTAAGACGGATGACAGCAAGACCAAGAAGCTGCTAGCTATCATCACGAATCTGAATGACTACTCTCTGGGCGCTACGAAGGGCGGAGAAGTCACCCACTTTACGCAGTTCGATATCGACTTTAACCAGGAGAAGTCCCTTCTGGAGACCAGATGCTCCGGTGCTCTGACCAGAGTGTACTCTGCCATTGCGATCGAAGAGGATGTAACGGAAAACCCTTAATCGGCTTCTCCGTTAGTCCCGAAGATGGGGGAGCCTATCTGTTCGGGAAAACAGTAGATTCGTTACAGGAGAATGTTGTTGTCGGGGAGTCCGAGATTACCGGTACATTGAAGCATGTTACCGGATACACGGGATCCAGCAGCAATACTTCTGAGCAGGAAGGAAACTATCTTGCTTTGAAAGTTGATGCTGATTCCGAGGATGCAATTGTGACCGTTGAGCTTGTTGGCGGTACCAAAGGACCGGTTACGCTCGATGAAGACATGAACATCGTACTCCTTATCAAGAATAAGGATACTCAGAGCATCAAGGTGACGGTGAACGATGGGGAAGATTCTGCTACCAAGACTTATGGGCTTACCGGATTGACTTTGGAGACCGAGTAAAGGAGAAAATTCAAAATGGCAAAGTTTTTTGGGAAAATCGGCTATGCAGTATCAAAGGATGTTCGTCCTGGTGTTTGGGATGGAGAAATCACTGAGCGAGAGTATTTCGGAGATTTGATTCGGAATACCAGTCGGTATCAGACTTCTGATAAGCTCAATGACGACATCAACATTTCCAATGAGATCAGCATTGTGGCCGATCCTTTTGCCTATCAGAATTTTCACACAATGCGGTATGTTGAGTTCATGGGAGCAAAGTGGAAGATTTCCAGTGTCGAAGTGCAGTATCCGCGTCTGATTCTGACGGTAGGAGGTGTATATAATGACTGATCGACGAATCCTGTTTCACAAGCTATTGTGTGAGATATTATCCTGCCCGATAGAAGGCGAACAGTGCCGATGTTATTTTCAGCCTCCGGAATCTATTAAGATGAATTACCCCGCCATTGTATATAGCCTTGACGATATTGACAAGACGTATGCGAATGACGGGGTATATTTGTCTAATCGAAGATATGCCATTACCGTCATTGATAAAGATCCGGATACGTCCTTGGTGCAGAAAGTAACGAATTTACCGATGAGCCGGTTCGACCGGCATTTTAAAAAAGATAACCTGAATCACTACATTTTTAATGTGTATTTCTGAGATTGGAGGAATAATTCAATGAGTAAACTTGTTTGGGATAAAGTTGGGGAACGGTTTTACGAAACCGGTTGTGACCATGGCGTCCTTTATCCGATCCAGACTGGCGGAAAATACAACAAGGGGGTTGCGTGGAATGGTCTGAGTGCGGTGACGGAGAGTCCTTCTGGAGCAGAACCCTCCCCTATTTATGCGGATAATATCAAGTATCTGAATCTGATGTCCGCAGAAGATTTTGGTGGAACCATCGAGGCATATACCTATCCAGATGAATTCTCTGAATGTGATGGATCGGTGGAGATTGCGCCTGGCGTATTTGCCGGCCAGCAGAGCAGGAAGGTATTTGGTCTTTCTTATCGGACGATTCTGGGAAATGACGTGGACTCCGATGATTACGGTTACAAACTCCATTTGGTGTATGGCTGCTTGGCTTCGCCGTCTGAGAAGGGCTACCAGACCAAGAATGATAGTCCAGAACCGATCGCGCTTTCTTGGGAATTTAGCACAACGCCGGTTGAAATTACGAAGACGATCGAAGGCAAGAAGCTGAAACCTACAGCAATCCTTACTTTCGACTCCACGAGAGTAGATGCCAAGAATTTGGCAGCTTTGGAGGAAATTCTTTATGGTAAAGATCCGACCACAGAAGAAGGAAATGACGGCGTTGACCCCAGACTTCCGCTTCCGGATGAAGTAATCGAGATCATGACCAAGGAAAACCTTTAATGAGCCTTTCCGTTAAGCCTGAAGACGGAGAGGCTGTTTTATTTGGGAAAGCAGTAAATGAATTACAGAGTGATGTGGTTGTTTCCGATGATGAGGTGACAGGCACTCTGAAGTATGTCGATTTTAGCAGTAATGTTTCAGAACAGTCGGGAAATTACCTTGCTCTCAAGATTGAAGCTGAGCCGGCTGAAGCTGAAACGGTTGTTGAACTTGTAGGCGGTACCAAAGGACCGGTTACTCTCGATGACGACATGAACATCGTACTTCTTATCAAGAATAAGGATACTCAGAGCATTAAGGTGACTACCACACACAACGAGGAAAGTGTCACTAAGACTTATGGTCTTTCCGGACTTACCTTGGAAACAGAATAATGTAAATGTATAGGAAGCCTCGTATTCAATGTGCGGGGCTTCTTTTTATTTGAAAGGAGAAAAAATTATGCTTAAGAAAACTATTCCCTATATCGATCTGAATGGCGTTGAAAGAAAAGAGGATTTCTATTTTCACCTGTCAAAGCCGGAAATTGTAAAGATGCAGACAAGTGTTAAGGGCGGCTATGACGTGCAGCTCAAAAGCATTGGCGCCGGTGCCGATGGCGGCCAGATTATGGAGTTCTTTGAGGACCTTATTAAGAAGGCTTACGGTGTCAAGAGTGAGGATGGCCGTCGCTTTATGAAGTCCGAAGAGATTTCCAGATCCTTTATGGAATCCCCTGCTTACGAGGTTCTCTTCGAGGAACTGGTTACAAATGACAAGGCAGCAGCAGACTTTGTGAACGCAGTGATGAATGTTGGTAATTCTGCAACGACTCCTGCAATCGCAGCAAACGCTCAGAGTTAAAGGAGATGTAAGAGATGCTCCGAATCACAATACCATCCACAGAATTCTGGGATGAGGTGAAGCAAGAGTTTGTTTACACAAAGGCTCAGACCTTGCAATTGGAGCATTCTCTTGTTTCTCTTTCAAAATGGGAATCGAGATGGAATAAGCCGTTTCTGACAAAGCAGGAAAAAACTTTGGAAGAAACTATAGATTATGTAAAATGCATGACTCTTACGCAGAATGTAAATCCGGAAGTTTATAACTATTTGACAAACAGCAATATCAATGAGGTAAATAAGTATATCGCACTTCCTATGACTGCCACCCGGTTTTTCGAAGAGAAAAAAACACAGGGTAGCAGAGAGCAGATTACGGCGGAACTCATTTATTACTGGATGATAGCTTTGAACATTCCGTTTGAATGCCAGAAGTGGCATCTCAATAAATTGTTCACTCTGATAAGAGTATGCGATGTGAAAAGCAGGCCGCCGAAGAAGCATAGCCGCAGGGAAATTATGAAGCGGAATGCGGCATTGAACGCGGCTCGAAGAAAGAAATGGAACACGAAAGGGTGATTACTATGAGTAATAGCAGCTTGGTGAATTGTACGGTAAAAAGTCCAAACCACAGCGGAGCTAGGACACATTCGATTGACCGAATCACTCCGCATTGTGTAGTTGGACAGCTTTCGGCAGAATCTATTGGCGGCTGCTTTACCAGTCCCAGTAGAGAAGCGTCCTGTAATTATGGAATCGGGACTGATGGACGAGTTGTTCTGTGTGTAGACGAAGCAAACAGAAGCTGGTGTTCTTCCAGTAACGCAAATGACCAGCGGGCTGTGACAATTGAGTGCGCCAGTGATATGACCGATCCATATGCCATGACAAGTGCAGTATATGAGAAGCTGGTGGCTTTGTGTGTTGATATCTGCCAGAGAAATGGCAAGTCAAAACTAATCTGGTTTGGCGACAAAGATAAATCTCTGAATTACAGTCCGAAGTCGAACGAGATGATCCTCACGGTTCATCGATGGTTTGCTAATAAAGCCTGTCCTGGGGATTGGCTGTATTCCAGGCTGGGAGACCTTGCGAATCGAGTAACATCTCAGCTTGGCGGAAGTACGACGGACAGTACCTCCAAAACTTACAAAACAGGTCTGTATAAGGTTGATGTCGGCGATCTGAACATTCGAAAAGGCCCTGGGACTAATTACGGGACCAATGGGATGATTACTGATAGGGGTACTTATACAATTACCGAAATTCAGAACGGTTATTGGGGCAGGTTGAAATCCGGTGCGGGATGGATCAGTGTTCATGAGGCTTATTGTACCTATAAAGGTGCGGCTTCCAGTGAATCAGCAGAGAAACCTTCAAGTAATTTTCTGGTTCAGGTGGATATTCCTGATTTGTATATCCGCAAAGGTCCCGGAACGAATTACGGAAACAATGGTTTTTGTCCGAAAGGCGTATATACCATTGTCGAAGTTAAGAGCGGTGCCGGTTCCGATGCTGGATGGGGTAAGCTGAAATCCGGTGTCGGATGGATTTCCCTGGATTATGCAACTCGGATTTAAAGAGGACATGCCATGATAAGTTTCAGACAAAAGGGTGACTTCTCCAAGTTGACCCGCTTTCTGGAAAGAGCAAAAGAAGCGGTTCATATTGGAGACCTGGATAAGTTTGGTAAAGAGGGAGTAGCCGCCCTTGCGTCTGCAACACCGGTAGATTCTGGGGAAACGGCGAATTCCTGGTATTACGAAATCGAGAATCGAAAAGGTTCAGTTACGATTTCATTCCATAATTCAAATGTTCAAAATGGAGTTCCAATTGCTGTTATTTTGCAGTACGGACATGGGACTCGAAATGGCGGCTGGGTACAGGGGCGAGATTATATCAATCCTGCTATCCAGCCTATTTTTGACAAAATTGCAAATAACGCATGGAAGGAGGTTACTAAGCTATGAGTACGACAATTGACGAAAGAGTCGTTGAAATGCGATTCGATAACAAGCAGTTTGAGCAGAATGTTCAGACCAGTATATCGACAATTGAAAAGCTCGAAAAAAGCTTAAATCTCAAAGGTGCCTCCAAAGGATTGGAAGATGTGAATGCCGCAGCAAAAAACTGCAACATGACTCCGCTTTCCAACGCAGTTGAGACGGTAAAGATGCGGTTCTCAGCGTTGGAAGTCATGGCAGTTACGGCTCTGGCAAACATCACAAATTCAGCGTTAAATGCTGGTAAAAATATTGTTTCTGCACTGACGATCGATCCGATTAAGACGGGATTTCAGGAGTACGAAACACAAATCAATGCGGTTCAGACTATTCTTGCCAATACGCAGAGTAAAGGGACAACGATTGATCAGGTAAATGCGGCTCTTGATGAGCTGAACAAATATGCCGACCAGACGATTTACAATTTTACGGAAATGACCCGTAATATTGGTACTTTCACAGCGGCCGGCGTTGATTTGGATAAATCAGTAACCTCGATCAAAGGTATTGCAAACTTAGCGGCTGCTTCAGGTTCTAACGCTTATCAGGCCAGTACCGCTATGTATCAGCTTTCGCAGGCGATTGCAGCAGGTAAGGTTAGTTTGCAGGACTGGAACTCCGTTGTGAATGCGGGAATGGGCGGTCAGCTATTCCAGGATGCTTTAAAGAGAACGGCCGAACACTTTGGCGTGAATATGGACGCCATGATTGAGAAGTACGGTTCATTCCGAGCATCTCTAACCGAAGGCGGATGGCTGACAACCGAGGTTCTGACCGAAACTTTGACGCAGTTGTCCGGGGCTTATTCGGAGGCGGACCTCATTGCACAGGGATATACCGAAGAACAGGCTAAAGAGATTACAGAACTGGCTCAAACAGCATTGGACGCAGCCACTAAGGTAAAGACATTCACGCAGTTATGGGACACTCTGAAAGAATCAGTTCAATCTGGCTGGACGCAAAGCTGGGAGATTATTATTGGTGACTTCGAAGAAGCAAAAGAACTTTTAACCGAGGTCAGCAATTCTCTTGGCAACATGGTAAATGCTTCTGCCGAAGCAAGAAACAAGATGTTGCAGGACTGGAAAGACCTTGGCGGTCGAACCGCCTTGATCGAATCGGTAAGAAACGCCTTTGAAGGTTTGGCAGGAGTAATAAAGCCTATCCGAGAGGCGTTTAAGGAAGTCTTTCCACCGATGACAGGAGAGCAACTTTACAATCTCACCGTCGGATTGCAGGAACTCACAGAAAAATTCAAAATAGGTGAAGAAACAGCGAATAACCTGAAGAGAACATTCAAAGGGGTATTCGCTTTATTTGATATCGGGCTTCAGGGTGTCAAAGCACTGGTTGGTGGATTTGCCGATTTGATCGGATATGTGGCTCCGGCCGGAGATGGGATTCTTGGGTTTACAGCCAGTATTGGAGATTTCATTGTTGGTATCGATGAAGCCATTAAATCTTCCGATGCCTTTAATAAAGCTATCGAAGGAATCGGGAATTTCCTGAAACCAATTGCAGATGGAGTAAAGACTTTTGTAAAAACAGTTGTTGATGCTTTCGGCGAGTTTGCGAATGTTGATACCAGCGGTCTTGATAATTTTGCGGATAAGGTACAGACCCGATTTGAACCGTTTGTAAAATTGGGAGAACTGGTAAAGAAGGCGTTCGAGGGCATTATTGGGATTGTCGAGAAGGCGGCTCCAGTTCTATCGAAGCTCGGTTCCATTGTCGCAAATGCGTTTGGGAACCTTGGGGAAGCAATCCTCACAGCATTTGATACCGCGAGTTTTGACCCGATTTTAGACTTAATCAATACCGGATTGTTTTCTGCAATTCTGATTGGAGTGAAGAAGTTCATCGATTCTCTATCAGAAATCACGGAAAACGGTGGTGGAATTCTTGGTTCGTTCAAAGATATTTTGGATGGAGTTAAGGGGAGTCTTGAAGCATGGCAGTCAAATCTGAAAGCTGGAACTCTTCTGAAAATTGCCGGCGCTATGGCAATCCTGACCGCAGCGATTGTTGCATTGTCTTTAGTTGATTCCGAGAAGCTAAATGCGTCTTTGGGAGCTTTGAGTGTTCTGTTCGTTGAACTGCTTGGTTCAATGGCCATCTTTGAAAAGATCATGAACGGGGCAGCAATCAAAGGAATGGGACAGTTGACCATTGCGATGATTGGGATGTCTACCGCTGTTCTTATTCTTGCGGGAGCAGTTCAGAAATTATCCGGTCTGGATTGGGATGAGCTTCTTAAAGGATTGGTCGGTGTTGCCGGGTTATCTGCTATTCTGGTAGCGCCTGCAACAGCACTTTCCAAAACATCGAAAGGGCTGATAAAAGGTTCTGCTGGTTTGGTAGTATTTGCAGCAGCGATTCGAGTGCTTGTGGGAGCAGTTGAAGATTTGGGAGCTTTGGATGTAGGCTCTTTGGCTAAAGGTCTAATCGGAGTTGGAGTTCTTTGCACAGAACTGGCATTGTTCCTGAAGGCTACGGATTTGGATGGAATGGGAGTTCTGAAAGGAACAGGGTTAGTTCTTCTTGCAGCATCCATCAATATTCTGGCAGATGCAGTTGGCGCATTTGGTGCTTTGGATATTTCCAGTCTTTTGAAGGGATTATCTGCGGTTGCAGTGGTTCTTACTGAACTGGCAGTATTTACCAAAGTGACAGCTAATGCGAAACATGTAGTTTCCACCGCTACGGCAATGACAATTCTTGGCGCCGCCATGCTTGTGTTTGGGGAAGCAGTAGAAAAGATGGGAAACTTGTCTTGGGGAGAGATTGGACGAGGTCTTACCACAATGGCTGGTTCTCTGGCGGCTGTGACAGTTGCAATGAATCTTCTTCCGAATGGAATGATATCGAAAGCGACTGGAATGGTAGAGGTCGGTGCGGCATTACTCATTATTGGCGAAGCAGTTCGAAATATGGGCGGAATGTCCTGGGATGAAATTGCCAGAGGATTAGTAACCCTTGCAGGTTCCATGACCATTCTTGTTGTGGCGCTTAATGCGATGAAGACTGCACTTCCGGGTGCGGCAGCAGTTCTTACGGTGTCCGCTGCGTTAGCGATATTTACCCCAGTTCTAAAGTCGTTGGGAAATATGTCCTGGGAGAGCATTGCTAAAGGATTGGTGGCACTGGCTGGTTCTTTCACTGTTCTCGGCGTTGCAGGAGTTGCATTAGGACCATTGACCCCAGCTATTTTAGGACTTTCGGCCGCCGTTGCTGTATTGGGAGTGGGATGTCTGGCCGCAGGTGCAGGTATTCTTGCATTTTCTACTGGACTTTCTGCTTTGGCAGTATCTGGAGCAGCAGGAGCAGCGTCTCTCGTGGTGGCAGTATCCAGTATTCTTAGTCTGATTCCGCTCCTGTTCGAATCAATCGGAGAAGGAATCCTTTCTCTAGCAGGAGTAATCGCAAATGGTGGACCAGCTATTGCCGAGGCATTTACAGTATTAGTGCTCGCCGCAGTCGAGGCTCTAGTTACGGCTGTGCCAGCGGTCGTGGATGGGCTATTTGTCTTGATTGACAGTGTCCTTTCGGCTCTGGTCGAACATACGCCGACTATCGTGGAGCAGCTATTTGATATTCTGATTGGTATTATTCAGGCTATCACGACGAAACTGCCGGAATTGATTAAGGCCGGAGTAGAGTTACTGATGGCTTTCTTTGACGGGGTAATCGACGCCTTGAGTGGCATTGATGTGAATGTACTCATCAAAGGAATCGCCGGAATTGGTTTGCTTTCAGCGATTATGCTTGCTCTCAGTGCTGTTGCCTCCTTGGTGCCTGGAGCTATGCTTGGCGTTCTTGGAATGGGTGCAGTCATCGCGGAATTGGCATTGGTTCTGGCGGCTGTTGGAGCTCTGGCTCAGATTCCTGGGTTGGAATGGCTTATCGGCGAGGGCGGAAATCTTCTTCAGGGAATCGGTACTGCGATTGGCAAATTTGTCGGTGGCATTGTTGGCGGTTTCATGTCTGGAGTCTCCAGTCAGTTCCCTCAAATTGGCGCAGACCTTTCTGCATTTATGACGAATGTGCAGCCATTTATCGAAGGAGCCACACAGCTTAACCCTTCCATGCTGGATGGTGTGAAAGCGTTGGCGGAAACGATCCTTATTCTAACCGCTGCTGATATTCTGAACGGATTGACTTCCTGGCTTACTGGCGGATCTTCTCTGAGCGACTTTGCTACCCAACTTGTTCCCTTCGGTGAAGCTATGCGTGATTTTTCCATCGCCATTGCTGGTATGGATGGGGAATTAGTAGCAAATGCGGCCACCGCCGGAAGGACGCTTGCGGAGATGGCGGCAACTCTTCCTAATTCTGGAGGTGTCGTCGGCTTCTTTACTGGAGAGAACGACATGGACGCTTTTGGCGCCCAGCTTATTCCATTTGGCGAAGCGATGATGGGGTTTGCAAATGCCGTAAGAGGACTGGATGCGAATGTGATCGTGGAATCTGCTACAGCGGGAAAAGCTTTGATCGAATTGGCAAATACGGTTCCAAACAGTGGAGGTGTCGTCGGCTTCTTTACTGGAGAGAACGACATGGATACGTTCGGGGAAAAGCTGGTTCCCTTCGGTGAAGCTATGAAATCCTATTCTGACGCAATTGCAGGCATTGATGTGGAGGCTGTTACGAATTCTGCAACGGCTGGCAAAGCAGTGGTTGAATTGGCAAATACATTACCGAATACGGGTGGATTGGTAAGCTGGTTTACCGGAGACAACGATATTGCAGCCTTTGGTACGAGCCTGGTTTCCTTTGGTAAGAGCTTCGCACAATACTCCGACTATATGAAGGATGTGGATGCGAATATCGTTACTACCACGACCAATGCTGCGACATCCATTGTTGAGCTTCAGAAAAGTCTTCCCAAAGAAGGTGGATGGTTCTCTGATGATATGACACTTGCCAGCTTCGGCAGCGATATGGCTTCGTTCGGAGCTCATTTCAGCAATTATTACAACAGCATCAGCGGTATTGATACGACATTGCTGTCCGGAGTAATTACCCAGACAAATCGGCTTGTAAGTATGGCAAATGGGATGGTTGGTCTGGATACAAGCGGTATGACTTCTTTCAGTTCCGCATTGACAACACTTGGTGAAACTGGTGTGACCGGATTTATCAATGCGTTCAATAATGCAGAATCGAAAGTAACGGCTGCGGCTTCGAGTATGTTGTCATCCTTCATCAATGGAGCAAATGCAAAGAAATCCGAACTGACAACAACGTTCACCACGCTGGTTCAGGCTGTATTGACAGCTATCAATGGAAAACAGGGCGAGTTCCAGACTAGTGGTTCCACACTTATGGTTAAGTTTATAGCCGGAGTACGATCTCAGGATAGTCCTTCCAGAACAACCTTTACCAATATCGTTAGCGGTTGTTTGACTGCAATACGAAATAAGTATGGGGAATTTACATCGACCGGAACCCAGACCATGGTGAAGCTGATTGCTGGTGTCAGATCACAGGACAGCAGTGCGCGGATGGCATTCACAACCATTATCAGTGCTTGTCTCACTGTAATTAAAAATAAGTATGCAGAATTTACTTCGACGGGTAGAGAGTGCATGGTTAAGTTTATTGCTGGTGTGAGAAGCAAGGATAGTGAACTCCGAACCGCATTTACAACCACGTTGAGTGGTTCCATAACTGCTATCAAAGATTATTATAGCCAGTTCAAATCTGCTGGTTCATATCTGGTTGACGGTTTCTGTGATGGTATCAGTGAAAATACTTGGAAAGCAGAAGCAAAAGCGAGAGCCATGGCAGCAGCAGCCGCAGAAGCGGCAGAAGATGAATTGGATGAGCATTCCCCTTCTAAACGCTTCTATGGAATCGGTAACTTTGCGGGAGTCGGCTTCATAAATGCGTTGATTGACAATGTCTCCAAGGCTGGAAAAGCTGGACAGGAAATTGCCAGATCCTCTATTGACGGACTGAATGACATCATTTCCAGAATTGCAGATTATGTGGACGCGGATATGGATGTCCAGCCTACTATTCGACCGGTTCTTGATCTGTCTGCTGTGGAAGCAGGGACTGGAAGGCTGAATACTCTGTTTAGCAGAAATCAGGCATTGTCCGTCAGCACTGGAATGAATGACCGGGTTTCCGAGATGGAAGTTCAAAATGGAGAAAGTTCTCCTACTGGAAATACCTATCAATTCACGCAAAACAATTATTCGCCTAAGGCTCTGTCGAGAATTGATATTTATCGGCAGACAAAGAATCAATTTTCGGCGATGAAAGGGCTGGTGGGTAACACATGATTAGAGCGGTAACTGTAACTAATTATTTGGGCGAATCAAAGAGATTTGAATTAGCGTTCCCGGAGGAATCCGGGTTCGCTGTTCAATCTATCAGTGGATTGGGACCGAGCAAAGCAGATATTAACACGACAGAAATCTCTACAAATGACGGTTCACTATATAATTCAGCAAGAGTAAATTCCAGAAATATTGTCATGTCTTTGAAATTGATGTTTAATCCGCAGATCGAAGACACTAGACATGACTCCTACAAATATTTTCCGATAAAGAAGAGAGTAACACTTCTCATTGAGACGGATAATCGTATTTGTGAGACCTATGGCTATGTGGAATCGAATGAGCCGGATATTTTCAGCAGTGACGAGACAACGCAGATTTCCATCGTGTGTCCCGATCCTTATTTTTATTCTGCTGGTCCGGATGGAACCAACACAACAATCTTTTATGGAGTGGAGCCTCTGTTTGAGTTTGCCTTTTCCAACGAATCTTTGACTGAATCTCTGATTGAATTCGGTGAGATCAAGAATGAAACTGAGCAGACGGTTTATTACTCTGGCGATGCTGAGATTGGAGTTGTGATTACCATCCATGCTATCGGAAACGTGAAAAATATTACGATTTACAATACCGGGACGAGAGAGGTAATGCGTATTGATACTGATAAATTGGAGCAACTAACCGGTTCCGGAATGGTTGCCGGCGATGAAATCATCATCTCCACCATTAAAGGGGATAAATCAATTACGCTTCTCCGAAACGGTATCTACACCAATATTTTAAACTGCCTTGATAAAGATTCTGACTGGTTTCAGCTTTCTAAAGGTGATAATATTTTCGCTTATGTGGTAGAAGAAGGAACAACCAATGTGCAGTTTAAGATTGAAAACAGAACAGCGTTTGAGGGGGTATAGTTATGGAATTGATTGTTCTGGACACTTCTCTGAAAATGCTTTCTGTGCTTGATACTTTTGAGTCGCTGATATGGACGGAGCGGTACTCAGCCTATGGAGATTTTGAGGTATATACGAGTATCAATGATTCTGTTCTTGAAATCCTGAAAGATGACTACTATCTCTGGCTGAAAGAATCTGACCAGGCCATGATTGTCGAGGATAGAAAGATTGAGTCCGATGCTGAAAACGGAAACCACTTCACGGTCACTGGAAGGTCGTTGGAATCCATTCTGGAGCGCCGTATCATTTGGAAGCAGACGATTCTGAGCGGAAACTTTCAAAATGGAATCAAAAAGCTGCTGGACGAGAACATCATTAGTCCTTCCGATGCTTCCCGAAAGGTGGAAGGACTGATATTTGAGGCATCCACGGACCCAGCGATTACCGGACTGACGGTAGATGCACAGTTTACCGGAGACAATCTGTATGATGCCATTAAAAAACTGTGCGATTCCAAAAATGTCGGTTTCCGAATCAAGCTGTCCGATGATAACAAGTTTGTCTTTAAGCTCTATGCTGGCGCAGACCGTTCTTATGATCAGTTTACGAATCCATACGTAATCTTTTCTCCCAAATTTGAGAATGTAATCAATACCAATTATCTGGAATCAAAGAAGACTTTGAAAACCGTTACTTTGGTTGCTGGAGAGGGAGAGGGAGCCGATCGGAGGACTACAACTGTAGCTTGTGCATCTGGTGCCGGAACGGGTTTGAATCGAAGGGAACTTTACACGGATGCTAGGGATGTTTCTTCGACCGTGGATAATGAAACGTTGACGGACGCCGAGTATAACGCACAGCTTTCTCAAAGAGGTCTGGAGAATCTGGCCGAAAATATCGCAACTAAAACCTTTGAGGGTAAAGTTGAAACAACGAGGATGTACCGATATGGAGAAGACTTCTTCTTGGGAGATATGGTGCAGATTGTGAATGAATATGGCATTGAAGGAAAAGCCCGTGTCACAGAATTTATTCGATCCCAGAGCAAAGAAGGGCTCGATTCGTATCCGACATTCGTTACTGTAGAATAGCAGGAAAGGGGTGAAGAAAAATGAGTGTCACTTATGGGTTCTATAACTCAAAGAACAAAGACCGGCGATACGACGCCATTCAAATGTCCAGTATTTTTGACGGGATCATTCGTGACGGCATTTTGCAGCATGTCGGGACTGCTATGATGGTGAACGCATCTACCGGCATGATGGTGAATGTCGGAATCGGGCGAGCGTGGTTCAATCATACTTGGACACTAAATGATGCCTTACTTCCGTTGTCTGTACCAGAATCGGAAGTGATTCTAAACCGAATTGACGCAGTTGTTTTGGAAGTAGATTCAAGGGAATCGATTCGTGCAAATGCAATCAAAATCATCAAAGGCACGCCGGCCACCAATCCGGTGAAACCAACGATGATTAGCACAAATGACCGTTGGCAGTATCCATTAGCGTATATTCGGGTGAATTCCGGGGTTACTTCCATTCGCCAGGCAGACATTACAAATGCGGTTGGTACATCGGAGTGTCCGTTCGTGACGGCTCCATTGGAGATGATGTCCATCGATGCCTTGGTTGCGCAGTGGAAAGACCAGTGGGATGCCTTCTATGAAAAAGAGACATCCGATATGGAAGCCACAAATGCCTTCTGGAAAGAGCAGTGGACAACATGGTTTAACGCCCAGACGGAAGAAATCCAGCAATCTTATCTGGAATGGGAAAAACAGTGGGATGACTGGTATGCCGCTCAGACGGCGGATATGCAGGAGACAAACGTCTATTGGAAACAGTTGTGGGCGTCCTGGTTTAACGAGTATACAAATGACAATACATCCGAAATGGCTGCGTGGAGAGAAAATGCTCAGGCATTGTTTGATGAGTGGTTCCAGCAGTTGAAGGATACTCTTTCGGAAGATGTGGAAGCGAACCTGGCAAACCAGATATTGGAGTTGCAGGAAAGGACGAAGGTTCTGGAAGAAATTGTAGATGGAATTCGGACGGAATTTACCGTGTACAACAAGCTTTATGACAATGGATACGAGAATTACGACAATCTTCTCGATTCATCCGAAGGAACTATTATCGACAGTAACGTGGACCCGATTGTGGCTCGTGCATATTCCAGCTCCTTGATTCTGGATAGCAATGGACAGCCTATCGATGGCCGCGTTATTTTTTGTATTAAGTAAAAGGAGGACATGTCAAAAATGAAAATTACGGATTACGAGAAAGTCCAAACGTTGGATTCGAGCAATATTGTATTGATCGATGGCAACAATGGGACAAAAACCATCCTTGTAAGCGATCTCGCAAAGGCTTTGGTTAAGCTTCTCAGTTCTCAGGACTTTATTTCCGGAGTCAATTTGTCGGAGCTTACTCAGATCAACACTTTGACGGCAGATGACAAACTGCTGATCGGAACGGCTGAGGGCAACAAAGCCATTGGTGCAGACGATTCACTCTTTGCGATTCTGGACGCTTTCATTCCGAAGGAACAGCGTCGGATGATTTACAGAGGGAAGAATCTTGGTGCTGTTGTTACAGAAGAGCAGAAAGCAAATATTAAGAATGGGACTTTTAAAGGTTTCTTCCTTGGTGATTACTGGACCATTGGCAGTTATACTTGGAGAATCGTGGACTTCGATTACTGGTATAACTGTGGCGATACGGCATTCACTACCCCTCATCTGGTTATCATGCCGGACAAGCCGCTTTATAATGCACAGATGAACGAGACAAAAATCACAACCGGCGGGTACGTTGGTTCTAAAATGTACACTGAAAATCTGGCACAGGCAAAGACGTTGGCAGCAAGCGCGTTTGGAAGCTTAATTCTTACTCACCGCGAATATCTGACAAATGCGGTCTCAAATGGTTATCCTTCTGCGGGAGCATGGTTTGATTCTACTTTGGAACTTCCGAATGAGATTATGATGTACGGAAGCTTAGTGTTTACACCGGCAGGAGATGGGACAACGATTTACAATCGTTATACGACTGGAAAGACACAGCTTGCTTTGTTTACAGTAGTCCCGAAACTGATTTCGAACAGACAGACTTTCTGGCTCAGAGATGTCGTTTCTTCGGCGTATTTCGCTGATGTGGCCTTCAGTGGCTATTCGGGCTGCAACGTCGCTTCGAACTCTTCTGGGGTTCGTCCGGTCTTCGCTATTGGTTAGTCTGAATCCAGGGGCCTTGTGCCCCGTGAAAAAACCGTACACAGGTGACAACTATTTGTGTTATAAAGAGAAAAAATCTAAAGAAAGGCGAGAATCAAAATGGGTGATAAGATTTATAAAATTACTCTGACCGATGGTACAGTCATTAACGATTTGAAGTTGAATGGAAATAATTTTATTTCTTCAACTGAAATTGAAGAGTCGGTCTTTGACGGCAATCTTCTGACTGTAACGATTAACGACGGCGAGAAGGATGAAATCCATACTAATATGGAACTGGTTCAGATTTCCAAAGTAGGTTCGTCATACTGGTTTGTACTTCGGGATATTCCCGAAACTGAGCTGGCATTTATCAAGATGCAGTCGGATATCGAATATGTTGCCATGATGTCCGAAATTGAACTGTAAGGGAGGATCATAGAAATGGCAGAACATAGCAAAAATTACGATAAAGTAAAGCGGTACTACAATATGGGTATGTGGAACGAAACCCGTGTTCGTAACGCGGTAAAAATGAATTGGATTACAGAAGAGGAATTCAAAGAAATCACAGATAAGGAATATGCATGAGTGTCCTTGTAAGTGATCGAACTGAATCCAAATTCGAGGCAATTACATATTCAATCGAATTACACGATATGTTAATTGACCTTATGCGGCGTAGTTTCGGAGTAAAAGATCTGGATCAGCTTGTCCGTGTAAGATATGCTCACGGAAAGGATGCAACAGAGGACTTTTCAAAATATAGATATTTGATGCTGAGCTATAAAAATCGTATTGATCAGTTGGCCTCCATGCTAACCAGCAATGTCCGAGCGGCAAATTCTATTTATCCGACTACGCTGCGTGAATATGAGAAAAGAAGAGATTATCAGAATACAGCCATAGTAAACTGCGAGCAACTCTTGAAAGAGCTGCAACGAATCGTTGAGATATTCGAAGTGGACGTTAATCTCTACAGTCGCTATGTTAAAGCTATCGACCGAGAAATCGGATTGATAAAGAAGTGGCGTCAACGAGATAACCGAATCAAGTCACAGTTAAGAGGGTAATGTCTAATTATGCGTCGTTTCTTCGGCTAATTTCGCTAATGTGAACAACAATGGCAATACGAACTACAACAACGCTTCGAACTCTAATGGAGTTCGTCCGGATTCT
>ERZ827469.1067-NODE-1067-length-26385-cov-7.374554_pt1 | contig 26385 bp, 24 predicted proteins | sample MGYA00519917_ERZ827469 | MGnify/ENA primary metagenome ERZ827469 (study PRJEB31778, sample SAMEA3449314) | human gut metagenome | biome: human gut; feature: human-associated habitat; material: faeces | place: United Kingdom | collected 2010/2012 ... | reverse complement strand
CGGCGCGGATGTAGTCATGCTGCAAGGCATAGTCCAGCGTTGACTGGCTGTGGGTAATGCCGGTCACGCTGTAGCCTTTCTGGCTCAGCACCTGTGCGTACCTGCCGCCCAGCAGGCCCAGACCGACAATCAGATAGTTTTTGCTTTTGTCCAGCATACAAAATCACGCCTTTATGTCAAAATCTTCTTTTCTGTCGCTGCTTAGCTCGATTTTTGCACCAAGGCTGCGCAGCACATTCCAGAATGCGGGCCAGCTTTTTTCCACAGCCTCCGCCCCGCAGAGCAGGGCAGGCAGACCGCTGGCAATGGCTGCCACGGCCAGCGCCATGACAATGCGATGATCGTTATGGCCGGACAGCGGTGCGTTGGGCGCATGGAGCGCCACGCCCTGAATGTGAACGCTGTCGCCCTCCACATCAATGCGGGCGCCCATCTTCTGCAGCTCGTCCCGCATCGCGTCAATGCGGTCGGACTCCTTCAGGCGCAGCCGTCCCGCGTTGCGGATGACCGTCTCGCCGCTGCAGAAGCAGCCCAGCGTAAAGAGGATGGGGCCCAGATCGGGGCAGTCCGCCAGGTCGATCTCGGTGGCCTTCAACAGGCTGCGGTCAAAGTGGTAGCCGCCCTCCACGGGCTTGAACTTGCCGCCGCAGCGCTTGAGAATGTCCAGAATGACCTTATCGCCCTGCTGGCTGTCGGGGTTCAGCCCCGTGATGGTGATGCCGCCGATCACGCAGCCCAGCACCGCCAGAAACGCTGCCTGACTGTAGTCGCCCTCCACGGCAAAGTCACTGGCCACATACCGCTGCGGCGCAGCCACGCGGTACATCATGCTGCCGTTCTTGCGCGCGCGGGCCGATACCTTGACGCCGAACTGCTGCATGGCATCCAGCGTCAGATCCACATAGGAATGGCTCTCATAGGGGGCCAGCACCTCGATGCTGCTCTCGGACTCCATCAGCGGCGCGGCAAACAGCAGGCCGCTGATAAACTGGCTCGACACATCGCCGGGCAGGGTAAACCCGCCGGGGCGCAGCCGCCCAAAGATCGTGATGCCGTCCGGGCTTTGCTCAAAGCGCAGGCCCTGACGGTCAAACAGCATCTGGTACACTGCCTGCGGGCGGTCAAACAAACGCCCCGCGCCGGTAAACTGCACCTTCTGGGCTGTCAGGCTGAACAGCGGGATCATGAACCGCAGGGTAGAGCCGCTCTCATTGCAAAAGACCGGCCGCGTCACCGTGACAAAGCCGCCCGCCGTGCCGTGGCCCTTGATGGTCAGGGAGTGCGGCTCCTCGGTGATCTTTGCACCCAGCTGGGCTGCTGCGCCCAGCGTCGCGCGGATGTCCTTGCTGTACTCAATATTCGTAATATGGCTGGTGCCATCCGCAAGGGCTGCGCACAGCACTGCACGATGCGCCGCGCTTTTGCTCGGCGGTACCGTGGCCGTGCCGCCAAGGCGGCTTACATGAATCTTCGCGTCCAATTTACATCTCCCGGCCGATGGCAGCGGCAACCTTGCGGCATTTGGCAATGACCTCGGCAAACTTATCCGGCTTCAGGCACTGGGCGCCATCGCTCCAGGCGTGGGGCGGGTCGTTGTGGACCTCGATCTCAAGGCCGTCGGCACCGGCGGCGACAGCGGCCAGCGCCATGCTCTCGATATACTTATAATCGCCCGTAGCATGGCTGGGGTCCACAATGATGGGCAGGTGGGTCTTTTCCTTGATGACCGGCACGGCGGACAGGTCCAGCGTGTTGCGGGTCGCGCGCTCAAAGGTGCGGATGCCGCGCTCACAGAGGATGACATTCTCATTGCCGCCGGCCATGATGTACTCGGCAGACATGATCCATTCCTCGATGGTGTTGGCAAGTCCGCGCTTGAGCAGGACCGGCTTGTGCATCTTGCCGACCGCCTTCAGCAGCTGGAAGTTCTGCATATTGCGTGCGCCGATCTGCACGACATCGACATACTGCTCAAACTCATCAATATGGGCCTCGTCCATCAGCTCGCTGACGATGGGCAGGCCGGTCAGCTCGCGCGCCTTGACCATGTCGAGAATTCCCTCGGTGCCAAGGCCCTGAAAGGAGTATGGGCTGGTGCGTGGCTTGTAAGCGCCGCCGCGCAGGAAGTTGGCGCCGCCCGCCTTGACCGCCTGCGCCATTGCGATGGTGTGCGCCTCGCCCTCGATGCTGCAGGGGCCTGCCATAACGGCGATGGGGGCGCTGCCGCCGATCTTGACGCCGTTGACATCCACCACGGTATCCGCAGGGTGGAACAGGCGGTTTGCGCGCTTGTAGGGTGCAGACACACGGGTCACATTCTCGACCCAGGGGTTGGCCAGCACATCCTTCTCGGCGATTTTAGTCGTATCACCGACAAGGCCAAAGACATTGTAGTCGGTACCGCGGATCATGGTGACCGACAGGCCCTGCTTTTCAAAATTATCAACGATGCGGTCCAGCTCGACCTGCGGCGTCCCCTTTTTGGTAGAAATAATCATGGGTGAACCTCTTTCTTATATACTTTTCTCTATAAAACAAACCTTTGGCTTCCCCCTCGGGGGAAGCTGTCCGCCGCAGCGGACTGATGAGGGCAAGCCTTACAAATACTGCTTTTTTCACGGCAGACCACATAAACTTTGCCCTCATCCGGCGCTTCGCGCCACCTTCCCCCTCGGGGGAAGGCTTTTACAGCGTCTCATCCGCTTCAAACAATTCTACTGCTTTGTCCACGGCTTCGGTCAGGGTGGCGTTGTTTTCAAGCTCTGCCGTGGCGGCGGCGGTGTAGAGCGGCGTGCGCTCTGCCTCCATCTGCCTGAGGGCCTCCCCGCCCTTCGAGAGGGGACGCCCGCGGGTCGCCAGACGGCTCAGCGGGCGGCGCACCCACAGCACAGGGCCGTTCTGGCGCAGGGCACGGCTGTTGGCCGGGTTCTTGACGACCCCGCCGCCGCAGGCAATGACCTGACTGTTGCCCTTGGCAACCTCGGCCAGCACCTCCGCCTCATAGCGGCGGAACGCCTCCTCGCCCTCCTCGGCAAAGATATCAGGGATATTATGCCCGGTCCGGCGCTCGATCTCAGCATCCAGATCGACAAACCGCTTATCCAGCCGCTTGGCCAGTGCCGCGCCCACAGTCGATTTCCCGCAGCCCGGCATCCCGATGAGGGAGACATTCGCCAGCTGGTGGCGCAGGCGGCGGCTGATGGTCGGGATCAGGGTGTCGGTGTCCAGCGTGCTGCCGGTAAAATGCTCGGCGGCAAACACAGCCTGCGCCACCAGCATCTCAAAGCCGCCCGCAGCGGTCACGCCGCAGTCCTCGGCCCGCAGCAAAAGCTCGGTGCGGAAGGGGTTGTACACCACATCCAGCACGGCCTCCAGCCGGGGGAACGCCTTGGGGTCGATGAGGCACTGGCCCACATTGGGATACATGCCACAGGGCGTTGTGTTGATGATGATCTGCACATCGCGGCGGTGCATCGCCTCGCTGTAGAGCAGCGCGCCGTCCCGGCCGGTGCGGCTGGCCGCCAGGATCTCCCGCGCACCGCCGTCCCGGCAGACCGCCGCGACGGTGGAATGGGTGCCGCCGGTGCCGAGGATCAGCACCGTTTTGTCCGCAAAATCCACGCCGTGGGCCTTAGCCAGATAGGAAAAGCCCGCATAGTCAGTGTTGTAGCCGTACAGCCTTCCGTCCCGGTTCACGATGGTGTTCACTGCGCCGATGGCCTTTGCCTTAGGGTCCACCACATCGCAGTAGGGGATGACGAACTGCTTATAGGGGATCGTCACATTGATCGCCGTAAACGCGCGTTTTTCCATAAACATGCGGGCTTCTGCCTCGGTGGGCAGGGGGAGCAGGTCATAGGTGTAATCCGCGATCTGCTCATGAATGATCTTGGAGTAGCTGTGGCCCAGCTTGCCGCCGATGAGTCCGTACAGTGGTTGCTGCATGGTTTTTCACCTCCTATTTTACGCTTGGGGAAGGCCGTGCTTCTGGGCAAGGGTGCCGTAGCGCACGGTCAGCAGATCCAGCAGGCCGAAGGCCGTCAGGGTGTTCTGCACCACAGCGGCGCGGGGCACAATGCAGGGGTCATGGCGGCCCCTGATCTGCAGCTCCGCATCCTGTCTGCTGATATAATCAACGGTATGTTGTTCTTTATAGATGCTCGGCGTGGGTTTGAGCACCGTGCGGAACACGAGGGGCATGCCGTTGGTGATGCCGCCGTTCACACCGCCGTTTTTGTTGGTAGCGGTGGCGATCTCGCCGCCGCGCATCGTGAACGGATCGTTGGCCTCACTGCCGCGCAGGGCGGCAAAGCCGAACCCCGCGCCGAACTCAATGCCCTTGCAGGCAGGAATGGCAAACATCAGGTGGGCCAGCTCACTCTCGACACTGTCAAACCACGGCTCGCCGATACCGGCGGGCAGCCCGGTCACAACCGTCTCAAGAATACCGCCCACGCTGTCGCCCTCGCTGCCCGCCGCGCGGATGGCAGCCTGCATCGGCTCCTCCTTTGCCGGGTCCAGCAGGGCAAAATGCCCGGGCTGCGGCGCGGGCATCACAAGGCCCGCCGCACTCGAAAGCGGGGCGTCCTTGACGCCCGCGCACTCGGCAATATGGGTGTAGACCTTTACGCCCAGACTGTTCAGCACGGTCTCGCAGATCGTACCCGCTGCCACGCTGGCCGCCGTGATGCGGCCGGAGAAATGTCCGCCGCCGCGGGCATCCTGAAAGCCCTCATACTTGGCGTAGGCCGTGTAGTCGGCGTGGCCGGGGCGCAGCAGATCGGCTGTTTTGGCATAGTCGCCGCTGCGGGTGTTCAGATTGCGGATCATCAGGGTAACTGCGGTGCCGGTCGTGTGACCGTTGTACACACCGGAGAGAAACTCCACGGCGTCCGCCTCGGTCCGGGCGGTGGAAAGCCCATCGCCCCGGGCACGGCGGCGGTCCATGGCGGCCGCGATGGCAGCCTCATCCACCGGCAGCCCCGCTGCCAGCCCATCCAGCACCGCACCGACCGCCGGGCCATGGCTCTCACCAAAAATCGTCATGCTGACGGTATTTCCAAAGGTGTTTTTCATAGTCGTTCACTTAAATATCTCAGTAGGGGCGGGGCTCTGCTCCGCCCGTGCCCGCCTGCGGCAGGGCAAAGTTCCACGGGCGGAGTAGAACCCCGCCCCTACGTTATCGTTATGGTAGGGGTCGATGCGGGCATCCGCCCCTGCAGAGGTTCATTCCAACCCAAGCAAGCCCGGCAATTCGGTCATCGGCAGCTTATCGGCGCGCCAGCAGCCAAGGCCGGGGCACTTGATGACCGTGATATGATCACCGCTGGCCTTTTTGTCGTGCTGCATGTAGGCCAGCACCTTTTCCCGGTTGGCACCGGCACGGGTGGGCAGGCCCAGCGTGCGGTAGATGGCGCGGGTGCGCTTGAGCAGCGCATTGTCCTCGATCATCGGCAGCATGCCCAGCGCCACGCACTCGCCGTGGTACAGGCCGGTCGTGCGGCGGCCGCGCACACCGCGCACTGCCTCGATGCCGTGGCCGATGGTGTGGCCGAAGTTCAGGCAGGCGCGCACGCTGCCCTCGCGCTCGTCCTGCTCCACGATCTTTTTCTTGAATTTCAGGCTGCGGTAGACGATCTGCTCGATGTTTTCCTCGGGATGCTCGCACTCAAACAGCGCAAAGAGCTGCGGGTCCCCGATCAGGCCGGTTTTCAGGGCCTCCGCCAAACCGTTGACCACCTGACGGCGGGGCAGCGTTTTCAGCGTATCAAAATCCACCAGCACGACCTTCGGCTGCCAGAACGCGCCGACGATATTCTTCGTCTCGCCCAGATCAATCGCCGTCTTGCCGCCGATGGAGGAATCCACCTGTGCCAGCACGGTCGTGGGGCAGTTCACAAAGTCGATGCCGCGCATATAGCTTGCGGCGCAGAAGCCGCCCAGATCCCCCACAACGCCGCCGCCCACGGCGACCAGCAGATCCTTGCGGTCCATGCCGAACGCCAGCATGGCCTGCAGCACCTGCCCATAGACTTTGAGGCATTTGCTGCCCTCGCCCTGCGGGATGGTATAGACCGTGGCCTCCGGGCATTGGGCCGCTACCGTCTGCGCATACGCGGCGGGCACGCCGGAATCCGTCAGCACAAAGACCTTGCGGTGCTGCACATTCGTGAACTGGTGGAGGTTGGCCAGACATCCGGCCTTCAAAATAATATCATAGCTGCGGCTTTTAAGCTGCATTGTCAGTTTCATGCTTCGCACATCCTTTTTCATGGCTTATTTCTCCGTACCGTCAAGGGTGAAGGCACCCAGCAGCCGCAGGGTGCTGCAAACAGAGGTCAGTGTGTCCAGCAGCGCCTGACATGCTGCGCCGCTGCTGTCTGCCGGGCAGACAAGCTGTACATAGAAATAATATTCAAACGGAACATGGGGCAGGGGACGGCTCTTGATGCACTCCATATTAAAGCCCCCTGCGCCGATCCGGTCCAGCGCAGCGGCCAGCTGACCCGGCTTGTGACGCGCCGTAAACAGCAGCGCCAGCCGCTGGCCCTGCCCGGTCATGACCGGCGGCTCCGGGCTGCGCTCAATCACGATGAACCGGGTCGTGTTGTCGCCATCGGCGTTGATGCCTGCGCAGAGGATCTGCAGGCCATATAAGCCGGCAGTCTCTGCGCTGGCGATGGCCGCAACGGTCGGGTCCTTCAGCTCCGCCACATGGCGGGCGGCATCGGCCGTGTTGCCCCATGTGCCGGTTTTAAAGCCGTGCTGCTGCACGAAAACGCTGCTCTGGGCCAGCGCCTGCGGATGGCTGACGACCGTGCGGATGGTCTGCAGCGTTGCACCCGGCACCGCCAGCAGATCCTGCCGGATGGGCAAATCACACATGCGGGAGATGATGATGTCCGGGTGGGTGTACAGCAGATCCAGCACGGTGGACACATCGCCCGCATTGGAATTTTCAAACGGAAGTACGCCGAATTGCGCATCTCCGCTCTGCACAGCATCAAAGACCTCGCCCCAGGTGGTGCAGGCCGTCTGCCGCGCAAAGGGGAACAGGCGCTGCAATGCAATCTGGCTCCATGCGCCGGGCACCCCCTGATAGGCGGCGGTGTCGCGGCCAAGGCGCGCGCGCTGATACGCGCGGGAAACGGCCATAGCATCACTCAAAAAAGCGCGATAGTAAGGGCGCAGCGTCTCATCGGTGATGCGGGCCGCATTTTTATCCAGCACAGCCGCCTCACGCGCGGCGTCAAACACCGGCTTGCCGGTCTCGGCCTTATAGCGCGCCACATCGGCCACTGCGCGCATCCGCCGCTCAAACAGCGCGGCCATCTCCGCGTCAACAGCATCGATCTCTGCCCGGGCCTGCTGTAATAAGTCCATACACGAGGCTCCTTTTCCCAGATGAATTTTGCATTTCCGCATCGCGGCAGGGGTAGGGCTCTGCTCCGCCCGGGCCGTTTACGGCAGCGCAAAGTGCCACGGGCGGAGCAGAGCCCCGCCCCTACGGTGCATCAGCATGACACGCGCTGTTTATTTATACAGATAATCATAGTCAGTATACCATAAATAAAGCGCCGTCACAAGAGTGACGGCGCGAAATTTGGCGTATTTGGTTTACCCATGCAAAGCGCTGCGCAGCGCGGCGATCAGCTCGGCCTGATAGGCGGGGCTGAAGGTGCCGTGCAGCAGCTTGGGCAGGGCCTCCTCCTGCAGGCGGCGCCAGCTGTCGGCCTCACGCCCCGGCAGGATCGGCACAAAGGCAACACCGTTGGCGGCGGCCGCCTGAGCATCGCCCATAGCGTCGCCCACCATCATGACCTTGCGGCTCTCATAGCCGCAGGCCAGCATCGTGGCAATGGAGTTTGCTTTGCTGCCCACCTCCTGCCCGAAGATGACATCCGCATGGCGGGCCAGACCGTAGCGCTTCCACTCACTGGCGATGGCGCTCTCGTTGGCGGCGCTGACAACGGCCACATCGGCCACGGCGTGCAGCTGGCGCAGGCTTTCCTCCACACCGGGGAACGGTTCAAAGGTAGGCTCCAGCGCCTGAATGCGGCGGTTGCAGGCATTGTTCCACTCCTGCAGCTTGCGCAGGGCCAGACTGCCGGTCTTTTGCAGCTCCCGCTGCAGGCTGGCCGTGGAAAGCTCGGTCGCGGTGTCCACCCAGGCGGCAATGTCCTCGCTGCCGGGGATTTCTATGCCGCGGTTCTTCAGCCGGTCAAACACCAGCCGCACACTCTCAAACCGGGAGATCCCGCGGGTGATCGTGTGCAGGTTGATTTCGTCCCATGCAGCGGTGATAAAATCCGCCTGCTCATCCAGCGCAAAAACACGGATAAGCTCCGGGCACATGACCGTCGTATGCTTGATGCGCACTGTGTTCATCACGCAGCCGTCGGAGTCCAAGCACACCAGAAATTCGCGTTTCTTTGTAAAATCCGTCAGCGCGTTTGCCATAAAAGCCAGCCCCCTCTTTTTACCTGCCTATAAAAGCACTATGTACCTATCATAACAAAGTCACACCACCATTTGCAATGCCTTTTTGCAAAAAACTATGGACTTTTGTGTAAAATTTAACCTTCTTCCGGGGCAGCCGGGTCCAGTGCACGGCCGATCGGCCCCCGGATCAAAAGATTCGCCATACCGTCCGCCGGGGTGGGCTGCTTGTTGATGACCACCAGATTTTCACCCCGGAAATACCGCAGCAGCCCCGCCGCTGGATAGACCGCCAGACTGGTGCCGCCCACAATGAGTGTATCGGCACGGGAGATCGCCCTGACGGCGTTTTCCATCGTTTCCTCGTCCAGTCCCTCCTCGTACAGCACGACATCGGGCTTGACGATGCCGCCGCACGCATCGCAGCGGGGGACACCGTCCCCGACTCCGGCTGCTGCCTCAATGAACTGCACAGGGAAAAACTTGCCGCAGCGGGTGCAATAGTTGCGCAGCGTTGAGCCGTGCAGCTCATAGACGACCCTGCTGCCGGCGGCCTGATGCAGCCCGTCAATATTCTGGGTCACGACCGCCTTGCACTTACCCTCGCGCTCCAGCGCCGCCAGCCGCCGGTGGGCCGCATTGGGCACCGCGCCGTGCACGATGAGCTTTTGGCGGTAGAAATCAAAAAATTCTGCGGTGTGCCGCTCATAAAAGCTGTGGGAGAGCATCGTTTCGGGCGGGTATTTGAATTTCTGGTGATACAGCCCGTCCACCGAGCGGAAATCCGGGATGCCGCTCTCGGTCGATACGCCCGCGCCGCCGAAAAACACCATGTTTTTTGTGCCCGCCAAAATTTCTTCCAATGCCGGAACCATGCAAAACTGCCCCTTTCACTTTTTCTGCAAATGGATTATACTGTACCTATTATAATACATTTGCGGAGGGATGCAAGATGCAGCGCGAGATCACACAAGAGCTGGTAAAGCAGCTGCTGCCGGAGCGCCGGGCAGACAGCAACAAGGGAAGCTACGGCAGCGTACTGGCTGTGGCAGGCAGCATGGCCTACCGCGGCGCGGCTGCACTCTGCACAGAGGGGGCGCTGCGCGGCGGCGCCGGGCTGGTCTTTCTGGCCAGCGTGGAGCCTGTTGTGCAGCTGGTGCTGGCCCGCACGCCTGAGTGCTGTGCCTGCGGCTGCCGCACGGCGGCAAACGGCGGCATCCACCCGCATGACGCTGCCGCCCTGCGGGACTGGTTTGCCGACAGAAGCGCCGTCCTGCTGGCCGGCCCCGGGCTGGGGGAGAGCGCCCCCGAGGTATGCCGCGCCCTGCTGGGCAAAAATGCCCCATGGCGCGGGGCCGTGCTGGACGCCGATGCCCTGAACGCGCTGGCTGCCGGCAAACTCCGGGGCGGATTGCCCGCCAACACGATCCTGACGCCGCACCCCGGCGAGGCCGCACGGCTGCTGGGCACAACCGTGGCCGAGATTCAGGCCGACCGGGCGCAGGCCGCGCGGCAGCTTGCGGAAAAATACGATTGCATCGCCATTTTAAAGGGCAGCGGCACGCTGGTGGCCAAGACGGACGGCACGCTCTGGCACAACAACACCGGCAACGCCGGGCTGGCCCGGGGCGGCAGCGGGGATGTGCTGGCCGGGCTGACCGCCGGGCTGCTGGCCGCCGGGCTCGGGCAGGGCCGCAGCCCTGAGGATGCCGCCATCGCCGCCGTATGGCTCCACGGGGCCGCTGCCGACCGCTGCGCTAACCGCCGCAGCATGACTGCCATGCTGCCGACAGATATTTTTGCGGATTTGGGGGAGCTTTTGGCGGAGATGGAGATGTAAGGGACGGCCGTCCCCCTCGTTCCGAAATCCTGCGTACAATCGTCACCAGCCCTCTTGCCCTCTCCCTTTATAGGGTGTATAATAGGACTATATCTGTTCACAGCCGGAAAGGAGCCGTTGCTATGCCGCGCAAAGAAGGCCAGAAACGCAAACTGCTTGTCCTTTTGGACATCCTCGCCCGCGAAACGGACGAGAAGCACCCCCTGAGTGTCCCGCAGCTGGTGGAGCGCCTGCAGGAGCGCGGCGTTGTTGCCGAGCGCAAGAGCGTCTATGACGACCTGAACACGCTGAACAACATGCCTGACTCCCCGTATGAGATCGTACAGCAGCGCGGGCGCGGCGGCGGCTATTATATGACCGAGGCCCCCTTTGAGCTGGCCGAGCTGAAGCTGCTTGTGGACGCCGTCTACGCCAGCAAGTTCATCACAGCGCGCAAGTCCAAGATTCTCATCGACAAGCTCGGGCAGTTCACCTCCAAATACCGGCAGGAGGAGCTTGACCGCAAGGTCCTTGTCAGCGGCCGGATCAAAAGCACCGATGAAAAGATCCTGTATACTGTTGACGCGCTGCACTCTGCCATCACGGCCGGGCAGCAGGTGCAGTTCAAATACTGCGACTGGAACCTGCAAAAGCGGATGACCCCCCGCCACGATGGCCAGCTGTACTGCGTCAGCCCGTGGGTGCTGGTGTGGGAAAACGGCAACTACTATCTCATCGCCTATACGGACGGCCGCCTGAAGCACTACCGCGTTGACAAGATGCAGAATGTCCGCCCCCTGCCCGACACGACCCGCGAGGGCGCCGATGAGTACGCAAATTTTGATGTAAACACCTACATGCAGCAGATGTTCGGCATGTTCAACGGCCCCCTCAAGCGGGTGACGCTGCTGTGCGAAAACCGCTTTGCCGGGGCGATGATCGACCGCTTCGGCACCGGGCCGGTGCTGGTGCCCTGCGCAGATGGCGAGCATTTTACCATGACGGCCGAGATTCAGGTCAGCCCGCAGTTTTTCGGCTGGGTGGCAGGCTTCGGCACCGGCGTTGTTGTGTCCGGCCCGCCGGAGGTCCGCGCCGAGATGAAAAAGACCCTCGACCAGCTGCAGGAATTGTACCGCTGATTTGCAATAGCGGCAAAAATATGATAGAATAGATTGTTTAAATCTTTTGTACCCAACGCTCTGTAGGGGAGGGGCTCTGCTCCGCCTCTGCGGCACAGTATTTTTCGATTCAGGGAGGGCACCACAGGTGCTGGAAAAAAACCAACGCATCAAAAGCCTTTTATATCTGCTGCTTGATGCAGCGCTGCTTTTTATCGGCTTTTTGCTTGCCAACTATATCCGCTTCAACTTTGTCCGGTTCTTTGAGCCGGGCGGCGCCGGCCCCGCGCTGGCCGTAGCGCGCGACCCCCGCAACATCCTTGCCGGGCTGGGCACCTCACTCGTGCTGGTGATCATCTACTGGGTCGCGGGCATCTACTCCAACGCCCGCCTGCACGGTCTGGCGGAGCGCTGCACCAAAATTGCCGTTATCAACGCGGCAGGCATCATGATCTTTGTCGCCGCGCTTTACCTGATGCACCTTGACGATTATTCCCGCATCGTGCTGGCGCTGTTCTATCTGCTGGCCACGGCCGCCGTTGTCTTTGAGCGGATGGTTCTGCGCTGGATCGACCGCGCCCGCCGCCGCAAGGGGCTGGGTCTGCGCCATATCCTGCTGGTGGGCGGCGGCAAATCGGCCGCGCTTTATCTGCGCGCGCTGGAGCATAACCCCTACTACGGCTTTGTTGTGGACGGCTATCTGGCCAAGATCGAGGAGCCGGGCCTGGGCGTGAAATTTCTGGGCGGGTACGACAGCCTGACCGCCAGGCTGGATGAAATACCGGTGGACGAGGTCGTCGTTGCGCTGGAGGCAGACGAGATCGAGCTTTTGCCCCATGTCTTTGCCGCCTGCGACAAAAACGGTGTGCGCATCACGATGGTACCGTTCTACAGTGACTATCTGCCCGCACGCCCCACGATTGATGTGCTGGACGAGTGCAAGCTGATCAATGTGCGGCAGACACCCTTTGACAACCTGCTCAACGCCGCCGTCAAGCGCGGGCTGGATATTATCGGCAGCCTGATTCTGATTATCCTGACCAGCCCCATCATGCTGGCGACCGCCATCGGCGTCAAGCTGTCCAGCCCCGGGCCGATCATCTTTAAGCAGGAGCGCATCGGCCTGAACAAAAAGCCCTTTATGATGTACAAATTCCGCTCAATGCGGGTCAATGTGCAGCAGCAGACCGGCTGGTCCACCGATTACGATCCGCGCAAGACCCACTTCGGCAGTTTTATCCGCAAATGTAGCCTTGACGAGCTTCCGCAGTTCTTCAATGTGCTGAAGGGGGATATGTCCTTAGTCGGCCCGCGGCCCGAGGTGCCCTATCATGTAGAGCATTTCAAGGAGGAGATCCCGCGCTATCTGGTGCGCCAGCAGGTCCGCCCCGGCTGCACCGGCTGGGCGCAGATCCACGGCCTGCGCGGCGATACCGACATTGCCGAGCGCATCCGCTACGACATCTGGTATATCGAAAACTGGACCGTAGCGCTTGACATCAAGATCATCTTCCGCACGGTGTTCGGCGGCAAGATGGTCAATGACGAAAAATTGCAGTAACGCATTCTGCGTTATCGGACAGGAGTGTCTGTAATGAGCAAAAAGGAGCCCAAGGTCGCCATTGTGCATGACTGGCTCGTCGGCTATGCCGGCGGCGACCGCGTGGTCGATGCCATGAAGCATGTTTTCCCCAATGCTGTCATCTACACCCTTGTGTACGATCCCAAAAACATGCCAGAGTGGTTCAAAAGCTACGACATCCGCACCAGCTGGTTCCAGAAGGTGCCGTTTTCCAACAAGCTGTACAAGGCCATGCTGCCGCTGATGCCCAGTGCCTTTGAGGCGTTCGACCTGACTGAGTACGATCTCGTGCTGTCATCGTCCTCCTCCTGTTCAAAGGGCGTCATCACCCGCCCGGATGCCGTGCATATCTGCTACTGCCATACGCCCATCCGCTATGTGTGGGATTTTTACTACACCTACCGCGCCAATGCCAACTGGCTTGCCCGCCTCGTCATGCCGGGGCAGATGCACAAGATGCGCATCTGGGACAAGTGCGCCGCCGACCGGGTGGACTATTTTATCGCCAACTCGCATTATATCGCCCAGCGCATCAAAAAGTACTACCGCCGCGACAGCGATGTCATCTACCCCTGCTGCCATATCAACGAAAGTCCCTTTGTCGAGAAGGAGGACTTTTACCTCACAGTCGGCCGCCTTACATGGTATAAGCGGGTCGATCTCGCCGTGCAGGCCTGCACCAGACTGGGCAAGCGCCTTGTCGTCATCGGCGGCGGGGGAGAGCTGGACAAGCTCAAGGCTATGGCCGGGCCGACCGTGGAATTTCTGGGCGGCGGCCTGTCCGATGAGGAGGTCCGCAGCTATTATCTGCGGGCCAAGGCGTTCCTTTTCCCGGGTGAAGAGGACTTCGGCATCACGCCGGTGGAGGCCCAAAGCGCCGGCACGCCCGTGCTGGCCTACGGCCGCGGCGGCGCGTGCGAGAGTGTGCGCCCCGGCAAAACCGGCTATTGGTTTAAGGAACAGACGGTCGAGAGCCTTGCCGACTGCATCGAGCGCTTTGAGCGCGACGGTGTGGCCTATTCTAAAGAAGAAATCCGTGAGCACAGCCGCTCCTTCAGTGAGGAGCGCTTTGAGCGCGAGCTGAAGGAGTATTGCGAACGCCGCATGGCCGACTGGCAGCAGGAGCTGCTGGACTGCTCCCACTGGGAGAAGGAGGAACTGGATTGAACCCCATCGTCATCAACGGCACGGTGCTGTGCGACAACATCACCGGCATCCCGCGCTATGTCTATGAAACTGTGGTGCGTCTGGACAAGCTCATCGAGGGCACCGGTCTGGATGTCCGCATTGCCTACCGGGACGACGGCCGCCCCATCCACCTGCCGGAGCTGAAAAACATCCGGCTCGTGCCTCTCAAGGCCGTCAAATATTTCTACAATCTGGCCGTGCTGCCCGCCTATCTGCGCCGCACCCACGCCTTTTATGTCGGCCTTGCCAGCGATATGCTGCTGACAAAGCGCAGTGTTGTGGTGCTGCACGACATCCGCCCGCTCGTCATGGATACCGACAAGGGCTTTTTCCGCTTCAAGTTCTGGGTGCACTGCCTGTCCACCAAATGGTTCGCACAGCGGGTGTTCACCGTCAGCGACAACCAGCGCCACCTCATCAGCGAGAAGCTGGGCATCCCGCTGGACAAGATCGGCATAACCTACAACGGCTGGGAGCATATGAAGGGCGTCGCCCCTGACGAGAGCATCTTTGACAAGATGCCCGGCGTTGTAAAAGGGGAGTATTATTACGCGCTCGGCAGTCTGGCGAAGCACAAGAACTTCAAATGGATCCGCGAAGTCGCCCGCCGCAACCCCGACAAGACCTTTGTGGTCGCGGGCGGCAAGGATCTGCGCGCCTTCGGCGATGACACCGAGGCCAAGGATACCCACAATGTTTTCTACCCCGGCTATGTCTCGGACGCCGAGAACGCCGCCCTGATGAAGCACTGCAAGCTGTTTTTGCACCCTGCCGTGTTTGAAGGCTTCGGCATCCCGCCGCTGGAGGCACTGGCGCTTGGTGCGCCCATCGCGCTGGCCAACGCCACCTGCCTGCCCGAGCTGTACGGCGATACGGCGCGGTATTTTGATCCCTATGACTACGACACTGACCTTGACAAGCTGGCCGCCCAGCCCGTGGCCGCCCCTGACGAGGTCCTGCAGCGCTACAGCTGGGACCGCACCGCCAATTTCTGGCTGCACGAGATCGAAAAGTACGCGAAAATGTAAGATAGGCGCCGCACTGCCGCCTATGCAGACGCCGGCCATGGAGCCGTGGCTGCAGGGGCTGAACCCTTCGCTCTATTACACTGTCAGCCGCCTTGTTCAATTCTGGATGTAAATCCCCGGAGGAGTATTATGGATAAAATCGCCGTATTGATCCCTTGCTACAACGAATCCAAAACCGTCGAGAAGGTCGTCACGGATTTCCGCCGCGTCCTGCCTGACGCTACGGTCTATGTCTACGATAACAACTCTACCGATGGCACGGCCGAGCTGGCCGCCAAGGCCGGGGCGGTCGTCCGCCATGAGTACCAGCAGGGCAAGGGCAATGTCATGCGCCGCATGTTCCGCGAAATAGACGCCGAGGCGTACATCCTTGTGGACGGCGATGACACCTATCCGGCTGAGGCTGCGCCCGAGATGGTTGCCGCCGTGACCGAGCGTCAGGCAGACATGGTCGTGGGTGACCGGCTGTCCAGCACCTACTACACCCAGAACAAGCGCCCGTTCCACAACTTCGGCAACGATCTGGTGCGGTTCTGCACCAACCATCTGTTCGGCGGCAAAATCAAGGACATTATGACCGGCTACCGCGCCTTCAGCTACCAGTTCGTCAAGACCTATCCGGTGCTGTCCCGCGGCTTTGAGATCGAGACCGAGATGACCATCCATGCCCTGCAGCGCAACATGCAGGTCGAGAATGTCGTTATCGACTACCGCGACCGCCCCGAAGGCTCCGAGAGCAAGCTGAACACCTACTCAGACGGCTTCAAGGTGCTGGGTACGATCGGCCGGCTGTTTAAAAACTACCGTCCGTTTATGTTCTTCGGCATTCTGGCGGCCATTCTGGCGGTGTTCGGCGTCGGCTTTATGGTGCCGGTGCTGAGTGAGTATTTCCAGACCGGTCTGGTTCCGCGCTTCCCCACGCTGATCGTCTGCTGCTTTGTGCTGGTCGCAGCGCTGCTGCTCTTCATCTCCGGCATCATCCTGTCGAGCCAGCTGGCCAAGGATGCCCGGGATTTTGAATTCCAGCTGCAGACCGTGCACCACTGGCGCACCCACAAAAAGGACTGACCCATCATGCGCGGGCGTACCTTCACTCAAATGCTCCGGCAGCATCTGCTCTTTGCGGGACTGCTTACACTGCAGTCCCTTTTTGTCATTTTGCTGCTGGTTGATCTTCTGTACCCGGCGGCAATGCAGGAGGTCACATTGACCGCCGCCGATCTCACCCAGACACAGACCGCACAGCAGTGTACCCTGTCGCTGCCGCGCGGTGCATATGAAATGACCATTTCATATGCATCCTCCGGCACTGTCCCCTCCGGACAGATTCTGGCGGAGGTCTGCGTCTTAGCTGACGCAGTACAGAGCGATGCCCTTGTACTGACAGATACCTTTCCCTCAGTGACAGGGCGATTCTGGGTCACGACACTGGGCAGGGCAGAGAATGTACAGCTTCTTGTGACCCCTGCAAATGGGCAGTTGCTTACCGTTCAAAATATCACGCTGCGGGCGCAGCCCATCTGGAAAGCTGCCAAGCTGCTGGGCTGGCTGCTCGCCTTTGTTGCTGCCGATGCCCTGCTCCTGCGGTTCCGGCACACGCCCGTCTGCGAATGGGGTACACCACTGTTGCTGCTCAGCGGTGTGCTGTTGGCAAGCCTGCCCTACTGCCGGGAATTTCTTTTTGCCGGGCATGACCTCAATTTCCATACCTACCGCATCCTGAATTTGGCCCAATCAATGGCAGACGGGCAGTTCCCGGTTCGGCTGTTTACCCGTGGCTTCAACGGCTACGGCATCGCAACACCACAATTTTACTGTGACCTGTTTTTGTATCTTCCCGCGCTGCTGTACATCTTTTTCGTGCCTCTGCAGCGTTGTTTTCAAATCTATGTCATCCTTGTCAATACCGCCACGGCAGCCTCAGCCCAGTATTCTTTTGCCCGCATCAGCGGCAGCAAAAAAGCGGCTGCCGTAGCCGCCTTTTGCTACACACTGGCGTCCTACCGCCTGACGAATATCCTCGTCCGCGCCGCAGTGGGGGAGTACACCGCCATGGTATTCCTTCCGCTGGTCGTGCTGGGGGCTTGGGCTATCACCGTACAAGAGCGCCCGACCCCCCGGGACTGGCTCCCATTGTCCTTAGGCATGGCCGGTCTGCTGCAAAGCCATCTGCTCACTGCCGAGATGTGTGCCCTGCTTTTGGTGCTTTACTGCCTTGTTCGGGCGCGAACGCTCTTTACCCGCGCACGGCTGGCAGCTGCGGTCAAGGCCGCCCTGACCGCCGTTGGACTTTCAGCCTGGTTTCTGGTGCCCTGCCTTGATGCCCTGAAAAACGAGCGCGTCATGGTCAGCGGAATTCATCCGAGTCCGCTGCAGTCCACCGGACTCGGCCTGGCTGAGCTGGCCGGTCTGACCGCCGACCCAAAGACCGGCATGGTTCTGACCATAGGTCTTTCGGGTATCCTGAGCCTGCTGCTCGCACTTTGGGGGTGCCTGCAGAAGGATGCGCAGCCCGCACGCGATGTGCTGCGCACTGCGCTGCCGTTTGCGGTGCTGACGCTGCTTTTCTCGACCTGTTATTTCCCATGGGATGTCCTGCAGTCGGTGCTCCCCGAAAAAATCACCGATATTCTGTACAAATTTCAGTTCTGCTGGCGTTGGCTCTCACCCACAGCAGTGCTGCTCGGTGTACTTACGGCAACAGGGCTGCAGCTGCTGGCCCGTGACCGCCGTCTGCAGGCCACTGCCGCAGCACTTCTGCTCGGCCTGACGCTGACCTGCGCAGGCAGCTTCTATACTGCATACAGCCGCACGCAGGACCGCTACACCCGCATCAGCACCGACACAGCGACCGCATACCCCCTGCTCACGATGGGCTACGATTATCTTCCTGCCGGGACGGATCTGGAGATCTTCTCGAATATTCAGGCTGTGGCGGAAAATCCTGCCGTCACCGCTGACTGGCAGGGGAGCGGCCTGCTCACCTGCACAAATCCCACCGATACCGAAACAACCATTGCCCTGCCGCTGCTGGCCTACCGCCATTACACCGCTCAAGCGGCTGATGGCACGGTATTGCCCCTTTCTGCCAATGGCGCCCATTGCCTGTGCGTCACGGTGCCGGCCGGGTACAACGGTACCGTGACAGTGCGTTTTGCTGAACCGCTGCTCTGGCGGCTGGCCGAACTGGTCACCCTCGCCACGGTACTGGCTCTTGCCCTTTGGCGGCCTCTGCGCCGCCGCACCCCTGCGCGTGAGGCTGCCCTTGCCCGCTGAAAAACTTTCACAACCGCCCGCAGAGCCGCATTGCGGCAGCTCTGCGGGCGGTTTGTGCTTGGCGGCCGCCTTGCTTTTTGGCTTGTAATGGGATATAATACTCTTATATGTGCGCACTGCACAGGAATTTGTGGGAACCAGTTTATATAAGGGAGTTAATTGTATCATGACGAAAGTTGCCGCTTCGATTTTGTCGGCCGATTTTGCCAACCTGCACAAGGACTGCGCCCGCCTGCTGGAGGCCGGTGCCGATGTAATGCATTTTGATGTGATGGACGGCCATTTTGTGCCGAACATCAGCTACGGTGCGCCGGTGCTTACCTGCCTGCACGCCGCCCTGCCCGATGTCTTTTATGATGTTCACCTGATGATCAGTGACCCGGCCCGCTATGCCGCGGATTTTGCCAAGGCCGGCGCCGATCTTATCACCTTCCATCTTGAGGCCGTGCCCGACACGGTGGAGGAGGTCATCGCCGCCATCCGCGCCACCGGCTGTCAGGTCGGCATCAGCATCCGCCCCGGCACCCCTGTGGAGGCCGTCTTTCCGTATCTCGGCGTTGTGGATCTGATCCTTGTGATGAGCGTGGAGCCGGGCTTCGGCGGGCAGAAATTTCTTCCCACCACCCCGACCCGCATCGCCGCCATCCGTGCCGAGCGCACCCGTCTGGGCTGCAACACCCTGATTGAGGTGGACGGCGGCATAAACACCGTGACCGGCCCGCAGTGTATTGAGGCCGGTGTCGACTGGCTCGTAGCCGGAAATTCTCTTTTCCGCGCTGAGGATCCCGCCGCTGTGGTACGTGTACTGCACAGCAAGTAAAGGAGCTTTTCCCCATGCCCAAACGTATGAAAGTCGAGCGCAGCCCGAATTACAGCTACTACAGCGATATTCTCTGGTGCTCGCTCCCGCTGGTCGGGATGTCATGCTATTTTTACGGTCTGCGCCCGGTGCTGCTTTTTTTGGCGGCGCTGCTGACCGCTTACCTGTGCGACTGCGCGCTGGCACCGCTGCACGGCACGGGCTACCAGTCCCATGAGCCGTCCAGCGAGTGCTTTGCCGCGCTGATCGTGCTGATGATGCCCGCCAGCATCTCCTATCCCATCGTCATCGCCGCCGTCATTGTTGCCGTGCTGGTCAAGGAGGCCTTCGGCGGTGAGGGGCACTATCCGTTCCACCCGGCTGCCGTTGGCGTCGTGGTCGCCGGCATCTCCTGGCCTAAAAATGTCTTTTCCTACCCTGTGCCCGGCACCCAGCTGCCGCTCTTTGGGGAGGTAAACACCACTCTGGTCGAGGGCATGAACGCGACCCTGCGCGACGGCGGTCTGCCCAGCGCCAGCACGATGAATCTGCTGACCGGCAATGTCTCGGCCGCTGTGGGCACCAGCGCCGCGCTTGTCCTGATGGCGTGCGGCCTCTTCCTGCTGGTGCGGGGCCGCATCAGCCCTCTGGTCGTCATCCCGTTTTTTGTGTTTGTCATCGGTCTGCCGTGGCTTTTCCCGAATCTGAACGAGCTGCCGACCTTCTCCCTCCCGTGGGAGTATATCCGCCAGCGCGTCTATCTCGAAAAATATATCGTGCTGTCCGGCACAGCGCTGTTCGGCGGCCTGTTCATGATCTGTGAGCCGGTCACGATGCCGGATCGCCCGATGAGCCGCATCGTCTACGGCACGATGCTCGGCATCACGACCTATGTGTTCCGCACCTTCAGCCCGTATGAGTGCGCCGTCTGCTGCGCCCTGCTGATCGCAGGTGCCATTCCCGAGTGGCTGGACCTCATCAGCCACCGTACCGAGCGCATCCGCTTTATGAGAGAGGAGGAGCAGCGTCTTGCCAATGCAGCAAAAACCGAGTAAGCGCCGGGGCGAGGAACGCTCCGAGACGCTGATCATCCCGCATATCACGAAAGAAATGGTGGAGACTGCCCGCCGCATGGCAGAGCAGGGGGCCACCCGCGCTGAGATCGAGCAGGCCATCGCCGCCATTCAGGCCGGGACCCCTGTGCCCAAAAAGCCGATCGTACAGCCGCAGGAGCAGCCTGCAGCGCCCCCGCGCAACACCGCTGCCCACAATGATACCGTCATCATCCCCACCAGCCGCCCGCGCTACACCCAGACCGAGCGCCGCGCCATGCTGGAGGAGGTCCAGCGCCGTCAGGCCGAGCGGGAGGCTGCCCGCCAGGCCGAAGCCCGCGCCGAGGAGGAGCATTTTCGCACCTACCGCGACAGGGAATACGGCAAGCCCGGCTTTACCCCGGCAGCGCCTGCCCCCGCAGCACCGACACAGCAGCCCGCTGCCGAGGATGCCCGCACCCTGCAGATGCCCGCCGTGCAGCCCGCGGCCCCCGCGCCGCAGGCAGCACCGCAGCCGAAGGCCACAGCACCGCAGCCTGTCCAGACTGCCCCGCAGCCCGCTGCCGCCCCTGCGCCAAAGCACAAACGGACCGCTCCGGCCAACAGCTACAAGGAGGCCGAGGCCGCACTGAACGAGCGCATCCGCGCCGACCACATCCTGCTCTCCAACCCGGTTATCGTGCGCGGGCTGGGCCTGGCCCCGGTCATCGGCGCCGCACTGGACGGCCAACGGGCGCTGATGCTCTGCATCGCCGCGCTGATCCTTGTCACCTTTACCCGCATGCTGGCTGTGGCAGTCTGCCACCTGACCGGCAATCGCTTCCGCCCGGTCATCTACTGCTATACCGCAGCGCTGCTCTACATTCCCACCTATGTGCTGCTCTACGCGCTGTTCGGCGCAGATCTCACGCTGCTGGGCATCTATCTGCCGATCCTTGTTGTGGAGCCTGCCATCGTCAAGCGCATGGAATTCTCCGAGCTTGAGCCGGTGAAGGAAGCGCTGCGCCACGGCTTCAACAATGCGCTCGGCATGTGTGTCGTGCTGCTGCTGGTCGGCTGCCTGCGCGAGCTGCTGGCCACCGGTGCCGTGTTCGGCCATGTGGTCATGCACAATGCGCTGCTGCCGCTGGCTGCACTGCCCGCGGGCGGCTTTGTCATTCTGGGCGTTATGGCCGCCTGCTGGTGCGCCGCCGCCAACCTGTATACCGATTACAAGCATGAGGAGGTGCGCCGCCTGTATGCAGACCGTAAACATTGAGCTGCAGCCGATCCTGAGCGGCGTGCTGCAATTTGTCAGCTACATGGTGCTGGCTGTCTTTGCGGAGAATGTCGTTCTGGCCCGCGCGCTGGGCGTCAGCCGCCTGATAAAGCTGGTGCCGGATCACCGCACTCAGGTCTGGGATTTCTGCCTGCCGCTGCTGCTCATCATGACCCTGTCCGCACTGCCGGGCTGGGCCGCACACAACCTGTTTTTCCCATGGCTGCGCGACTATCTGCCGGACTGGCTGCCGATCTCGGCCCTGCGCCCCGTTGTCTACCTGACCTGCGGCGTGGCGGCCATGGCTGTCACATGGCTGCTGCTGGGGCTGCTGCCCCGCCGCCTGCGCCACAGCTGCCGCAGCCAGCTCAGTCTGGCCACCTGCAGCACCGCCGTGCTGGGCACCATGCTCGTCTGTGCCAACCAGAACTATACGATCCTGCAGTGCATCGCCTTTTCCCTTGGCAGCGGGCTAGGCTATGTCTTTGCTGTCTACATTGTCCGGGAGGGCCGCCGCCGTCTGCGCAGTAAGGCCGTTCCCTCGATCTTTCAGGGCCTGCCCAGCTCGATGATTTACATCGGTGTGCTGAGTCTGGCCATCTATGCCCTTGTGGGCCATACCGTCGTATTGTAATTTTGCTTTTGTGAGGGGGTCGTTATCATGTCCGAAGCCTGCTTTACCGCAGCCGATATTTTACTGCCTGCCGCCGGTGTTCCGCTGGACCCGTGGGCCTGCATCGCTGTTGACCAGTTCACCTCCCAGCCGGAGTATTGGCAGCGCGCCGAGCAGCGCGCCGAAAACAAGCCCAGCACCCTGCACATCGTCCTGCCGGAGGCCTATCTCGGCACCCCGCAGGAGGACGCGCGCCTGCAGAGCATCCGCCGCACGATGGAGGACTACCGCCATACCGTTCTGACAAGAAAAGTACATGGCTATGTTTATGTAGAGCGCACCCAGATGGACGGCACCATCCGTCAGGGCCTTGTGGGTGCCGTGGATCTGGAGGCCTACGACTACACCAGCGGTGCCAAGCCCGCCATCCGTCCCAGCGAAAGCACCGTTGTGGAGCGCATCCCCCCGCGCCTGAAGGTGCGCCGGGGTGCCGCGCTGGAGACCCCCCATGTCATGATGCTGGCCGATGACGCCGGCTGCACCTTGATCGAGCCGATCGGTCAGATCAAGGACACGCTGCCCCCGCTCTATGACGGGGAGCTGATGCTGGGCGGCGGCCGCCTGCGCGGCTGGGCCGTGGAGGACCCGGCGCTGATCGCACAGGTCGATGCCGCGCTGGCTGCACTGGCCGACCCCGCCGCCTTTGCCCGCCGCTGGCCCGCCGCCAAAGGGCAGGAGCCGATGGTGCTGGCCGTTGGCGACGGCAACCACAGCCTTGCCACCGCAAAAGCCTATTGGGAGGAGCTGAAGCCCTCCCTGACCGAGGAGCAGCGCCGGACCCATCCGGCCCGCTGGTGCTTGGCCGAGGTCTGCAATGTCCACAGCCCCGCCATTGAGATCGAGCCGATCCACCGCGTGGTGTTCGGCGTATCCGCCAAGGAGCTGTACGCCGCGCTGGATGCGTGGGACCGCCGGCAGGGAAGCAGCACCACCGCCTCCGACCAGCGGCTGCGTCTGGCTGACGCCTGCGGTGAGTCCGCCGTGGCGCTGGCCAACCCGCCCGCACCGCTGGCTGTCGGCAGTGTTGAAGCCTTTCTGGCCGATTATCTGCCCCGCCACCCCGGTGTAACGGTGGATTATATCCACGGCGAGAGCGTTGCGATGGCATTGGCTGCCGACCCCGCCAAGCCCGCCACCGCCATACTGCTGCCCGATTTTGCCAAGGCCGACCTGTTCAAGGGTGTTGTGCTGGGCGGCGTGCTGCCCCGCAAGACCTTCAGCATGGGCCATGCCGAGGAAAAACGATACTACAACGAATGCCGTGTCATCGGCTTATAAGGATCAGGTGAATTATGGAAAAGCCCGCCCAGACCCCGAACGGTGCCCCGCACCGTCGCCGCCGCCGTCGCCCTGCCGGGAACGGCAGCGCCCCGCAGGCCCAGCAGCCCCAGCGTGAGGGCAAGGCACCCGCTGCCCGCAAGCCTGCGCCGCAGAGCACCGCCCTAAACGCCCCCAGAGAGGGGAGCCGCAGTGGTGCCCGCCCCCGCCGCGGACAGTCCGCCCGCCCGGCGGCCCCCGCACAGCACCCGGCCGCGCAGCAGCAGAGTGCGCGTCCGGCTGCGCCCCAACAGCCCCGGCACAGCAGCCGCCCGGCACAGCAGACCCCCAGCCGCCCGCTGCCGGACCAGCCCAAGGCACCCCGCCAGCCCCGCAGCGCCCGCCCGCCGAAGCGTATGCAGGAGGACGAGCCCGGGCTGGAGCTGATCACCCGCCGCCCGCTGAAGCAGAAGTTTGCGAACTTTGAGGACTATCTGGCAGCCCACGGCGGCATGACCGTGCCCCTGCCCCCTGAAAAAACCGAGACACCGGAGACGGCCGCACCCGCCGCCCCGGTAGCGGAATGACCCCCGCCACAGCGGCAGCGCTGCGCTGCTCTGTCTGCGGCGGACCGCTGCTGCTGAATGCGCGCACCCTGCGCTGCCCCAAAGCACACAGCTTTGACCTCGCAAGGGAGGGCTACGCCTATCTGCTGCCGATGCAGAAAAAGCACACCGCCGACCCCGGTGACGGCAAGGCGATGGTCCGCGCCCGCCGCGCGTTCCTCTCCGCCGGGCACTATGCGCCGCTTATGCAGGCGCTGGCCGCCCTCTGTGCCGAGCTGCCCCACGGCCATATCGTGGACGCCGGCTGTGGCGAGGGCAGCTACGACAAATACCTTTATGATGCCCTTGGCGGTCCGCAGATTGCAGCGTTCGACCTCTCCAAGGAGGCCGTGCGGCTGGCCTCCCGGCTGGTGCCCGAGGCCGCCTTCTGTGTCGGCGGCAGCTTTTGCGCCCCCGTGCGGGACGGCTGGGCTGACCTGCTGCTGAACATCTTCTCACCGATGGCGGAGGCCGAGTTTGCCCGTATGCTGCGCCCGGGCGGGCATCTGATCTATGCGGTGCCCACCGCGCGGCATCTCTTCGGGCTGAAGGAGATTCTCTACGACCACCCCTATGAGAACGAGGTACGGCAGACCGAATATGACGGTTTTTCGTTTGTGCGGGCAGTTTCGGCTGAGGCCGTCCTCACCCTGCAGGGGCAGAGCGTGCAGGATCTGTTTGCGATGACGCCCTATTACTGGAACACCCCCGCAGACGGAGCCGCCCGCCTTGCCGCCTGTGAAAGCCTGACCACCGAGATCGGGTTCCGCTTTCTGGTATACAAAAAGGAGTAAGGAGACCCCCGTGTTCGATGTCCGCCGCTCTCCCTGCTGCGTGGGCATCCTGCCGGAGCGGTGGCAGTAGACGATAACGCGCTTATGTAGGGGCGAGCATTGCTCGCCCCTGCTCAGTTTTCCTCCGGCGGCACGATTGCCGGGCCGTATGGCTCCTGCGCCGGGGGAACGATGACCTCCTGCGTGGTGTGCTGCGGGTTCTCCTCGCTGTAATGCTCATCGGGGATCTCGCTCAAATCGGTCCAGAGCGCCTCGCGCTCCTCCTCGGCACCGTGGGGACCAAACACATCAAACATACCAAGCACTCCTTTTTTTCGTGTATAAGCGCAGCCCTTCCGGGCTACACTCTGGGCATAGTCTTTGCAAGGGGTGTGTGGGTTATGCGTTCTAAACGGGGGATCTTCTGGTACAGTCTGGGGCTGACGCTGCTGCTGCTTCTGCCCATGATCCTGACGGTGGCCTTTTTTACCGATCAGTACCAAAAGCAGCAGCTTCTGCGCCAGGCCTCCGCCGCAGACAGTACCCTGCGCATCGAGCCCGGCGCGCAGGGCATCTTCCCCCTTCTGCTGGTCATCCAGCAGGAGGAGCCTGCCTTCCTGCTGGTCCGGGCAGACGGCCCGCAGCAGACGCTGACCCTCTGCGCACTGCCCGGCTCGCTGCGCGTAAACGCGCCCGCCGGCACGACCACACTGGCGGACTGCACCCTTGCCGCAGGGGCCGGGCGGGCGGCACAGCTGCTCTGCGGCACCGTGGCCACAGGGGAGAGCTCTGCGCCCGCGCTGCATTATATTGCTGCAACCCCTGCGACATGGGCAGCCTGCGCCGGGTCCGATGCCCTGGTCCGGTTCGACACAGCCGCACTGCTCACGCCCGCTGCACGGCAGGCACTGGGCTACGGCAGGGAGCCTGTTGCCGAATGCACCGCCGCACAGGCGGGGGCGCTGATCGAAAAAATGCAGGGAATGCTGACAGGAGCTTCTGCGCAGGCCGATGCCCGCGCCGCCGTCTGGGCCGCCTTTGCCCGACAGAACCCGGCGCTTTTGGCTGCGTTCCCCGCAGGGCTGCGCAGCCAGAGCGCCCGCCTTTTGACCGACCTGCTGGCCGCCGATGTAAGCGCCTTGGAGGATACGCTGACCTACCTCAGCACCCGCCCCGCGCCGGCGGTGGATTATGTAACTGCCGAAACCGCCAAAGCCAAAGGCGGGGTATGCCTGACGGATGCGGGAATGGCAGCGGTGCGTGATTTGTTATCGTAGGGGTCGGCGTCAACGACGACCCGCGGGCGGGCAATGCCCGCCTATATGCTGCGTTCCTCGCCACGGCGTCAAAAAAGTACAAAAAAATTTGCAAACCCGCTTGACTTAAACCCGCAGTCGTGTTATTATGGTAGCACCTCTTTTGCGGGTTTATTTTTTATGCCCTTTTTCAAGGGCGCCTGCAATCGCGAGGGAGGCTTATTAACCGATAATGGAGGTGCCGAACAATGACTGTCAAGAT
>ERZ827469.1051-NODE-1051-length-26625-cov-3.172224_pt1 | contig 26625 bp, 20 predicted proteins | sample MGYA00519917_ERZ827469 | MGnify/ENA primary metagenome ERZ827469 (study PRJEB31778, sample SAMEA3449314) | human gut metagenome | biome: human gut; feature: human-associated habitat; material: faeces | place: United Kingdom | collected 2010/2012 ... | reverse complement strand
GCTTTTTCAAGGATATGACTTATATTGAAGAAACCCGCGTTGAGATGCATTACGAGCTGCCTCTTAACGAAATCGTCTACGATTTCTTCGACGCGCTCAAGTCCCGCACCAAGGGATATGCTTCCTTTGATTACGAGCTTATCGGCTACAAGCCTTCAAAGCTGGTTAAGCTGGATATTCTGCTCAACGGGGATATCGTCGATGCCCTGTCCTTCATCGTCCACGAGGATAAAGCCTACGCCAGAGGCCGGAAAATCGCCGAGAACCTGAAGGAAAACATCCCGCGCCAGCTATTCGAGGTGCCTATTCAGGCGGCCATCGGAGGCAAAATCATCGCTCGGGAGACGGTGAAGGCGCTCCGTAAGGATGTGCTCGCCAAGTGCTACGGCGGCGATATCACCCGTAAGAAAAAGCTTCTGGAAAAGCAAAAAGAGGGAAAAAAACGCATGCGCCAGTTGGGCAGCGTGGAAGTTCCCCAAGAGGCCTTTATGGCGGTACTCAAACTAGATTAATTGTGCCGGGCAGGAAACATCCTGCCCGTTTTTGTTGGGAGGGAATACTTTGCGACCGATTGGGATTTACATTCATGTGCCTTTTTGCCGCTCCAAATGCGGCTACTGCGATTTTTACTCCCTGACCCGGGAGAATTTGCGGGAGGCCTATGTGGATCGAGTGATCGAAGAGATTCAGACATATCAAGGCAGGGGGATTGTGGCCGACACCCTTTTCATCGGAGGGGGAACCCCCTCCTTGCTCACTGAATCGGAAGTGGAGCGGCTTGTCGCCGCCTGCCGGGAGGTTTTTTCCCTTCAAGGTGAAATCACGATGGAAGCAAATCCTGACAGCGTTTCCCCGGATTATCTCAGTGGGATCCGAAGAGCCGGAATCAACCGAATCTCCTTTGGCGCCCAGTCTGGCATTGACCGAGAACTAAAAGCGCTGGGGCGGCGGCACAATGGGTCGCAAATCGCGCAGGCCGTTTGCTGGGCGCGGGAGGCGGGATTTGAAAACCTGAGTCTCGACATGATGCTGGGAATCCCGTATCAGACTTCTGAAACCTTAAAAACGACGCTTGATTTTATGGTGGGGCTACAGCCGGAACACCTCTCCTGCTACCTGCTAAAAATCGAAGAAGGAACCCCCTTCTACCAACAACACGCGGAAAACTTATGCGGGGACGAAGACCACACGGCAGATTTTTACCTGCAAACTGTCGAGATGCTGCAAAAAAGCGGATATTTTCAGTACGAAATCTCAAACTTTGCCAAAATTGGGTATAAAAGCCAGCACAACTTGAAATACTGGCAGTGTGAGGAATATTTTGGATTTGGCGCCGCCGCCCATTCTTTTTTTGGCGGGAAGCGCTTTTACCACTCTGCTTCCATCCAAAATTACCTGTCTTCGCCGGACTTCGCGGTTTTCCCAGACGGGGAAGGGGGCGGTATCGAGGAACAAATACTCCTGCGGCTTCGCCTAAACGAAGGCCTGGATCTTGCAGCTTTGACGGACAAGAAGCAAGCGGATCGCCTTTTGACCCGCAGCTTAAAATATCGAAGAACCGGCCTCATGAGACTTACTGGTAACAGACTTTCTTTTACCCCGCAAGGTTTCTTAGTTTCCAATACAATTTTGGCAGCACTTTTATCCGATTGAGATGTAAATTATTACAATTTGATTACAGAATAAATAATATTCAAAAGAAAAATTATCGTCATTTTACATAAATTATCAAAATTATTTTATGCCTTTTGTTGAAATTATGCCTGTATTCCTCTAAATTGGTAACAAAGTGGTTGCAAAAAATATCTTCTATTGTTATAATGATAAAGGTTTTATCGGTGTTACCATTTTGTAATACCAGAAAGGAGATGGTTCCAATGGCTCTCCACTCGAAAGATGGTTGGGGCAAAGCAAAGGAAAATTTGATTTCCGCATCTAAAGCTGCAAAAGAACACGCCAAGAAATGGTTTATATATATCAAAGAAAAAACAAAAGCTGCTTCTATTGTCGCAGGTACAAAGCTCAGTGAGCTCTGCGCTTTTACCGGTGAAGCTACTTTGATGGACTTAGAAAAAGTACAAGCTATTTCCAAAAATAAGCTTCATGTGGTCAAAAAGGCTGCCGCACCTAAGGTTCACATTGTCAAACATCATGCCAGACAAAAATGGACAGCGGCAAACAAAAAGGTTTTCGCTCCTTTTGCAAAACTGAAAAGAATTCCGCAGATTTTGGTGGAAGGCTATAAAGAAAATGGCTTTTCCGGCGTTTTTCAGGCCGCGAGAGAAGGAATTCGGAACAATCCTTCCTTCCTGAAAACACTGGTCAATTACGCAGCCCCGGTGGTTGGCGTTTTTGTATTGGTTCAGGTAGTCGCTTCCTCGATGAACGTGACTTACGCCCTAGCTGTAGAGCAGGATGGCAAAGTCATCGCCTATGTACAGGATGAAGCCATCTATACAGAGGCACGGAAGGATCTGCAAAATCGTATCGTAAGCACTTCCGACGATCAGATTTTTGAGTTGGATCCCAGCTTTACCGTCGTCAAGGTCGAAAAAGATAAAGTTTCCGATGTACCGGAAGTTACCGACAGCCTGATCCAGATGTCCAGTCAGGACATCATGGAGGCAGAAGGGCTGTATATTGACGGGGAATTTTACGGTGCCGTCACCGACCAGTCTTTGATTCGTTCCATTCTGGACAGTACACTGGACAGCTACCGTTCCGGTGATGCCAATGAAACAGTAGAGTTTACAAAAAATATCGAGTTGAAGGAAGGTTTGTACCTAACCGACAGCATCGTGTCCGACGAAGATATGGAAAACCTTCTTCTTTCCGATGTTCAGGCGGAAAGAACCTACACAATTCAGAAGGGCGACAGTCCTACTCTGATTGCCGATAAAAACGGCGTTCCCTACGAGCTTTTTAAAGCGATGAACCCCACTATCGAAGAAGAGTGCATGATCGGCGATGAAGCAATTATCGCAAACCAGGAACCCTTCCTCTCGGTACGCGTGACCAAAGAAATCACCTATACCGAAGATATCCCCTATGAAACAGAAATTACCGAAGACGCCAGCAAAAACAAAGGCTACTCGGAAACCGTCCAAGAGGGCGAAAAGGGCTCTAAAGAAGTCACTGCTTCGGTTGAATACGTAAATAACATTGAAGAAAGCCGTGAAATTCTTTCTTCTACCGTTACCAAAGAGCCTGTCACTGAAAAGATCGTGAAGGGCACTAAAGTGGAAACTGTCAGCCGTTCTTCTTACGTTCCTTCTTCCACTGGAAGCGGGAAAGTCAGCGGTAACTTCATTTGGCCGGTGGGCGGCAGCGGCGGAAAAATCAGTTGCTATTATGGCAGCGGAGGCCATCGCGGCCTCGACATCGCGGCAAGTTATGGAACTCCTGTAAGAGCTTCTGCAGCCGGTAAGGTTGTAGTTTCCGGATGGTACTACAGCTATGGTAAATGTGTTGTCATCGACCACGGAAATGGCGTCCGCACCTTGTACGGTCACAATTCCAGCCTGAATGTATCGGTTGGCCAGTACGTGTCCCAGGGCCAGCAAATTGCCGGTGTCGGAAGCACTGGTTACTCTACCGGAAATCATTGTCACTTTGAAGTGCAGATAAACGGTGGAACCAGAAATCCCTTGAATTATATTGGATAACAGCAAACCCCGTCGAAGAAATCCGACGGGGTTCTTTATTTTTTTCTTTACTCAATATTCAAAGCAGGCAGCTTTTTTCTGTAAGCTGCCTGCTTCATGTCTATTTGGAGTTCTTATCCTGTAAATGATGATGGGCTTCCAGCAACGATTCTTCCATATAATCGAGCTGTTCCACTTCCTCGTAACTTTCGACCAAGGGGCTTTCCTGCAGTTCAGTGTATTCCTGTGCACCGGGCTTAAAGGCCAGTTTCAAGAGAATTGGGGTCAGGATGGTTACCAATACCACGGTCAGAATGACCGGACCCAGGAAGGCCTCCGGCATAAGTCCCATAGCAATGCCTTTGTTGGCCACAATCAATGCTACCTCACCGCGGCAGATCATACCGACGCCGATTTGCATACATTTTAAATTGGAAAAACCGCAGATTTTTGCCCCCAGTCCGCATCCCACTAGTTTGGAAATCACCGCAACTACTACAAGCAAAACGGTAAAGAAGATGATTTGCGCATCCATCTTTGGCAAGACTACTTTGATACCTACGCTGGCAAAAAAGATGGGGGTCAGCAACAGATAGGACAGCGAGCTGAATTTGGATTCAATGTACTTGGCTTTCGGGGTGTTGGCAATTACAAGACCGGCGCCAAATGCACCGATAATGTCGGCGACTCCGAAAAAATGCTCAGCACAGAAAGCCATAATCAGACAGAGGACAAAAGCGAGAATAGGGAAGCGATGCAAATCCTTTTTCACCTTGTTGGAATACCAGTTGAGGAATTTGTAGGCCAGTAAACCAAACACAATAGCAAATACAAAGAATCCGACTATTTTGGCCAGTACAATCCAGATGCTGACTTGTGCGCCTGCCAAGCTGGTGATGATCGTCAGCGCCACAAGGCCCAGTACGTCGTCGATTAGAGCAGCTGCCAAAATAGTGTTCCCCACCTTGGTATTCAGTTTTCCCATCTCTTTCAGCGTCTCCACTGTAATACTGACCGAGGTTGCCGTCAGGATAACACCGATGAAAATATTCTGCAATAAAACGTTGCCGGGATGGGCAAACTCTCCTCTATTGAAGAAATAAGCTAAGCACGCGCCCATGATGAGCGGCACTAAAACGCCGCAAAGTGCCACCCAGAAACCCGCTTTTCCCGAATTTTTCAGCTCCCGGATGTCGGTTCCCATACCTGCCGTAAACATGATGACGATTACGCCCAGTTCGGAAAGCTGGGTCAAAAATTCTGTTTCCTGCAGGACGTTTAAAACCGCAGGGCCCAAAATCAGTCCGGCAATCAGCGCGCCGACCACCTGAGGCATCTGGAATCGCTTGGTAATCAGTCCCAAAATTTTGGTACTGATTAAAATTAGTGCAATATCCAATAAAAACTTATAGGACATCTCTCTTTTTCCTTCCTCTCATCTCCATTATTTAACCACCATATATTATATCGAAAATCAAAAGTTTCGCAATGGATATCCTGACAAATATTTGAATATATTTCGTCAAATATTAGGCTATTTGCGGCCATATAAACAGGATATGAGGGTATATGAGAATAAATATACAAAAGTAGCTGTTTCTAACTTTTTCCTTTTATAATTGAATGAAAAAAACCGATACTACAGGTACACAAAAGATTTCTCAACAAGCGTTTGCAATTTTTTGTGTACTCTGTTTTCATTAAAAAACAGAAGAAAAAACCGGTCTCCATTGGGAGGCCGGTTTTTTAATTGAAATGTTATCTGAAATATTCTACACCACTTTTGAAGATCATCTGGTCTTTGTTGCCGTCGATGTTCTTAGCGATATCGCTTCCAATGCGTTCGCTGTGAGCCATCTTTCCAAGGACGCGGCCATCGGGAGAGGTAATGCCCTCAATAGCCATCATAGACTCGTTGGGATTAAAGCGGATGTCGTAGGTAGGTTCGCCGTCCAGATTTACATATTGGGTCGCGATCTGGCCGTTGGCCGCAAGGCAGGCGATCTCTTCAGGAGAGGCGATAAAGCGGCCCTCGCCGTGGGAAATCGGCACTGTATGATAATCGCCCACATGGGTGTTGTAGAGCCAGGGCGATTTGTTGGAGGCGATCCTCGTTGTGACCATCATCGACTGGTGGCGGCCAATGGAGTTAAAGGTGAGGGTAGGAGAATCATCTTTCATCTCGACAATTTCGCCGTAGGGAACCAGTCCCAGCTTGACAAGGGCTTGGAAGCCATTGCAGATACCCAGCATCAGGCCATCCCGGTTCTTTAAAAGGTCGTGGACACCGTCTTTGATACGGGGATTGCGGAAGAAGGCAGTGATAAATTTGCCGGAACCGTCCGGTTCGTCACCGCCGGAAAATCCGCCGGGAATCATAATGATTTGAGATTTCTGAATCCGTTTGGCAAACTCATGAACCGACTCTTCGATGTCCGCGCTGGAAAGGTTTTTGACTACGAAAACATCAGCCACAGCGCCCGCCTTTTCAAAAGCCCGCTGAGTATCGTACTCGCAGTTGGTGCCGGGGAAGACCGGAATCAGCACCCGGGGAGAAGCCGCCTTGATGGCGGGAGTCAGCCGAGTCTTGTTTTCGTAGCTGAAGGTTTCGATTTTTTCTTTGCTGGTCTCGACGTTGCAGTGGAATACTTTCTCCAGCTTGTTTTCATAAGCGTCCTGCAAATCGGCAAGAGGGATACGGGTGCCGTTTGCCAGATGAATGTCTGCATCCAGGCTGGTGACGCCGATGACGTCCAATTCGTTAACCGCTTTGGAATTGCCGTCCAGCTCCATTAAGAATCCGCCGTACACCGGGTTAAAGAGTAGGGTTTCCTCAATGTCCCGGGTGAAGTGGAAGCCAATCCCATTGCCAAAGGCCATTTTGGTGACCGCCTCAGCAACACCGCCAAAGCCTAGGGTCCACACGGCAACAGCTTCTTTGCTGTCAATGAGTTTTTCTACCTTGGAGAAGACTTCCTTGATGCTTTCAAAGTCCGGCGTTCCGTCCTCATTGTATTTGGGGAGCAGCAACACAACAGGACTGCTGACTGATTTAAATTCAGGGGAGACAACTTTTCTGGAATCCGCCAGAGATACGGCAAAAGATACGAGGGTAGGGGGAACGTCGATATCCTCAAAAGTTCCGGACATGGAGTCCTTTCCGCCAATGGCGCCGATGCCTAGCTGCATCTGCGCCTCAAAGCCGCCCAAGAGAGCGGAGAGTGGCTTGCCCCAACGCTCCGGATCGTTATTGGTCCGCTCGAAATACTCCTGGAAGGTGAGCCAGCACTGTTCGTGGCTTCCGCCGGCGGAAACCACTTTGGCCACCGACTCGACCACCGCGTCCATGGCGCCGATATACGGATTCTGTTCCGTAACATAGGGGTTATAGCCCCATCCCATGACGGAACAGGTGATGGTTTCGCCGCTGAGAACCGGAATTTTCGCCGTCATAGCCTGGGTTTTGGTGAGCTGATACTTGCCGCCGAAGGGCATGGTAACAGTTCCCGCGCCGATAGAGCTGTCGAACATCTCGACTAAGCCCTTTTGGGAGCAGATATTCAGGTCGGAGAGGTGGGCAAGCCAGCCCTCCTTATTGTTTTGACGGTTGTTGACAGGTTTCACTTTACCGACGCTGATTTTGATATCGGTGTGTTTTTCTGCACCGTTGGAATTCAAAAATTCTCGGGAGAGATCGACGATCTCGTGGCCGTTCCAGTTCATCCGGAGACGGGGTTCCTCGGTAACAGTAGCCACAACAGTGGCTTCTAAGTTCTCGGTGTGGGCCAACTCGATAAACTTGTCCACGTTTTCCGGGGCGACGACTACCGCCATACGCTCCTGAGATTCAGAGATAGCCAGCTCGGTGCCGTCCAAACCGTCGTATTTTTTGGGAACGGCGTCAAGATTGATTTTAAGGCCGTCAGCCAGTTCACCGATAGCGACGCTGACGCCGCCCGCGCCAAAATCGTTGCAGCGGCGAATCATTCTGGTAACATTGGGATTTCTAAACATGCGGGAAATTTTCCGCTCGATCGGGGGATTTCCCTTCTGTACTTCCGCGCCGCAGCTTTCCAGCGATTCCAGAGTGTGGGATTTGGAGGAACCGGTAGCTCCGCCGCAGCCGTCCCGACCGGTGCGTCCGCCCAGCAAAATGACGATGTCGCCGGAGGAGGGCACTTCCCGGATGACGTTGCCAGCAGGGGTAGCGCCGATGACAGCGCCGATCTCCATCCGTTTCGCCACATAGTTCGGGTGGTAAATCTCAGCGACTTCGCCGGTGGCGAGGCCGATCTGATTTCCGTAAGAGCTGTAGCCGTGGGCGGCGGTGGTGACGATTTTCTTTTGAGGCAGCTTACCCGTCAAAGTCTCTTTCCTCGAAACAGTGGGATCAGCGGCGCCGGTGACGCGCATGGCCTGATAGACGTAAGAGCGGCCGGACAGGGGGTCGCGGATTGCTCCGCCCAGGCAGGTGGCCGCGCCGCCGAAAGGTTCGATTTCAGTGGGATGGTTGTGGGTCTCGTTTTTGAACATCAAAAGCCATTTTTCTTTAACGCCGTCGATGTCCACGTCGATTTTCACCGAGCAGGCGTTGATTTCCTCGCTTTCGTCCAAATCTTTTAAAAGACCGTCTTTTTTGAGCTTCTTGGCCGCGATGGTGGCCAAATCCATCAAAGTGACCGGTTTGTTGCGGCCCACGTAGAGTTCGCCCCGGGTCTCCATATATTTTTCAAAGGTTTCACTGACCGCTTCATCGTCGATTTCCACATTGTCGATGATGGTGGAGAAGGTGGTGTGGCGGCAGTGGTCGGACCAATAGGTGTCGATCATGCGGATTTCAGTAATCGTGGGATCCCGCTTCTCAGTGTCCTTGAAATAAGCCTGACAAAACTTGATGTCGTCCAGATCCATGGCGAGGCCATAGTTTTTGACAAACTGATCCAAAGCATCCTCATCGAGGCCAATAAATCCGTTCAATGTTTCCACTGTGGTGGGAATGTCGTATTCGGTTTTGAGGGTAGTGACCTTCTCGAGGCTTGCTTCCCGCGCTTCCACCGGGTTGATGAGGTGGTTTTTGATGGCGGCCATGTCCTCGTCGGAGATGGCGCCGTCAAAAATGTAGACGCGGGCGTTTTTGACCTTGGGGCGTTCGCCCTGGGTCATGATCTGGATACACTGCTCACAGGAATCGGCCCGCTGGTCGAACTGACCCGGCAGGTATTCTACCGCCAAAATACGCTGATTTGCTTTGGGGGAGGGAAGTTCTTCGGACGTCAAATCCACAGCCGGCTCCGAAAAGATGGTTTTCTGCGCGGTGGCAAAGGTTTCTTCGTCGATGCCCTCCACGTCGTAGCGGTTAAAAAGGCGAAGCCCGTCAAGGGCGATACCCAGGGAATTTTTGATATCCTGCAGGGTGGCTTTCGCCTCTACGGCAAAGGCCGGTTTTTTCTCCACATAAATTCTGAATACGGACATATTTTGACCTCCATTTTTCTCAACATCCCACGGTGACATTCCGTTTTAGTCTATATAAGTACGCCGACGCACCGGTCTCCCAGCACAGCGGTGATTTTCACTTTGATAATAGTGCCGCAGAGGGCGCTGTCGCAGTCCACGACGACGGGAGTGTAGTTTTTCGTAAAGCCCTCGTACCCCAAATGGTCTTTGGTCGTTTCCAGCAGGACTTCCTCCGTTTTTCCGATTTGGGAGCGCAAAAAGGCGTCCCGCGTCCGGTTTGTGGCCTCGATCATCCGGCGGCTGCGCTCTTCCTTGACGGAATTGGGAATCTGGTCCAGCCGTCTAGCTGCCACGGTACCCTCCCGCCGGGAATAGGCGAAGACGTGGGCTTTGGCGAGACGGATCTCCTCAGCAAAAGTCATTGACGCCTCGAAGTCCTCCTCGGTCTCCCCAGGGAATCCTACCATAATGTCGGTGGTAATAGAAGGATTTTCAAAAACCTCCCGGATTTTATCCACGATACGGCGGTACTCTGCGCAGTCGTAATGCCGATTCATGGCTCTGAGGGTCTTATCGCAGCCGCTTTGCAGCGACAGGTGAAACTGGGGACAGAAGTGAGGGAGTTTCGCCATCTCAGATAAATCCTCATCGGACAAAAGTTCCGGTTCCAGACTCCCCAAACGGACTCTGTGTAACCCTTCCACCGAACAGGCGAGTTTCACGGCGTCGATGAGCCTCAGGCCCAAATCTTTGCCATAGGACGAAAGATTGATGCCCACCAAAACCACTTCTTTGTAGCCGTTTTCCACTAAGCCCTCAAGTTCGGCGCGGATATCCTTAAGCGGTTTCGAACGAATAGGGCCCCGGGCGGTGGGAATAATACAATAAGAGCAATACCGCTCGCAGCCGTCCTCGATTTTTATGAACGCGCGTGTCCGGCCCCGAAGGCCTCGGACGCTCATCCCCTCAAAGGCCTCGTGACGCTGGTGTGGGGTGATGTCAACAACCCGCTCACCAGTGGCGAGCGCCTTCTGGACCGCCTGCAAAAGCCCTTTCCGGTTATAGGAACCGGTGATAATATCCGCTTCCGGAATCAGCTCTGCCGCATCGGGAAAGGCTTGGGGGAAACAGCCTGTGAGGGCCACTTTGGCCGCAGGATTCTGCTTTTTGAGGCGGCGGAGAAGCTGCCGCGACTTTTTATCCCCGGAAGAAGTGACGGTGCAGGAATTCACCACATAGACGTCCGCTTCTTCCTGAGGCTCCACCACGTCGAAACCATCGCTTAAAAACAGTTCCATTAAATTTTCGGTTTCGTACTGGTTGACCTTACAGCCCAGCGTGGCAAAAGCGATCCGCATTCCATTCTCCTTCCAATCTTGCTAAAATCCTCGATTTTACGGTATTTTTTCATAGTGTTGTATAAAATACCCAATTATAGACTTATACTATTGTTATTATAATGGATTTGAGAATTTTTTACAATTAGCAGTTGACTAAAAGTTCATCTGCTGTTATATTGTAAATATAGTAATTATGGATAGTGTACAGTAAGAACGAATGGCTTTTCTGTACATCCCTTCCAGTAAAACTGGGAGTTTTGCCTTGGAGAGCGATAGGCGAATATAATTGCCAAATTCAAAATTTATGGAGGTCGATACCAATGAAAACTTGCAATATCATGCTCGATACCATCAACGACGTAAAAGCGTTCGTAAACACCGTTTGCAAATGTGATTTCGACGTAGATTTGATTTCCGGAAGATACGCTGTCGACGCAAAATCCATTATGGGAATTTTTAGCTTGGATTTGTCCAAACCCATTAAGCTGGAAGCTCACAGCGATGATACAGACGAATTCTTTGCTGAAATCAAAGATTTTATCGTTGAGTAAAACGCAGTTATCGGACATCTATTCTGCTGATTTTCAAACGAACACAGGAAAAGACACCGTTTTTGGTGTCTTTTTTTTGTTTTGTCCGCATAAGCATATACCAAAATAGCGGCGCTGCTTCCTGCCTCTCTCAAAATCGGCGCCACATTTTCACGTGGCCCTGGGGAAGCCTCTGGGCCGGAAAGGGATGAAACCGAATGTTCAAGAAAATAATCAGCACTCTGCTCGCCTTGTCCCTCTGCGTTATTTGGGCAGCGCCTGTTTCCGCCGACGGCAACCCGGAGGAAGTAATGTCCGACGAAGTGGTTCCTACCGCCGCAGACGTGGCCGATATTCCCGCCAAATCCGCCATCCTCATGGACGCCACGTCGGGTCGTGTCCTGTTCGAAAAAAATCCCGACGAGCCCATGCCTCCCGCTTCCATCACCAAAATCATGACTTTGCTGCTTGTTTTTGAGGCCATGGACGAGGGCAAACTCACTTACGCGGATATGGTTACCTGTTCGGAAAACGCCAATTCCATGGGCGGCACCCAGATTTGGCTGGAAGTCGGGGAGCAGATGTCGGCGGAGGATCTTATCAAGGCTACCGCCATTAACTCGGCAAACGACGCCGCCATGGCGCTGGCAGAGCATGTGGGCGGCAGTGAAATGGCCTTTGTCGAAATGATGAACCAGAAAGCCAAAGATTTAGGGATGGCCAACACCCATTTTGTGAACCCCACCGGTCTCGACGCCGACGGGCACGTTTCCACCGCCCGGGATATTGCTCTCATGTCTCGGGAACTCTTAAAACACAAGGATATCACCAAATTTTCCACCGTTTGGATGGATAGTCTGCGGGACGGCAAAACAGGACTTACAAACACCAACAAACTGGTGCGATTCTACAAAGGATGCACCGGGCTGAAAACCGGCACCACCGACGGAGCGGGAAGTTGCCTTTCCGCCACCGCCGAGCGCAATGGGCTAAGTCTCATTGCCGTCTCGATGGGCTCCACCACCTCTGACGAGCGGTTTTCTTCCTGCCGTACCATGTTAGACTACGGTTTTTCCGCCTTTGAACATTTCACGCCGGAAATTCTGCCGGAAGACCTGACCCCTGTCGCCATTATCAAGGGCGTCGACAAAGAGGTAGAACTGAGCTACGAAACGCCGGAACCCATCCTCATCCCCAAGGGCCGGGGCGGAGACATTGAGAAAACCATTGCTATTCAGCCCGACGTAGAGGCTCCTGTCTTGCAGGGCCAGGCAGTAGGCGAAGCCCGCTTTACCCTGGATGGGGAAACCATTTGTGAAATTCCCATCACCGCTGCCAAAGAGGTTCCGAAAATGACTTTCGGAAATGCCTTTCAGATCCTTCTCAGGAATTTGCTTGCGTTCTAAGAAATCTTTCGCCCGCTGTAAAAATACTGCGGGCGATTATTCTATCTTGAAAATCAAAAACGCTGTGGTAAAATATAGGTAGAATATTAAAATGGGGGTCGATCAAATGGAACATATCGAGGTGCTTCACCAAAATTATCATCTTCAGGGCTTTTCAAGCGGGGGCGGCTTTATGTATTGGTCGTTTACCGACAGCCTCGTGAAAACGACTCTTTCGGGAACAGTAAAATGCCAAGTCGAAATCCATGGCGGCCACCTGGGTGATTGTGATTACTATAACGGCAAGATATACGCAAGCTACTTGGGCAACGCGCTCCCCGGCCACGCCTGGGAGGATTGGACAGGTTTCAAAATTTATGTTTTTGATGCCGATGACCTTCGCATTCTCGATATCATCAACCTTGATATCTGCGATGAATATAAAAAGATAACTTGCTCGCCCGAGGATACCCGGGGGTTCCAAGGAATCGACGGCGTCACCTTCGCGCCCGATCCGGCAAGCGGCGAGATAAAAATGTTCGTCGCCTGTGCGCTTTATACCGGCGAAAAGTATGCTTCCCAAATATTGCTTCAGTTCAGTCCGGAAGGAAAATATGAAACCGAATACCACATCCCCACCGGAAATACCGTCTACGGCATCCAGAATCTGGATTACGACGCGGATCATAACGAATTTTGGTTCTCCACCTATGCGCCCTCTGAGCCCTATCAGCCCAAAGAACTGCTTTATTGCGTTTCGGGCGACCTTTGCGAGATAAAACGCAAATACCGCTTTTCCTCTCCCTACGGCTTTGAATGCCTCGGGAAGGAAGGGTTCTATGCATCGATTCAGTTCGGCGAAAATGGCAATCGCGGCGGTATCGCCTATCGCTGCAATGAAGAATTCTTCCAAACCCCGAAAGATGAGACCGAAGCGCGCATATTCGTTTTTGACCAGATAACCAACAGTACAACTTCGGCAAAAACGGTTTAAATTTGGGCGTTTATTGTCGATCGATGTATTTGTGTACCTTTCCAGTTATTCAATGGGAATCTCAATAAAAATTCACAAAAATCTCTTGAAAAGGACCCGGCTTCTGTAGTACAATAGAACCAATAAATAGATAAGATGGAGGCAGTACAGTGGCTGTTACATTTAACGGTAATTACCTCAAAGGCTTTATGTCCGACGAAGAGTTCAAAGCCCTTGCGCCGGCTGTCAAAGCGGCCCATGACACCCTACACAATAAAACAGGGCTTGGAAATGATTTCTTAGGTTGGCTCGACCTTCCCACAAACTACGACAAAGAAGAATTCGCCCGCATCCAAAAGGCGGCGGAGAAAATCAACACTCAGGCCGATGTGCTCATCGTCATCGGTATCGGCGGCTCCTATCTGGGAGCAAGAGCAGCAATCGAGCTGCTCCGTTCGCCCTTTTACAACAATCTGAAAAAAGACACCGCCGATATTTACTTTGTCGGCAACAACGTGAGCCCGTCCTATCTGCAGGAAATCCTCTCCATCTGTGAGGGCCGGGACATCGCCGTCAACGTCATCTCCAAATCCGGCACCACCACCGAACCCGCTCTGGCGTTTCGGGTATTTAAAAACCTGCTGGAGAAGAAATATGGTGAGGAAGGCGCAAAAGAGCGTATCTACTGCACCACTGACAAGGCTCGCGGCACCCTCAAGGAGCTGGCAGACAAAAATGGCTATGAATGCTTTGTCATCGCCGACGATGTAGGCGGACGGTACTCCGTTCTGACCGCGGTGGGACTTCTCCCAATTGCAGTCGCCGGCTGCAACATCAAAGCCATTATGGACGGGGCAAAAGAAGCACAGGATGCCCTCTCTGACAGCAATATCGAACAAAACGACTGCTACAAATACGCGGCCACCCGTTTCGCCCTTTACCAGAAAGGCAAAGGGGTGGAAATTATGGTCAGCTTTGACCCCTGCTTTGGTATGATGGCCGAGTGGTACAAACAACTCTTTGCAGAAAGCGAAGGCAAGGACAACAAGGGAATTTACCCCTCTTCCGCCACCTTCTCCACCGACCTGCATTCCCTGGGCCAGTTTATCCAAGACGGCTCCCGCATTATGTTCGAGACCTTTATGGATATTAAGAAACCGAAACAGGATTTCTTCATCGACGCCGATCCCAACAATTTTGACGGACTCAACTTCCTCTCCAATCAGGAGATGTCCAAGGTAAACGGCAAGGTCATGGAAGCGACCATCCTCGCTCACACCGAGGGCGGCGTTCCCTGTGCAGTTTTGGAACTGCCCGAAATCAATGAATACGAATTCGGCTACATGGTTTATTTCTTCGAAAAAGCCTGCGCCATCTCTGGCTACCTGCTGGGGATCAACCCCTTCGATCAGCCCGGCGTAGAAAGCTACAAGAAAAACATGTTCGCCCTGCTCGGCAAACCCGGCTATGAAGCGCGCAAAGCAGAGTTGGAGGCCCGAATTACAAAATAAAAGACGTATTTTAGACATTGGGTCTGAGATAAATAAAAGGCGGGCTCCCCGCCTTCAGAAAGTGGAGGTTCTCATTATGATTAAACTGATCGTAGGCAAAAAGGGCACTGGAAAAACCAAGATCCTCATCAATATGGTCGAGGAGGCAGTAAAAGCTTCTAACGGCAACGTGGTCTGCGTGGAAAAAGTCCCGAAGCTCACATATGACATTCCTTCTTCCGCCCGATTGATGGAAACCAGCAAGGATAATATTGAAGGCTACGACGAGTTTTATGGATACATCACCGGCATTCTCTCTGGAAACTTTGACATCACCGACCTGTTCATCGATTCTACCCTGAGAATCGGCGGCAGAGATTACGACAAACTGGGTAAGTTTTTAGAGAAACTGAACACTGTTGTAGCAGACAGAGAGGTAAATGTAGTATTTACCATCTCCGCTGATAAAGAGGAACTTCCTGCATCGGTTCAGGCCTTTATCGGCTAAACATTGAACCGAAGTTTGATAGTAAAATTTTCAAGGCGCTGTAATCTTGCGGTTACAGCGCCTTGATTTTTGTCCAAAGTCGTTTACAGCTCTTTTATTCTCCATAAAAAATATTTTGATAAATTCCTATGAAATCTTAACCGCTGAGTATTTTATTCCACTATATAGATGAAATCGCCGGTGGATTTTCTCTGAGGGGAGATGTAATCTTGGAGCAACAAGAAATTGACAAGAAAATAACAGAGGCTTCTAAAGTAATTTTCACCTATTGCACAGCACGGACACCGAATCAGTTTGAAGCGGAGGATTTGGCGCAGGATATTCTGCTAGAGATTTACAAATCTGCGCCGAATCTTCGAAACGATAAGGCGTTTTACGGGTTTATGTGGAGTGTTGCAGGCAATGTTCACAAAGCCTGGTGTAAAAACAGACACAAAAAGATAGAATGTGAACTCACCGACCAGGTGCCGGACACCGCCGGCTCTTACGAAGAGTTCTCTGACGATCTTTTCATTTTACGCCGGGAACTGACACTTCTTTTGCAAAAATACCGTCGTGCCGCCATTTTGTATTACATTGACAATTATTCTTGTTTAGAAATAGCCAGGATACTTTCCATCAGTGAGAGTATGGTAAAATACTTGCTTTTCAAAGCCCGACAAATTTTGAAAGAAGGTTTTTTTATGGAACGAAGCTATGGTGAGCAAAGCTATAACCCGAAAGAACTATCTCTCTTTTTCTGGGGAAATGGCGCCAACCCTTATTACCATCTTTGCGACAGCAAAATTTCACAGAATATTTTATTCGCCTGTTATAACGACAAACTGACTGCGGATCAAATCAGTCTGGCAATTGGCGTGGCTCTTCCATATATGGAAGATCAATTAAAAGAACTTTGCGAGTACGGTCTTTTAAAAAAAGACGGCAACCGGTATGATACGAATATTGTAATTTTTACAAAGGATTTTATGGCTGAAGTGGAGCAGAAGACAACCGCATCAAGAGACCGTATCGCTAACATCCTGATGCAAACTGTCAAAGAAAAGGAAAAGGAAATCCGGGATCTCAGATTTATCGGCGCGGATATGAATTGCAATTCCTTTTCGTGGCAGATGGTATGTATTTTGTTGTATCAGGCGATTGTCTTAAAACTGCAAAGCCAATTGGACATCGTTTATCCCGTTGATCAGTTCGGAATTTCCTGTTTTGTTTGGGGAGTGGAACGATTGCAAAATAACCCGGGCGGCTCTCCGTTTGATTTCGGAATATCAACTGCGTTTAACGAATTCGGCGATTCTATCGAGTTTATGGATTTTCCGATCAACGGGGAAATGGTGCATCCATACATGTGCCGAGACGCTGCAAATGTCTTTTTAGATATTGCAAGAGGGAACTCCTCAAACTTCAGCGTAAACGACAAATCCCGAGCCGCTGATATGATAAAAATGGGCTATGTCCGCATGGAAAAGGAACATTTCTTGGTCAACGCCCCTGTTTTCACCCAAGGCCAGTTTGATTCACTGGTAAAAATGCTCGAAAATCCGACGGACATGATCGTATCCGAAGCGAAAAAAATCATGTCCTCTGTGGCGAATATCCTCAAAAACCACATACCCGTTCACTTAAAAAAACAGGCAAAAGATATGGCTTATTTAAGGTTATTTGAGGACGCTATCTCCGCTCCGGTTCAGCATTTGTTTGAACAAAAATTTCTGATTCCCTACCATGGAGAAGGAATGCTTCCCACAACCTATGTCGTACTCAAATAATCGGCAAAAACATCCTCCCCTTTAAAAGGGGAGGACGTTTTCTAAATTACAGCAAAATTTCTGGACATCAACCTCATCTTTATCGACTGGTCTAATTGGCGTGCACGACCCCATGGAGAGACTGGGCTTCCACCTCGTGCTGATAGGCATTTAAAATCGCGTTCTCGAACTGGTGACGTGCGGCGGGGGAGATGGGATGGGCAATATCTCTGAAAATACCGTTGACTTCCTTGCGGCTGGGCATCGCCACAAATAACCGCTCCGGCCCTTCAATGACTTTTATGTCATGAATGGCAAGTTCATCATCCACCGTGACGGAAACCACGGCCCGCAGCCGCCCTTCCTGCAAAAGTCTTCTCACCTTAATGTCTGTGATGTTCATAATAAAACCATGCCTTTCCGGCCGAGAGGATCGGCCATTTCAAATTGTCAACTTCCGGAGGACCGGAGTTGCGGAAAATTTTTCCCGCCTAAAGTGTAGGCAAAAAAGGAAGGCTTATTCAGGAGGCAAACAAAAAATTTCCAGCTGTTAACTTTACATGAAAACTCGTTTGCTTCCCTTGCTATTTATGGGCAGGTGTGATATGCTTAAGCTGTATCAAAAGACGACAATGGAGGAATTTTAATGGACGTTTTTGTAGAACATATGGTGAAACGGCGGCCCACTGGAAAGGATATCGCTTTGATGATCCTATACGCCCTGTTAGCTGCCATCATCTTTATTTTCGGCGTGTTTTTCAGCGGCGCTTTGCTGGGGCCTTTTTCTTTTGTAGGCGCGTTTGTCGGAGTGGCGGCTCTGTTTGGCGCTTATTATCTCATCAGCAACATGAGTATTGAATATGAATACATTGTCACAAACGGCGAAATCGACGTGGACAAAATCATGGCCAAACGGCGTCGCAAACGCCTTTTAACTGCCAACGCCCGGACTTTTGAGTCCTTTGGTCTTTTTAGACAGCAGGATCACGCCGGAAAAGATTATACAAGCCGGGTGTACGCCTCCGAGAGTATGGACGAAAGTACCTCCTACTACGCCGTGTTCACCCATGCGAAACTGGGGAAAACCCTGCTCGTTTTCACCCCGGACGATCGGGTACTGGACGCCCTGAAAAAATATATCCCATGGCAGGCCGGCGGCAACGCGAATTATCCGGTGAGAGAATCAGTACAGCCGTAATTAGAATTTTTTAACCCTCGTGACCAAAGCGGGGGTTTTTTCAAACCATTTTTCCGACTGCAAAGGAGGATGACTAATTTTGAAGATACTCACTTCATCGGCAATGAAAATTGCCGAAAGCATTGCCGTTGAAAAAGGCAGTTCCTATATGGAACTGATGGAGCTGGCGGGAAAAGGCACCGCCGACCGAATTTTAGGGCTTGCTGACGTTTCGGGCAAACAGGTAGCCGTCCTCTGTGGTAAGGGCAACAACGGGGGAGACGGATTGGTAGCTGCCCGCTACCTGGCGGAGGCCGGAGCGGAAATCACGGTGATTTTCGTCATGGGGCGGGAACTTTCCGCCCTGGCCCGGGCAAACCTCTATGAGCTGGAAAAGCGTCGGGGCCATTTTCTCGAACCGGACGCCCCGTTGACCCGTCGGCTGGAAGCCATCCGGAAAAGCGACGTCCTCATCGACGCGATTTTTGGGACAGGCTTTAGCGGTGAGCTTCCCGCCACCTGCAAGGAACTTGCGGAAGCCGTCAACAACTGCCATGCCATCAAGGTGGCGCTGGATGTCCCCTCGGGAATCGACTGCGACACCGGCCTCTCGGACAAGGACACTTTAAGAGCCGATTATACCTACACCTTCGCTGCACTGAAACCCGCTCATGTCCTGAAAGCATCCGTTCCCCTCTGCGGAAAAATTGAGCTGATCGACATCGGCATCCCGGCGGCTGACATCGCCGCCATCTCGGACGGTCTCACTCTCCTGGGGCCGGAGACCGCTGCCGGCTGCATTCCCAAACGACGGGAGGACAGCAACAAAGGCGATTACGGAAAGCTCCTAAACATCGGTGGCTGCGCCCATATGACCGGAGCCGTAATTCTTTCCACCCTGTCGTCTATGCGCTGCGGGGTAGGGCTTGTGAAAGTCGCTGCGCCGCAGCCTGCGATCCCCGCTGTGGCCGCCCACATCCTTGAGTGTATCTATTCCCCCATGCCGGTGAGCGACTCCGGCTCCATTTCCATCGACGGAGTGGAGCAGCTCCGCACCGAAATGAGCTGGGCCAGCGCCGGGCTCATCGGATGCGGCTTATCGGTCTGCGACGATACTCGCCTTTTGGTAGAAGAAGTGATTTCATCCTTTGGAAAGCCGCTTGTCATTGATGCCGACGGCTTAAACTGCGTGGCTGAGAACCCAGCCATGCTCCGGAAAGCCCTGGCACCTGTCATCGTCACCCCTCACATCAAAGAAATGTCCCGACTCACTGGTCTTTCTGTGGAGATCATCAAAAACCGTCGGTTCGACGTAGCGGCTCAGTTTGCCGAAAAATACGGCGTTACCGTGGTACTGAAGGATAGCAATACCGTTATCGCCACCCCTAAGCGCGAGCTGTTCATTAACAGCAACGGCAACTCCGGCCTGGCAAAGGGGGGCAGCGGCGACGTGCTGGCTGGCATGATCGCCTCCTTCCTCGCTCAAGGTGCTTCTCCGCTGGCCGCAGCAGTAGCGGGGGTATTCCTCCATGCCGAAGCCGGAGATATGGCGGCTCAGACCTTTACCCCTTATTCCATGCTTCCCTCCGACGTCATCGAATCCATTCCTTTTGTGCTCAAACAGCTTCTGTAACATAAAAGACTGCTTCCCCGCATACAGTAAGTTGAAGAAATACTTACGATATTTCGCGTTTTTATATACGGATAGGGGGAAATCACATGAAAAGGTCGCTGAAACTCATCGGCATGTGTCTGGCGCTGGCTATGACGCTTTCGGCCTGCGGTATGGATAACAGCGGGCAGCCGTCGGAAAATGAACAAGAAAAAGTGTCGTCCAGCCTAAACCGCGGCTTTGATGCGAAAGCTACCATTAAAATGGGAGATATCGAGGCGGAAGCGGACATCAACCGCACCAAGGAGGGAGTTTGTACCGTACAACTCACAAGTCCCAAGGGCCTTTCCGGCATGACATTCTCCTTTGACCAGAAAAACGTCACCGTCAGTTACATGGGACTCAGTCTAGAGCTGGACAATGATTCCGTGCTCACCTCTTCCATGACCAAGGCGGTGGTCGCCTCCATCAATATGGCGGCGGAACGGCGTGTCTATGGCTTTGGAGGGGGAAACCCTCGTCATCAAAGGAACCACCGAATCCGGGGATTTTACTCTCAAACTGGACCGGAGCAACTATTCCGTTCTCACCCTTTCCATTCCCAACCTGGATTTAGAATGTAATTTCAATCCCTTTAGCTATCAGGAATAAACTTTGCCGCCAGCGGAATCCGTTGGCGGCATTTTTGCGGAATTAATCAAAATTTTCTTCCTTTCATAAAAGTTATGTGCTTTTTTCAATTTTTTTGGGATGATTGTTCATATTCCGTCCACCTTTCCATTTGTGAATATGTTATACTAATGTTACCAATTCAAGATTAGAGATTTGGGTAGGATCGATGTATCCCCCCAGCGGCAGGTTTTTCGCATCTTAGGCGGACAAGCGGTAAACCAATGGATAAAGATGTCCGCATAGTAGAAAGGAGCAATTTTTATGGCTTTGGGTAAAATTTTAGTAGTAGACGACGACAAAAACATCTGCGAACTTTTGCGGCTTTACCTGGAAAAGGAAGGGTATAGCGTCATCCTCGCCCACGACGGCGAAGAAGCGCTTTTAAAATTTGATACGCTTCATCCGGAACTGATTTTGCTGGACATTATGCTGCCCGGTTTGGACGGCTGGCAGGTCTGCCGTGAAATCCGCAAAAAAAGCCAAGTACCGATTATTATGCTGACAGCAAAAGGAGAAACCTTTGACAAAGTGCTGGGCCTAGAACTGGGCGCTGACGACTATGTGGTGAAACCCTTCGACACCAAAGAAATCATCGCAAGGGTCAAGGCTGTTCTCCGCAGAATCGGCCAAAATACACAGACGAACGACATCAAGGAAGTAAGCTACGACAAACTGGTGGTCAACATGACCCGCTACGAACTGAAAGTAGACGGAAAAGTCATCGACACTCCTCCAAAAGAGCTGGAGCTCCTGTTCCACTTGGCATCCAACCCCAACCGGGTTTACACCCGCGATCAACTGTTGGACGAGGTATGGGGGTTTGAGTACTACGGCGACTCCAGAACCATCGACGTACACGTCAAACGTCTCCGCGAAAAATTGGAAGGAGTATCCGACAAGTGGTCCCTTAAGACTGTCTGGGGCGTCGGCTATAAATTTGAAGTGACCGACCTCCTGTAAAACGGCCGCAAGAGGGCGGACGATTGGAACAGCCTTTAAAAATCAAAGAGGCTGCCTGTCTGAATAATCCGTGTAAACGCTGCGGGTTTTCCGGACTTCCAAAGCGTCCGCCTTTCTTTATTCTTTGAAAAGAAGGGCAGGTCCTTATGCAAAAAAGCATTTTCAGCAAATATTTTCGGGTCTGCGCTGCCGTGGTCATCGCGTCCATTGCGGTGCTGGGCTCTTTGTTTATTACCTTTGCCAGTAACTATTTTTCGACAGAAAAGGCGACTCTCCTGCGGAAAAACATCAACATTGCCCGCAGGATCGTTTTAAATACCAGCCAGATTGACGTGGCTCATAACAGCATTCAGTTAGACTCATTGACCGTACAAAATAGCTTTGTGCTCTTTGCCGAATCTACCGATTCTGTCATTTTTATGACGGATATGAACGGCAATACCCTCATTTGTACCGAGGGAGACAACTGCAATCACAAAACTTATCAGGTGCCTTTAGATATTCGGACAAAAACTTCTCAAAAGGGTGAGTATTTTGAAAAGGGCACCTTGGGCGGATCCATTTACAAGTCCTCTCAGTACACGCTCGGAATCCCCCTAGCAGTGGAGGACGGTAACGAAATACATCAAATTGGCTATCTTTTTATCTCCACCTCGGCACAGGCGTTGAACACCTTCCTCATTGAGATGACGAAAATCTTTATTCTATCCGCCATTTCCGTTTTGCTGCTGGCCTTTATTGTCACCTATTTTGCCACAGCAAAAATGGTTCGGCCTCTAAGAGAAATGTCCCAGGCGGCCAAAAACTTTGGAAAAGGTGACTTTACCGCCCGCATCAACATCGACACCGACGATGAGATCGGTCAGCTTGCCTCTTCTTTTAACAATATGGCCAAGTCATTGTCTGCCCTGGAATCCATGCGGCGCAGCTTTATCGCAAACGTCTCCCACGAGCTGAAAACGCCTATGACTTCCATCGCCGGATTCGTGGACGGAATCTTAGACGGCACCATACCCAAAGAAAAACAAAATGAATACCTGCGCATCGTGTCCGACGAAGTGAAACGTCTCTCCCGCCTGGTGAAAAGTATGCTGAACCTGTCCCGCATTGAGGCCGGGGAGTTGAAAATCCAGACGACTCAATTCAACGTGGTGGAAACCATCTGCCAGACGGTATTCAGCTTTGAGCAGCAGATCAACAACAAGCACCTGGATATCCGGGGGCTCGATCAAGACAAAGTTATGGTGGAAGCAGACCCTGACCTGATTCATCAGGTGGTCTACAACCTGACTGAAAATGCCGTCAAATTTGTCAACGACGGAGGCTATCTGGAATTCAGCTTTACAGTGGAAGGAAACATCACCTACATTGGGATTAAAAACAGCGGCGAAGGACTCTCAAAAGAGGAAATTCCGCGGGTGTTCGACCGTTTCTATAAAACGGATAAATCGAGGGGCATCGATAAAAACGGCGTGGGGTTAGGGCTCTATATCGTCCGGAGCGTCATCAATCTCCATGGAGGCGATATCATTGTCCGCAGCATCCAGGGCGAATACACCGAGTTTGTTTTCTCCATTCCTACCGCAAAGGTGAAAAACTCCGCTTTGGTCAAAGGAAAAGAGAAAGATTACAGTGAACTCAAGGAAAAACGGGATACAGAGGCCCTGCCGCCGACAAATCCCGTCGAAAAGGGTTAAAAAATCTTTTGATTTTCGTTGGGAAACCTTTTAAAGAATGCATATTAAAACTTCATATTTCTAGGATAAGATAGAGACAAACAAGGAGGAATACCTATGGATGAAAACAACAGAAACTACGACAATCAATACACCGACGGCCCATCTAACGGACCCAATCCATCAGATACCTGGAATACTCCCTCCGGCTCTCCCAATGGAAGCGGACCTTCCGGCCCTTATGAGGCGCCCCACCAGGATTTTGCACCTAACCAAGATCCCTCGCAGGTGCCGCCGTCCTATAGCAACGCAGAATATCAGTGGAAATTCGAGGACTATGACCAGATTTCTAATCAAAACAACGGTTACAAACCCAAAAACAACACCGGGCTAAAAGTCTTCGCCATCGTAATCAGCGCGGTATTCGTATTAACGGCGGCGGCATTTGCCGGATTCGTTCTGTATGAAAACAACCACGATTCACAAAGCAGCACCTTGCCTAATGAGTCGGAAGTCAATATGTCCGGCCCCGACATTACTCTCAACAACCGTCCCGCTCCAGAAGACACCGATTACGCGGAGGGAGTGCTCTCCACCGAGGAGATCGCCGCCAAAGTCCGTCCTTCCGTCGTCGGTATCGTCACCTACGACGTGGGCACGTCTCTGACAGCCACCGGTGCAGGAAGCGGTATTATCATGAGTAGCGACGGCTACATCCTCACCAACGCCCACGTAGTCAGCGGTGCAAGCGGAATCGTCGTCGTTCTGGACAACGACGAGGAATACGAGGCAAAAGTCGTGGGTATCGACGAAAAGACCGACATCGCCGTTGTAAAAATTGAGGCTACCGGCCTGACTGCAGCAGAATTCGGGAACTCGGATGAACTGGTGGTCGGCGAGAGAGTTGTCGCCATCGGCAACCCCACCGGCCTGAATCTCGCCGGCAGCACTACACAGGGCATCGTCTCCGGTTTGCAGCGGAACATCACCGTCCGCACCGACGACGGCACCATCTCCATGGAAGCTATCCAAGTCGACGCCGCCATTAACCCCGGTAACTCCGGCGGCGCGCTCATCAACAAATATGGCCAGGTAGTAGGCATCAACTCGTCGAAGCTGTCCTCTACTCAAATTGAAGGCATCGGTTTCGCCATCCCCATGAACACCGCCAAACCCATTGTAGATGATTTGGTCACTTATGGATACGTCAAAGGCCGCGTCAAACTGGGTATCACTTACTATGGCATTAGTGAAGTGACCGGCGCTATGACCGGTTATACCCCCGGCCTGTTGGTGAGCGCCATCGATGAAACCGCCGACGTTTATGCTAAAGGCGTCCGCATTGGCGATACCATCACTCAAATCGACAGCAAGGATGTCCGGGACGCGGAAGACATCAAAGAGGTCCTGGACGGAAAAGTGCCCGGCGATACGGTCAAACTCACCGTCTACCGGGTCAGTGTAACAGGAAAACAGTCCACCTTTACCGTTGACGTAGAGTTAGAAGAAGACAAGGGCAATTCGACCAATGTCCAACAGCAACAACAGGTATCGGAGCAGGCCCCCGAACAGGGAAATGGCTTTTTCCGATAAGCAATCCCCTTACCCTCTCTTTGGCGCACAGGAAAAATTCCTGTGCGCTTTTTTTGTCCATTTAAAGGGTTCTGAAATATTTAGTTTTGTGATATAATAGCCATACAGGCAAACGCCATTGGTTCAAGGTTTATATATTTGAAGATTTTTGATAAATGATACTCCCCATAGCAAAGCTGTAACATTTTTAATTGTACAATAAGGAGAGATTTAGAATGGCTTTTCAAGAAATTGACGTAACCAAACTGGAGCAAAATCCCTTTCAGTTGATTGGGAAGGACTGGGCACTGGTGACAGCAGGCACCTCGGACAAATACAACACCATGACTGTCAGTTGGGGCAACATGGGTGTTATGTGGAACAAAAACATCGTCACTGCCTTTATCCGCCCTCAGCGATACACCCATGAGTTTTTGGAAGCGGGCGATTTTTTTACCTTGAGCTTTTACGGCGAAGATATGCGCAAAGCGCTGGCCCTCTGCGGCAAGGTATCCGGCCGGGAGGTGGACAAGGCGGCGGAAACCGGCCTGAAACCTGTAATGGATGGAGAACACATCTATTTTGAGCAGGCAAAACTGGTGTTTCTCTGCAAAAAAATCTACCGCGATACCATTCGCCCAGAAGGCTTTCTGGCAGATTACATCTCGGATTCCTACCCGGAAAAGGATTACCACGATATCTACATGGGTGAAATCCTGAAAGCCTATATCCAGAAATGAGAAAACATCGTTATACCGTCTCTGCTGTCGACGCCGGACTGCAGCTTCAGACCTATCTGCGAAAACGACAGGGATATTCCAAACGGCTGATTATCAACCTCAAACACGGCGGAATCTCGGTAAATGGTGAGCACCGCCGTATGGTGGATCCGGTAGAAGCAGGGGACGTCATCGACATCGAATTAGGCGGGGATAAAATAAAGCTCATCCCCAACCCAGCTCTGAAGGTTCCTGTCGTCTATGAGAGTGACGACATCATTGTTTTTGACAAACCCGCAGATATGCCGGTACACCCTTCCGCCACCTATTATGACGACACGCTGGGCAATTATTTCGCAGCGCTGTTTCAGGAGGAACCAGTTGCCTTCCGCCCCATTAATCGTCTGGATCGAGATACCACCGGGCTGTGCCTGTCCGCTAAAAACACGCTGGCGGCGGCAAAGGTAGCCCAAACCCTGGAGAAAGAGTACGTCGCTATTGTTCAGGGACAGTTGAACCAATCAGAGGGCGTCATCGACCAACCGCTGATTCGGGTTCCAGGCTCCATTATCAGCAGAAAAGTCCACCCCGACGGACAAAGAGCAGTTACCCATTACCGTGTTGTTCAGCAATTTGTCGATTTCGCCCTAGTAGCCATCCGGCTGGAAACCGGCCGCACCCATCAGATCCGCGTCCATTTCGCCTACATTGGCCATCCGCTGGAGGGGGACACCCTGTACGGTGGACGAACACAATACATTGGCCGGCATGCTCTCCACTGCGGCAAGCTGACCTTCCGCTGCCCCGAAAGCGACGCTCCGGTTACCCTTGTATCGCCGCTACCGGCAGATATGGCCCTTCTGGTCGGCGTAACTTCCTGGTAATCACTTGTCCAAAGGATAACATTTCATATTAAAATTGTAAGATTATTATGAAAGAGGTTAAAAGCCATGGAAAAACAAAAAATTTTAATCGTGGACGATTCAGAAATGAATCGCGCTCTGTTAATAGATATCCTGGAAGAACAGTACGACGTGGTAGAGGCTGTTAATGGTGTAGAAGCAATTTCCCTCCTTTCAAAGCATAGAACAGATTTCTCTCTTCTGCTTCTGGACATTATGATGCCTGAAATTGATGGCTTCGAATTATGCAAAAGAATCAG
>ERZ827469.1050-NODE-1050-length-26642-cov-3.622598_pt1 | contig 26642 bp, 20 predicted proteins | sample MGYA00519917_ERZ827469 | MGnify/ENA primary metagenome ERZ827469 (study PRJEB31778, sample SAMEA3449314) | human gut metagenome | biome: human gut; feature: human-associated habitat; material: faeces | place: United Kingdom | collected 2010/2012 ... | reverse complement strand
GTAGAAGGGTATGATATCGGTGGTAAGACCGGTACAGCGGAAAAACTGCCCCGTGGAGAGAATAAGAACGTGGTATCCTTTATCGGATATGCACCACAGGAGAATCCGCAGGTTATGGTGTATGTAGTTATTGACGAGCCGAATTCGGCTGTTCAGGCTAACAGTGGGTATGCAACACAGCTTGCGTCACAGATCATGACTGATATTTTCCCGTATCTTGGTATAGAGAAGAAAACGGATAGTGCTTCCAATACAGATACACAGACGACTCAGACAGCACAACAGTAAGTTATATGTTCATAACCCCATAAAAGTTTTCATATATTATTATGAAAATTTTTATGGGGATTTTTGTTATGAAAAATAAAACGTTTCATAAAAAGAAAATTCTGGTTGTTTTTCTGGCGGCGTTTATCCTGATTCTGTATCTGATCGGAAGACTGGTATATCTGATGGTATTTGATGCAGAGTACTATCAGCAGAAAGCAGAAGATCTGCATGAAAGGGAACGGGATATTAAGGCAGCAAGAGGTGAGATCATTGACAGAAATGGAACCGTACTTGCAACCAATCGGACGGTATGTACGATTTCTGTGATCCACAGCCAGATTGAAAATCCTGAAAAAGTAATCGAAAAATTGTCAGAGTTTCTGGAAATGGATGCAGACCAGGTTAGAAAAAAAGTAGAAAAGATTTCATCGATAGAAAGGATCCGGTCCAATGTAGATAAAAGAACAGGAGACAAAATCAGAAATCTTGGCCTGGCCGGTGTGAAGGTAGACGAGGACTTTAAACGTTATTATCCGTATAATGAGCTGGCATCTAAGGTGCTGGGATTTACAGGAGGGGATAATCAGGGAATTGTAGGACTGGAAGTAAAATATGAAAAGTACCTGAAGGGGATAAACGGAAAGATTCTGACAACAACGGATGCCAGAGGGATTGAACTGGATGGTGTGGCAGAGGACAGACTGGAACCTGAAGCAGGAAATACGTTGAGAATCAGCCTGGATTATACGATGCAGAAGTATGCACTACAGATGGCTGAAAAAGTGAGAACGGAGAAGCAGGCTGACAAAGTGGGAATTATACTTATGAATCCACAGAACGGAGAAATCTATGCAATGGTGAACGCTCCGGAATTTGATCTGAATCAGCCGTTTATGCTGAATAATGAAGAGACAGGTGAAAACCTGACGGATGAACAGAGACAGGATGCATTAAATCAGATGTGGAGAAATGGCTGTATTAATGATACCTATGAACCGGGAAGTACATTTAAAATTATTACGGCATCGGCAGGATTGGAAGAAGGAGCAGTGCATCTTACAGATCAGTTTAGCTGTCCGGGGTATAAAGTTGTGGAAGACAGGCGGATCCGCTGCCATAAAGTTGGGGGACATGGGGCGGAAAATTTTGTACAGGGGATACAAAATTCATGTAATCCGGTATTTATTGAAGTAGGATTAAGGATAGGAGTGGATCGTTTTTTTGATTATTTCAGACAGTTTGGGCTGATGGACCTGACCGGGGTAGATATACCGGGAGAAGCAGGAACGATTATGCATAAAAAAGAAAATGTAGGGCAAGTTGAACTTGCGACGATCAGTTTCGGACAGTCATTTCAGATTACACCGATCCAGCTTGCAACGACGGTGAGTGCACTGGTTAATGGAGGAAGAAGGGTGACTCCGCATTTTGGAATGGAAGTATTGAGTGCGGAAGGAAAAAAAGTGAAAACATTTCGATATAATGCAAAAAAGCATATTGTGTCTGAAAAAACATCACAGACAATGCGGGAACTCCTGGAGAGTGTAGTGGCAGAAGGGTCCGGAAAGAATGCATATGTAGAAGGATACAGGATCGGGGGAAAGACGGCAACTTCCCAGACACTTCCGAGAAGTGCCAACAAATATATATCATCTTTTGTAGGATTTGCACCGGCAGATGATCCGCAGATCCTTGGAATGTGTGTAATATATAATCCACAGGGAGTCTATTACGGAGGAACCATTGCGGCACCGGTGATCGGAAAAATTTTTGAAAATATATTGCCGTATCTTGGCATTGAAAAACAGTAGGAAATGCAGTATACTAGGTAAAGTTAGAGATTAACTGAATAACAAAAGAATTAAAGAGGTGGATTATGGATTATAAAGTGTTTATTCCAGTATTGATTTCATTTGTATTAAGTGTGATTCTTGGTCCTCTTGTAATACCAGTACTTAGAAGACTGAAGATGGACCAGACGGAGAGAGAGGACGGTGTACAGTCTCATCTTAAGAAGACGGGAACTCCGACAATGGGAGGAGTAATGATCCTGCTGGCTGTTGTGATTACTTCAGTTATTTATATTGGTCGTTATCCAAAGATTATTCCGATTCTGTTTCTGACACTTGGTTTTGGACTGATCGGATTCCTGGATGATTATCTGAAAGTTGTGATGAAACGTTCTGACGGCTTATATCCAAAGCAGAAGATGGCTCTTCAAATTGTAGTGACTGCGATCTTTGCATTTTATATGGTTAAATTTGCAGGAGTTTCACTTACGATGCTGATTCCATTTACAGGTGGAAAATATCTGGATATCGGATGGGTTGCGATTCCATTGATGTTCTTTGTTGTAATTGGAACTGTTAACGGTGTAAACTTTACAGATGGTCTGGATGGTCTGGCATCAAGTGTTACCGTACTTGTAGCAACATTTTTCACGGTGGTTGCGATCGGTACCAAAAGTGGAATTGAGCCAATTACCTGTGCGGTTGTAGGAGCACTTCTTGGGTTCCTGCTGTTTAATGTATATCCGGCCAGTGTATTTATGGGAGATACAGGTTCGCTGGCACTTGGAGGATTTGTTGCTTCAGCGGCATACATGCTTCAGATGCCAATCTTTATTATCATTGTTGGATTTATCTATCTGATAGAAGTATTATCGGTTATGATCCAGGTAACATATTTTAAAAAGACCGGCGGTAAGAGAATATTCAAAATGGCGCCGATACATCATCATTTTGAGCTGTGCGGATGGTCAGAGACGAGAGTTGTTGCAGTATTTTCTATTATTACAGCAATCTTATGTCTGATCGCTCTGATGGCTATGTAGGAGGATATCATGGAAGTAAAAGGTAAGAAAGTACTTGTGTTTGGTCTTGGAATCAGTGGAATCGGAGCAGGACAGATTCTTGAAAGACATGGTGCAGAAGTAATAATGTACGATGGAAACCAGAAACTGACAGAGGAAAAGATAAAAAAACAACTTGGAGAAGACAGCAGTGCCAAGATCGTGATCGGAGATTTCCCAGAAGAAGTTCTGGAAAATCTTGATATGACAGTATTAAGTCCGGGTGTGCCGACGGATCTTCCTGTGATTGAAAAAATGCGTGAGCAGGGAATTACGGTAATTGGAGAAGTCGAGCTTGCATATCAGTTCGGTAAAGGTGATGTCCTTGCAATTACCGGTACAAATGGTAAAACAACCACAACGACACTTCTGGGAGAGATTATGAAGAACTATCAGGAAGATGTCTTCGTTGTGGGAAATATTGGAACACCATATACAACAGCAGTTGAGAAGATGACAGACAATACAATCACAGTTGCCGAGATGAGCAGTTTCCAGCTGGAGAGCATTGTGGATTTCAGACCGAGAGTAAGTGCAATCCTGAATTTCACACCGGATCATCTGAATCGCCATCATACGATGGAAGCATATGTCAATGCAAAGAAAAATATTGCAAAGAATCAGACAGAAGATGATTATTGCATTTTAAATTATGAGGACAGGCTTACAAGAGAATTTGGAGAAGAAATCAAAGCAAATGTTCTATATTTCAGCAGTCAGCGTAAACTAGAAGAGGGAATCTATCTCGAGGAAGGCAATATTATTTACAATTACGGCGGAGTAAAAGAAACAATCTGTCATGTGGATGAATTGCAGATCCTGGGAACGCATAATCATGAGAATGTTATGGCAGCATGTGCAATGGCAGCAGTTTATGGAGTGCCGGTAGATGTGATACGTGAAAGCGTCAAGGCATTTAAAGGAGTAGAGCATCGTATTGAATATGTAACAGAGAAAAAAGGTGTTACATATTACAATGATTCAAAGGGAACAAATCCGGATGCGGCGATCAAGGCAATTCAGGCAATGAAGCACCCGACAGTATTGATCGGTGGAGGATATGATAAAGGATCTGAGTATACAGAATGGATTAACAGTTTTGACGGTAAAGTAAAAAAACTGATCCTTCTTGGGGATACAAAAGAGAAGATAGCAGCAGATGCAGAAAAATGTGGATTTAAAGACTATATGTTTGTAGATTCATTTGAGGAAGCAGTTCTTACTGCAGCAAAAATTGCAGAGTCAGGAGAGGCAGTTCTGCTTTCACCTGCATGTGCAAGCTGGGATATGTTCCCGAGTTATGAAGTACGTGGAGAGAAGTTCAAAGAAATTGTAAATTCCTTATAAGGAGAGGATGGCTTGGAACGATCGAAACAAAGAGCGTATGATTATGCTCTGGTCATCGTACTGGGGATTATTATTGTAACAGGGCTTGTGATTCTTTACAGCACAAGTGCATATAATGGGAAACTCAAATTTCAGGATTCGTTTTACTATCTGAAAAAACAGATATTTGCAACGCTTCTTGGAATAGCAGGTATGTGGATCATCGCCAGAGTGGATTATCATGTCTGGAAAAAATGGTCAGTACCGGGGTATCTGGTATCTGTTCTGCTGGGTATTGCGGTTCTTCTGATTGGTGATGAATATAACGGATCCAAAAGATGGTTATCTTTGGGTCCGTTTTCTTTTCAACCGTCGGAATTTGCAAAAGTTGCGGTTATATTGTTTTTGACGTACGTGATTATGCGAAATGTAAAAAGCATGGGGAAATTTACAACGGTCTGTAAAATAGTTGTAAGTGTTCTGCCGGTTGTAGGACTGGTAGGGGCAAGTAATCTAAGTACAGCAATCATTATTCTTGGAATAGCCGTAGTATTGGTATTTGTTGCAAGCCCAAAATATGGTCAGTTTGCATGGATGATATTTCTTGGCTGTGCATTTATGGGAATATTTCTTGCAATGGAAAGTTATCGTTTGGAACGTCTGCAGATATGGCGGCATCCGGAAAATTATGAAAAGGGTTATCAGACATTGCAAGGTCTGTATGCAATTGGTTCGGGAGGATTGTTTGGAAAAGGATTTGGAAGCAGTATTCAGAAATTGGGATTTGTGCCGGAAGCCCAGAATGATATGATTTTTTCTATCATATGTGAGGAATTAGGTCTGGTAGGCGCATCTTTTGTATTATTATTATTTTTAATCTTAATCTGGCGTTTTTTTGTGATAGCTTCACATGCACCGGATCTGGAGGGTGCATTGATTGCATCCGGGGCAATGGCACATATGATGATACAGGTAATCCTGAACATTGCGGTGGTGACGAATACGATCCCGAATACAGGAATAACACTTCCGTTTATCAGTTATGGAGGAACTTCGGTTATGTTCCTGCTTTTTGAAATGGGGCTTGTGCTGAATGTGTCATCTTTGGTAAAATAATATACATGTGGATGAGACACAAGAATGAAAGGAAGTATGAATGATATATGGGAAACCAGAATCAGAAAAGAGAAGGTACAAAAAAGAAAAGAAAAGATAAAAAGAAAAAACATCATGCATATGCCTTGATTGTTTTGATATTGGCGGCTGCCATTATAATCCTTGGAACTGTTTTGCTATTCTATATTCAGAAAGTGGAAGTAAGCGGTAATGAATACTGTGACAGTCAGGAAATAGTTGAATGTGTACAGAATGATAAACTGTCGAAGAATTCCCTGTATGTACTGGCAAAGTATTCGTTGGGCCAAGGAAAGAAGCCGGAGTGCCTGGATACATTGAAAGTCAGTATGAAAAATCCATGGACACTAAAAATTACCGTAAAAGAAAAGACAATGGTAGGCTGTGTGAAATCGGGAAAAAAATACAGTTATTTTGATCAGACGGGGCTTGTAGTAAATGAAACTGAAGTGAAAGACAGCAAGATAGCGGTTGTCAGTGGATTAAAAATAAAGAAAAATAAACTGTACAGCCAGATTAAAACGACAAATCAGACGAAATTTTCCGAAATAGTAGAAGCATGTGGGGAAAGCCAGAGGTATGGAATATACCCGGAAAAGATATATGTAAAGGATCAGCAGATCTATATGGATTTTGGAAACGTAAGAGCATGCCTTGGAAATCAGGTATCCGCAGAACAGATTGCTCAGATCAGACCAATCTTAAAAAAGCTGGGAGATAAAACGGGAATTTTGCATTTGGAGTCGTATTCTGAGAATAACACTACGATTACATTTGAAATGGAAGATATTTCACAAGAAAATTAAGAAAATTAGAGAAATTCTATTGATATTTTATACGAAAGTCTATATTATATACTATATATAGCAAACTGAGTTCATCTCACTTGCTCTATCAATGGGATGTATAATATATAATAAGGATAACAAAGGAGGAGAAACCCTTGCTAGAAATTAAAACAAACGAATCAGAAGCAGCGGCAAAGATTATTGTTGTTGGAGTAGGTGGAGGCGGTAATAACGCGGTAAACCGAATGATTGATGAGCAGATTGCCGGTGTTGAATTTATAGCGGTCAATACAGATAAACAGGCACTTCAGCTGTGTAAAGCTCCGACACTGATGCAGATCGGTGATAAGATTACCAAAGGTCTGGGAGCCGGTGCAAGACCGGAGATCGGTGAGAAAGCAGCAGAAGAAAGTGCAGAAGAAATATCAGCAGCACTGAAAGGTGCCGACATGGTATTCGTAACATGCGGTATGGGCGGTGGTACCGGAACAGGTGCTACACCAGTGATTGCACGTATTGCAAAAGAACAGGGAGCATTAACCGTAGGTGTTGTAACAAAACCGTTCCGTTTTGAGTCTAAGACACGTATGAACAATGCCCTTGCGGGAATTGAAAAATTAAAAGAAAGTGTGGATACGCTGATCGTGATTCCAAATGATAAACTGCTGGAGATTGTTGACAGACGCACAACAATGCCGGAAGCTTTAAAGAAAGCTGACGAAGTATTACAGCAGGGTATTCAGGGAATCACAGACCTGATTAATGTACCTTCACTGATCAACCTTGACTTCGCAGATGTACAGACTGTTATGACAGATAAAGGTATTGCCCATATCGGTATCGGTCAGGGACGCGGTGATGATAAGGCTCTGGAGGCTGTGAAACAGGCGGTTGCCAGTCCTCTTCTGGAGACAACAATTGCCGGAGCTTCTCATGTTATCATCAATGTATCCGGAGATATCACTCTTATGGATGCATCAGATGCAGCTGAGTATGTTCAGGATCTTGCTGGAGAAGATGCGAATATTATCTTTGGTGCAATGTATGATGATACTAACCCGGATTCAGCAACAATCACTGTTATTGCAACAGGTCTTGAGGACGGTAACGTTAATAAGGCTATGGCAGGATTTGCAGGTATGGCACAGGCAACAAGACCAACTGTTAATGTTAAGCCACAGTATACATATTCACAGCCAGCAGCAAAAACATCTTCGGTATCAAATGATGCTCCGCTTCCAGGACTTAAGCAGCCATCACCTGTTACACCACAGGTTAAGGACAGAGGAATCACAATTCCAACATTCTTACAGAAGAATAAGAAGTAATAATTTAATATAAGTATATTTAACACCGTCAGTTTGCTGGCGGTGTTTTTTTGTGCCCACTCTGTTGTTTTGACAAATTTTGCATGATATGTCGTATATAATTCCATTTGTAACAAAGAAACGGATTCAAAGCAAGGAGGTGATGTACGAAACGGTTATATATGCAGATGTTCTGTTTGGAATAAACCTTGTGGCAAACCTGTGCGTGCTGCTTATAACAGACTGGATATTTAAATTTTCTGCCAGAATATCCAGAATGATTATTTCTGCCACTTTAGGAGCTGTATGGGCTGTCATATGTGTGTGTATTCCACTAAGATTTGCACTGCTTGAAAAGTTTATTACATATGTTCCGGTAACATTAATCATGGCTATGATAATGCTTTCCGGTACTAAAGACTTTAAGCAGAAAACATCAAAACAATTAAAGCTTTATATGAGGAATCTGTTGAAAGCAGGTGCAGGAATGATTCTTATTGCACTTTTTGCAGGTGGGATAATGCATTGGTTAAAGTACACATTTGCAGGGTATTTTATTGGAAATGTAATTCTGTCTGACAGTGAGCTTGTAATCTTTCTTACTGTGACGGTTATAGTTGTTGTCATTGTGCTTAAGACACTTAAAACTATCAGGATAACAGATGGTTTGAAAAGACACATTGTGATTGGCGTAGCAGAACGGGAATTTGAAATGGACGCAATAATTGATACAGGCAACAGCCTTATTGATTATGTTGGGAAAAGACCTGTTACAGTGGTTGAAAGAACGTATTTCAACGATATTCTCAGTGACATAGATAACTTACAAAAGCTTGGATATCATCTGATTCCATATAATAGTGTGGGAAATTCAGGTGGGATGATGGAAATCATAACAGCAGATTATATACATATATACGAGGGAGAAAATGTTGTGAAAAGGGAGCATGCGGCTATAGGTATGTCTCTTAGGCAGATTAATAAGAATGGGGATTATCATGCCCTTTTGGGGAAGGACATGATTATGTAGAAGAATCGGAAGTTTGAAGAAAATAAAAGGATGGATAGAAATATGGTAGTAAAGGTTGCGATGGCGGATCATTTTCAGTTTAAGGTAATGCCTTCTATAAAGAATTTTTGTTTGTTAAAGCAGGGTGACGTACATTATATAGGTGGAACAGATATATTGCCGGCACCACTTGGGGCAAGTGAGGAACAGAACGCAATAGAAGCACTGGGGACAGCTTCTGATGCTGAAGCAAAGCACACCCTGATAGAACATAATTTAAGGCTTGTTGTTTATATTGCGAAGAAATTTGACAATACAGGGGTTGGTGTAGAGGATTTGATATCAATTGGAACAATAGGGCTTATCAAAGCAATTAATTCATATGATAAGGATAAAAATATCAAGCTTGCAACATATGCATCAAGGTGTATAGAAAACGAAATTCTTATGTATCTTAGAAGAAACAGTAAGATAAAAGCAGAAGTGTCAATTGATGAACCGCTTAATGTTGACTGGGATGGTAATGAACTTCTGTTGTCAGACATTATTGGAACGGATGAGGATATTATATATAGGGATATTGAAACAGAGGTTGAGTGCAAAATGCTTAAAAAGGCTATAAACCAGCTTCCGGAGCGTGAAAGAATAATAGTTGATTTGAGATTTGGTTTGAGTTCAGAGGATGGAGAAGAAAAGACACAGAAAGAGGTTGCTGATATGTTAGGAATTTCACAATCATATATTTCAAGGCTTGAAAAGAAAATAATGCGTCAGTTAAGAAAAGAAATGGTTAAAAGTTGTTGACATTTACCCCTTCCTTATGGACAATAGTACAAGAAATATTAATGGGGTACTATAATGAAACATCGTAAAACATTTAGAATAGATAAATTATTCGGACTGGCTACGCTTGTCTGCTTGCTGGTTATCACTTTAATGGTGTATAATGATTTTTTTAAGGATACTGTAAGTGAGGGAAACGTTATTGGCAAAGAAACCGAGAGCGAAACCAGAACAAGTGGATATCTTAATGATAATAAGAATGTTGAATCTAAAGGGGCGTCTTCAAAGGCTGTAGTCTGTCTTGATCCATCAAAAGGTGGAAAGGATACTGGAGTGTCGTCATCAGGCAGGAAGGAAAAGGATATAAATCTTGAAATGGCTCTTGATATTAAGTCAAAGCTTGAATCCGATGGGATTGAGGTTGTCATGACAAGAACATCAGATAGGGATGTTACAGACGAAGAACGTGTAAAGATATGTAATTCGTCAAAAGTATATATATGTGTGTCACTTAGAATGAATTCATATAATGCAGATACATCAGTTTCCGGTGCGGAGAGTTATATTCACACGACAAAGCCTGTTGAGGCAGCAGAGCTTTCAAGGATTATTCTTAAGAGCATGGAAAAAAGTACTGGAATTAAGAATCGTGGAGTGAAAACCGGTACAGTTGCAGATGCAAAGGATAATTATTATATTAACGCTCATAGCAAATGTACAAGCACAGTAATAGACATGGGTTTTATAACTAATGTATCAGATTTAAAGAAAGTAACAACTGATAAAACTAAGACAGCACAAGCCATAGCAGATGGCATAAAAGATTATTTAAAACAAGCGGGGTTATATTAATGGCAGGAATTAATCAGAAGAACATAAGAAATTTTTGTATTATTGCACATATTGATCATGGCAAGTCAACACTGGCTGACAGAATAATTGAAAAAACCGGACTTCTCACATCAAGAGAGATGCAGGAGCAGATTCTTGATAACATGGATCTTGAGAGAGAAAGAGGAATTACAATTAAAGCACAGACAGTAAGAACTGTATATAAGGCATCAGATGGACAGGAATATATATTCAATCTTATTGATACTCCGGGACATGTCGACTTTAATTATGAGGTATCAAGAGCACTTGCAGCCTGTGATGGTGCTATACTTGTAGTAGATGCGGCACAGGGAATTGAAGCACAGACACTTGCTAATGTATATCTTGCATTAGATCATGATCTTGATGTATTTCCTGTAATTAATAAGATTGACCTTCCAAGTGCAGAACCCGAAAGAGTTATTGAAGAGATTGAGGATGTTATAGGAATAGAGGCACAGGATGCACCGCTTATATCAGCCAAGAACGGAATTAATATTGAAGAGGTTCTTGAACAGATTGTAACTAAGATTCCGGCACCATCAGGAGATGCTTCCGCACCACTTTCAGCGCTTATATTTGATTCGTTATATGATGCATATAAGGGTGTTATCATATTTGTAAGAATTAAAGAAGGTACTGTCAAGAAGGGTACTAAGATAAGAATGATGGCAACCGGAGCTGTAGAAGAGGTAGTTGAGGTTGGATATTTCGGTGCAGGCCGTTTTATTCCATGCGATGAGCTTACAGCAGGAATGGTTGGCTATATTACAGCAAGTATCAAGAATGTAAGAGATACAAGAGTTGGTGATACAGTTACTGATAATGACAGACCATGTGAGCAGCCGCTTCCTGGTTACAAGAAGGTTAATCCTATGGTTTACTGCGGATTATATCCGGCAGATGGCGCCAAGTATCAGGATTTACGAGATGCACTTGAAAAGCTGCAGCTTAATGACGCAGCCCTGCAGTTTGAGCCGGAGACATCTATTGCACTTGGATTTGGCTTCAGATGTGGATTTTTAGGGCTTCTTCACTTAGAGATTATACAGGAACGACTTGAGAGAGAATATAATCTTGACCTTGTAACAACCGCACCGGGCGTTATATATAAGGTTCACAAGACGAACGGAGATGTAATTGACCTTACTAATCCGTCTAATATGCCGGACCCTTCTGAGATTGATTATATGGAAGAGCCTATGGTAAGTGCTGAGATTATGGTTACAACAGAATTCGTCGGACCTATTATGAAGCTTTGTCAGGAAAGACGAGGCATATATAATGGAATGGAATATATTGAGCAGACAAGGGCACTGCTTAAGTATGACATTCCTCTTAATGAGATTATATATGATTTCTTTGATGCACTTAAATCACGCTCAAGAGGTTATGCATCATTTGATTATGAGATGAAAGGGTATGAGCGTTCTAAGCTTGTCAAGCTTGATATTCTTATTAACAAAGAAGAAGTTGATGCACTTTCATTCATTGTATTTGCCGGCAATGCTGAGGAGAGAGGCCGTAAAATGTGTGAGAAGCTCAAGGAAGAGATTCCAAGACAGCAGTTTGAGATTCCTATTCAGGCAGCTATCGGAAGCAAGGTAATTGCAAGAGAAACTGTCAAGGCACTCAGAAAAGATGTACTTGCAAAATGTTACGGTGGTGATATCTCAAGAAAGAAGAAACTTCTTGAGAAGCAGAAGGAAGGAAAGAAGCGTATGCGCCAGATTGGTAATGTAGAGATTCCACAGAAGGCGTTTATGAGCGTATTAAAGTTAGATGATGAATAAAACATATGAAAAAGGGATATATATACATATCCCTTTTTGTGTACACAAATGTATATATTGTGATTTCCTGTCTGCTCCGGCTGGTGATGCTGTAAAATATGCTTACACTAAGGCACTTATTAATGAAATCAGAAATACAGCAGATGGGCAGGTAAAAGATAAGATAACATCCATATTCTTTGGCGGAGGTACTCCGTCAGTACTGCCTGATGGCTGTATAGCTGACATATTAGCTGCTGTCAGGGATTGCTTTGATGTTTTGGATGATGCTGAGATAACAATGGAATGTAATCCGGGAACAGTTAATGAAAGCAGGCTTTCAGAATACAGAGCCGCAGGAGTGAACAGGTTAAGCTTTGGCTTACAGTCTGCTGATAATAATGAATTAAAAATGCTTGGGCGAATACACACATTTGAACAGTTTGAGGAAAGCTTCAGACTGGCAAGGGCTGCAGGCTTTAATAATATTAATGTTGACCTTATGTCGGCTATTCCGGGGCAGACTGAAGCAACTCTTGAAAATACATTTGACAAGGTGACGGCATTACAGCCGGAGCATATATCGGTGTATAGTCTTATTCTTGAAGAAGGCACTTATCTGGCTGATAATATTGATAAGTTCCCGCCGGTTCCTGATGAGGAAGAGGACAGGCGCATGTACCATATAACGAAGCAGATTCTTGGAAATGCGGGGTATGAAAGATACGAAATATCCAATTATAGCAGACCGGGCTTCGAATGCAGGCATAATCTTCTGTATTGGAACAGAGGAGAGTATTATGGCTTTGGGTGTTCGGCAGCAGGATTTACAGAGAATGTGCGGTATTCCGACATAAGAGATGTCAAGAAGTATATAGAGCTTAACGGTGATATAGGAAAACTTCATGAAAATATTGAAATACTGACTAAAGAAGATGCAATGGAAGAATTCATGTTTCTTGGACTAAGAAAGGTTGCAGGAGTTGATGTGAAGGATTTTCAGAACAGGTTTGGGGTTTCAATTAATGATGTTTATGCTAAAGAGACAGAACAGAATATTAATAAAGGTCTTCTTGTAAAGCAGGCAGATATGTTAAGGCTTACTGAATATGGCATGGATATATGTAATACAGTGATGAGTGATTTTATATTAACTGATGGAGATTAAGAAAAGCAGGTGGCAGTCTGATTGTGAAGATTGTCACCTGTTTTAGCATGTATATCAGAAATTCTTGATAAGTTTTATGTACTTCTTAGGAGTCATTCCCATAAATGTCCTGAATTCTCTTTGGAAATGTGCCTGATCCGAATAACCTGCACCTTCAATAAAGAAGCTGTTATCACGTTCTGGGTCAGCAATTATGGCTGCAAGGACATTCTGGAATCTGTACATTTTGATAAAATCCTTCGCACCAATACCATAGACTTCGTTGTAAAGCCTTGATATATGTCTTACAGAATATTCTGATTCTACTGATAATTCTGCAACAGTACTGGTACCTGAATATATAAGTCTGTTAAGTTTCTCAATATTTTCAGAAACAGGGCAGAAGGTCTTGCAATCTGTAACAAATGCTTTAAAAAGTGTAATTCTGTCTTTAAAGGATGAAGAATTGTGAAAATCCTTTATTAGCTGCATCTCATACGATTGAGGGGCTGGCTCATAACGGAATATATTGTCTGTAATGTTGACGGGATAAGTCTTAATATCACAGCCTTTATTAAAGTAGCAGCCAGTGTTGTCGAATCTTATCCCGAAATAATGGTCAAATTCTTTAAGAGAAAGTGTTGTAAATATGTTCTGGCATCCGATACATATGAATTCAGATATGTCATTATTATCGTTGTAACATATTATCCATTCTGTAGTGGATGATGGAATAAATGAGATGTTAAGGATGGTATTAGTTTTATCTGCTTCGTAAAAATGCATATGCTTAACTGCTTTTGTGTCTGTAAGAACATTTTTATGCATGTCAATTCCAAATGGCTGTATCATATGTTTCATAAATTGTCTCCTCTAAAAGTTTATTTATTAAAATATTATTAAGAAAAAATTAAAAAGTCAATAAAAATGTCCGATTTTTTCAATAATTATTGAAAATGGCGAGTATAATGAACAACATAAATTGAACAGTGATGTACACAAAGGCGTGTAAGCAGTTTGGGAAAACTGCCTGCACGCCTTTTTTGCATTCTGTTTAATCAGGTACAGAACCTGATCAACTCTGTTACCGGCAATTAAATTAAAAAGAATTTCTGATTAGGGAGGAAATGGTTATGCAAGAGATTTTATCAGCGGTAGATGCCGAATTATTCGGTGTGTGGTTCCTTATAGGTGCAGCTCTTGTTTTCTGGATGCAGGCAGGTTTTGCAATGGTAGAAACAGGATTCACAAGAGCAAAGAATTCAGGTAACATTATTATGAAGAATCTGATGGACTTCTGTATTGGTACAGTAATGTTTGTTCTTATTGGATTCAGTTTCTTATTAGGTGAGGATTTACTTGGTTTTATTGGAAAGCCTGGTTTTGATATCTTCACAGCTTACAAAGATTTTGATTTTTCTAGTTTCGTATTTAACTTAGTATTCTGTGCTACAACAGCTACTATTGTTTCAGGTGCCATGGCTGAGAGAACAAAGTTCTTATCATATTGTGTATACTCAGCAGTTATCTCAGCACTTATCTATCCAATAGAAGCTCACTGGATCTGGGGCGGTGGCTGGCTTGCACAGTTAGGCTTCCATGATTTTGCAGGTTCTTGTTGTATTCACATGGTTGGTGGTATTTCAGCTCTTATTGGTGCTAAGATTCTTGGACCTCGTATTGGTAAGTTTGAAAAGGATGCTAATGGTAAGGTTATAAAGGTAAATGCTTTCCCAGGACACAATATTCCACTTGGTGCACTTGGTGTATTTATTCTGTGGTTTGGCTGGTATGGATTTAACGGTGCAGCAGCAACAACAATTGAAGATTTAGGCTCTATTTTCCTTACAACAACAGTTGCTCCTGCAGTAGCTACAGTAACATGTATGATATTCACATGGATAAGATATGGTAAGCCTGATGTTTCAATGTGTTTAAATGCTTCACTTGCAGGTCTTGTTGGTATAACAGCTCCTTGTGATGTAACAGATGCATTTGGTGCAACAATGATAGGTATTGTTTCTGGCCTTTTAGTAGTATTCGGCGTATGGCTTCTTGACTACAAGCTTCATGTTGATGATCCTGTAGGTGCTGTAGCAGTACATATGATGAATGGTATCTGGGGTACAATTGCTGTTGGCCTTTTTGCGACAAGCTCAGCTCCAGGATATGCAATTGCTTTAGAAGGTGGTTCAATTAAGGGCGAAGGTCTTTTCTATGGCGGTGGATTCACACAGCTTGGACTTCAGTTATTAGGATTTGTATCAGTTGCAGCATGGGCAGCTGTATGCATGGTGATTGTGTTCACAGTAATTAAGGCTACAATCGGACTGAGAGCTTCTAAGGAAGAAGAAATCAGAGGCCTTGATATTATGGAGCATGGTCTTTCAAGTGCTTATGCAGGATTCGAATTTGGTGGTATGGACTTTGTTGACGGCGATGTTGATGTAATCGGTTCAGAATCAATGGAAGCTTCTGTACCTGCTCTTGTTAAGACATCTGATGCAGGTGATGGCAAGAAGATTACCAAGGTTGAGATTCTTATGAAGCAGGAGAGATTCGAGAGATTCAAGAAGGCCATGAACGATATCGGAGTTACAGGTATGACAGTTACACAGGTTCTTGGATGTGGTACACAGAAGGGTGCTCCTGAATATTACAGAGGTGTTCCAATGGATATCCAGCTTCTTCCTAAGACACAGGTTGAGATGGTAATATCTTCAGTTCCTGTAATGGATGTTATCAATGCTACAAGAAAGGCTCTCTATACAGGTCATATCGGTGATGGTAAGATTTTTGTATATGATGTTGAGGATGTAGTAAAGGTAAGAACCGGAGAATCAGGTTATGATGCACTTCAGGGTGAAGACGATTAATATAATGATTTATTAATAAAATGTAGTAATAATAAGAATATGTAAATCGTGTAATTGGACTTTTCCGATGCTTGGACATTGGAAAAGTCCAGTTTTTAATGGCATTGTATTGATTTTAATAATGAAATAAGCATGAAATCTCACATTTATGCCTTTACTTTTGGAGATAAAGATAATAAAATATTAAGTAATATGTAGGGACGTATAATGTATATCTGGTTATTTATAGCTGGTACATTTATGCCGCCTAAATTTTCTTAAGGAGGAAATATTTATAATGGCAAGACAGAAACATTCTATGGATGGTAATACAGCCGCTGCACATGTAGCTTATGCATATACAGAAGTTGCTGGTATCTATCCAATCACACCATCAAGCCCGATGGCAGATTATGTTGACCAGTGGTCAGCAGCCGGAAGAAAGAACATTTTCGGCAGTACTGTTAAGGTAGTTGAGATGGAATCAGAGGCTGGTGCTGCAGGTACAGTTCATGGTTCTTTAGGTGTAGGTGCATTAACAACAACATTTACAGCTTCACAGGGCCTTTTACTTATGATTCCTAATATGTATAAGATAGCTGGTGAGCAGCTCCCATGCGTATTCGACGTATCTGCCCGTACAGTATCATCACATGCATTGAACATCTTTGGTGATCATTCAGATGTATACGCATGTCGTCAGACAGGTTTTGCAATGCTTTGTGAAACTAACCCACAGGAGGTTATGGATCTTTCTCCAGTAGCTCACTGTGCAGCACTTGAAGGAAAGACACCTTTCCTTAACTTCTTTGATGGTTTCCGTACATCACACGAGATTCAGAAGATTGAAGAGTGGGATTACGAAGATCTTAAGGATATGTGCCCAATGGATGCAGTTGAAGAATTCAGAGCACACGCTCTTAATCCTAATCATCCATCAGCTCGTGGTTCACATGAGAATGGTGATATCTTCTTCCAGCACAGAGAGGCTTGTAACTCAGTTTATGATGCTCTTCCAGCAGTAGTTGAGAAGTACATGAACAAGGTTAACGAGAAGCTCGGTACTAATTATGGATTATTTAACTACTATGGTGCACCAGATGCAGAGCGAGTAATCATCGCTATGGGTTCTGTTAACGACGTAGTAGAAGAAGTTATTGATTATCTTACAGCTAAGGGTGAAAAGGTTGGTCTTATTAAGGTAAGACTTTACAGACCATGGTCATCAGAAGCTATCTTAAAGGTTATTCCTAAGACAGCTAAGAAGATTGCTGTACTTGACAGAACAAAGGAGCCAGGTTCTCTTGGTGAGCCTCTTTTCCTTGATGTTGCTACAACACTTCGTGAAGCAGGACTTAACGACATCACATTAGTTGGTGGCAGATATGGTCTTGGTTCTAAGGATACACCACCTTCATCTATCTTCGCTGTATATAAGGAATTAGAGAAGGATGCTCCTAAGAGCAGATTCACAATCGGTATCGTTGATGATGTTACTAACCTTTCACTTCCAGAAGTTAAGCCAGCTCCAATTACTTCAGCTGCTGGTACTAAGGAATGTAAGTTCTGGGGTCTCGGTGGAGATGGTACAGTAGGTGCTAACAAGAACTCTACTAAGATTATCGGTGACCACACAGACAAGTACATCCAGGCATACTTCCAGTATGATTCTAAGAAGACAGGTGGTATCACAATTTCTCACTTAAGATTCGGTGATAACCCAATTAAGAGTCCATATTACATCAATCAGGCTGACTTCGTAGCATGTCATAACCCAGCATATGTTACACAGGGTATGAAGATGGTACAGGATGTTAAGCCAGGTGGAGTATTCATGATCAACTGCCAGTGGACAGATGAAGAATTAGGACATCATCTTAACGCTGAAGCTAAGAAGTACATTTATGATAACAAGATTCAGCTTTACACAATCAATGCCATTGATAAGGCTATCGAAATCGGTATGGGTAAGAGAACTAACACAATCTTACAGTCTGCTTTCTTTAAGTTAGCTGATGTAATGCCTATCGATGATGCTATTAAGTTCATGAAGGAAGCTGCTAAGAAGTCTTACTCTAAGAAGGGTGATGCTGTAGTAGAGATGAACTACAAGGCTATTGATGCTGGTGTAGATGCTATACATAAGGTAGAAGTTCCAGATTCTTGGGCTAATCCAGAAGCTGATGCTCCTAAGGAAGCTAAGACAGGACGTCCAGAAGTTGTTAAGTTAGTTAACGATCTTCTTGAGCCAATCTCTAAGATGGATGGTGACAGCCTTCCAGTTTCAGCATTCAAGGATTGCGCTGATGGTCAGTTCGAAACAGGTGCTTCTGCATACGAGAAGAGAGGAACAGCCGTTATGGTTCCTGAGTGGGATCCAGCAGCCTGCATTCAGTGTAACAGCTGTGCATTTGTTTGTTCACATGCAACAATCAGACCATTTATTCTTTCAGCTGATGAAGTTACAGCAGCTCCAGCAAACATCAAGCTTGCAGATTCTAAGCATGCTGTAGATACAACTATGAAGTATACAATGTCTGTATCTCCTTTAGATTGTATGGGATGTGGCGAGTGTGTTACTGTATGTCCTAAGGCAGGAGAAGCTATTAAGATGGTTCCACAGGAATCTCAGTCAGCTGAGCAGCCTGTATTTGATTACCTCGTTGCTAACGTTGGTAAGAAGGAAATCAAGCCAGCACTTGTTGAAACTCCAATCGGTTCTCAGTACAACCAGCCATTACTTGAATTCTCAGGTTCATGTGCAGGATGCGCAGAGACATCATATGCTAGATTAATTACACAGTTATTCGGTGAGCAGATGTACATTTCTAATGCTACAGGTTGTTCTTCTATCTGGGGTAACCCAGCTGCTACTTCACCATATACAGTAAACAAGGATTCTAAGAAGGGTCCAGCTTGGTGTAACTCATTATTCGAGGATAATGCTGAGCATGGTTTAGGTATGTATATTGGTCAGAAGTACATCAGAGAGCAGGCTATCGAGATGATTGAAGAGATGGCTGCATCTGATAAGGCATCTGCTGAGTTCAAGGCAGCAGCAGCTAAGTACATCGAGACTAAGGATGATACTAAGGCTAACACACCAGCTACAGAAGCTCTTGTTGCAGAGTTAGAGAAGGCAGCTGCAGATGGTTGTCCAACAGCTCCACAGGTATTAGCTAAGAAGGATTACCTTGCTAAGAAGTCTGTATGGATCTTCGGTGGTGATGGATGGGCTTACGATATCGGTTACGGCGGATTAGACCACGTACTTGCTTCTGGTGAGAACGTTAACGTTATGGTATTCGATACAGAAATGTATTCTAACACAGGTGGACAGGCTTCTAAGGCTTCTAACATCGGTGAGGTTTGCCAGTTCGCTGCAGCAGGTAAGGAAATCGGAAAGAAGAGCCTTTCTGAAATCGCTATGCAGTATGGTTATGTATATGTAGCTCAGATTGCTCTTGGTGCTAACATGGCTCAGGCTCTTAAGGTAATCAAGGAAGCAGAGGCTTACAACGGACCATCACTTATCATTGGTTACGCTCCTTGCGAACTTCACGGTATCGCTAAGGGTGGTATGAACCACTGCCAGGATGAGATGAAGAAAGCGGTTAAGGCTGGTTACTGGAACCTGTTCTCCTTCAATCCTGCATTGAAGGCAGAGGGTAAGAATCCATTTACGCTGGTTTCCAAAGAGGGCGATGGCTCTTATCAGGATTTCCTGAACAACGAGGCTCGTTACACCCGTCTGATCAAGCCGTTCCCAGAGCGTGCTGAGAGACTCTTCAAAGAATCCGAAGAAGCTGCAAAAGCCCGTTTCGAGCATTTGCAGAAATTGGTTGAGCTTTACAAATAAGAAGAAATTTTCAATTTTGAGGATTTCTGACTGATTATAAAATCCACTAATCATGGTAAGTATTTACCCTGGTTAGTGGATTTTTTTTGTCAAAAAGGAAATACTAAAGCAAAAACGGAAAGGATGTCGAATCAAATGGCACGAGTTATGAAAACCATGGACGGCAATACGGCAGCCGCCCACATATCCTATGCTTTTACGGAGGTGGCAGCAATTTATCCCATAACGCCGTCGACGCCCATGGCAGACTGCACAGACCAGTGGGCAGATAAGGGAAGAAAAATATTTTTGGACAGCAGGTGGTGTTGTCAGAGATGCAGTCCGAAGGAGGAGCGGCCGGAGCAGTCCACGGTTCTTTGCAGGCAGGGGCTTTGACCACTACCTATACGGCATCCCAGGGTTTGCTCTTGATGCTTCCGAACATGTATAAAATAGCCGGGGAACTGCTTCCGGGAGTAATTCATGTGGCAGCCCGCACGCTTGCCACCCATGCCCTCTCCATTTTTGGTGACCACTCGGATGTGTATGCCTGCCGTCAGAGTGGCTTTGCCATGCTCTGTGCCGGAAATGTGCAGGAGGTAATGGATCTGGGGGCGGTTGCCCATCTTACGGCTATCGAAGGACGCGTCCCCTTTCTGCATTTTTTTGATGGGTTCCGTACTTCTGTTCCTATGTGTGCCCTCATGCCTGCATCCGGCCGTTGGTGCTGGAACAGGAAGAGATGAATGAGGCACCGGTTATTGCCAGTGCGGACATGACGGGAATGACGGGTATGAAGTGTATCATTCGTGTATCTGCGGAGGATTGTACCGGCTGTGGCAACTGTGCGGAGGTGTGCCCCGGCAACAAGCGGAATGACGTGCTGAAAATGGTTTCCTATCAAGAGGGACACAGACAGCAGAATATGTTTGAATATGGCAAGGAGAAAGCTGTTCCTCTGGCGGTTCTGGAGAAATTCCCGGACGGAACGGTGAAAGGAAGCCAGTTCCGCCAGCCGCTTTTCGAATTTTCCGGTGCCTGCGGAGGGTGTGGTGAGACGCCTTACGCCAAGCTGATGACCCAGCTTTTTGGTGAGCGGATGATGATTGCCAACGCCACAGGATGTTCTTCCATCTGGGGCGGTTCTTTCCCGGCCACACCCTATACGGTAAATTCGGAGGGACGGGGACCGGCCTGGGCCAACTCCCTCTTTGAAGACAATGCGGAATTTGGCTTTGGTATGTGGCTTGGTCACAGGGCAAATCAGGGCAAGGTGGTGTCGGTGGTGAAAGAATTGCTGGCCATTACTGACCGGGAAGAGCTTCGTCCCGTTTTGCAGGAGTATCTGAATACGCTGGAAAACGGTGAGCCGAATGGAGTGGCAGTCAGAAAAATGATTGACATGTTGGAAAAGAGTACCGTGGAAGGAGAAGAGGAAAAAAATTTCGTTCAGCAGATTTTATCCGGACGGGATTTTGCGGCAAAGAAATCCCAGTGGATTGTCGGCGGCGATGGCTGGGCGTATGATATTGGCTTTGGCGGTCTCGACCATGTACTGGCAAGTGGTGAGGATGTGAATATTCTTGTGTTTGATACGGAGGTTTATTCCAATACGGGAGGTCAGGCTTCAAAATCCACACCACTGGGTGCTGTGGCCCAGTTTGCAGCGGGCGGGAAAAAGGTCCGGAAGAAGGATCTGGCGGCTATCGCCATGACATACAAAGATGTCTATGTGGCCCAGGTGGCGCAGGAGCTGACGGCAATCAGATGGTAAAAGCCTTTGTTGAGGCAGAGAGCTATCCGGGTCCTTCCCTGATTCTTGCCTATGCACCCTGCATCAATCACGGCATCCGGGGTGGCATGAAAAATGCCCAGCTGGAGGAGAAACGTGCAGTAGAAGCCGGATACTGGCATTTGTTCCGCTATGACCCGCGGCGGAGAAGCAAAGGGGAAAATCCGTTGGTTCTGGACTCCAAAGAACCAAAAGTAGATTATCAGGAATTTCTGCTCAGCGAAGTGCGCTATCATCGTCTTTACCGCACGGACAAAGAACGGGCTGAGGCACTTTTTGCCAGGCAGCAGAGGATGCCAGAGAGAAGTATGAAACGCTCCGAAAGGCAGCAGAAACGAAATGATAAGAAAGTGACACAATTTACCAGTACACTACATGGTACGGGCATTGTTTCGCCATATATGTCTGGAGTGGTCCTGTCAGGGCTGCTCCGGGTTGTGATTGAAAGTACATAGAGAAAGGATTTTTGCATATGAAAAACAAATGGATGATACTAGTGGGAATGGCAGTAATGCTTTGCGTAGGAACCTTTTTCCGGACGGAGTCTGCCAGTGCGAAAAAGAGAACATTTACGGTAAATACAAAGACGATTCCCTGTAGCAGCACCTATCGTCAAAAGCCATACTACAATAAGAAAACAAAGCATTATTATATGCTGCAGTCCTATCTGGACCGGCTGTCTTCCACAGGAGGCACCTTAAAGTTGAAAAAAGGCACCTATTCGATTCCGAGAACACTGTATGTCCCCTCCAATGTAAAGATTGAATGTAAAAATGGTGTCAAGCTGAAGAAGACAACGGCCACAGGCACGAAGAAATTCAAAGCAACGAAATTTATGTTCCAGACAGTTTCGGAACAGAAGGCGAAGACAAAACAGGCGGTGGGCAAGTATACGGCTTCCCAAAATGTCAGTATTCAGGGTTCCGGCACCGTGACCATCGATATGGGCAAGGTAAGCGGCGCAACAGCGGTGTATGCCGGCCATGCTTCGGGTCTGACCATCAAGGGGATCCGCTTCAAAAACAAAAAAGGCGGAAGTTATATTTGGATTGAGGGCTCGCAGAATGTGGCAGTCAGCGGCTGCACCTTTGTGCGGGGTACGGACCGGTCCGGTCTGAAAAACCGTATGGATATCCGGCTGGAGACCATCAATAAGTCGACCAACGATTTTTCCGGTAAATGGAGCAAGTTGGATAATACGAAAAATAAGAAAATCCAGATTCAGAACAATACGTTCACGAAACCGGATATCGGAATCGGAACCACGAAATCCGTTGTGGTGAAAACAAGTACAAAGTCGACCGAATATTTTCAGACAAGTATTTACATCGCAGGAAACACCTTTACCAATACAAAAAAAGCAGCTGTCTATGCCGTGCTTTGGAAAAAGCCAACGATTAAGAGCAATAAAGCTGACAGCAGGCAATGCCCGCACCAGTGCGGCTCTTTATGGATATGGTGTGAATGAACCATCGGTGACCGCCAATAAAATAAGCGGATGCAAATACGCGGCCATCTTTGACCAGGCACAGAACAGTGGAAAGGGAAAAAGATTCCCGGCCGTTTTGTCTGTGGTAGGAACCAGCTCTATGAACAAGTTGTCTTCCAATACGGTTTCCGACCTGAGTCATTATTACGTGACCAATGGAAAAATCCGTATTTTGTATTTCCGCAATAAGACGGACCGCAATTTCACCATTTTTACTACGACAGCACCGTATCATGAAAAATACAATGATGCCATAGATTTCAGCAAGCGGAAGGTGTACTATACCTTTTTATCTTATATGGAACAGCTCGAGTATGCCGGTGGCGGAACGGTGACGGTGAAAGCGGGCAATTATCCGGTGACTAACAACATCTGTATTCCTTCCAATGTGACGCTGAATCTGGAAAATGGAGTTACGTTTACGAAGACGGGGACAACAGCCACGGACATCTGCTATGCGAAGTCTATCTTCACGCTGGTTCCGCCGTCGAAGGACGGAACAGTAAAGACCATTAGTGGTTACAATGGTTCCCATGATGTGAAAATTATCGGAAATGGCACGGCACGCATCAATTGTGCCGATGTGAAGAACTGTATGGGACTTGTGATGGGGCATGCCCGCAATATTACCATTCAGGGTGTGACGTTCCAGAACCAGTATGGCTCCCACTTTATGGAACTGAATTCTTCCTATAATGTTACCATTCAGAATTGCAGCTTTGAGACATTTAAGGTACTGGATTTAAAGAGTTACAAAGAGTGCATCAATATTGATAGTACGGATTTGAATACCGATGGTTTTAATTATGACTGGTCAACCCATGATAAGACGGTATGTCAAAATATTTATATCAAAAACAATACCTTTAAAAATATTGGTACAGCGGTGGGAAGCCACACCTATTCGGCCAATGGAAATACCCAGCTGTATCACCAGAATGTGCAGATTTTGAATAATACGTTTGATGGGACCTACAATGCGGCAATTCGTGCCCTGAACTGGAAAGATACCGTAATTAAGGGGAATACCTTTATGAGAATTCAGGCGCTTTCGGATGGCAACCTGAATTCCAATGGCAATCAGACCCGATATGTCGCCCTGCTTTTACGCGGTGTGGTAAATCCAACGGTGACGGGAAATTTCTTTGAAGACTGTGGGTACTATCCAATCCGTGTTGTGATGCAGGTGTCTGCTGCTGTGGCAGGGGCGATAAAAGCGGGATATGGTGATACAATCTGTCAGATATCTGACGCCAACTGGGCGGCGATGCAGGCCAATCAATTGACCAACGTGGCGTCCAAATACAGTTATATTGTAGTGCGTGCCAATGAGGATCAGGCGGATTCTGTGGCGGAGAAAAAGCCTTTTTTGGAATAATTGACAAGCCAACGATGTTACGCTATAATTAAATGATGTTAAAATCGTAGGAGGTAATACCATGGCTGAAACAAAGAAAAATATTTTGACGTATGAAGGCTTGAAAGCATTGGAGGACGAACTTCATGATTTGAAGGTAAACCGACGCAGAGAGGTTGCCCAGAAAATCAAAGAGGCGAGAGAGCAGGGCGATTTGTCCGAGAATGCTGAGTATGATGCTGCGAAAGAGGAGCAGCGTGACATCGAGCTTCGTATTGAGGAGATTGACAAAATCCTGAAAAATGCAGAGGTAGTGGATGACGATGATGTGGATTCCAATGTGATTAATGTGGGCTGTACCGTAAAAATCAAAGATTTGGAATTTAAAGAGGAAATGGAATATAAAATTGTTGGTTCCACCGAGGCCAACAGCCTGAAGGGGAAGATTTCCAATGAGTCTCCTGTAGGCAAAGCATTGATTGGTGCCCAGAAGGGGGATACGGTAGAGGTTGAGACTCCGGCTGGTATGATCAAATACAAAATTGTAGATTTCCGTAAGAATTAAGATAGAAGTGAGGGCTTGAAAAGTGGCAGAAGATATCAATCAGTTATTGAAGGTCAGAAGAGAAAAACTGGCGAATCTTCAGGAGGCAGGGAAGGATCCCTATGTCATTACGAAATGTGATGTGACACACCACTCCATGGAGATTAAAGACAATTATGAAGAAATGGAAGGAAAGACGGTATCCATCGCCGGACGTATGATGTTCAAGCGTGTGATGGGAAAGGCTTCTTTCTGTAATGTGCGCGATGTGCAGGGCGATATCCAGGCCTACGTGGCACGTGACAATATTGGTGAAGACTCCTACAAGGATTTCAAAAAATATGATGTGGGGGATCTGCTTTGTATCAAAGGCGAGGTCTTCAAGACGAAGACCGGAGAGATTTCCATTCATGCAGAAAGTGTGACTCTGATTTCCAAGAGTCTGCAGATTCTGCCGGAGAAGTTTCACGGCTTGACGGATACGGATATCCGCTATCGTCAGCGCTATGTGGATCTGGTTATGAATCCGGAAGTGAAGGATACCTTTTTGAAGCGTTCCGCGATTCTCCGCGAGATTCGTAACTTTCTGAGCGAGGAAAACTTTATCGAGGTGGAGACACCGATGCTGGTTGCCAATGCCGGCGGGGCAGCAGCCCGTCCTTTTGAGACGCATTTCAACGCATTGGATGAAGATTTCAAGCTTCGTATTTCCCTGGAACTGTATTTGAAACGACTGATTGTGGGCGGCATGGAGCGCGTCTTCGAGATTGGCCGTGTGTTCCGTAACGAGGGACTTGATACGAGACATAATCCGGAGTTTACGTTGATGGAGTTGTATCAGGCATACACCGACTACAACGGAATGATGGATCTGACCGAGAGAATGTACCGCTATGTGGCAGAAAAGGTTCTCGGTACGACAACGATTACTTACAATGGCATTGAGATGGATCTGGGTAAGCCTTTCGAGCGCATGACCATGGTAGATGCCGTGAAGAAATATGCCGGTGTGGATTTCAACGAGATTCATACGCTGGAAGAGGCTAGAGCCATCGCCAAAGAAAAGGGCATCGAGTATGAGGAGCGCCACCAGAAGGGACATATCCTCAATCTGTTCTTCGAAGAGTTTGTGGAGGAGCATTTGATTCAGCCAACCTTTATTATGGATCATCCGATCGAGATTTCTCCGCTGACGAAGAAGAAACCGGACAATCCGGAATACGTAGAGCGTTTCGAGTTCTTCATGAATGGCTGGGAGATGGCCAATGCGTACTCCGAGCTCAATGATCCGATTGATCAGAGAGAGCGTTTTAAGGCGCAGGAGGAGCAACTGGCGCAGGGTGACGAAGAGGCGAACACCACCGACGAGGATTTCCTGAATGCGCTGGAAATCGGTATGCCGCCAACGGGTGGTATTGGTTTTGGGATTGACAGAATGTGTATGCTTTTGACGGACTCGGCAGCGATTAGGGATGTGCTGCTGTTCCCGACGATGAAAACTTTGAGT
>ERZ827469.1008-NODE-1008-length-27637-cov-3.614205_pt1 | contig 27637 bp, 21 predicted proteins | sample MGYA00519917_ERZ827469 | MGnify/ENA primary metagenome ERZ827469 (study PRJEB31778, sample SAMEA3449314) | human gut metagenome | biome: human gut; feature: human-associated habitat; material: faeces | place: United Kingdom | collected 2010/2012 ... | reverse complement strand
GTATACGAGCCGTATTACGATTTCGCCGAGCAGGCGCGGCGCATCCCCAATCATCGGGTGCTTGCCATAAACCGCGGCGAGAAGGAGGGAAAGCTGCGCGTGCGCGTGCGTGTCGACGTCGATGAGGCGATCGACCGTTTGGGCCGTTGCGTGGTGCGCAGGCAGGGGCCTTTCGCCGCCGCGCTCGATGCGGCCATCGCGGATAGTTACAAGCGCCTCATCGCCCCCTCGCTTGAGCGCGAGCTGCGAAGCGATTTGACTGAACGTGCTCAAGCCGATGCTATCCGCGTGTTCGCCAAGAACACGGAGGCCCTGCTGCAGCAGCGTCCCGTGCGCAACGCGCGCGTTATCGCGCTCGATCCCGGGTATCGCACGGGCTGCAAAGTGGCGGTGCTCGACGAGTTCGGCAAGCTGCTCGATTACACCACGGTGTATCCCACGCCGCCGCGATCCGACGTGGCGGGTGCGCAGCGCACGCTCGCGGCTCTTGCGCGCAAGCATCGGGTCAACACGGTGGTCATCGGGAACGGAACGGGTAGTCGCGAGACCGAGGAGGTGGTGGTGGACCTCATCTCGAGCCAGATGCCCGAGCTTCGCTACACCATCGTGAACGAGGCGGGCGCGTCGGTGTACTCGGCTTCGAAGCTGGCGAGCGAGGAGTATCCCGACCTCGACGTCACCACGCGCGGCGCTATGAGCCTGGGCCGCCGTTTGCAGGACCCGTTGGCGGAGCTGGTGAAGATTCCGCCGCAGTCGATCGGCGTGGGGCAGTACCAGCACGATCTCAACCAGGCGGAGCTGGGGCGTGCGCTCGCGGGTGTGGTGGAGAGCGTGGTGAACCGCGTGGGCGTTGACTTGAACACGGCGAGCGCCAGCCTCCTCGGGTACGTTTCGGGCGTCACGCCCACCATTGCGAAGAACATCGTTGCCTACCGTGAGGAGAACGGGGCGTTCACCGATCGCAGGCAGCTGAAGAAGGTGGCGAAGCTGGGGCCGAAGGCTTACCTGAACTGCGCAGGCTTTCTGCGCATCACGGGCGGGAAGAATCCTCTCGATGCGACGAGCGTGCATCCCGAGAGTTATGACGTGGCGACCGAGGTGCTCAAGCGTGCGGGCGTTTCTCTTGAGGCGGTGGCGGCGGGCGGCGTGAGCGATATCGCAGCGCGCGTGGGGGATGTGTCCGAGCTCGCGGCACAGCTGGGGTGCGGCGTGCCCACGCTCGCCGATATCATCGGCGAGCTGGCGAAGCCTGGGCGCGATCCGCGTGACGATGCGCCCGAGGTGGTGTTCAGCCGCTCGGTGCTTTCCTTCGACGACCTGAGCGTCGGGATGGAGCTTAAGGGCACGGTGCGCAATGTGGTCGATTTCGGCGCGTTCGTGGACATCGGGGTGAAGCAGGACGGGCTTGTGCACATCTCGAAGCTGGCGGATCGCTTCGTGAAGCACCCGAGCGAAGTGGTTGCCGTCGGCGATACCGTGACGGTATGGGTGTGCGGCGTCGACAAGGACCGCGGCAAGATATCGCTTTCCATGGTGAAGGACAGGTGCTAGAAGACGGGTCGGGGCAGGGGTTTCGGGAACAATGCGGGCTGCAATAGACTCCGCATTGCCCCGGTTTCGGAGTCATGCTTGATCGAGCTTCGCATGGAACGCCACGGTTCGCGTTGTTTCAAGCTGGTCGAATTGTATCTCGTACGCTCGGGCGTCATCGTCGACGCGAATGACGGAACCTGCTCCGAACGCGGGGTGCTTCACGCGCTCGCCTTCGGCGAAGCGCGCCTCGCGTACGAGCCGCGTTATGCGTCGGTCCGCGAGGTCGTAGGCGGCGCGTGCTTCGGCGAGGCGTTCGTCGGTCGGTTTGTTGGAAAAGTCTATGGTCTTGGGGTCGATGTCGAGCAGGAAGCGCGAGGGAAAGCGCGGTATGCCGTCGTGGTCGCGTCCTTCGGCCTCGCTGAGGTAGAGCCCGTCGCGTGCGCGCGTCATGGCCACGAACGCAAGGCGCCGCTCTTCCTCCATGGCTTGCATGGTGTCGGTTTTGCGCGAGGGGATAACGCCTTCGCTCATGCTGCAGATGAACACATGGGGAAACTCAAGCCCTTTCGCCGCATGAATGGTCATGAGTCGCACCTTTCCTGATGCGGTTTCCGCATCGGCGTTCGTGAGCAGCGCCACATGCGCAAGGTAATGAGTAAGGGTCAGCTCTTCACCGCAGCTTTCCTCGAATGCGCGAACGGACTGCTTCAGTTCGGCGAGGTTGTCCAATCTCTCCTGACTCCCCTCGGTGCGCAGCATGCGTTCGTAGCCGCTTTCCGCGAGAAGACTTGCCAGCACGTCAGAGACGGCACGTCCCTCGTAGGCGGCGTGATGCCGCTCCACCAAATCGATCAGCTGGCGCGCTTTCGTTCCCTTGAGCAGGTCGTCGTCCGCTGCGAATTTGAGCGCTTCGAAAAGCGAGCATGAACGTTGCTCGGCTATTTCACGCAGGTATGCCATGCGCCGCTGCCCTAAGTTGCGCTTGGGCGTGTTGGCCACGCGTTCGAAGTCGAGATCGTCTTTGTAAGCGATGAGCCTGAGGTAAGCCAGCGCGTCTTTCACTTCGCGACGGTTGAAAAACGGCGTTCCGCTGCTTATGACGTGCGGAATCTCCGCGCGGATGAACGCTTCCTCGATCGAGCGTGATGCGTAGTGCGCCCGATAGAGCACGGCGATATCGCCGAAGTCGACGCCGCTTTCGTGAAGCGCTTGAACTCCTTCCGCGATCCAGTCTGCCTCGGCCTCGGCGCTTTCGGCGTGGTGCCAAACCGTCGGACCGTAGTTCGCGCGCATGGCTTCAAGGCGCTTGGGCATGCGTTCGCGGTTCTTCTCGATGAGGGAGTTGGCGGCGTCGATCACGCGTGGAACGCTGCGGTAGTTTTGCAGCATCATGATGGTGCGTGTGTTTCGATGGTGATGATCGAAGTCGAGCAGGTAACGCACGTTCGCTCCACGCCAGGTGTAGATGGTCTGGTCGGGGTCGCCCACGACGAACAGGTTGCGATGATGACCCGCAAGGACCTCCATGAGCTGGTATTGCAGTCCGTCGATATCTTGGAACTCGTCGACCATGATGTACTGCAGGCGTTTTTGCCACTTGAGCTTGACGTCGAGGTTTCGGTCGAACAGGTGCAACGTGAACACGATGAGGTCGTTGTAATCGAGCCCGAAGCACTTTTTCTGCTGGTACAGATAGCCGAAGAAGATGATCTCATCGGCGGCGCGTGCGTCAAGATAGCGCTGCCTGAGGTTTTCGATAGGCATGGCCAGCACTTCGCGGTAGTACAACGGGTGCTTTTGAAGCTTCATCACCTCGATCATGTCGCGCGCTTTGGAAAACGTCATGTTGCGCAGGGTCAGCCCGCGCTCTTCGTAAACGACCTTCAGCATGCTGTCGATATCGGCGTTGTCGAGCACAAGGAAGCTTTTGGGATAGCCGAGCGCGTGGCTGTCTTCCTGCAGCACCGACACGCAAAAGCCGTGGAACGTGTTTATGTAGCCGGTGTCGTTGTCGCCTGTGATGCGGCGAATGCGGCGGCGCATTTCGTTGGCGGCTTTGTTGGTGAAGGTGACGCACAGGATGTTGCTCGGCATGATGCCAAGGTCGCACACCAGGTACGCGAATCGCTCGGTGAGTGCGCGGGTCTTTCCCGTGCCGGCTCCGGCGATGACGCGCACGTAGCCCTCGGTGGTGGTGACGGCTTCTCTTTGGGCGGCGTTGAGCCTGGGCCCGTCCGACGGGCCGCTCGCGCTGCCGACCTCAAGCTTACGTCTTCGAATGTCGTACCCTTCGGACGCGAGGTTCGCTTCAATTGGGAAATGCGTGATATTTTCGATCATTTGTTCCATGGTTGACAGTATACCGGAAATATCGTACAAATGTTCTAAATTATTTAAGAGGTTTGGCGGCGGCGCGCACGAGCGGGGGCTGCTGGCGTGATGGGGCGGGTATCATGGCCGATGAGAAACGGGTGAGGGAGGTTGTTTTCATGTCGAACGGGGCGAGGTGCGAAAGTGGTGCGGAGCCTGTGCTCGTGCGCGCTGCTCACGCGTGCGACTACAGCGTGCGGGAGGGCGCGCTCGACGCTTCGGACTTCGAAGCGTCGAGCGCTCCGGTCGAGGTCGCCTCATGCGGCGAGCCTGCCGGATCGTCTCGCATTGCCGTGCTCGCCGAGGACTCGATCTTTGCAGGCGAGGCGGAGCTCATCGCGCGGCGCCTCGGCGCAAGGGCAACCCTCTCTTTCGAGGAGGCTTCCAGGCATCCTGTGCATCTTCTCCTCGGCGCCAACGGCTTGTCCCTCGTCAGCGGCGGCCTCTCCATGCGGGGTGACTTCGCCCATCTAGCCCCCCGGTTACGGCGCGATCGGTTGGGCCGTGAGCTTCTCGTGAAAGCGTCGAAGGTGAAAGGGCTTGCCGCGTCGCGGGACGCAGCGTCACGGGATCTCGCCTCGCCTCGTCCCCTCGCGGTGGATGCGACGGCGGGCCTGGGGGAGGACTCCCTGCTTTTGGCGGCGGCGGGCTTCGATGTGCTTATGTTCGAGAGAAATCCCGTGATCGCCGCGTTGCTCGATGACGCTCTGCGCCGTGCAGCGGGGGCGCCCGAGCTCGCGGACGTTGTGGCGCGCATGCGGCTTTGCCGACAGGACAGCATCGAAGCGCTCTCCGCCATGGAAGGCGACGTTACCGTCGTGCTGCTCGATCCGATGTTTCCCGCACGCACGAAAAGCGCTGCGGTGAAGAAGAAGTTCCAGCTTCTGCATTTGATCGAGCAACCGTGCTCCGACGAGGAGGAGCTGCTCGACGCTGCGGTCGGGGCGAAGCCGTTGAAGGTAGTGGTGAAGCGCCCTCCGAAGGGGCCGTATCTTGCCGGCGTGAAGCCTTCCTACTCGGTTGAGGGGAAGGCGGTTCGCTACGACGTCATCGTGCCGCCGCGTTGATCGTCCGGTACGTCAACGCTCCGACAAGATAAGACGCGATGCCGATCGGGTCCGCTGCGTCGTTCTCCATGAACATAAGCGCGGCTTCATTCCGCCGTATGCATCCAGGCGTCTTTGCGCGCTCGCGTTCCGTTGGCTATGGCGCGAATGCCCATGAACACCGTGTTGAAGACGATCCAGAGCAGTGCGCACTTCAACATGTCACTTTCGATGAAGGGTCCGACCCCGACGACGAGCGCGACGAGCGCGACAACTTGTGCCGCCGCGGCGATGGCGCAGGTGCTTGCGAGATAGCGGAAGTCGCCCGCGCCAATGAGGATTCCGTCGAGCGCCCACATCCATCCCTGCAGCGGCAGCGCGATTCCCGTGACCACCATACCTGCAGCGGCGATGGCCTGCACCTCGGGACTGGGCGAGAACGCTTGACCCGCAACCAGTCCCGCTAAGACAAACGCCGCGCCGACGCCGACGCCCATGACGAGGCCCGCTCGTACGGTGGCGCGGGTGAGCTCGCGCGCCCGGTCGTAGCGCCGTGCTCCAAGTTGGACGCCGACAAGCGCCTGGCCTGCAATTGCAACCGAGTCCAATATGTTGAGCGCGAAGTTCCACGTGGCGTTGACCACCTGATAGCCCGCCAGCACCTCGGTTCCCATGTACGCCGCCGCGACGACGGTTGCCACCATGGCGACGCGTACTGCCAGCGTGCGCAGGAACAACGGCAACCCGTCGCCTCACGCCGCCATGATGCCCGCGATGCGGGGCTTGAGGCTCGCGCCTCCGCGCAGCGCCCAGGTGAGTGCGGGGACGATGAGGAAGAGCCCCATGAACCACTGCGCTATGAACGTGGCGACGCCCGACCCCGTTATGCCCCAGCCCCAAACGATGACGAAGAGCACGTCGAGCGCGGTGTTGAGCAAGGCGCCCGCTATGGCGGCGACGAGGGTGATACGCACTTTCTGCAATCCGCGGAAGATGCCGTTGGCCGCATACACCATGAGCACGGCGGGGGCGCCGAGCACGACGGCGCGCGTATAGGCAAGCGCTTGATCAAGCGTTTCCCCGCGCCCCCCGAGGGCGTAGCAGATAGGTTCGGCGGAAAGAAACAGCGCCATTGCGAGCACGATTCCGATACAGAGGGAAAGCCATAGGCTGTCGATGCCCGATTGAAGCCCCTCGCGGCGCTTCCCCGCTCCAAACAGATGGGCGACCTGCGAGGTGGTGGCGTAGGCGAGGAACATGCACAGTCCGACGGCGGTGAGGATGACGGTCGATCCGAGCGAGAGACCCGCGAGCGCGGCGTCGCCGACATGTCCGACGATGGCGGTGTCGATGAGGATGAACGCAGGCTCTGCGATGAGCTGGCCGAACGTGGGGATGGCCAAAAGAGCGAGCTGCTTGGCTATGGGCTGCTCGTCGCTTCCGGGATGCGCCCCCGGCTCGAGCTTCAGGTCCGTTTCAGCTGCGCACCCCGGGAGTTCTTCCGCGCTCGTTTTGATGGCTGTGATGTCGACCTCTTCTTTCATGGGAGAGATTGTACCCCATCGACCCCGCCCTCTTGGATCGCGGCGTTGCTCGATCCGCGCGATCGAAGCTTCATGCGGGTCGCGCGTGCTTTCGGGTGTTGGCCGCAAAGAACTCCCGCCGATCTGCTGCTTTGCACGCGCGGGTCGCGCGCGCCTTCGGCCGCCGAGGCGTCGCGTCGTGACGGAGAACGTGGCCCAGGCCAAGAGGTTCCGCGCGTCATCGGCCGCCGGGGTATCGTGCGGGACGCCGTCCGTGCAAGGGCAAGCTGTGGCCGTGCACGAATTCAGGGGTTGCGATTCCGAGAAATCAACGAAATGTATCACTTGGGCGCCGTCGCGCGGAATTAGCGGTCGCCGCAACGGGGGAAACGGCCGATTCCCTCGCGTTCTCCCAGCTCATGCTTTAAGAAGACGGTCGAATTTCCCCATTCGGAACGCGCGCTGATACATGTCGTTGAAAAACGGGAATCTCGAGGTGCGATATCGTGCACGGGATGGGAGAATTTTAAGAAATGCAATATATAGTTGACATATATCTAATCATGCAATATATTTCTTGCATCAAGACAGGTAAAAGTGTCATTTGATGAAACATGCAGCGGGGGCGTGATGCCGCTCGTGCGGCAAGGGTGCGACACCGCCCGGAGTTAAGCTGCCGCCCGCGAGTCGGGGGCGAGCTGCCGGCCACGAGCCGGGGTGACGAAACGCCGCTCGTGCTGCGGGGACAAGATGCTGTTAGCGCAACAGGGAGGAAGGGATGGGCGGAAAGAAGAACCTGAAGATGAAGGCGGCTCGCGTCGAGGCGGGTTTGTCGCAGAGCCAACTGGCGGACGAGGTGGGCGTGACGCGGCAGACCATCGGCCTCATCGAGGCGGGCGGGTACAACCCTACGTTGAACCTGTGCGTGGCGATTTGCAGAAGGCTCGGCAAGACGCTTGACGAGCTTTTCTGGCCGGAGGCGTAGCCTCGTCGGCCGCCGCTGACTTGGGAACGTTTGAGCTAACCGCGTCGGCGATTCACCGATGCGAAGAGAGGATGGCGATTATGCTTGAGAACACGAAGATCATGAGGAAATGGCGCGAATATGCAGGTGTTCCTGATGAACGTCTTGAGGCGGAGAACTGCAAGATCTATCGCGTGGGGTTCATGCTGCTGTCGTTCGGCATGTTGCTCTACTTCGTCTACGGGCTTATGGCGCAGCAGGTTGCCTGGGTTCACAGCGACGCGGTGGACGCGACCGTCATGTTCGATCCGCTGTTCATCTGGTTCATGATCGTGATGGTTGTATGCACCGTCATGCAGACGCGCAAGGGGTTCGTCGAGACGAATCGTTTTGGGCAAACTGAGAAGTTCCCGCTGGGGTTCTTCACGTTTGTATCGGCGGCGTCCGGCGTGGCGTCGACGATTGCCATCTGGGCTATGCGCTGCATTGCCGAAGTGCAGATAGTTCCAGCTGATCAGGTATTTTGGTTGGCGAATCTGGCCGTGGGGTTTGTTTTCGGCGTTCTGATATTCACGGCGACCCTGCTTGTCTTCTACCTGCAGTTTCGCGCGGCGAAAAGCAGGCGGGAGAAGATGAACCGCGAGCTCGGTGTGGAAGAAGAGCTGTAGCCGTCCGCGCTGCAGGGTCACGAGGGCGATCCGTCTGCGTTGCGGGGTCTCGAGGGCGTTCCAGCCGCGCTCTGATTGCCCGCCGCGCGGTTAAAGGCCAAGCGTGCGGCGGGTGCTCGGGTCGATTCCCCCAAGGGCGTCCTTCATGTCCTGCGGCGGGACGCAGGTGAGCTCGATGCTCGCGCTGGTGAGCGGGTGCGTCATGCGAAGCCTCCACGAGTGCAGCGCCGCGCGATCGATGGCGGTTGACGGCTCGCCGTAAGCCTCGTCGTCGAGAAACGGGCAGCCGATGTGGCGCATGTGCAGGCGTATCTGATGCGTGCGCCCCGTCTCGAGATCGAGCTTGACGAGCGAGAGGGCGTCCGGCTCGTGAGCAACCTGCGACGCGGATCCGGCTTCGGATTCTCTTGCGAATCGGGGCGCATGCGCGGCCTCCGAGTCGTTTGCACGCCCGAGGCGCTTGGGGTTCCACCGTGCGAGCGTCTCGTAATGGGTGACGGCTCGTTTTCCGTCCTCCCGCACGGCGAATACGCTCGGACCGCGGGAGATCCTCGCGATAGGCGCGTCGATCGCGCCGTTTTCGGGCTGCGGCGATCCTGCACAGATGGCCAGGTACGTGCGTTCGAAGCGGCGCGTGTGCATTTGGCGCTGCAGACGGTCTTGCGCACGCGCGTTCTTCGCGAACACCATGAGGCCGGAGGTGGTGCGATCGAGCCGCTGCACCGGGCGCGCGGTTCCCGCCGAGCCCGCGCTTTTCAGGTGATGCGCGACGAAATTGCACAGCGTACCGCTTTCGTGGCCCGGTCCGGGGTGAACGACGAGGCCGGAGGGCTTATCGACGATAAGGAGGTCCTCGTCCTCGTAGATGATGGAGAGCGAACCCGGCTCCGCCTTGACGGCGTCGCCTGGCTCCGCGGTCGCGTCGTCGATGACGATGCTCACGACTTGGCCGCTTCGCACGACCTTGTTGGTTTTGCAGCGAACGCCGTCAAGCATGATGCCGTCTTCGACGACCTTCGCGCGTCGAACCGTCGCGTCGCTGACGAGCATGGCGCGACGCAGCACCGCAAGCACGGTTTCGCCGTCGAAGGGCGGTCTCACCGTATGGGCTAGACGTCGCGGATGTTTCGCGGGGTCGACGGCGCTCATGTTGTCGGGGGCTCCGTTTCTCGGGTTGCGCGGCGGCGTTACACGTCCGCTTCACGGTTTGCCGTCATCGTGCGGCGAGATGAGCGCACGCGCTTCCCTTGATGCATCTGCTCTTGTCGCCGTGCGCGAGATTATACCGCGCACCCGTTTCTGTTATGACTGCATGGCGCGAAAACGCTTTACCAAACGTTGATCGAACTCTGCGACAATAGGGGGACGGATAGGAGGTCGCCCATGATCGAATATTTTCTCACCGATCCCAAGTCGCGATCGCTGGTCAAGATCGACGATGAACAGCCGGGATGCTGGATCGCCTTGTTCGAGCCGACCGACCGGGAGCTCGCCGAGACGTCGCGGCGGTTCTTCATCGACGAAGACGACATCCGCGCGCCGCTTGACCTCGAGGAGGTCTCGCGCATCGAGAACAACGACGATTACACCATGTTCATCGTCGATACGCCGTTGCACGATGCATCCGGCGGGGAGAAGCGCTACACCACCATTCCGATCGGCATCTACGAGACGCCCGAGCACGTCGTGTCCGTCTGCTCGGTGTACCGCGTGCCGATTATCGCGCTTTTGAAGTCCCGCCAGCGCGTTTTGCACGATACGGGGAACATCAAAGGGTTCACCTGCGACATCCTCATGGCGTCGGCCGAGGCGTACTTCGCCTCGCTGCGCGCGGTGAACAAGCGTCGCATGAGCCTGTCGGCGACGACGGAGAAGCCCTCGCGCAAAGATCTCGAGGAGCTGTACGCGCTGGACGCCTCGCTGGTCTACATCAAAACATCGCTCGCCGCCAACGACACCATCTTCGCGCGATACCGTCGCGCGGTGCTCAGCTCGCACGACGAGAGCATCATCGAGCTGTTCGACAACGTCGTGATCGAGCATCATCAGGCGCTTGAGACGACGAAGATATACTCGGAGATCCTCGATTCGACGATCGATCATTTCGGTCTCATGATGGATTACGATTTGAACCACACCATGCAGTTGGTCGCCACCTTGACGCTGGTTCTCTGCGTTCCGACGGTTATCGGCGGCGTGTTCGGCATGAACCTCGAGGGCATTCCGCTGGCGGATTCGCCCTACGGCTTCGCCATAGTCACCGGGCTTACGGGGCTGGTGCTTCTGGGGTTGCTTTTGGCGCTCAAGCGGCTGAAGTGGTTCTAGCTCGAATCGATTGCATCGTTTTCGAGGCGCGTGGTCGGAGGAGGGGGCGGCTCTCCTGCTCTCCGCGACGAATAGTCGGGCGAGGTCGAGGCCGCTTGCTTTCCGCGCCGCGCACGTTCGGCGGGCGGGCTCGCCCCTCGGCGCGTACGGTCGGCGGGGAAATGCCGCCGTCCGCTTCCCGAAAGAGTGAAGACTTGGTTACGAAACAATCGTCGGGGAAAGACGGGTGTAGCATGTGCATCTCGTTGTTGCCCGACTCGCGCTGGATGACCCGGCCGTCGCGTGCGGGCGTCGTTTCGTCGAAAGGAGCGGGCTTCTCGCCTGTCGAGTTATGGATTATTCTCAGAGCGCTATCGATCGGTTTTCGTCGTCATCGTCTGAAGGGGCGGAGGAAGGCGCCCGGTGCGCCTGCGGGCCAAAGGTTCGGGAAGGGCGAAGAGGCCGGGTGCGCGGGGCGCTTGAGAAGGCGGGCAAGTTCGTCGTTCAGCTGACGTTTCTCGCCAGCGTGTGCTACCTCGGCGGCGCCGTTGCCGCGGCATTGCCCATTGGGATTCCCGGCAACATCGTGAGCATGATCTTGCTTCTCGTGCTGCTGGTGACGGGCATGCTCCAGTCTGCGAAAATCGATCTTGCCTCGAACTTCCTGCTCAAATTCATGCCGTTGTTCTTCATTCCCGCAGGTGTGAGCATCATGGGGTGCTTCCCCATCATCGCCGATCATCTTATCCAGTTCGTTCTCGTGTGCGTCATCACCACCGTTCTCGTGTTCGCGGTGACCTCGGCGACGGTCACGGCCGCCATGAAGGCGCAGCAGCGCTTGGCGCGCCGTCGCGGCGGTTCCGGGCAAGCCGTCGAGGGAGCCCGTCCGGCGTCGGCGGAGAGGAGCGCGTAGATGGATCTCCATAGCGTTTTGGTCGTCGCCTTCAGCCTGACGCTGTCGGTGGGCTCCTTCGCCGCTTCGGTATGGCTCAGCAAGAAGGTGAAGTCGCCGCTGCTCAACCCGCTTTTGGTGTCGGTCGCGGTGATCATCTCCGTTCTCGTGCTGCTGCAGGTTCCTCTGGAGACGTACGAGTCGGGCGTGCAGGTCATATCGGCTTTGCTCGGGCCTGCGACCGCGGTGCTCGCGTACTCCATCTACCAGCAGCGACGCGTGCTGAAAGAGCATTTCGTCCCCGTCCTTTTGGGGTGCCTCGCCGGGTCCGTCACGTCGATGGTCAGCGCTTACGCGCTCTGCGAGCTGTTCGGCCTGGGTGATCAGGTCGCTCTTTCCACGGTGGCGAAATCGACGACGGCTCCCATCGCGCTGTCGATAACCGGTCAGCTCGGCGGCACCGCGTCCATCACCATGGCCGCGGTCATCTCCACGGGCGTTCTCGGGGCCATCCTTGCGCCGTCTTTGGCCAAGTTGTTCCGCGTGCGCAATAAAGTCGCTCAGGGCGTGGCCATCGGCACGTGCAGCCATGCGGTCGGCACTGCCAAGGCGCTTGAAATGGGCAAGCTCGAGGGCGCCATGAGCGGCGTGGCCATCGCGGTCGCGGGTCTGCTCACGTGCGTTATCGCCATCGTCGTGCAGATGCTCATGTAGCGCCGAGACGGGGCGGATCGCGCGGTCGCATCGGGTGGTCCGCGGCCTGCGTCGGGTTCCGCCCCGCGCCGCGCGCTCGCGCCCGTTCGTTCCTCGTTTCGCTGCCCATGTCGCCCGCGCCGCCCGCGTCCGTTCGTCTCGCGTCCCGCTACGCGCCGCCCGCAACGTGCGGCGCGGGCGCCGTTTCCTGATTCGCCGCTTCGTTCGTTTTCCCCGAGGGCTAAAATACGAAGGTTGGAATTCGGAGAGGGGAAGTGGAGTATCGTGACCGACTGGCTTGCGAGGCTTTTCGTCAAAAACTACGAGAACGTCGAGAACCCCGCCGTGCGTTCGGCGTACGGGACGTTTGCAAGCATCGTCTGCATTCTGTGCAACGTGGTGCTTTGCGCGGCGAAGGGGGTCATAGGATTCGTCTCCGGTTCGGTGTCCATCGTGGCGGACGCGATGAACAACCTCTCGGATGCATCGAGCAACATCATCTCGCTGTTCGGGTTCAAGCTGGCGAGCAAGCCTGCCGACGCGGATCATCCTTACGGGCACGGCAGGTTCGAGTACCTTTCCGGCTTGGCGGTCGCGGCGCTCATCGTGGTCATCGGCATCGAGCTGATCCGGTCTTCCATCGACAAGATCCTCGCGCCGTCGCCCGCGGAGTTCAACGCCGTCGTCGCGGCGGTGCTGGTGCTCTCCATCCTCGTGAAGCTTTGGATGGCGTTTTTCAACCGCCGCATCGGCAAGCGCATCTCGTCGACCACGCTCATCGCGACGGCGGTGGATTCTCGCAACGACGTCATCGCCACCGCGGCGGTGCTCGCAGCCGCCATCATCTCGAGCGTGACGGGCGTCGATCTCGACGGTTGGGCCGGTTTGGCGGTCGGGGCGTTCATCGTTTACAGCGGCGTGACCCTTCTTCGCGACACCATCGATCCGCTGCTCGGCAAGGCGCCCGATCCTGAGTTCGTCAAACACATCCACGACAAGATCATGAGCTATCCGGGCGTGGTGGGCACTCATGATCTCATGGTGCACGATTACGGCCCCGGACGTCGTTTCGCGAGCGCTCACGTCGAGATGCCCGCGAACATCGACCCTATGGAAAGCCATGATGTCATCGACAACATCGAGGAGGCGTTTCGCGCGGAGGACGACCTGCTGATGGTTCTTCATTACGACCCTATCGCCACAGACGATTCCGTAGTCGGCGACATGCGGGCGTGGATATCCCAAAACGTCAAGCGCGTCGACGAGCGCTTGACCATTCACGATCTGCGCATCGTTCCCGGCCCCACGCACACCAACGTCATCTTCGACGTCGTGCGGCCGGTTGAGTTCGACATGGCCGACGCCGAGTTGAAGCAGTGCGTGTCGGCGGTGGTTCGGGAGCATCGGCCCGACGCCATTTGCAAGATCACCGTCGACGTGAGCTACGTTTCGGCGAAGTAGGCATGCGAGGAGAGGTGCGAAAGAGATGACGAATGCAGGCGATGGATCTCTCGAGTTGCAAGGCGGCGCGTCGGTCGACCGGGCGGCGGCGTTGTCCGCGCGCGTGCTGGAATTGCACGAGGACCGATGCAACTGCGCCCAGTCGCTTGCCTGCGCGTTCGCCGACATCGCGCAGGTGGACGCGGACACGCTGTTCGTCCTGATGGAGGGCTACGGCGCGGGCATGGGCGGGCATGCCGAGACGTGCGGTGCGGTGACGGCGGGCGTGGCGGTCATCGGCGCTCTTGCAAGCGATGGCCGCGCGTCGCGCACGACCAAGGAGACCACGTACGAAATGGCGAGCGAGTTCGTGGAGGCGTTCAGGGGCGAGTGCGGTTCGACCACCTGCCACGTGCTGAAGGAGATAAGCCCTGTTCCCACGCCGCATCGCTGCGATGCTTACATGACGTGCGCGGTGCGTCATCTTCTGCGGGTGCTTGAAGAGCGCGGTTTGGTCGACGCCGGGCGTTAGCGCGGGCGAGGGGGTGGCGTGATGCCGAGTTTGAGGCCGTACGCGTTCATCGCGACGTTCGGCGCGGTGAGCATGCTGATGGACATCGTGTACCAAGCGGCGCTTTCGGTGCAGGGGCCCTTGCTTGCCAGCTTAGGCGCCACCGCGCTCGTCGTCGGCGTGGTTTCCGGTCTCGGCGAGGCGACGGCGCTGGTGGGACGTTTGTTCTCGGGGCCTTTGGCCGACCGCACGGGGCGTTACTGGCTGCTGGCCATCCTGGGGTATGCGGCGACGGCGGTGGCGGTTCCCGCCATGGGCTTCGTCGGCAGCCTCGTGGGCGTTTCGACTTTGGTGGTGTTCGAACGTTTCGGGAAGAGCCTGCGCACGCCGAGCCGCGACGCCATGCTCTCTCATGCGGCGAGCGCCGTGGGCACGGGCAAGGGGTTCGCGCTTCACGAGGTGCTCGACCAGATCGGCGCTTTCGCAGGTCCGCTTGCCACGTCGGCTTTGCTGTCGGTTACCGCGGGGGACTACCGCGTGGCGCTCGGCGTGATGATCGTACCCGGTCTGGCTGCCATCGCCGTGCTGCTGCGCCTGAAGCACCGCGTTCCCGATCCCGCGAGCTACGAGACGGATTCGAGAGCTTCGGCGGATGCCGCCATCCCCGCTTCGTCCGCCGAGACCGCCGTGGTCGACGATGCGTCCCGGCGCAAGGGTGCTGAGGTCGGGAAGAGCCGTCGCGACGGCGTGTCGGCGACGGCACGCGCTCTGCCTGCGGAGTTCTGGCGTTATACGTTGACGTGCGGCATCGTTTTGGCAGGCGTGGCGACTTTCGGGGTGCAGTCGTACCACATGGTCTCAAGCGGGCTTCTGCCCGATGCGGGCGTGCCTTTGCTTTACGCGCTGGCGATGGCGGTGGACGCGGTGTTCGCATGGCTCACGGGCGCGGTGTTCGATCGAAAAGGAGCCCGCGTGCTTCTGGTGCTTCCCGTCGTGTGCGCGGCCATCCCGGTGTTCGCTTACACGGGCAGCGTGTGGATGGTGGTCGTCGGCGTGGTGCTTTGGGGCGCGGCGCTCGGCATCCAGGAGTCCACCATGCGCGCAGCGGTGGCGGGCATGGTTCCGCCGAACCGTCGCGCGACCGCTTACGGGTTGTTCTCGGTGGCCATCGGCATCGGCGGCCTTGTCGGCGGCGTGGTGGCAGGTGCGCTTTACGATTTCTCCGTCCCTGTGCTGATGGTCTACACGGTGGCTGTCGAGGTTATCGCCTTCGTTTTGCTGTGGAAGACGGTGCGACGTTAGAACGAGGCGTTATCGCGCGAGGTTTCGCGTCGCAAGGCAAGCCGCAGACGGAGTTGCGCGCGGTGGGAAAAGCAAACCGCCCGGCTTCCGCGCGTCCCGGTTTCCGAGGTTCGCACGTTTTCGCCGGGCGGTTCGATCGTCGCTGGTTTCCGCTAGTCCTCGAGTCGCTTGGCGATGGCCAAGATGAAGTCGCGGGTGGAAAGCGTCACGGGGTTCTCAAGCGTGGTGATACGCGCGAGGTCCCCCGTCATCTCGCCGGCTTCGATGGTGTCGAGCGTGGCGCGCTCCAGCTTGTCGGCGAACGCCACCAGGTCAGCCAGGCCGTCCAGCTCGCCGCGCTTTCTCAGGGCTCCCGTCCACGCGAAGATGGTGGCCACGGAGTTGGTCGAGGTCTCCTCGCCGCGCAGGTGCTTGTAATAGTGGCGCTGCACCGTGCCGTGCGCCGCCTCGTACTCGTACACGCCCTCGGGCGACACCAGCACCGAGGTCATCATGGCAAGCGAGCCGAACGCGCTCGAGACCATGTCGCTCATCACGTCGCCGTCGTAGTTCTTGCACGCCCATATGAAGCCGCCCTCGGCTTTCACCACGCGCGCCACCGCGTCGTCGATGAGCGTGTAGAAGTACTCGATGCCCGCCTCTTCGAAACGCGTTGCGTACTCCGCGTCGAAGATCTCTTGGAAGACGTCCTTGAAACGATGGTCGTACTTTTTCGAGATGGTGTCTTTGGTGGCGAACCACACGTCCTGCTTTAGGTCAAGCGCGTAGTTGAAGCAGCTGCGCGCGAAGCTGGCGATGGAGCTGTCGAGGTTGTGCATGCCCTGCACGACCCCCGGTCCGTCGAAGGCGTGCACCAGCTCGCGCGTCTCGGTGCCGTCGGGCGCGGTGTAGACCAGCTCCACCTTGCCCTCGCCCGGCACGCGCATCTCGGCGTTTTTGTAGACGTCGCCGTAAGCATGGCGGGCGATGGTGATGGGACGCGTCCAGTTGCGCACGCACGGCTCGATGCCCGCTACTTTGATGGGGGTGCGGAACACCGTGCCGTCGAGCATGGCGCGGATGGTGCCGTTGGGGCTTTTCCACATGTTCTTGAGGTCGTATTCCTCAACGCGCGCGGCGTTCGGCGTGATGGTGGCGCACTTCACGGCTACGCCCAGGCGGCGCGTGGCCTGGGCGGAGTCCGCGGTCACTTGATCGTCGGTCTCGTCGCGGTGCGCGAGACCCAGGTCGTAATACTCGGTTTTCAAATCGATGTAGGGGAGGAGAAGCTCGTCTTTGATCATCTGCCAGATGATGCGGGTCATCTCGTCGCCGTCCATTTCCACGAGCGGCGTAGTCATTTGAATTTTGGCCATGGGCTTCCTTCCCGGCGCGAGCGCCCCGTTTCCGTGTCGACGCGCAACGTGGGCGACGTCGCCCCGTCGCTGCGCGTCGACTGATGGTTGAACTCATGATACCCCTCCCCATAGCGGGAAGTGTTTCACCTGGGTAAACCGCAGCGTTTCGCCATGCCGGCGGATGCCGTGCGGCCGGTGCGGCTGCAGGCGCGCGGATGCCGAGCGAGGGGAGGGTGCGGCTGGCTTGGGGCAGGTGCAGCAGGTGCGCTCACGGGTGCGGTAGCGTGCGGGTACCTGCGGCGGGGCGGGCGGATCTCGAGCGAGCGAGCGGGCGGCGCGCATCGGCGTCTTCCGTCGTCTGCGAAGAAAAAACGGCGCCCGGTCTCGAGGGAGGCCGGGCGCCGTCGGCTGCGGGGGGGGGGAGCCCCCGCATTGCGGTTGGGCTACTTGCGGATGGCCTTGAAGGCCTCGGTCTGCTCGCGAATGCCCTTCTCGGCGGCGAGGCGCTCGATCGAGGTCGCGCCGAAGAAGCCGTCGATACCCGGCACGTTCTCGATGATGTACGCGGCGTCGGCGGGCTGGGAGATGGGGCCGCCGTGGCAGATGACCATGGCATCGGGGTTGATCTCCTTGACGACCTTCACGATGCCGGTGATGATCTCAACGCAGTCGTCGAGCGTTTTGGCGGTTTCGGCGCCGATGGTGCCGCCGGTGGTCAGGCCCATGTGCGCGACGATGATGTCGGCGCCTGCGCGCGTCATGTCGGCGGCCTGTTGCTCGTCGAACACGTAGGGGCAGGTGAGCATGTCAAGCTCGTGCGCCTTGCGGATCATGTCCACCTCGAGCTCGTAACCCATGCCCGTTTCCTCGAGGTTCTTGCGGAACGTGCCGTCGATGAGGCCGACGGTGGGGAAGTTCTGCACGCCGTTGAAGCCCTGGTCCTTCAGCTGCTGCAGGTACTTGCTCATGACGCGGAAGGGGTCGGTGCCGCAAACGCCGGCGAGGACGGGGGTGTCTTTCACGACGGGAAGGACCTCGGCGCCCATCTCGACGACGATCTGGTTCGCGTCGCCGTAGGGCAGAAGACCTGCGAGGGAGCCGCGGCCTGCCATGCGGAAGCGCCCCGAGTTGTAGATGACGAAGATGTCCGCGCCGCCTGCTTCAGACGATTTCGCGGTGATGCCGGTTCCCGCGCCGACGCCGAGCAGGATGTTCCCCTCGGCGATGGACTTCTTGAATCGATCGAGGATTTCGCAACGAGATAGCTCTAGCATGATTCTCTCCTTATCTTGTGGCTCCGAAGGCGTTTTGCCTTCGGGTAAACCCGGTGTGTTGCGCGTCCGGCATGCCCTAGGCGGCCTCCGCGCGGTTTCGCCTTCCCCTCCCGTGACGCCGAGGCGTTCCGCTGCAGCAGCAGGCGCGGCGGCGGGACGTGGCGGATCGGGCGGATGACGCCTATTCGTGTTCCTTCTGAGCCTCGATGAGCTCGATGAGCTTTTTCGCGGCGGCGATGGCGAATTCGTCATCGTTGATGTTCGCATCGATCTCGATGATCGAAGCGCGCTTGGGGTCGATGTTCTCGCGCAGCGCGTTGAAGAGGGCCTCGTCTTCGGCCGGGCCGTGGAAGGGCTGGCCCGGGGCGTCGATCATCGAGACGCCGCCGAGCGGGAGCATGCACGCGACCGGTCCTGTGGACATGTTGATCTTGCCCGCGATGGTCTTGCCGATTTCCTCGCACTCTTCTGCAGTGGTGCGCATGAGGGTGACGGTGGGGTTGTGCTTGTACAGGTTGCGATCGGCGAATTGGGGCGGGACGGTGTCGTACGGGCCGAAGTTCACCATATCGAGCGCTCCGGTGCTGATGACGGTTGGGATGCCGCAAAGCGCCGCGGCCTCGCATCGTCCGGGCCCGGCGTTGAGGACGCCTCCGACGATCTCGTCGCACCATTCGGTGGTGGTCAGATCGAGGACGCCGGTGATGAAGCCGCCGTCGATGAGGGATTCCATGCAGCGGCCGCCCGTGCCCGTGGCGTGGAACACCAGCACCTCGTACCCTTGGCTCTCGAGGTACTCCTGCGCTTTGACGATGCAAGGCGTGGTGACGCCGAACATCGTGGCGGCGATGAGCGGCTTGGCGTCGGTCATCTCGGGATGCGGTACGGTCAGCATGCCCGTCATGGCCGCCACCGCGTTGTTGTAGATGCGTGCGGAGAAGGTGTTGACGCCCGCGACGTCGACGATGGAGGGAAGCATCATGATGTCCGAGGATCCGACGTAAGGCGTGGTGTCCCCGGATGCCATGGTCGAGACCATGAGCTTCGGGACGCCGATGGGCAGCTCCCTCATGGCGGCGGTCGCTATGGACGTGCCGCCGGATCCTCCCATGGAGAACACGCCGTCGAACCTGCCGTTGGCGTACAGGCTCGGCAGGAGCTTCGCCAGGCCGTTGGCCATGGTCGCCGTGGCGAAGGCGCGGTCTTTCTTCTCCACGACCACCGACATGTCGATGTCGACGGTCTGCGCTATTTCCTGGTTGGATATATCGGGCGAGAAGGTGGCGTCGAACACGCCGCAGTGGATGGTGAGCGTGTCGACCCCCGCATCGTGGAACCGATCCACGATGTAGGCGAACTCTTCGCCTTTGGTGTCGAACGTTCCGATGACGGCAACGGTAGGCATTGGATTCCCCTTTCACTAACCTGACCCCGGCGCATTATACTCCGACAGAAACCATGAGATTCGTCTTTCGGAGGGGATCGCGCATTTTTGTCACCCGTCCTTCATTTTTCCGGAGTAGCGAAGGACGCGCTTGGCTGGGGGTGGCGTGCGGTTGCGAGACGTAAGCGGCTGCGTGCATGCGCGGGCACGGGGTTTGGGGCATGGGCACGGGCGTGCGCGTGTGTGCACGTGGGATGCGCGCCGGCTGCGAAGGTTCGGGTGCATCCCACGCTCGGGTGGTTCTCCGTAAAACGGTTGCATGGTCGGGTGAGTTGGATGTTACCCTAGTGGGTATTATCTTAGTGGGAGGAATGGAGTTCGCAATGGTTGCACTGTTGATCGTGCTTGCCGCCGTCGTGCTTTTGGCGGTGGTGCTGGTGGCGAGGGCGTCTCGTCTGAAGCCGACGGAGGTGAGCGACCCGCTGCCGCAAAGCGACGCGGTGGGCGACGATGCCGCCGTCGAGCGTTTTCGGGAGATGCTGCGTTGCCCGACCGTGTGGGGCATGCGCGACCCCGACGCAGATCGCGCGGCGTTTGACGGTTTCGTGCCGCTTCTGCGCAAGCTGTACCCGCGCGTGTTCGACGAGCTCGAGCTGGAGATGATCGACGATTACGGTATCTCGCTTCTGTGGAGGGGATCCGACCGCACGCTCGATCCGGTGCTGTTCATGGCGCATCACGACGTGGTCGCCGCCGATGTCGACGAGTGGACGCACGACCCGTTCGGCGCGGAAGTCGTCGACGGCAAGATCTACGCGCGCGGTGCGGTGGACACCAAGTGCATCTGGGCGGGTCTGCTCGAAGCGACCGAGCGCCTGCTCGAGGAAGGCTTCGTGCCCCCGCGCGACGTATACTTGTTCTCGTCGAACACCGAGGAGGACGGCGGCGACACCGCGCCTCATATGGTCGAACACCTGCAGAAGATCGGGCGCGTGCCCTACATGGTCCTCGACGAGGGCGGCGCCATCATCGACAACCCGCCGCTCGGCGTCGAGGGCACGTTCGCCGTCATCGGCGTGGCGGAGAAGGGCATCTTCAACGCGCACATCACCACGACGGCCGACGGCGGGCACGCCTCCACCCCGTCGCTTGAGGACGCGACCGCGAAGCTCGTCTCCAGTCTCGACGGCTTGCAGAAAAACCCCGCGCCCGCCCGTCTTTCCGCGCCGGTCGAGGCGATGCTCTCCGAGCTGGCGTCGCATGCGAGCTTCGGGCTGCGCATCGTGTTCGCCAACTTGTGGCTGTTCCGCCCCTTGGTCATGCGCATCATGCAATCGAGCAGCGAGACGGCGGCCATGGTCCGCACCACCTACGCGCTCACCCAGCTCGAGGGCAGCGTTGCGCACAACGTCATCCCCAAGCAGGCGAAGGCGACGGTGAACGTGCGCGTCGATCCCGCCGAGACGGTCGAGGGCGCCCTCACGCGCATCAAGGCGCGCTTCGACGAGCGTACGACCTACGAGTTGTTCGAGGTCAGCGAGCCTTCGCCTATCTCGCCGTTTGAAGACGATCCCGCATTCGACTATCTGCGCCGCGTGATCCACGCGGTCTACCCCGAGACGGGCATCGCTCCTTACGTGCAGAGCAGCTGCAGCGACGCGCGTCATTTCGCGCGGGTGTGCCCGCGCACGTACCGCTTCGCGGGCATCCTGTTCAGGGGCGATCAGCGCTCGCGCATCCACGGTCAGGACGAATGCCTCGACGTGGACGCCTTCAAGCGCGGCGTGGGCTTCTACATCGAGCTCATCCGCAATTTGGGCGCGTTGAGCCGGGAGACGAGCGAAAACGGAAGAAACGAGGGATAACGTGGGGAAAAGCGAAGGAAGGACGGCGGCGCGGCAGGCGCCGGGCGGTGGAAGGTTTTTCTACGGATGGTGGATCGTCGCGGGCGGTCTGCTCATCATGGCGACATGCTACACGGTGTTCGTCAACTGCATTCCGCTGTTCCAGACGCATATCGTCAAGGAGCTGGGCATATCGGTCGGCCAGTTCAACGCCGGCGTGTCCATCACCACGGTGGTGGCGGTGTTCGCGTCGCTTGTCATCGGCAAGCTCACGGACAAGTGCTCCGCGCGCATCCTGGGCTCGATCACGGTGGTCACCTCGTCGGTGGTGCTGGTGGGCCTGTCGTTCGTCACCCAGCTGTGGCAGCTGTACGCGCTGTGCATCGTGGCGGGCTTCGTCGTGGTCGCGGGAACGCGCCTTCTGGTGTCGGTCATCATCTCGAACTGGTTCACGCTCAAACGCGGTCTCGCGGTGTCCATCGCTCTTTCCGGCTCGGGCATCGGCGGTGTGCTGCTATCGCCTGCTACCTCGGCGATGATCGAGGCTTCCGGATGGCGCGACGCCTTCTTGCTGCTCGCGGTGGTGTGCTTGGCGGCCTCGCTTCCGCTTGTCATCTTCGCGTTCCGCACGCGCCCGAGTGACATCGGGCTTGCGCCTTACGGGGCGGGGCAGGTCGAGCAGCGCAAACAGGACCGCTCTCCCGACGCCCCGGTGACGGTGTCCGTCGGATGGAAGGTGCTGCGCAAAAACGCGGGCTTCTGGATGCTGGTCGTCGGCTTCGTCATGATGGGCGTCGTCAACGGCGCGGTCATCACCAATTCCATCGCGAACATGACCTCGGTCACCCTTGACGGCGTCGAGGTGGTCACGGGCGGGCATTCCACCATGTGGGCGGGCTCGGTATGGTCGTTCTACCTGGCGCTCGTCATCGTCATGAAGGTGCTGCTCGGCGCCATCTACGATCGCTTCGGGATGGAGGCGGGCACGATCCTCGGCACGCTCACGTCGATGGCGGCGGGCGTCGCCTTGTGCTTCCCGGCAACCGATGCGGGCCCCATTCTGGCGGTGGTGTTCTTCTCGTTCGCCACATGCATGGGCACGGTGGCGCCTCCGATCATGGTGTCGAAGGAGTACGGGAAGAAGGACCTCGGCACCGTCACCGGCATCGTCACCGCGTTCGAGATGTTCGGCGCTGCGGTCGGTTCGGTGGCGTCGGGCCTGATGTTCGACGCGTGGCTGTCGTTTGCGCCGGTGTGGATCATGACCATCGTCGCCAGCGCGATCATGGGCGTGACGCTTCTGGCCTCGGTTCCTGCGGCGCGCAAGCTGGTGGAGCGCCGTCGTGCGGAAGGCGCGCCCGAGCTTGACGCCGAGGGATTCGAGATCGTCTCGTGAGCATGCGCTTCATCATATCGCCCGCGAAGAAGATGGCGGTCGATGTCGAGGTTCGCTGGCGCGACATGCCGCGGTTTCTCGACAAGAGCCGCGAGGTGGTGCGAACGCTGAACTCGATGAGCTTCGAGGAGCTGCACGGCTTGTGGAAGTGCAGCGAGAAGCTCGCCCGTGAAACGTTCGAGCGCATGTGGATGCTTTCGGAGGAGGCGGCGTGGGACACGCCGCGCTGCCGCCATCTGACGCCTGCCGTCTTCGCCTACGAGGGCATTCAGTATCAGAACATGGCGCCGCGCGTCATGACGCAGGGCGAGCTTGAGTACGTGCAGGAGCATCTGCGCGTGCTGTCCGGCCTCTACGGGATGCTCGCGCCTTTCGACGCCGTGGTTCCGTATCGTTTGGAGATGGGCTCGAAGCTGCAGGTGGCGGGTGCGCGCGACTTGTACGGCTTTTGGGGTGATGTGGTGTACGACGCGCTCGCGCAGGAGACGGATGCGGTGATCAACCTCGCGTCGGTCGAGTACGCCAAGGTCGTGACCCCGTTCTTCGAGAAGGGAAGGACGACGAGCGCCCTGCGCCTTGTCACGTGCTTGTTCGGTGAAGTGAACGAGGCGGGCAAGTTCGTTCAGCGCTCGACGCACGCGAAGGCGGCGCGCGGGACGTTCGTGCGCTGGTGCGCCGCGCACGAGGTGACCTCGGCGGCGGGTCTCGCGCGCTTCGATGCGGGTCATACGCTCGACGAGGAGCGCTCGACTGATGACACGCTTGTGTTCGTGAAGGCGTGACGAAGCTCTCGACCGATGACGCGCTCGTGTTCGCGCGGGCGTGACGAGTGCTCGGCCGGCGCTCGCTTCCTGCCTTCTTGCGCCCACGACGGCGTGTTTGCCGTCCGTCGCCCGCCGCCGATTTCGCTTCCGTGTTCACGCGGGCGTCGTGGGCGGCGGGCGACGCAGGGGATATACTGTCCCGACCATGTCATCTCGTTGCGACATACCCCCATCGCGCACGCGCCGTCGCGCGACTGCCGTCGGCTTTCTGGCGGTGCTGTTTTGGAGCCTGTTCATCGGGCTCATGCGGTTGGTCACGCAAAGCTTCGGCTCTTTGCTCGGCGTCGCGCTCATCTACACCTTGGTCGCCGCTCTCATGTGGATCGTCCGCAGGCCCGCGCCTTTGGCGACGTACTCGCCGCGCTACCTGATCATCGCGGGATTTCTGTTCGTGGCCACCGAGGTTCTCACCAGCCAGGCGGTGGGCCTTGCCGCCACGCCCGCGCAGGCCATCGAAGTGAGCATCGTGAACTATCTGTGGCCGACGCTCATCGTGGTGCTGTCCGTCCTCACGCGCCGCACCCTCGTGACCAATGCGCTCATCGTTCCCGGTGTGGTCGTCGCCACGGCGGGTGTTGCCAGCGTCATCGGCGGAGATGCGGGTTTGTCGTTCGCGTCGATTGCGGCGAACGTTTCGTCGTGGCCCGTTCCCTACGCGCTGGCGTTGATGGATGCCATCGCGTGGTCGTGCTACTCGGTGTTCTCGCCGAGTTTGTCGAAGGGCCAAGACGGTCTGACGTTGTTCTTCACGGCGGTTGCGGTGTGCATGTGGGCGCTGTATTGCGCTGCGGGGTGCCCGGCTCCCCCCGAGAGCGCGTCTGTTCCGAGCGCCATCGCGCTTGTCGCGGCGGCCGGCGTCATCGCCGCCGGCTATTCGTGCTGGAACGTCGGTATAGAGCGGGGCGACATCGGCATCTTGTCCATCGCCTCCTACGCCACGCCGGTGCTCTCGAGCGTGGCGAGCTCGGTCTTGCTGGGGCAGGTTCCCGGCATGTCGTTTTGGGCGGGCGTCGTCGCCGTGGCAGCGGGCGCGCTTTTGTGCTGGTTCTCGACGGGCGGGCTCGCCATCCTGCGCGGAGTGGTGCGCGGGCGGCGCGGCGGTCGCTAGAAGCGCTGCCGGGTTGCACACGCCACGCGATGGGCGTCCGCCGATCAGCCGCGCCGGCTTACGAGTCCTTTGGCGCTGTGGGCTGCGCAAGGGATATCGTGTATCGTCGATTAACCTGAACCGCGCCGACGTCGTTCGGCGCTCTTTGCGCGGCGCGAAGGTCCGTCTCGTTCCGCGGTTTGCGATCGGGGAGGGCGGGCTTTGCGGTCGCCTGATGAAAGGAAGTGACCCGGTATGGAGACCGTTCCGATCCGAGATGAGCTTATGCTGCGAGCCCAGACGTACGGCGCGTTGTGCTCGCTGGTTCTGCAGGCGCCCGACGGGGAATCCCTGCGCGCGCTTCGGCAGGCCTATGGTGCCGCGGAGGGGAGCTTGGCCTCCTTCGTTCGCGGCCTTCCCTCCGACGAGGATGCGCTCGAACGCGTGCGCATCGATCTCGAGGCGGAGTTTCGCGCGCTTTTTCAGGATGCTTCCGCGAGCTCGGTGCAACCCTGCGAGTCGGCCTATGCGGAAGATCCCGAAGCTTCTGCCGATAGCGTGAGGCGAGCGGTGTCGAGGGCTTACGCGCAGGCGGGCTTTCAGGTGGATGAGGGCGAGGACCTTCCCGCCGACCACATCGGCGTGGAGTTGGCGTTCATGGCTCGGCTCGTCGAGAGCCGCATCGCGGCGATCGATGAGGGCGAAGACGAGCGCGCTTGCGAGCTCGCGCGTGTCCAGAGGACGTTCCTCGACGAGCATTTGGTTCCGTGCGTCATAGCGTTTTGCGCGGAGCTTGCGGAGCATGCCCGTTCCGATTTTTACCGCGGCGTCGTCGAGGAGATCGAGGGTTTTCTGGCGTTCGAAGTCGATCAGGCGCGTTAGGGCAGGCTGCGGCAATCGCGTTTCTCGATAGGGTCGTCGTTGGGAGCGCGGCCTCGCGGCGAAGGGGGCGTTGCCCTGCGGCTGGCGTCTCCTTCTTTGGCACGTCTTGTGCCCGATTGGCGTTTTACCGCTTTGACCTGGGGAAGGCAACCGTCGGTTGCCTTCTCGTCGCGCGAAAATGCAGCGCGCTGGTTGGTGGAGGCTCTCCGCACGCCGGCTTAAGATGACAACGCCGGCATGCAATGAGAACATAAGCGCACTGCGTTTTCCTCGCCTTCGGCATCGGGTTCCGCTTCGGCGGATAGACTGCGGGGGCGAGGGCGGACGCGAGGCGCGCCCCTTAAAAAGGAACCGCTCCATGAGCTTTCGCGACAACCTCCGGCACTTGCGCGCGACGCGCAACATGACCCAGGAGCAGCTTGCCATGCTGCTCGGCGTCAGCCGTCAGACCGTCACCAAGTGGGAGGCCGAGAAGAGCAACCCCGAGATGGACAAGCTCATCGACATGTGCCGCATCTTCGACTGCACTTTGGACGACTTGGTGCGCGGTGATTTGACGGGCCGCCCGTGCGAGGTGGTCGCAGCGGTTGCGTCAAGTGCTCCCGTTGACGTGTGCGGCTACGACGAGCACATGCGCGCATACGCGCGCTCGGTCGCGACGGGGGTGGCCGCCGTCATCCTGGGAGTTTCCGCGGGCGTGCTGTTCGCGGAAACCGACTTGCTGCCCGCTTTGAACGAGGCGATCTTCTTCGTCGCGCTGCTCGCCGCCGTGCTCGTCGGCTTGGCTCTTCTCATTCCCGCAGGGGTGCGCCATTCCGCGTTCGTCAAAGCGCATCCCTACATCGAGGACTTCTACACGGCCGAAGACAAAACGCGCGCCCGCGAAGCCCTCACGTGGGCCATCGTGTGCGGCATCGGGTTCATCTTCGCCGGAGTCGCTGCGGTCATGTTGTGCGAGGGCACGGCCTACGAACCCTATGCCGTCGCGGCGCTTCTGGCGTGCACGGCGGCGGGCGTGTGGCTGTTCATCTACTTCGGCATGATGAGCGTGCGCACCAACGTGGCCCAATACAACAAGAACATTGCCGACGAGCTGGAATACGAGGAGCTTGTGGAGGCGCATATCGAGGATGAGTTCAAGCAGTATCTGCTGCGGAAGAAGAAGGAGGGCGACAAGCTCGGCGCGGTGTGCGGCGTCATCATGATCGTGGCGACCATCGTCGGGCTCGGGCTTTTGTTCGCGCCGGTGCTCAGCTCGCCCGATCCTTCGAACTTCGAGTCCGAGGGCACCTCCGCCATGTGGTTCTGGACGGCGTGGCCTGTCGGCGGCATGCTCTGCGGCATCGTGGCGCTGCTCATGAACGCGTTCGGCCGTCGTGATGCGTAAGATGCGCGCAGGCCGGGCGCATCTCGGGAGGGAGTCGAGAGGCGCCCGTCACGTGCGCGGCGCCCGCTCGGAGGCGGGCGGGCGCCGATCGCGATCGGCCGGCGGGGCGGATCGATGTCGTGTCGCCCGCGTCTTCCGCGCGCGGCGGCTCGGCGCGCGGACCCTTTCCGCGAGGGCGCCGCGCGGTTTCTCGCGGACGCGCGGGAGCTTATTTATACGAGTAGAAGCCCTCGCCCGCGTTCACCCCCGTTTTGCCCTCGTCGATGTAGCGCTTCAACGTGGCGGCGATCTTGCCGGGCGTGGTATCGGGGTCGGCGGCCTGCGGGTTCATCGACACGATGTTGTAGGCCGTGGTCAGTCCCACGATATCGAGGATGCGGAAGGGCCCCAGCGGTGCGCCCGTCGCCAGCATCCACGTTTTGTCGATGGTCTCGGGATCGGCCACGTCGTTGGCCAGCAGCGCTTGCGCCGAGTTCAAAAACGGCACGAGCAGACTGTTCAGGATGTAGCCCGGCTGTTCCTTGCGCAGCTTGAGCGGTATCATTCCGATGGCCTCGGCGAATTCAACCACCTCGTTGTAAGCTTGCGCGCCGGTGCCCGCGTGCCCCATGACCTCGGCGGTGTTGTTGCGCCAGATCTCGTTGGCGAAGTGCAGCGCGAGGTATTGCGCGGGCCTGCCCGTCGCCTCGGCGAACATGCTCGGGAGCAGCGTCGAGGAGTTCGTGACGAGGATGGTCTTGTCCGGCATGACCTCGGCCAGCTTGCCGTAGAAGTCGATTTTCTGAGCGGGATCCTCGGCGATGGCCTCGATGACGAGGTCGGCGTCTCCGGCGGCTTCCTCGAAACTCGTGGTGAAGGTGATGCTCGCGAAGGCTTCTTCCGCTCGTTTTTTCAGCAGGTCGATCTCCTCGACGGAGATGTCGGGAGAGGCGGCCAGCCCGCGGCAGTACGCCCGCGCATCGGTCTTCATGGTCTC
>ERZ827469.1001-NODE-1001-length-27829-cov-4.451429_pt1 | contig 27829 bp, 19 predicted proteins | sample MGYA00519917_ERZ827469 | MGnify/ENA primary metagenome ERZ827469 (study PRJEB31778, sample SAMEA3449314) | human gut metagenome | biome: human gut; feature: human-associated habitat; material: faeces | place: United Kingdom | collected 2010/2012 ... | reverse complement strand
TCGATGGAGAGCTGCTGAACAGCATCGATAGCTGCTTTTCTGTATTCTTCCACAGACATGGAGTCAACGCCTTTTACACCCATTGCACGGGCAATCTCGCGGTATTTTTCGCCAGTACATTCAGCGTTGTATTCCATAACGATTGGGAGCATCATAGCGCATGCAACACCGTGAGGAGTATCGTATACAGCACCGAGTGTGTGTGCCATGGAATGAGCGATGCCGAGACCGACATTGGAGAAGCCCATGCCTGCGATATACTGACCAAGAGCCATGCCTTCACGGCCTTCTTTGGTGTTAGCGACGGCATTACGCAGGGATTTGGAAATGATTTCGATTGCCTTTAAGTGGAACATATCGGTCATTTCCCATGCAGCCTTGGTGGTGTAGCCTTCGATTGCGTGGGTCAGAGCATCCATACCGGTAGAAGCGGTCAGGCCCTTTGGCATGGAGGACATCATATCGGGATCAACGACTGCGATGATCGGCATGTCGTGGGGGTCAACGCATACGAATTTGCGCTTGCGCTCTACGTCGGTGATAACGTAGTTGATGGTAACCTCTGCAGCGGTGCCGGCAGTGGTAGGAACGGCGATAATCGGAACGCAGGGCTTTTTGGTGGGAGCAACGCCTTCGAGGCTGCGGACGTCTTCAAATTCCGGGTTGGCGATGATGATGCCGATGGCCTTGGAGGTATCCATAGAGGAACCGCCGCCGATTGCGATGATGTAGTCAGCGCCGGAAGCCTTGAACGCTACAACGCCGTTCTTTACGTTTTCGATGGTCGGGTTTGCTTTGATATCGGAGTAGATTTCATAAGCAAGACCTTCGCGGTCTAAAATATCCGTTACCTTTGCGGTTACGCCGAACTTGATCAGATCCGGATCAGAACATACAAATGCTTTCCGGAAAGCATGAGCCTTTGCTTCGTTTGCGATTTCTTCGATTGCGCCAGCTCCGTGATAGGAGGTCTGGTTGAGCATAATTCTGTTTGCCATTGGAAAAACCCCTTTCTTTCGATCGATTTTTGATAATTTCATTGTAATACAAAAAGGGAAAGAAAAAAAGGAAATTTTTATAAAATCGACATTATTCTAATGAAAAAAGGAAGAAATGTTATTGAAATTTACCAGAATTCGCTTTCTTTTCAAAACTTTTTTAGCTTTGTTGACAATCTACGATCCTGCAGATGGAAATTCCTTTTTGCAGTTTTTAGAAGCTGCGTCGTCCGGTGCTTGGGGGGTGCAGCAAAAGCGTCTGGAATATTCCAGGTTTGCCTGAATCAGGTTGTATTCCAGTAAAAGACGGAGCGTGCAGGAGAGACATTCGGGAGATTTGGCGTGCGCTTCGCACACGTCCTTGAAAGAGTGGGACAGATTCAGAATATCCAGAGAAGAGACTGCCATGCAGATCACCTGAAACGCTCCGTTTCTATATAGTATGGCGCGCGTGCTGCCGGGGTGCGCAAACGGCTGCGGTGGATACCTCTTCTTTCCGGATAAAAACAGCGATGACCAGACTTTCCTGCTTGCATCCTGCCCTACAGATGATAAACTGGGAGTAAGAATCGAAAGGGACAGGAGGCACACAGCATGAACCTAAATCCGCTTGCGGCAGAGAAACAGTTTTTAAACCCATTGGATCGCGTCAACGGATTCGATATCCGTCCGGGGTTATATGAAATCAACGGAGCGACTTCCTTCGGAAGTTGCGTCAACTTTACAATTCATTCTCAGAATGCGGTTTCCTGTGAGCTGCTGCTGTTTCACAGAGGGGAAAAAGAGCCTTACGGGACGATTCCTTTTCCGGAAAATTACAGGATCGGGCGGGTATATTCGATGATCGTGTTCGGTCTGGATATTTACGATTTTGAGTACGCCTATCGGATGGACGGGCCGAACGTCCCGGAAAAAGGGCTGATTTATGATAAAACAAAAGTGCTTTTGGATCCGTATGCACGGGCGGTGACGCAGCAGAGCATCTGGGGAAAAGAGCCCGACCGGGAGAAGGGTTATCATGGGCGGGTGGTGTTCAACGATTTCGACTGGGGTGACGCCGGAGAGCCGAAAAAGCCGATGCAGGAGCTGATTATTTATGAGATGCATGTGCGCGGTTTTACAAAGCATGCCTCCTCGGGCGTGCAGTTTCCGGGAACGTTTGAGGGTATCCGGGAAAAAATCCCCTACCTGAAGGCGCTTGGCATCACTGCGGTTGAGCTGATGCCGGTGTTTGAATTCGACGAGACGATGGGAAAACGTGAAATCGGCGGCAGGACGCTTCTTGATTACTGGGGCTACAACACGGTTGGATTTTTTGCACCGAACACAGGATACACGGCGCGTCAGGAGTATAACCGGGAAGGGACGGAGTTTAAAAATCTCATCCGGGAGCTTCACCAGAACGGAATCGAAGTCATTTTAGACGTGGTGTTCAATCATACCGCGGAGGGAAACGAGCAGGGACCGTTTTTTGAATTTAAGGGAATCGACAACCGGATTTATTATATGCTGACGCCGGAGGGAAACTATTATAATTTCAGCGGATGCGGAAATACGTTAAATTGCAATCATCCAGTCGTACAGCAGATGATTCTGGAATGCCTGCGGCATTGGGTAATTCATTATCGGGTGGACGGTTTTCGCTTTGATCTTGCGAGCATTTTGGGACGAAACGAGGACGGGACGCCGCTGTTACAGCCGCCTCTGCTTCGGAATCTGGCGGAAGATCCGGTGCTGAAGGACGTCAACCTGATTGCGGAGGCATGGGATGCGGGCGGTTTGTATCAGGTCGGAAATTTCCCGGCGTGGAACCGGTGGGCGGAGTGGAACGGCAAATACCGGGACGAGCTGCGCAGTTTTTTAAAAGGAGAGTACTGGTTCGCAGCACAGGCGGCAAAGCGGATTACCGGCTCTCCGGATCTGTACGGCGGGCAGTATCGGGGCTACAATTCGTCAATCAATTTTCTGACCTGTCACGACGGCTTTACGCTGTACGACCTGTATTCTTATAATGAAAAACATAACGAGGAAAACGGCTGGAATAATACTGATGGTGCAGATGATAGCCGGAGCTGGAACTGTGGGTACGAGGGAAAATCCGACAACCCCGGAATAGAAGCGCTTCGGAAAAGAATGATCAAAAATGCCTGTGCGGTGTTACTGTGCAGCCGCGGAACGCCGATGTTTCTGGCGGGAGACGAATTTTGCAATACGCAGTTTGGCAACAACAACGCCTACTGCCAGGACAATGAAATTTCCTGGCTGGACTGGTCGCTGTTGGAAAAAAATAGAGAAATTTACGAATTTTTCCGGTATATGATTGCATTCCGCAAAAAACACTCTGCAATCCGCGGAGAATGCAGTTCGTCCGGGCTTGGGTTCCCGACGGTCAGCGTCCATACGAATCAGCCCTGGGACAATAATGTGACCCAGGAAAGTAAATTCCTGGGCGTGATGTTTGCGGGGGCGGTTCCGGCCGGAAGCAGTCAGAAAACAGGACGAAATCAGGAAAACGCGTGGAGTCAGGAAGCAGAGAGACGCCGGGAATCTGTGTGGAGCTTGGAAATGGAGCGAACCCGGGAATTGGAAACGGAAGATCTCGTGTACCTGGCGGTCAATGTTTTCTGGGAGGATCAGCAGTTTTTTCTGCCGAAGCTTCCAAACGGCTTTGTATGGAGGCTTGCGGTCAATACGGACCAGCCGGAAATGCCCGAAAAGGAGTCACAGATGACTGTCATTGACAGTGAATTTATCCTGAAACCGCGCAGCGTCGCCGTTTTTGTGGGAGGCCCATCCTTTTAACAAAATGCCGCGAAATGGAAAGAAAAGCTGATGATGTCTCCACATTATAAGCCAAACATTTCGCGGCAGATTTTTTTCCCGGTCTCTGTGCGGAAAATGTTGTCATAGGTCGCTCGGATATGGGCTGTGTCCGTGTTTCCTTCAAAGAGGTTGACCAGAAAATCCGCCTCCACCAGAATCTGATAATCGAGACCGTCGATGCCGGTATAAGTATGATGATGACCGACTAAAAAGCTGACGCGCTCTATCACATCTTTTTCAAATCCCAGCTCGGAGAGCATCTGCTCTGCCAGGACAGGACCTTCTTTTTCCTGTAATTTTCCGTTTCCGTCTCCGTATTTTTCCAGACACAGCCGGATGCCGATATCGTGCACGATGGCGGCAGCTTCCGTAATGAACAGTGTTTTTTCATCGAGATGCTCGGAAACAGCGATCGTCTTTGCAAAGCTGTGCACCTTCAGAAAATGCTGAATGCGCTCCGGGCTGCCGTGATCGTAGGAAATCATTTTTAAAATAAGCGGTTCTAAAGTCATACGAAGCTCCCTTCTTTGTGAGATACATAAGTCAGTTAAGAACATCATAGCGCGGTTTTCCTGATAATTCAAGCGCAGGAAAACGGTTGACAGTTCTCTGCGGATAAACTAGGATGAAAGAAAGATGTAGGTACATCCATTTTGAAAAACTATCGTGCAGGAAAGCCCCTGCAACTTAAATTCAGGAGGACGATTGCGATGGATAAAACCGAACGGAAAATGACGAAAATTGCGCGGGAGTTAAATAAGCTGACGGTACAGGCGATGAAGGAGAAAGGAATCGGGACGGCGGAGTTCGATTTTATCCATCTGGTGCGGCACCATCCCGGCATCACACAGGCGCAGCTGCGGGAAGAATTAAAGATCGACAAGGGAGCTGCGGCGCGCCGGGCGGCAAGCCTGGAAGCGAAGGGCTACCTGATTCGCCGGGACAATCCGGAGGACAAAAGAAGTCAGCTTTTGTATGCGACAAAAAAGGCGGAAGGGCTGAAAAACTCCAAGGTCAGCATTGAATCGACGTTTTATGAGTGGCTGATGGAGGAACTGGACGAATCAGAAACCGAGCACTTTTGCGAAATGCTGGATCGACTGTATCTGAGATCGAAAAAAGAAAGCCGGTCTGGATTTTTGCAGGTAAAGGAACGGATGGACAGAGGAGAAAAGGATGGCTGAAGGGACGACGATGTGCGACAGGAAAGAATCGGGAATCCGGACTGCCTGGAAAAAACCGGATCAGATCGGAAGCTACTTTGTGACGGAGTGGAAGCCGCTGCTTGCGGTGACGGTTTCCGGCCTGATTTATAATATCGGACTGCTCGCGGGGCCGTGGTTTGAAGGACGGCTTGCACAGTGCCTGCTGGATGTATTTACAGGGAAAAAAATTTTTACCGATATGCTGCTTTTGGTGTGCGCGTATGTGGCAGTGATCGGATTCGTGCAGGGCGCGCGCTACATCAAGCGGTTTTATGTGCGCCGGTTTGCGAACGATATCAACCGGAGCATGAAGCAGGTGCTTTACGGGAATCTGGTACATAAAAGTGTAGGTGAGCTGGAAAAAGAGGGGGCCGGAAGCCTTCTGACAAAAGCGGTGTCTGACGTGGATGCGTGCGTAGAGGGAATCCGGAAGTTTACGACGGAGATTTTTGATACCGGTATTGCGCTGCTTGCCTATGCTGCGATGCTGTTGTGGTACGACTGGCGGCTTGCACTGCTGTGTCTGTTGTTCCCGCCGTTTTCCTATTTGATGGCGGAAAAGATGAAAACCGTGGTAGAGCGCAGCAATGCCGCATATAAGGAGAGCGCCGGACGCTTGAATACAGCGACGCTGGACCGCGCGGGCAACGCGGTGACTTATCGGATTTACGGCTGTGAAAAACAGCGCAGCGGCATGTATGAAAAACAGCTGGACGATTACGAAAAAACAGCAGTCCGTGCAGGAATGCAGGTCGTAGCGATGCCTCCGCTGTATCAGGTGATTTCCATGGGAAGCGCCGTGCTGATTTTGTATTTCGGTTCGAAAAATGTGTTAAACAGCGGATGGACGGTTTGGAACATCGCAGCGTTTACGACATTTTTATCCTGCTATGGAAAGCTTGCGGTCAAGTCCTCGAAGGCGGCGAAGCTGTTTAACTCCGTACAGAAAGCGAACGTTTCGTGGAAAAGAATCCGTCCGCTGCTGACAGAGCCTCCGGAAGAAACAGAAGAAAAAACAGCCGGGGCGGTCAGCCTGAAGCTGGATCAGGCGGGCGGCGCATATCCGGGCGGAAAGCAGATTTTTGACGGATTGACGATAAGTGCAAAGCCTGGACAGATCATCGGGATCACGGGTCCTGTTGCGTGCGGCAAATCGACGCTTGGTAAAATTTTTCTGGGAGAAGTGCCTTATACCGGACATGTTTTGTTAAACGGGAAAGAATTATCTGAATATTCAGACAAAGAACGCAGGAGCATGGTCGGATGGCAGGGACACGATCCGGAGCTTTTGGCGGACAGTGTCCGAAACAATGTCGCGCTCGGAGAGGAGCAGATCGACGTCGGCAGGGAGCTTTCGCGCGTCTGCCTGGACCGGGAAGTGTCCGAAATGGAAAACGGCATCGATACACTGGTCGGCAGCCGCGGCGTGCGGCTTTCCGGCGGGCAGCAGGCGAGAACGGCGCTTGCACGGACGCTGTCCCATGCAAAGCCGCTGATCGTTCTGGATGACCCGTTTGCGGCGCTGGATCGGAATACGGAGGAGGAGATTTTCCGGGAATTAAAAGCGATGTCAAAGGATCGGATTATCCTGCTGATTTCGCACCGCCTGTATTTGTTTGATCAGACGGATCAGGTCATCTGGATGGAAAACGGACAGACGCAGACAGGAACGCACGAAAAAATGCTGCAGATCGTTCCGGAATATGCAAATTTGTGCAAGGTATGGAAGGAGGGAGCAGACCATGCGTGAGCGTTTGAAAAAAACGATGCCGTCAAAGGCGCATCATGAAATTCTCACTGCGGTGGGATCGATCTGCACACAGAATCTTCTGCTTCCGATTGCATTGGTCATCACCGTAGTCGGCGCAGTCGTCACTGCACTTGTGCCGCCGCTGATTCTGGAAAAAATCGTGGACGGGCTGACTGCGGGAAATCCGATGGCGATTGCACAGGCATTTTCCTATTTCGGCGTGACAGCACTGGCGGGATTGCTGGAATCTACGCGGGAAAGCCTTTTGATCGTATTCGGACAGAAGCTGACTCACGGTCTGCGCAGTCAGATGTGCGAAAAGCTGTCGCAGCTGTCCGCAGATACGTTGAGTAAAATGGACGCAGGAACGATCGCATCCAGGTTCGTCGGAGATGTTGATACGCTGGAAACGCTGTTTACCTCCGGTATCATCAGCATGTTTGCAGACGCTTGCACGATGATCGGTATTTACGCAGTGCTCTGGCAGAAAAACCGCGGACTTGCGATTACTCTGCTGGCGATTCTGCCGCTGATCGCACTGTTTACAAGACATGTTCAGAAAAAAATGCTGGCTGCGCAGATGGACAGCAGAAAGGCTGCTGCGCGGACGTCGGGTCTTGTGCCGGAGACGATTCATTGCATTCGGATGATCCATGTTTTTGGAAAAGAAGGCTTTATGCGCAAACGTTATGACCGTACGCTGCAGGAGGGATATGCTGCGATGGAGCGTACAAATTTTTACGATGCACTGTATTCTCCGGTTATTTTGATTACAGATGCGCTGGTGACGGGCGTTGTCATGCTGCTGTCGGCTTCGTCCGGCCCGGAGGTCAGAATGTTTTTCGGCATGTCAGTCGGTACGGCGGTTGCGGTAATTTCCTATATTTCAAGAATCTTTTCCCCAATCGAAAGCATTGGTATGGAAATCCAGACGATCCAGGAGGCGCTGGCAGGCGCGAAGCGTGTCGGAGAATTTCTGGAGCTGCCGACGCGGCTGGAAACCTCCGGGGAGGCGGGAGAAAAAGTGATGACGGAGCTTGGCAAAGCCAGCGCAGGCACGGATTCGCCGGTCGCATGCATTTCCCTGGAAGATGTCAGCTTCGGCTATGAAGAGGAAAAGATGGTTCTGAAGCATTTGAGCTTCGAGATAAAAACCGGCGAGCAGGTAACGATGACCGGGCGCACCGGCGCAGGAAAGAGCACAATTTTTAAATTGCTTTTGGGGCTGTATCGTCCGCAAAAGGGCTGTGTAAAAATATATGGACAGGACGCTTATCTGCTTCCGGACAGTATCAGACGGCGTCTGTTTGGCTGCGTGGAGCAGAGCTTTAAGCGGGTTCCCGGAACCGTTCTGGAGCAGATTACGCTTTCTGATCCGATGATTTCCAGAGAGGATGCGGTCGAAGCGGCGAAGCTGGCAGGACTGCATGAAGTGATTGCCGGAATGGAGCAGGGGTATGATACGCCCTGCACGGATGCACTGTTTTCACAGGGACAGTGGCAGCTTTTGTCCATTGCCCGGGCGGTTGCAGCGAAGCCGTCGATTCTGCTGCTGGATGAAATCACGGCGAACCTCGATGTAGGCACAGAGCAGGAGGTTTTGTATGCGCTCAGGCGCGCCGGAGAAAACCGGACGGTGGTTTCCATTTCCCACCGTTTGTATGAAAAAATGGGCGGCAGGGAGCTTGTAATCGGGTAACCAGACATCGTCGCAAAATACAATATGCCGCGCAAAGCCACAACCGGTCGCCTCTGCGCGGCATATTTCTCCTCCTTTCTGCGCACGTTTTTTGCGCATGTCGAGTTTGTGTCAAGTGAGCGCAGACACAAATCTCGCGATTGAAAAATTTTATTTTTCAATCTTTGCCCTCTATGCAGCGGAAACCTTCTTGTCTTTTGCTACAGGAATGATATACTGGGACTGAAATGATGTCGGGATCAAAAAGGTCTTTTGTCTCCTATGATACCGGATCAGGCATAAAAGCGATGACAGACAGGAGTGGCATACGATGGACATGCAGGAGAAATACAGACAGCAGTTGGATATTTCCTATTCCTATCATCTGGCGAAACGGATGGAAAAACACCGCACCAACGAAGAACTCGGCTATCGGACGGCGGGGTCGAAGGCAGAGCTTGCAACCGGGGAAATGCTGGAGCAGGAGATGCACACAATCGGTTTTCCGATTATCCATAAGGATGCGATTACAGTAGATGCGTGGGAATTTGAACGCGCGAAAATGACTTTTTTAAACGAAAAAGGCGAAGAGGAAACGATACAGCTTGGCGCGTATCAGACGAATTTTGTGACGGACGGACCGGAGTGCTATTCGGTTGTGTATGCAGGCAGAGGAACTCTGCAGGATTATGAAGGAATGGATGTGACCGGAAAGCTCGTATTAGTGGATATCAACCAGCGGGATGAGTGGTGGATCAATTATCCGGTTTATCAGGCGCATTTAAAAGGCGCGGCAGCTGTCATTGCCGCACAGACGGGCGGCTACGGAGAGGTAGACGAACGCGCACTGAACGCACAGGATATCGCGGGACCGTCGAATGCACCGGCATTTTCGATTGCCCGGCACGATGCAGATCAATTGAAAAAAATGCTGCAGGGCCGCAGTGAGGTAAAGGTGCTGTTTGACGCTTCGACAAAGGTGATCCCGGCGCAGACGACCTATAACATCGTCGGGGAGATTCCCGGAAAAACGCACCCGGAGCGCAGAATTATGCTTTCCGCACATTACGATTCCTATTTTGACGGTTTTCAGGATGATAACACCGCGATTTCGATGATGCTTTCGATGGGAAAAACGCTGCTGGAAATTGGATATCAGCCCGAAAATACGCTGATGTTCTGCTGCATGGCGTCCGAGGAATGGGGCGTGGCGGACTCGCAGTTCGACTGGTCGACGGGCGCGTATGAACAGGTATTTACGGTGCATCCGGAGTGGCGGGGAAGCGTGATTGCCGACCTGAATTTTGAGCTCCCTGCGCTGGCACACGGGACGCGGGCGAGGATTCGGAGCACGTTCGAATACGTTTCTTTTCTGGAAGAATTTCTGGAAGAGCTGCCGAGCCTGACCGGAGCATATCCGGAGGAAACGAGGATTACCGCGCCGATTGAAACCTGGTCGGACGATTTTTCCATTGCGATTGCCGGAATCCCGTCGATGGTAAATGATTTTACGGGCGGAAGCTTTATGGAAACGAACTATCATTCACAGTTCGACAACGACGGCTTTTACGATGAGGATGTTTATCGGATGCACCATGAGCTGTTTGGACTTTTGCTGATGGCGATTGACCGTACGGCTGTTGTTCCGCTGGATTTTTCCAGAGTATTCCGAAAAGCAAAGGAGCGACTGGACAGTGAATGGTGTGAAAAGACCGGCGCGGACGGACAGCGGCTGCTGCGGGTGCTGGAGCAGGCGACGGCGACGGCGCAACAGCTGTATGCAAAGGTAGAGGAAACGAACCGGAACGCGAGGCACGCTGGTGTGGGAAATGCATCTGGACTGTGCGTAGCGGAGACTGGCGATGCCGGAGCGGTGAACGGAGATTTTATCGCATGTGTGCAGGGAACGGACACTGCTGCAGAAGTACCTGCGGCAGACACCCGGAAGCTGGAACGAGCGCTTTTACAGGTTTTCCAGCAGGAGCAGGATGCCTATGTGCGGATCGACTGGTATGGAAACGTGTTGTTCCCGCATGGAATTTTGCAGGATCGTTTGCAGCTTCTGGAAGGTGCGGTGCGCAATCTGAAAGAGGGAAGGCTCTCAGCGGCACTGCGCAAGCTGTATGAGATCGACAGCAACCGGTACGCATTTTTGTTTGAAGAAGAGGTTTATCGACATTTTACATCGTATGCGCTGGATCAGAGCTCAGATCGGCTGAAATGGGGAACCGGAAGAATTATCGGGTTTGAAAACTTTTTCCCGGTTGTGACCGGACTTCTGGAAAAAGAAAAGACGGACTGCAGTGATTTTACGAAAGAAATTGCACAGCTGGAGGCTGCATATGAGCGCCAGAGCAATTTGTACCGGAAAGAAATCGATACGCTGTGCGTGCAGACGGAAAGGATGGAGCGGCTTTTGAGAGAAGCCGGAGTGGAATTTTATGGACAGTGAAAAACTGTATCGAGTACAGGAAGAGGATTTGTCGAAGCTTGAGGAGCTGTTGTGCCGTTCGTTTGCGGCGGACCCGTTGTATGTGGAGCTGATTCCGGATGAAGAGGTGCGGAAACGGCTGATGCCGGAGCTGTTTCAATGCGACCTGACGGAATTTTATGAGACGTGTGAAATTTTTGCAGACAGTAAGGAATTAAACGGCATATTGGTCGTTTCGGACGAAACGGAGCCGTACCATCTGCTGCATCGTTATTTTACGGAGGTGCAGGCGACGCTGCGCACGGAGGGCTATCTGATCCGGGAGGATCACAGCCTGAAGACATTTTTTAATTTCGTGCTCGGCAGGGATTATCTGAATTCCAGCTGGACGGATCAGCTGCATCAGGATCGGAGACTACATATCATTTATCTGGCGGTTGATCCGGAAATGCAGCATCACGGAATCGCGGCGACGCTGGTGGAAGAGGCAGTTGCATACGCGGAACGCAACGATCTGATGATTTCGCTGGAAACGCACAACCCGCGTAACGTTGCGTTTTATCAGCAGTTCGGGTTTAAGGTGTACGGAGTCGTGGAAAAGCATTTTTCCCTGAAACAATATTGTCTGGTGCGGGAAATCCAGGCGTAATATTCTAACAGTTCACCGCGCCATTTCATTCGCAAAAGTGCATCTTCGATGCTTTCCGCTGCTTCGCAGCTCTTTTTGCTCATGAAATGGCGCTCCCTTCGTAGTTTCCTGGGAGCAGATTTTCCCGCAAGCGCGAAATCTGCTCCCAGGAAACTACGAGTGAACCATAGTACCATATTTGGATCGGCTTGAAAGTCATACCGTTTACGGTATTCCCTTTCAAGCCGATTGTGCTATATAATGAGCACGAAAGAAAAACAAGCGACGCTGAAAGCGGCATTTGTTTTTCTCGTGCCATTAGAGAACGAGCAGCCTGCGAAGCAGGCGATAGAGCGCGTCAGCGCGTGCTCGTGATCGAAGAAGAGAAGCGCGAGCGGGGACAGACGGGCTGTTCATCGCAAAGGGCGAAGCCGGTTGCTGATAACCGGTTCATTCTGACATGTTGGTTTGATCTTGTTATTTCTTTTATTATTCTGATGTTTCTAGTTCAATTCTACACAAGATTCCAGGCATGTACGCAATTTTTCACAAGGAGGTGATTGAACAGCTGAATAAGGCTTATAAAAGTATATAAATTATAGGTGTATCAGCACAGACATTACGAAATTGGGATTCTAATGGAAAACTTCATCCGCATCATACTACAACAAGTGGTTATAGGTATTATTCCGATGAACAGCTCAACCAGGTAATGAATGTAAAGCCTAAAAACCGCATTATCATTGGCTATTGTCGTGTTTCAAGCCACAAACAAAAAGATGATTTAGAACGACAGATTGAGATTATTGACAATACTGAAGAATCTGAGCAACAAGAACTCGTTGAAGATTTAGTACAGATAATCACAGTATTTAGCTGCAAGTTACAAGGAAAACGAGCGAATAAAGCGAAGAAACTTATCCGAGAATTGATGCAGGAGGAGACCGATGGTAAAAGCCATAAAAGTAATGTTGATCCCAAACAATGTACAGAAAACTAAGCTGTTTCAGTACGCAGGTGCTTCAAGATTTGCTTATAACTGGGCTTTGGCCAGGGAAAAGGAAAACTATGAAAAAGGTGGCAGATTTATTCCAGATACGGAGCTTAGAAAAGAATTTACAAGGCTTAGAAATTCTGATGAATATGCATGGCTGCTAAACGTTTCAAACAATGTAACTAAGCAGGCAATTAAAGATGCCTGCTCAGCCTATAAAAACTTTTTCAAGGGTTTACAACGGTACCCAAGGTTTAAGGCGAAAAAGAAATCAATGCCTAAATTCTATCAAGATAATATCAAGATACAGTTTCGTGATACGCATGTTAAATTTGAAGGATTTTCTTTCAGCAGGAAAGCTAATAAACAAAAGCTGAACTGGGTAAAACTTGCTGAACATGGACGTATTCCCACAGATGCTAAATATAGGAATCCGAGAGTATCCTTTGATGGATTGAATTGGTGGATTAGCGTATGTGTGGAATTCCCAGACTGCAGGGACAGGTCTAATCATGATGGAATCGGTATAGACCTTGGAATTAAGGATTTGGCGATATGTTCTGATGGTAACACCTACAAGAATATAAACAAAAGCCAGACTGTTAAGAAGCTGGAGAAATGCAAGCGTAGATTGCAACGCAGCGTATCTCGTAAATATGAACACAATAAGAAAGGAGGAAGTTACTGTAAAACTAACAATATAGTAAAAAAAGAAAAACTTTTACTTAAAGTAAATCACAGATTAGCAAATATCCGAAAAGATTATTTGAATCAGACCACATCTGAAATCGTAAATCGAAAACCAAGATTTATCTGTATCGAAGATTTAAACGTTAGTGGGATGATAAAAAATAGACATTTATCTAAAGCGGTTCAGAATCAGGGATTCTTTGAATTTCGTAAACAGTTGGAATACAAGTGTAATGATAGAGGTATTCAGCTCATTGTGGCTGATAGATTTTATCCATCATCAAAACGTTGTAGTTGCTGTGGGAAAATAAAAAAGGATTTGAGATTATCTGATAGAACATATAAATGTGAATGTGGAAATGTTATAGATAGAGATTTCCAGGCATCACTAAACCTAAAAGCTTATGGAGAACAATTTGCAAGCTAACACTTAAATGTTAATGCAAATATGTACGGATGCGTTAATTCGGAATTTACGCCTATGGAGAGTACAAGAACTTGTGAGTAGATAGGTATTTATGCCATCAAAAGCATACTCGTTGAAGTAGGAATGAAACATAAAAGTTTATAGCTTTTTATAAGTTTTCAGTAACGGGAGAATGGACGACACACAAAAAATGGAATATGCGCGGGCGTTTCTGCAAAAGGAGGTAGAGTCGGAATTTCCTTACCCGTTTCAGATTCTGACGGAGGAGGACAGTTTTTTATTCTGCTTTAAAAATGGACGCAGGGACTGCTGCGCCCGTTTAAAGGCGACAGAAGGGATGCTCGATAAGCTCTGCAGTGGGGACAAAAAGACGCAGAAGCAGGAAAAAGAGCGGGTGCTTCGGGTTCTTGAGGCAGCAGTGGAAGCGCAGGAAAATACGGCTCTTTCAGAAAAAAGTGAGTACGGAAAAATGAAAAATATGCTGATTCTTCGTCCGCTCAATCTGGATTTTTACCGAAGCGAGCTTGTAAACGTGCCGTATATCCGCATCGGGGATGTAGCGCTGGTGCTATACTGCGTTTTATCTCATCTGGGAGGAGATTATTTTACGACGAAGGTGTACCGGGATCAGGTTCAGAAATGGATGGTCCCCGAAGCGGAGGTAATGCGGGCGGCGCTGGTCAATACGAGCTTTTTGTATCCGCCGCGGCTGTATTCGATCCAGTGCCTGATGGGCTGGGACGGAAAGCGGTACGAGAACGGCATTTTTATGGGGGAGGACGACGAACAGAAAATCCCGCCGGGCATGCGCAGCTATCTGTTGACAAATACGCTGGAAATCAACGGAGCGATTGCCGTTTTTTATCCGGGTGTTGCGGAGAAAATTGCGCAGGATCTGGGCGGTGACTTTTATATTGCGTTCACGAGTATTCATGAGGCACAAATTCATGGCGTCGGAATGATTTCTCCGGAAATAGTGGAGTACAGTTTGCAGGAGACGAACCGGGAATGTACCAGACCGGAGGAGGTTCTGTCCAATCATGTATATCTTTACAATCAGGAGAAAAAGACATTTTCAATGCTTATGGACGGCGATTTTCTGGAGGTAGAACATGAAGAATAGACGGGGAGAGTATCTGTATTTTTGCAGCGCAGAGCAGGACAGTCTGTATGCGTTGACGCTTTTTCGGGAAAAAGAAAAACAGGGAACGTTAAACGTACAGGAGACAGGATTGCTTCTCTGCATGGAACAACGCGCCGAAGACAGCTGGATTTATTTGATGCCTGCGGCGGTCTATGCGGCTGCCAACCAGAAAGGAGCGAGAAGCTGGATGAACCGGCAGAAGCAGGAGAAAATAGATCTCTGGAATGAGAAGGGGATTGCATGGATGCGCCGATATCCGGTATTTTTGGAGCAGTTTGGATGGAAACAACGGCGCTACGCGATTCTGGCAGCGGGAATTTTTGAGCAGCTGGAAGAGGAATCCATGGACGAGTTTGAAAAAGGAAAAAATCAGGTTTGCCATTTTTTACAGGGAAGCTGGGGATTTCTCTGGAAGCGTATGCAGCAGTGCGACAGGCTGAGTGTGCAGGAATGGAAAGAAATGAAAGCGCCGTGGAAGGATTCTGTGCGGATGGACTGCGCGATGTCCGGCATCCTTTTATTGATGGCACAGCTTCTGAAAAAAGAACTGGAAGAGCGCGACCGGCTCTGCGTGGGATTTATGAAGCTGCAGCAGTTCACACAGGAGAGCCTGCGAACAAATGGTATCGCTGCGAAGCAATCTGCAAAGGCATCGGGAGTTGAACCAGTAGATGCATGCGGTACAGAAATCCGTTCTGTGGGCGTTGGTACGAATCCCACCGCGCTTGTCGAAACCGAAAAGATGGGATGGCTGTTCCAGAAATTTCGCAATCCGGAGCGCCCTGCTTATATCCATGAAAAAGGGCGGATTTCCAGTGAATGGCTGGAACAGCTGCATCAGATTATGGAGCTGGCGGGACTTCCGGCAGGAACATTTGAAGCGGTCAGCCTTTCTGCGCAGGAGGTAAACGGCCTTGTAAATCTGATGGGAGAAAAGCTGACTGCGCGCCAGTATATGACGTTTCTGATGTTGTATTCGGTGTCGCGGGAGCTTGCACAGGCAGGGCGCACGGCAGCAGCGCTGCAGTTTATCCAGACATCCCGCCTGAGGGGAGCATCGCCAGCTGCGATGGGGACAGGGATGACAGCGGCGGCACTGATGTCAGGCGGGGCTGGTGCAATGGTGGCGGAGCGAAGCAGGTACGGAGTAAGAAAAATGTCAGATGCAGATGGAAATCTGGTGTCTGCAGAGCAGCTGGCTTTGTATACACAGTCCGTGCCGCAGGCGTCACAAAGCAGCTATTGATCGTACGAGGTTCCTTCGGTGTAAGGCGCCTGCGGAATGGAGATTTTTACGCAAGATAGCAGAACATAAACACAAAATGACACAGGCTGCCGGCCATGACGAACAAATGAAAAATTTCGTGTAAGCCGAACATCGGATGCCGTGCGTCAAACAGAGGCAGCCTGAGCGCGTAGATAATGCCGCCTGCAGTATAGATCAGTCCGCCGGCGAGCAGCCATAAAAAGGCGTGAAGCGGAAGCAGGGAAAACAGCTGTCCCAGAACGGACAGGCAGCTCCAGCCCATTGCGATATACAAAACAGAGGAAAACCATTTTGGACAGGTGATCCAGAAGCCTTTGATAAAAATTCCGACCAGCGAGGTGATACCCTGCGGTTCCTTGCCGGTCGTGATCATTTCCAAAAATTCCAGAACCATTCTGACGTCACCGCCGCCATGTCCGCTGAAATCCGTCGCAAGCTTCGTCACATCAATCACCTCTCTCGGCTGTCCAAACAGTCCGATTTCGATAATATTTTTTGTCATATCCGCTGTGATATCGCCTTTTGTTCCCATGATTTTACAGTAACGGGAAGCGCCGTCACTCGTAAATCCGCTCATGGAAAAGCTGATGTTGCTGCCGTCGGTGTTTTCAATATTCGTGATCTGATGATCTACAACGTTGTTGTCGCAATGGAATACACAGCGTCCGTAAGGTCCTGTCTTGATCGCTTCATAGATGCTTTCCTCTGTCGGATGAATTGCCAGAACGTCAACCGGCCATTCGGTGTTTCCCTGTGCGATGCCGGTACGCTTGTTGGTGATATAAATTTTTTCCGCGTCAAACGGACAGTTTTCTTTTGCCTTACAGCCGTCCATGCAGCGAAGCGCAGCACCCTCCGGTGCGCAAGCTTCCTTGAAGAAATAAGTATCTCCCATCGAGGATACGCGCTTGGGCGTCTTGTCCGCCAACCACAGATACAGGTCGAAATCGTGACAGGTCTTCTGCAGACACATGGGGCTGGTCGTATTGCTGTTTCTCCAGTTGCCGCGTACGAAGCTGTGGGCCTGATGCCAGTAGCCGACGTTCTCGATGGCCTGAATCGTTACAACATCGCCAATGATTCCCTCAGAAATGATCTCCTTGATCTTCGAGAAAAAGGGCGTATAGCGCAGCACATGACAGACTACGATTTTTCTGTCATACTTACGGGACGCTTCCAACAGCTTATTGCAGTCCTCTGCACTGGGAGAAATCGGTTTTTCCATCAGGATATGATAGCCTTTTTCCAGCGCCACCAACGCTTCCCGGACATGATCCTGATCCTGAGTGCAGATAAAAATCGCATCTGCCAGCTTCGGCTGCGCCAGAAGCTCTTCCGCACTCGTAAAGCAGCGCTCCTTCGGTACGTTGTACTCTTTTGCAGCTTCCTCTACACAGGCAGGATTGATGTCCGCCAGTGCTGTAATCTCCATTAAATCCGGATATTGTTTGGCAATCGGCGCATAAGTTACTCTTCCGCGGCTTCCAAGGCCAACAATTGCAACGGTTGTTTTCATGGCGTTTTCCTCTCATTTCCGCACACGCTTTTTGCGCATACCGAGTTTATGTCAAGTGCACGCAGATACAAATCCCGCGATTGAAAAACTTTATTTTTAATCTTTGCTGCGCTCGCGTGCCAATATAGTATAACATTTTTTATTCGTAAAGAGAATCTAACGTAAGCAATAAAGCATCTTCCTCTCCTCTTTTTATTTAAAACATTTTTATTCAAATCATTTTTAATAAAATTGATCTGAATAAAATATGCCACAGAAAAGACTTTCTTACAACTCATTTTCATCAAAAAACCCGCGGCATCCTGACATCAAACCTCAGGAATCGCCGCGGGTTTCTTCTTTTTATCTTCTACAGGACACGCCTTGCAAATGCTTTCTCAGGCATCTGGCATGGTAACGGTTTACTTCAGTCCTGTTTCTTCACAGTATGTCTGCCACTGTGCTGTCCAGCCTTCTCTTACGGTATCCAGACCTGCTGCCTTTACCTTTTCGCGGAAGGTTTCCACAGCTGCATCCACATCATCTACCAGACCGTTCTGCAGAGGGGTCAGGTATTCGCTGGTTACATCGTCAAGCGCTGCCTTTTCTGCGGAATATGCGCTGTAATCCTCGGAGAAACCGCCGTAAGGATCTACACTCGGAGTACCTTTGTCTTCACAGTTCTTTTCATAGCTGTCGAACATCTCCTGCAGCATCTTGCCACCTTCGCCGTTGGGCAGCTTGTAATCCGGATTTCTTAAGGACCATGCATTTAAGCCTTCATAACCGAAATCGGAATCCAGGCTCTGATACAGACCGTCGGAGGTTACTTCGTAATCTTCGCCCTCGATACCGTACTGGGTCAGCAGGTTCAGCTCTTTGTCGGTAGCCAGAAGCTCGAGAACCTTCATCGCTCTTTCAGGGTTCTTGCAGTCTTTGGTGATTGCGGTTGCATCTGCGGTAGGAGTTGTTGACCAGGTATAGCCGCCCTCTTCACCGGTTGCAAAATATGCAGTTTTCCAGTCGGGATGATCTGTTTTCCAGGTCTCTACACGGGTGGTGTACTTGTTCGGGTTCATGCCGTAAACTAAAACTGCACACTGACCGTTATCGTACTGCTCGCCTGCGTCTGTAGTGTTGGACAGGATACTTCTGGACCAATAGCCCTTGTCCGCCCAATCCTTTAACAGCTTCATATCTTCTACGAATGCATCGGAGAACCAGTAATCCTCAAGCTCTGTCGGATTATCCACTCTTGCACGCAGACCATACGCGTCGACTGCAATATCGACATCCTGATATGCCAGAATACCGTTCGGGTTCTGTGCAATCAGACCCTGTTCTGGCTCATTTTCCTGAATCCCCTTTAAGTATGCTTCCAGATTTTCGATGGAATCCGGAACCGGCAGATCATATTTTTCTCTCAGATCTTCGCGGTATTCAATACCATTGGGTGTGTACTGCTTCCAAAGGCATGGAATGGTCATGATCTTTCCGTTTACACGACAACCCTCCAGCGCTGCGGGGTCGATCTGAGCTTTATAATCAGGAGATACCTGATCCAGCAGATCATCCAGCGGTAAAAATGCACCGCTCTGTGCCAGCTGTCCGAAATTATTCCAGCTTGCGGTATAGATTAAATCTACACCGCCGGTGGTCAGCTGCAGCTTGTATTTTTCACCCCAGTCTGTCCATGTAGAAAACTGAAAATCTACGGTTGCATTTGCCTTTTCCAGCAGGATCTCATTGATCTTATCCTCTACGCGATCCAGCCCTGCCGGTGCGTCACCAAGCAGATAAAATACCAGGTCAACCCGTTCGGAATAATCCAGCTCCTTTGCCTGTGCTGTGGTTTCCGTCTCTTTTGTGGCAGCCTCTTCACTCTGCACTGCAGCCATAGTTTCCTCGTAGCTTTCCCCAAGCTGACTGTCTGCAGTCTGCTTATTGCCGCAGCCCGCCAACATCGTAGCAGTCATTGCCGCTGTCAATAGTACACTTACAACTTTTTTACGCATATGTTTCCTCCCTTTCCTGCGTTTCCGTATGATCTACGGCATTCCTCTTCTTTCTGAATTTTTATATCTATAAAAACGGATGCTCCGTTTCTATATACAGCTTCTCAGCCTTTTACCGCACCGACTGTAATGCCGGATACGAAATACCGCTGTACGAACGGATAGAATAACAGCACCGGTCCGGTTACGATGACCGCCATCGCCATTTTCATCGACTGCCCCGGCATGCTCTCGATCTGTGCCGTTGCTCCGGCTGCAAGATCCTTTAATGCGGTCGTAGAGCTCAGCATATTATAGAGATAAAACTGCAGCTCATAGGTATTGGCATTTGTGGAAAACAGGGACGACCGATACCAGTCATTCCAGTAGCCAAGCGCCAGGAACAATCCCACTGTTGCAAGACCGGGCTTTAATACCGGCAGGACGATTTTGATAAAGATCGTAAAGGGTCCCGCTCCATCGATTTTGGCAGATTCCGCAATCGCATCCGGCACGCTGCTCTGAATAAATGTCCGCATCAGGATCACAAGAAATGAGCTCGTGATGCCGGGAAACCAGATAACAAATGCCGTTCCCTTTAAATTCAGGACATTTGCATACAGCAGATACCACGGAATCATACCGCCGCCGAAGATCGTTGTAAAATACATCATAAAGGTCACAATGTTGCGGTACTTGAACTCCTTGCGGGACACAACATAGGCTGTCATTGTCGTCATAAACAGACCGACTGCCGTACCGACAACTGTGTAATAAATCGTCATTTTATATGCCTGCAGAATAGACGCAGGATTTTTAAAAATGACCTTGTAGGCCTCCAGGGAAAAAACCTTCGGCCACAGGCTATAGCCCTCCCTCATGATCACTCCGTTATCCGTAAACGAACCGGATACTACCAGTAAAAACGGCAGCACACAGACAATCGAGACAATGGCGACCAGGGAATATGCCAGTATGTTGAATACAATATTGCTTGTGGAAGGTTTGATCTTACTTCCTGTCTTTACTTTTTGCATTTTTTCCTCTCCCTTAAAATAATGCGTACTCAGAATCTTTTTTCTTAATCGCCCAGTTCGTCACCATAACGACCACAAATCCGAAGATCGACTGGAAGAGACCCGCTGCGGAACCAAGGCCGATGCTCAGCGGCTGTCCGACCGTAATCCGATATACATAAGTGTCCAGAATGTCTGTCACGTCATACAAAAGTCCGTTGTTTCCGACGGTCTGATAAAACAGTTCAAAATTACCTTTCATGATGCTGCCCAGAGAGTAGATCAGCAGGATAATAAATGTTGGCTTGATCTGCGGCAGCGTAATGTAACGGATTCTCTTGAAAATATTCGCACCGTCTACTTTTGCCGCTTCATACAGCTCGTTATCAATGCCCATGATCGTCGCCAGATAAATAACCATACCGTAGCCGACGGATTTCCACATGTAAAACAGGATGATCAGAAACGGCCAGTACACCGGTGTGTTGTAAAAATCGATCGCCGTCCCTCCCGAGGAACGAATCATGTTATTGATCGCACCATACTGATATTCCATCAGGCTGTAGACCATGACCTTTAACATAACGTAGGATACGAAGTATGGCATAAACATCAGCGTCTGTCCGGTCTTCTTAAACCATTTTACCGTCAGCTGGCTGATCAGGATCGCAAAGAAGATCTGAAGCACATTTCCAAGCCCGATAAAGACTACGTTATATAAAACCGTATTACGGATCAGTCTGCCCATCTGGGACTGGAACAGAAATTCGAAGTTTTTCAGTCCTACAAAGGGGCTTGCCCACAGACCGTCTGAAAAATTAAAGTTCACAAATGCAAAGTAAATACCGATCATCGGCAGGTAGGAATTGATCAGAAAGAACACACACAGCGGGATCAGCATCAGAAACAGTACCCAGTTTTTCTGAAATTCTTTGATCAGCCCGTGTTCATGGCAGCGGATCCTCTCCTTCGCCTCCATCCGCTTGATCAGTCCATAGGCTGCAAGCGCCAATATCAGTTCAACTGCCAGGATCCACGATCCGGAAAAGCCCTTCATTTTCACCACATTGTTGGAATACAGGACAAAACCGTAAGAGCCAAACACCAGAAGTGCTGTCAGAAGTGTTGAGGCCTTTCCGATCACATAAGTATGAAGCTCTCCCTTCCCGTCGTCCCCTTTGCTGTTGCGAAAGACCTTCCAGATATACAGAAGCTCCAGATACCAGGTTGCAGCCAGCAGGATCAACAGCAGCATTGCATACAATCCGAAAACACCTTTTCCGGAATTTTTTACAAATCCCAGCAGGGAAAAAATACTGTAGCTCGAATACAGGCTGCCTGCTGCTTCTCTTGTAATCCCCAGCTTAGCAAAAAGCTTTGGAATATTTACCAGCTGGATCCAGTCCATAAAGGGTAGGGACAGAACAAGCATCAGTCCATTCATCAGTGCCGTCACCAGCAGCCCTGTTTTTCTCCCCGTTTTCTCCTGTTCCAGACATGTATCCAACGTCAGAAGCATATTCTTTGGTTTCATAATTTCCTCTCTCTTCTCCTTTTTTATTTCCCGCAATGAAAACCTTTCGGTAAAAGATCCCTATCTGTCACGCGTTTTCCCAAAATGCTCACTACTTTTTTGCACCTATTCGATCTTCCCTTTTTATCTGCAAAAAAGCTTCTGCCGGAGGGCAGTGTAGTAACATTGCTGTCATTTTTTATCTTTTTGTTGCTTTCCTTATGCACTTTACTCATTCATCATAATCTCCGCCTCCGTTTTTCACTATACAAAAAGCTTGCGTATATGTATAAAAAAGTGCTATCATCATCTTACAATAACTCAAACCAGAAATGAGGTCAGAAATGCTGGAAAATTATGTTGCCCTATCCATAACGAATATTTTGGCCATGCTGCTATTAGCTTTTGTTGTCGGCAGAAACAACCTTCTGGACCGTAAAATGAAGCGTTTTTTTTCCACTGCCATTTTTTGCACGATACTTGTCATCCTTGCGGAAATCGGAACCTCTGTTTTTGGACAGCCGGTTGCCTCTTTTAGCCTCCCGAATATGGTTTTTAATGTGCTCGGCTTTTCACTTTCTCCATTTATTACCATATCTCTTGCATTTGTTTTTAACCATAGAAATTACAGAAATATATTTTACCTGTTCCTTCCAGCTGTTACCAACATGCTTTTGGCTATGCTCTCGCCAAAATTCGGTCTGATATTTTCCATTTCTCAGCAAAATGAATATTTCCGCGGACCTTGTTTTTTTGTTTATGTTGCCGCTTATATCTGGAGCATGACCATACTTTTTAAAGAAACCTTATACATCGCCAAGCGTTATCAAAACAAAGATTGCTTTGCACTGCTATTGCTGTTTTTGTTCATTCTTGGAGGAACCTCTATACAGGTTCTGTTTCCATCCATCCATACAACCTGGTCCTGCGTTTCCTTATCCCTCATCCTTTATTATGCGTTTTTTTGTGAGTTGAAAGAGAAGCACGATATCCTGACCGGTCTGTTTAACCGCCGCGCCTATGAATATGAAATCCAGCATCTGGAGTCCCTGGGTTATGGGGCGATTATATTCTTTGATGTGGATGATTTCAAAAAAATCAATGACCAATTTGGGCACCAGTATGGAGACCAGTGTCTCAGCACGATTGCCGGTTTGATACTGAAGTCTTTTTCAGGCATCGGATTTTGTTACAGGATCGGCGGCGACGAATTTGGTGTATTATCTGATAAAGCAGATGAAATTGATATTTTAAATGCAATCAGCCTTTTTATAAATAATTTAAATTCCAGCCGGGAGCAGGACTGCAATCTTCCTCTGGTTTCTATGGGATACAGCATTTATCATAAATCTGAGGGCAGCATAACGCAAGCGATTTCAAAAGCGGATGCCCAGTTATATCGATACAAAAAACTGCACAAACAAGAAACAAAAGAACCGGGCAAAACCAATTGTAACTTTTCCCGCTCTTTGACAGAAAGGACACTACATTGATTACCAAACGCGACCTTTATGAAATCCACTCTGAAAAGATCTGCCCCTACACAGGCATAGCTTCTCCGGAATTTGCCCCGCTTTCCGCCGGGATCAGCTACCGCGATCCTTATTACCACATCCGGCGCTTCAACGGAGATCATTATGTGTTTGAATGCGTGCTGCAGGGAACCGGCTATGTGGAATTTAATGGCACCTTAACCAGGCTCACGGCAGGGGATGCCTACATTCTGCATCCCTGTACGTTTCATCATTATTATTCCGACCATAATGATCCCTGGGTAAAGATCTGGTTCAACGGTCAGGGAAACCTGATCAGTCATCTGCTCAGTGATTATCAGCTCGGCTTTAACTGCTGCGTCCGGAATTTCTGGAAAAGCGATTACCTGATGCAGATCCTTCAGAAGCTGGAAAAAGAGCCCTCGCTCAACAAAAACGAGCTGGCTCTTTTACTCCATCAGCATATCATTCAGTTTTCCGAGCAGTTAAACGGACTGCAGACCGATACCTCTGCCCCCCAGATCATGAAAACCTACATCGAGCAGAATCTGACTGCACCGCTCAACATCGCAGATATCGCTGCACAGGTACATCTTTCCAATTCCCGTGCGATTCATCTGTTTAAAGAAACCTTTCATATGACGCCCTATCATTATTACTTGTCCCGCAAGCTGGCAATTGCACAGGATCTTCTGCGCTCTACGGAAATGTCCATTCAGGAAATATCCGACCTGCTGAGCTTCCCGGATTACCGACACTTCACCAACCTCTTTAAGCGCTGGACCGGCGTGACGCCCAGCTGGTTTTGAAATGACTTGTCCACGCGCGACGATTATGTCAAGCCGCTCCCCCCTACGTAAACAGGCGAACGCCCTGTCATTCCATCACAAAATCCACATGCAAGCATTCTGACAGCTGATGTTCTACCACAAGCTCTGCCACATCGCTGTCCGGTGCTGCGCCTGCTGTCCCGAATACCTTCGCCGCCTTTGATTTCAGGATTCTCTCAAAAGTCTGTTTTCTCCCATTGATCAACACCTGTTTTACCCGTTCTCCCAAAAGCTCATGACACCGGATCCGCAATGTCCGCCTTTTACCTGCAAACCTGCCCTCAAAGTCTCCCTCCGCGTTTGAAATGCTAAGTCCATATGCCTTTTGATTTCCATCATAGGAGGTATGATAATAGGTCTTGCGATATTTTCCGTTTTTGTAGGCATCCGTCTCACGGTCATCCTCATACAGAAATCCGTCCTGCAAACATTCTTTACAGGGATAATAATCCATCGTCAAAAGCTCCCAGCTCTGCTCCTTGACACAGGCAGTATCCTCCGCCAGGATCAAAACCGCTCCCAGCCGAATATAGAGTTCCAGCTGCTCTGACTGATTTTTCAGCTTCCTGCAGCGTTTTCCCTGATATACCTTTCCTGTCCACGGATACAGCCACAATCCCTCCGGCAGGTAGATTTCAGACTTTTCTTTTTCCGGCACAACAAGCAGATCTCCGATCATAAACTCCTGCAAATATAACAGCACCTTTTTATCCTGGGGATATTCCCAGTCCAGTCGGCGGCAGATCGGCATGCCGTTCTCCCAGCTTTCATACACGTTTCTGTACAGCATCGGCAACAGACTGCCGTTTCCTGGTTTTCGAAGCATCTGTTTTAAATTTGTCTCTCTCTGGCACTCCGTCATTTCCAGATAATCCAGATAGGGCAATTCTTTTTTTCTGTCCTGAAAATATCTCTCAGGGTTCTTCAGGATCTCTGTATACAATCCATTGGCAGGTGTTTCTGCCTCACTTTTTCCATCTGATGCCGCTTTGAGTAATCTCAGTGGCTGCTTCAAACAAGGCTCAATTTTTTGATCCTCCAATACAGCCTCCCGGAGCATATCTGCCCTTCCAGTCAGACAGACATACGTTTCCCGGAGCTTTCTTGCATCTTTTTTGCACACCAGAAGATAAAGATCCTCCGCATCCCATTGCAGGATATATTTTTTCTTTTCAGAAGTGCTGCAGTTTTTTTCCGGCAGCAAAATTCTTGGTACGTCCAGCAGCGGATAAATCCATGGAGTCTGTGCCGGAGCCGGAAGCTTTCCGTTTATTTTTACTCTTTCGTACTGATAAACGCATTTGCCCTCTCTAAAAATCTGAAGCCCCCTCAGTCCTTCTTTCGGATTCGGCAAAACAAGAAGAAGGTCTCCCAGCAAAAACCGCTGCGGACGGCTGTGTTCCTGAGCTGCCTCTTCTCTTACCACCAAGCTTTGCTGCCTGCCCTGATTTTCCCGGGATCTGCTTTGACTTTCCGGCAGCCTCTTTCCTGCCTTTTCAAACGCTCCCCTGTCCGGAATCCAAAGCGTATTCCGATCCGTGAAATATGCCCCATATCTGACTTCCAGCCGAAGTACCTCTTCTGACAAAAACTGAATCCGCACATTATCATAGATCAACTCGCGCATATCATCCTCCCGCAGTCTGCTTTTCGATGCACAGACTTCACCCTTTGCATCCTGTCTTTATTATAAAGAGGAGCAACGCGGTTTTCGAGGAAGATTAGGCGCATATATGTGTAAAAAAGTGGTATTTCGGAGAAAGCGTTCTTTTCCTCTTGGCAGCTATATCGAAGTACGATATATTATATTGCAATCGCACAGGAGGAAATGTAACGACGCAGACCAAAACAACAATCCGTTTTTTCACTATTGCCGATTACGAAAAAGAACAGGAATACACTTTTGCCCTGCTTTTCGGCATTCTTATCTGTCTGTATCTTCTGGTTTGTAAAAATATCTGTAAATTACTAAACAATAGAATGCACGCTCCGCGAACATTCTATTGTCATGAATAACCAGCGGCTCCTTAGGTGAGAAACCATCTATGGAGCCGCAATTTCTATCTATCACTCAATATCTATTTTTCTTTTTGATTTGTACTCCTCGCTCAGTTCTTCCTTTTCTATGTTAGATTCCTCTTTTTGACCGTTTATTCCTATTTTTTGTTCTTATATTAACATTTATTAACGTTTATGTTGACTTTTCGTTAATAATCGTGTATATTAAATTCAGTAACAATAATAACTACAGTTCTATTTTTCAAAGGAGGGTTCTCATGTATATTGAAGAAAGACACCGCGCTATTTTAGAATGGTTATCCCAACATGGCAGTATTTCAAACACTGACATCCAAAAGAATTTTGACGTCAGCTATGACTCCGCGAAACGTGACCTTAGAATTTTGGAAGAAAAAGGATTATTAAAAAGAACTCATGGCGGTGCATTGCCCATTCGCCAAATTGCAGCCGGAAGACCTGAAACAATGACCTTCAAAGATATTCCCCAGATAAAACCTAATTACCTTCAGATTGCAAAAGAAGCCGTCTCGTTAATCCAGGAAAACGATGTCATATACATTCCCTCAACAACATTAGGATTGTTTATGGTTAAAAACCTTCCAGCGCATTTAAAAATTAAGGTGGTCACAAATTCTATCTTAATTGCTGATGAGCTTCGCACCTTAACAGATGTATCCGTTATTATTCTTGGCGGAGAAATGGATAATAAAGGAAACTGCTATGATACCATCGCTGTTGAAACCGTTAAAAGGCTCCGTCTTGACAAATGCTTCATTACCTCTGCTTGTATCTCTGCATCCTTTGGACTATCTATACAAAGTACGCCTTATATAAGTTTTTTCAATGCTTTAATTGATAGTTCCAGATTGACCATTGGCTTATATCCTAAAGAAAAAATCGGTTTCGATTCAATTGTAAGTATTTGTCCTGCTAATCGGCTCAATACTTTAATTACAGACTGGGACTCTTCCGAACAGGATTTAAGCCTGTTTGATAAACTTGGTATTAAAGTCATCGTAGTTGATAATCCGGAATAAAACTATATCACTTATAACTTTAGATTACTCTAACTAACAAGTGCCGACAGATTTCTTTTCCCATCTGTCGGCACTTCTTATCTCCTATTTTCGAAATTTCGTGCATAAAAAAAGCAGCCAGCCTATTTTTCATAGACCAACTGCTCGTGTTAAGTTCTATACTCAGTTTTATTCTACAAATCTGACAATGAAATTCTGTCGTATGCGCCATTTTTCTTATCTTCCGGGTGTGGCTCCAGTCCAATAATCGTAATATCTTTCTGATCAGGACCATAAACCCAGTACATTCTCATTGCACCACTGGTCTTATTTTCCAGATAAGATTGCCACACTTTCATTCCATAACGTCTGGATAATGGCTCTATTTCATGGGTTTGAAGACTTGGATACCCTGGAT
>ERZ827469.988-NODE-988-length-28063-cov-7.535597_pt1 | contig 28063 bp, 20 predicted proteins | sample MGYA00519917_ERZ827469 | MGnify/ENA primary metagenome ERZ827469 (study PRJEB31778, sample SAMEA3449314) | human gut metagenome | biome: human gut; feature: human-associated habitat; material: faeces | place: United Kingdom | collected 2010/2012 ... | reverse complement strand
GTCGGCGGTGGAGAAGCCGTGGTTGGCCGTGTCGTCCCACTGCATCGGCGTGCGGGAGCCCGTGCGGAAGTAGCCGCCCTCCTTGGTGGGCAGCGGCAGATAGCGCATACCGATCTCGTCACCGTAGTAGACGAAGGGCGCACCGGGCAGCGTGAAAATTGTCGCGTAGGCCAGCCGCAGCTCGTCAGTCGTCAGGCCCGCGGAGGGGCGGATCGTGTCATGGTTGCAGGTGATGAAGCACCACAGACCGTCCTTGTGGGTGGCCTTGTAGGCCGGCAGGTACTCGTCCAGGAATTTGTCAATGCCGGTGCCGGAGTTCTTGCAGAAGTACGCCTTGCCGATGTTGTGCGGGTTCGAGTCCATCGCACCGTCATAGTTGCGCATGAGCCAGCTGTAGCCGTTGCCCTGCCAATTGAGATAAAAGTCCATGTCAAAGCCGTTTTTCAGCGACATGCGCGGGCCGTTCCACTCGGCGATGAGCGCGGCCTCGGGGTACTCGACGTCCAGCATATCCCGGATATTGCGCCAGATTTTGCAGGTGTACTTTTTGTTCTTAGTGTCATTCTTTACAAGGCTCGACGCCATATCGACGCGGAAACCGTCGCAGCCCATGTCCAGCCAGAACCGCATGACGTCCTTCATGGCCTCCACCGTCGCCACGCAGGCGGGATCGTCGGTGGGCTTCTGCCACTTCTCGTTGATCTTTCCATAGCCGTAGTTCAGCGCGGGCTGGCACTTGAAGAAGTTCAGGATATACGTGGCGTTGCGCTCGGTCTCGCCGCCGATGAACGGCATCCCGTCGCCGGAGGCAAAGCAGGAATCCGTCCAGATAAAGCGGTCCGAGTATTCGTTGTGCCCGGGCTTGCAGCTGGCCTTGAACCACGGGTGTTCCTCGCTTGTGTGGCCGGGCACCAGATCGAACAGCACACGGATGCCCTTTTCATGCGCGGCCCTGAACAGTGCGGCGGCGTCCTCGTTCGTGCCGTAGCGCGGGGCGATCTTTTTGTAGTCGCGCACATCATAGCCCGCATCCTTGAACGGCGAATCAAAGCAGGGGTTGATCCACAGGGCATTGCAGCCCAGGTCCCTGATATAGTCGAGCCTGGCAATAATGCCTTGCAAATCACCGATGCCGTCGCCGTTGGTATCATAGAAGCTCTGGGGGTAGATTTCATAGAACACTGCGTCTTTCAGCCACTGTTTCATGAGATGTCTCCTTTACTATAATAGACAGATAGAATATCCACGGCAGCCCGCAGGGGGCGCATTTCCTGTGCGCTCGGGAGGTTTCCCCGCCGCGCACGGCCACGGGCGGATATGGAATCCGCCCCTACGGCGCTCCCTGTCAGTTTGCCGCTTCACGAGCATGGAAATGTTTCATCCGTTTCTACCCCTATACTATCCCCTCCTTCTCCCTTTGTCAACGCAGCAAAGCAGACAAAACAAACCACAAATTTTCTACATTTTGCACCAAAAATCAGCATATTGCTATTTTGTGAACAATGTGTTGACAAACAAAGAACATCGCAGTAAAGTAAAGTGCACAAGCGATTGTAAAATCTATTAGGAAAGAGGGATTCATTCAAATGAATACGCTTGTAATCGTTCTGATTGCCGCGGTCGTTCTGGTATGTGCGTACGCCGGATACGGTCGTTGGCTCGCCAAGACCTGGGGTGTTGACCCCAACGCCAAGACTCCTGCTGTGCGGCTGGAGGATGGCAAAGACTACGTTCCCACCAACGGCTGGACGGTGTTCGCCCACCAGTTCTCCTCCATCGCAGGTGCAGGCCCTGTCACCGGTGCCATCCAGGCTGCCGCGTTCGGCTGGCTGCCTGTCCTGCTGTGGGTCCTGATCGGCGGCGTTTTCTTCGGCGCTGTCACCGACTTCGGTGCGCTGTACGCCTCCGTCAAGAATGACGGCAAGTCCATGGGTCTGCTGATTGAGAAGTACATCGGCAAGACGGGCCGCAAGCTGTTCCTGCTGTTCTGCTGGCTGTTCTGCGGCATCGTCATTGCTGCCTTTGCAGACATGGTTGCCGGCACCTTCAACGCCTTTGATGCAGAGGGCGCACAGGTCGAGGCCGCTTTCACAAACGGTGCGGCCGGCATGGTCTCCATCATGTTCATGGTGTTCGCCGTTGTGTTCGGCTTCATCCAGAAGAAGTTCAACTTCTCCGGCTGGCGCGAGGCCGTCATCGGCATCGTCTTTATCGTCCTGTCCTTTGCCGTTGGCATGAACTGCCCGCTGGTGTTCGGCAAGGCTGCATGGAGCTACATCACCTTCGTTTACATCTTCTTTGCCGCGGTTCTGCCGATGTGGATGCTCAAGCAGCCCCGTGACTACATGACCACCTTCATGTTCGGCGCAATGATCGCCGGTGCGGTCATCGGCCTGCTGGTCGCCCACCCCACGATGAACCTGCCCGTCTTTACCGGCTTCAACAATGAGAAGCTCGGCACCATGTTCCCCATCCTCTTTGTCACGGTCGCCTGCGGTGCCGTCTCCGGCTTCCACAGCTTGGTTTCCTCCGGTACTTCTTCCAAGACCGTTGAGAATGAGAAGGATATGCTCAAGGTCGGCTACGGCGCCATGGTGCTTGAGAGCCTGCTGGCTGTCCTCGCCCTGTGCGTTGCCGGTGCTGCCGCCGCTGCAGACGGCACCCCCGCCACCGGTACCCCGTTCCAGATCTTCAGCCGCGGCGTTGCCGGTTTCTTTGAGATGTTCGGCGTGCCCGTTTCGATTGCAACTGTCTTTATGACAATGTGCGTTTCCGCGCTGGCACTGACCAGTCTGGACGCCGTGGCCCGCATCGGCCGCATGAGCTTTCAGGAACTGTTCAGTGTCGATGATATGGAGCATGCAGAGGGCTGGCGCAAGCTGTGCTGCAATGTCTACTTCTCCACCTTCATCACGCTGGTGTTCGGCTTTATCCTGACCCAGATCGGCTATGCCAACATCTGGCCGCTGTTCGGCTCCGCCAACCAGCTGCTCAGCGCGCTGGTTCTGGCTACCCTGTGCGTCTTCCTCAAGGTCACGGGCCGCAACAACAAGATGCTCTTCCCGCCGCTGGTCATCATGCTCTGCGTCACCTTCACCGCACTGGTGCAGCGCCTGATTGCGATGGTCAAGGCCATCTCCGCAGCTGCGTCCACCGCCATCCCTGCCGGTGAGACCACTTGGGGCGCTGTCTTTATCGCCAACGGCCTGCAGCTGATCCTTGCAGTGTTGCTGATCGTGCTGGGCCTGAACATCGTGTTCCACAGCGTCAAGAGCTACACCACCTGCGATGCGCCCGAAGCAAAAGCCACTGTTTGAGTGTGATCGGCACTTGACAAACCGGCTCCTATAGAGTAATATTTATGCATAGCCGCAAGGGCGCGGCCGCACGCTGCGCTATCCGGCAAAATCATGTTTCAAGCTCCGGTATCCGCAATCAGGACGCCGGGGCTTTTTGCATGAATATGAGGGAAACACTTATAAAGGTAAAGGAGAGTTCAAGATGAAGCTCAAGAAAATGCTTGCACTGACCATGGCCGCTGTGCTGGCCGCCGGTCTGACCGCCTGCGGCTCCAGCGCCGCCACCTCCGCCGCCGAAAGCACCGTGGCTGCTGCGGATGCCGCCGGTGCCCCGGACGGCGACGGCGACCCCACCACCCTGACCGTTGCGATGGAGTGCGCTTACGCCCCCTACAACTGGACCCAGAGCGATGATTCCAACGGTGCCGTTGCGATCCGCGGCTCCAGCGACTACGCCTACGGCTACGATGTCATGATGGCCAAGAAGATCGGCGAGGCACTGGGCCAGCAGGTCCAGATCGTCAAGCTGGACTGGGACAGCCTGATTCCCGCCGTCATGAGCGGCGATGTGGACTGCGTCATCGCCGGTCAGTCCATCACGGCTGAGCGCGCTGCACAGGTCGATTTCAGCAACCCTTACTACTACGCCTCGATCGTCACCCTGACGAAGAAGGACAGCGCCTACGCCAATGCGGCGAGCGTGGCCGATCTGGCCGGTGCGACCGCTACCAGCCAGCTGGGCACCATCTGGTATGACACCTGCCTGCCCCAGATCGAGAACGCCAACATCCTGCCTGCACAGGAGACCGCGCCCGCCATGCTGGTGGCCCTGAACAGCGGTGCCTGCGACATCGTTGTCACCGACCGTCCCACCGCGCAGGCCGCGCTGGTTGCCTACCCCGACTTCACGCTGCTGGACTTCGGCGGCGGCGACAATGACTTCAAGGTCAGCGAGGAGGACATCAACATCGGCATCTCGATGAAGAAGGGCAACACCGCCCTGCAGAGCGCCATCAACGAGGTCCTGTCCACGATGACCGCTGATGATTACAACGCCATGATGGACGACGCCATCAGCGTTCAGCCCCTGAGCGAGTAATTTTGCCCGCCTGCCCCTGCCGTTTTGTGCGGCAGGGGCTTCGGTGTTGGTAAAGTGAAGAAATCACAAAGGAGAATTTCATGCAAGACTTTTTCATGAACTGTGCCACAGTGCTGCAGAAGTACGGCTTTTCGTATCTGCGCGGCGCGGGCACGACCCTGCTGCTGGCGCTGGTCGGCACATTTTTCGGCTGCCTGATCGGCTTTGCGGTCGGCGCACTGCAGACCATCCCCATCGACAAGCAGCGTGACCCGGCGTGGAAGCGTGTACTGCTGAAAATCCTGCACATCTTCCTGCGCTGCTATGTGGAGCTGTTCCGCGGTACGCCGATGATCGTGCAGGCCGTGTTCATCTACTACGGTCTTTTGCAGGTGTTCGGCATCAAGATGGGTATGTGGCAGGCAGGCTTCTTCATCGTTTCCATCAACACCGGTGCCTATATGGCGGAGACGGTCCGCGGCGGCATTGTGTCCATCGACCCGGGCCAGACCGAGGGTGCCAAGGCCATCGGCATGAACCACTGGCAGACGATGCTCCATGTCATTCTGCCGCAGGCGCTGCGCAACATCATCCCGCAGATCGGCAACAACTTCATCATCAACATCAAGGACACGTCTGTTTTGAGCGTTATCTCGATCACCGACCTGTTCTTTGTACACAAGAGCGTTGTCGGTGCGCTGTACACCTACTTTGAGAGTGCGGCCATCGTCATGGTCATCTACCTGACGATGACGCTGTTCGCCAGCTACCTGCTGCGCCTGTGGGAAAAAGCGCTGGACGGCCCGCAGAACTACGACCTGAACACGACTGACTCGCTGGCCTACACCAGCGGCATGTACAATGCCCCGGACCCGAACCATGAGTCCCAGAATCTGGATATGAAGGGAGGCGCAGCCCATGTCTGAGCCTGTTATCGAGGTGCGCCACCTCTCCAAGAGCTTCGGCACCCATGTTGTTTTGCGTGACGTGGACTTTACCGTCAACGCGGGCGACGTGACCTGCATCATCGGCGCGTCCGGCAGCGGCAAATCCACGCTGCTGCGTTGCATCAATCTGTTGGAGACGCCCACGAACGGCAAGGTGCTGTTCCACGGCAGTGACATCACGGCCAAGGGGAGCGACCCCTGCGCCTACCGCGCCAAGGTGGGCATGGTGTTCCAGAGCTTCAACCTTTTCAATAACATGACCGTGCTGGACAACTGCACTGCGGGCCTGCGCTACGTGCTGCACCAGGACAAAGAGACCGCCAAAAAGACCGCACTCGAGAATCTGGAGAAGGTCGGCATGGCCCCCTACATCCACGCCAAGCCGCGCCAGCTTTCCGGCGGCCAGAAGCAGCGCGTTGCGATTGCCCGCGCCCTGGCGATGCAGCCCGAGGTGCTGCTTTTCGACGAGCCGACGTCCGCCCTTGACCCGCAGATGGTCGGTGAAGTGTTGGCCGTCATGCGCCAGCTGGCCAAAGAGGGCCTGACGATGATTGTCGTCACCCACGAGATGGCCTTTGCCCGCGACGTTTCGAGCCACGTCGTCTACATGGCCGACGGCGTCATCTGCGAGGAAGGCACCCCCGCCGACATTTTTGAGCACCCGCAGAATGCAAAGACCGTGGAGTTCCTGAGCCGGTTCCGGCAGGCGTAAATTGGTATAAATACGAAAGGTCGTGCTGACGATGGATTGTCGGCACGACCTTTTTGTTTGTGATATTGGGATACGGCCCGGGAGGGAGGAATTTTTCCCTGCAAATTCCGTAAGCGGGAGGACGTAGGGCGGCCTGCCCTCAGGCCGCCGCGCCCGTTTGCGGTTGTGGAAAAGTTTCCGTATTGCCGTTGTAGGGGGCGGCGTCCTCGACGCCCCGCGGGCCGGGCATGCCCGGCCCCTGCGGCGTGTTTTTACGCCAGCGGCACGTCGATCTCATCCTCGATGGCAAAGCTGTAGATCGTCAGCTTTGTCACCGGTACGGCCAGCCGCTGGGCAAATGCGCGGCGGTAGAGCCTTAACTGCGCGGCGTACTCGTCAATGTAATATTGGGCGTCGCGGCTGCGGTCCGTCTTGTAGTCAAGGATCTCCGCGTGCTCGTCAAAGACCAGCACCAGATCGGCAATGCCCTGCACCAGCACCTCCGCCGCGGCGGCACTCCCCTGCCCTGCGGCGGGCGTGACCTCGGCGGCGGGCAGGGCCGTGATGAACGGTTCCTCCCGCAAAATCTGCTTTGCCAGCCGAATGCGCCGCCAGACCGCACTTGCAAAGAAGGGCCGCACAGCGTCCAAATCGAGCTTGTCCGCCAGCGCAGGGTCAAGCAGCTGCAAGTCGGTCTGCCGCCTGACCTCGGCGTCCAGATCGGGCGCGGGGCCGTCAAACGGCACGCTCTGCATAAAGGCATGGATAGCTGTGCCGCGCTCGGCCCCGGTCATTCCGGTTTTCTGCAAGAACGCGGGGCGCTCCAGCGCTACGGGCCGCGCCGCGTGGGCCACGGCGCTGACGCTGACCTTGGCGGGCACCTTTTCCAGCGCCTCGCGCGGACTGCGCCAGGCAAAGCTGGCCTTCAGCATTTCCACCACTGCCGGGTCTGCCGCGGGGGCGGGCGGTGCGGGCGGCTGTTCGGTCTCCTCCGGCAGGGGCAGCACGCGGATGGCCAGCGGTGCGCGGTGCAGCCCGTAATGCGGCAGAAAGCTCGTGTACTCCCACAGTGCGCTGCTGTCCGGGTGGAGCAGCGCCGCGGTCAGGATCCAGCCCGCCCAGCTCGTCATGCTGCGCATGGCCTCGGGGCCGGTGGCCTCGGCGGCAGCGCAGAGTGCCGGGAGCTTGAGGGAGGACGCCGTCTTTTTCAGCGGCACCGTGATAAGTAAAGCGTCCTGCGCGCGGGTCAGCGCCACATACAAAACGCGCATTTCCTCGCTCAATGTCTCGGTGCGGATGGCCTGTGCCAGCGCCGCGTAAGGCAGCGTTTTGAACCGCTTGGCTGCACGGGGCGCGCGCAGCATGACGCCGACGCCCAGCCGGCTATGGGTCAGCACCGGGCGGATGGCGTCGCTCTGGTTGAATTTGTGGTCGGTGTCGGCCACGAACACCACGGGAAATTCCAGCCCCTTGGAGCGGTGCACCGTCATGATCGAGACGCACCCGGGCCGGGTCTGGCCGCCTGCGCTCTGGCTCAAACCGCCGTTGGCCGCAGCGGCGTCCATGGCGCGGATGAGCGACGGCAGGCCCGCCCGGCCTGCACCGGCAGCCCAGGCCGTAAAGCTCAACAGGTCCTCGCGGCAGCGCGGGCCGTCGGGCAGTGCGCCCACCGCGGCCAGATAGCCGGTGCGGGCCAGCAGCTCCTCGATCAGCTCGTCCACCGGCAGCGTGCGGGCCAGGCGGCGGTACTCGGTCAGGGCGTCGGTGAACAGCGCAAAACGCTGCGGCTCGCTGTAGAGCACCGCGCCGTACAAACTGCCTGTGGGCCGGGCGCGGCGCAGCGCCACAAGGTCGTCCGCCGTGTAGGGGAACATCGGGCTTAACAGCACCGCCGCCAGCGGGATGTCCTGCGCAGGGTTGTCGATGACGCGCAGCAGCGCCGCAAACGGGCGGATGTGCGGCTCGTCCAGCAGGTCGGTGGCGGAGTCCGCAAACACCGGGATGCCCGCAGTGCGCAGCGCACCCTCGTAGGCCGCAAAGCCCTTGCGCCCGCGCAGCAGAATGCAGAAGTCATCGTACCGGCAGGGCCGCGGGCCGTCCTTGCCGCGCACAGGGAAACCCTGCCCGACCATCTCGGCAATGCGGCGGGCAATGACGGCGGCGTCGCCGTCCACGTCTGCGCCGTCGATGACGTCGATCTCGCACATACCCTGATAGGCCGCGTCCTTATCGCCGCCCACCACAAGCCGCTGGCCGTCGCCGTAATCGACGCCGCCCAGCCCCCGGGAGAAGAAGGTCTCAAACAGATAGTTGATGCCCGCAATGACGCCGGGCGCACTGCGGAAGTTCGCGTCCAGCGCCAGCGTGGACGGCAGCGGCGCGGGCTGCGGGTGGGGCTGCCAGCGCTGCTGCTTGTCCACAAAGATGCCGGGGTCGGCCAGTCGGAAGCGGTAGATGCTCTGCTTGATGTCGCCGACAAAGAACAGATTGTCGGCCTCGGGCCGTGCCAGCGCAAAATAAATCGCGTCCTGCAGTGCATTGGTGTCCTGATACTCATCCACCAGCACGGCGGCGTACCGTGCGCTGACCGTAGCGCAGAGCGGTGTGCGCTCGTTGGTCTCAGTCAGCAGCAGGTCCAGCGTCAGGTGCTCATAATCCGCGTAGTCCAGCACCTTTTCGGCACACTTGGCCACAAAGCAGCTGTCGGCAAACGCCTGGGTCGCCCGCACCAGCGCGGCCACCAGCGGCGCGGCGCGGCGGCGGTCTGCGGCGAACTCCTCCGCCGTGCATAGCAGCACGTCCTTTTGCAGGCTCGTCATCTGGTCCTTGGCACGGTCCCGCAGCTGGGACGCGGCGGACGCACACTGGTTGGCATCCTTGCCGCCCTTGACGCTGCCCGCGCGCCGCCAGCCGGTCAGGACGGCGTCCAGCGCGGCCAGGCTCTTGTCCCAGTCGCCTTCCTTTAGATAGTAGCAGAGGTTTTTCACCCGCGCGGCGTCGTCCTGCATGACGGCGGTGTAGGCCCGGTCTGCAGCCTCGTCGCGGGCCGCAATGGCTGCGCCGCTTTCCAGCAGCGTTTTGGCCCCCTTTGCGCGGGCCAGCGCAATGCCCAGCAGTTCTTTGCCCCAGAGCGTATCCTTCGGCGGGGCGTCCTGCTGCCACATTGCGGCAAAGGCCGCCAGCGATGCCGCCGGGTGGGGCAACGCGCGGGTAAAGTGGTAGAGGTCGAGGATCGCGTCCCCCGCCGTATTGTCGGTGCGGCCCCGGTCATATAGGTCGGCAAAGGCGCGAAAGTCAGGGTCCTGATAGGCAGTCTCCAGCGTCGCGGCCAGCGTCTCCTGCTCAATACGGGCCAGATCGGCCTCGTCCGCCGTCTCAAAATCCGGCGGCACATCGAGCATCGCAAAGTGCTGCTGCACAAAATGCAGGCAGAACGCATCCACCGTGCCGATGGACGCACGCTGCAACAGCAGCTGCTGGCTGCGCAGATGCAGATCGCCGGGGTGGGCGCGGACCTCCTGCGCCAGGCGGGTCGTGATGTCGGCGCGCAGCTTGGCCGCAGCGGCATTCGTGAAGGTCATGATGAGCAGCTGGTTCGCGTCCACCGGGTGGACCGGGTCGGTGATAAGCCCGACGACGCGCTCGACCAGTACGCGGGTCTTGCCGGAGCCGGCAGCCGCCGAGACCAACAGACTGCCGCCCCGCGCGGAGATGGCCGCCGCCTGCGCCGGGGTAAATTGAATTTTGGGTTGTTCGGGCATGGGGGTGTCTCCTTTATATGAAAAGGCTTTCCCTGCGGGGGAAGCTGTCGCCGCAGGCGACTGATGAGGGGCAGCCTTGCCGCGGCCTCCCATTCACGGGCTGCAATGGCCGCGCCGCCCCCTGTCTGCGGTCGGGGCCGCAGACACCTTCTCCCCAAGGGGGAAGGCGTTCTCATTCCGCAAACGGGTCATCCTTGATGTTGATCGTTCTCTCGTGCTCACCGTCGCGGTGGGTGCAGGCGCAGCGGAACTCACAGTAGGTGCAGGGGGATCTGCCGCCGGTGCAGAGCGGCTCGGCGTCAATGCGGCCGCTGTACAGATTCTTCGCCATATCGATGAGAAGTCCGTCCAGATGGTCGCGGATGCGGCCCAGCTTGGCCGTGTCGGCCAGCGTGCTTTTGGCGTTCAGCGGCTTGCCGGTCTTGGCGCTGAAGGACAGCGGCACAAACTCGCCGGTGCCCTTCGTGTCCATGGCGCGGTAGATGCTCTCCTCGTCCAGCAGCAGGCCGTTCATCGGGTAGGTCGGGGCGGGGTCGGCATCGTCGCCCAGCTCGCTGCGGTCCACGCTTTTGGGCGCGGGGTCAGCCAGCAGGTATTCGACGCCCGCCGCCGTCGCGCCCGGGAACTGCCGCCTGGCGTTGCGCTCCAGCGTGAAAAGATACAAAAGCATCTGGCAGTCGAGGCCGCAGTAGACCTCCTTCAGCTTAAACTCCTTGCCGCCGGTCTTGTAATCGACGACGCGCAGGTAGGTGCGGCCCAGCTTTTCCAGCGGCATGGCATCGACGCGGTCCACCGTGCCGACGATTCGCACGGTATGGCCCGCGCCGTCGTCCAGCTCCACCGGGTCAACGCGGGGCGCGTCGGGGTCGTCGGCGTCGGGACGGTCATCAATGCGCAGCTCAAACGCGACGGGCTGAAAGCCCGACTGCCGCAAATCGCGCTGGATGAACCCCAGCAGCCCCACCAGATTGCGGCGGATGCGCCCGACAAGGTACTTCATCCGCAGTGTCATGCCGGGCAGGTTGGCTGCGGTGTACTCGTCCACCAGATCGTTGACGAGCGTCTCCAATTCCTCCGGTGTCAGGTCCTTAAACGCCTCACCCTGGCGGCGCAGGGCGTTTTCCAGTACCCAGTGGGTCAGCGTGCCGCTGATGTTGGGGGCCAGCTCGGCCTTCTGGCGCGGCGTGGCCTTTAAAATGTACTGCAAAAAGTAGCCGAACGGGCAGTATTGGTATTTTTCGAACCGGGTCGGGCTGATGTGCAGTCCCGGGCCGAGCAGGGCCTCCAGCGCAGCGGTGTCCTCGACGCGCTGCTCCGCACCGGCGGTGTCGGCGGCGCGGCGGACGGCCTCATAGCCGGGGGCCAGATTCGGGCTTTCGTCCAGCACGGCGCGGACGGCGGCACCGGCAGCGCCCTGCCCGGGGTCCTGCGTCAGCGTGCCGAGCATATCCAGCGCGGCGGCGGGGGCCGCTGCCAACTGCACCGCGGTGGGCGCACAGGGCGGCACGTTCAGGTATTGCAGCACCGGGGCCAGCGCGGCGCTGGCGGGGGCCGTGTCCCCGGCATGGGCGGCGGTGGGCCAGCTCAACCAGAGATACTTCCGTGCGACGGTCAGCGCCTTATAAAAGCAGATGCCTTCGCGCAGGACCTTATTGGCAAAGCAGTCGGGCAGCTCGGCCCCCTGCGCCATCATCAGGTCGCGGTCCGCGTGGGTCAAAAGCCCCTGGTCGCCGGGCGTCTGTGGGAACTCGCCCTCCAAAAGGCCCACCACAAACACGGCATCGGTCTCGGGCAGGCGCATACGGCCCGCCGTCGTCACAATGACGCTGTCAAGGCTCTGCGGTATGTGTCCCATATCCGTCGTGCGCAGCAGCAGCGTGAACAGCTCGGCGTAGTCCGCGGGGGAAAAGACCTCATCCCCCAGCAGCCGCGCCAGCTGGTCCAGCAGACCCATGACAACGTTCCACTCCCGCAATACCTCATCTGCGTCGGGCAGACGGCCCCGGTCACGCAGCGCGGCGGCCAGACGGTTCAGCGCATCCTCGGCTCCGAGGGACTGCAAGAACAGGTAAAGCTGCTTTGTCAGCGCGGCGGCGGGCGCACCGGCGGCTTTTTTCACAAAGGCGGCGACGCGCTCCATCAAAAACGCGCGGGCGGCCTCGGCGTCGGCAAGCGTCTGCACGTCCTGCTCTGTGTCGCGCCCGGCATAGCCCGCCGCGCTGCGGGTGAAGGTCCCGCGCCAGTCGGCGGCAGTCAGCGGCCAAGTGTAGGCGTAGTTTTCCAGTGCGCACTGCTGGGTGTCAGGCAGGTCAACAAGGCCGGTTTTCAGCAGACGCAGCACGCTGCGGCTTGACACACCGCGCAGCAGATCCAGCGCGGCGTGCACGGCGCGGGCCGGGGCGGTATTCTCGGGGCTGGTTGCCTCGTCGCAGAAAAGCGGGATGTTCTGCAGGCGGAACTCATACCACAGCGGCGCTAAGTACTGGTCGGCATTGCGGCAGATGACCGCCATGCGGCTGTAGGGCGTGCCCTGCCGCGCGCGGGCGGCGATCTCGGCGGCGACGGCCTTGGCCTCGGCCTGACGGGACGCCGCGGCGTGGTAGGTGATGGCCGGGTGCGCGGGGTCAACGGTAAGCTCCGGCGTGTAGGCCGGGTCGGCCAGCAGCAGGTTCAGCTCGGCCAGCGCGGGGGCGCCGGCGTGGCGGCGGTCCGCGGTCAGGACCTCGGTGTGGGTGGGGATGTTCGCATCGTTCGCCATCCGCTTTAACGTGTGGATGACATGCTTCGCGCCGCTGAACAGCCCCATGCCGCCGTCTGAATCCTGCTCACCGTCGCAGCACAGGCAGACCGTCACGTCGGCCACCGGCAGCATGGCCGCCAGCAGGGCACGCTTGGGCGCGTTGAAGGTGTCGAACTCGTCGATGAAAACGGCCCGACCCGCGAAGAATTCCGCGTCCAGCCGCTCCGCCGCACGCTGCTGGCGGTCCCCCGGGTCCATGGCGCTCTGGGCCAGCAGCCCCTCGTAGGCGTTGTAAATGAGTGCCAGCTCGTCGAGCTTTTCGCGGTCCGCGCCGGGCGTTTTGGCGTATTCCGCCAGCATTTCCGGCGTTACACCGGCGCTTTTCAGCTCGCTGATCGTCTGGGCGGCCTTCTCGCAGAAGGCCGCGCTGCGGCGCTGGCGGCTGTAGTAGACGACCTTGTCCAGCAGCGAGTCCGCCGCGCGGCGCAGCAGCAGCGCGCGGCCCGCCTCGGTCAGCGTCGGCACCGCCGCCCCGCCGTAGCGGCGCAGCAGCGCCTCCGACAGTGAGGTGAAGGAGTAGCTATCCACATAGGCGGACAGGCTGTCGCCGAGCGTGCGGTAGAGCACGCCTTCCGTGGAGGAGGTGAACTGCTCCGGCACGATCAGGATGCTGCGCTCTCCCCGCTCCGCGCGGGTGCGCAGCTCTGCCAGCATTTGATAGGATTTACCGGACCCGGAGGGGCCGAGGATAAAATGTAACATGGTGGTTCCTTTTACGTAAGCCTTCCCCCTTGGGGGAAGGTGGCTGAGGCCCCGCCCGAGGCCGGATGAGGGGCGAGTTTGCCGCGGCAGACCGTCAACAGGCAACCATATCGGGCTTGCCCTCATCAGTCAGCGGGCGGGGCCGCTGACAGCTTCCCCCGAGGGGGAAGCCGCTCGTTCCCAAAAGTCTCTCTTTCACACGAAAGGGAGGCTTTTTTATTTACAACCTATGGACGTAACTGCAATTTTATGGTATACTATATCGGTTAAAGTGGGGAGGTATAGGACTATGCGCGTTTTGGGCATCGACCCGGGGTATGCCATTGTGGGCTGGGGCGTTGTGGAGTACATCAGCAACCGCTTTGCACCCATCGGCTACGGGGCGGTCATCACCGAGAAGGACACGCCCTTTGAACAGCGCCTCGTTGAAATTTATGAGAGCGTATTCGACATCTGCAAGCGCTACCAGCCCGAGGCCCTCTCCATCGAAAAGCTGTACTACCAGCACAACCAGACCACCGTCATCGGCGTGGCCGAGGCCCGCGGCGTCATTCTGCTGGCCGCGGCGCAGTGCGGCGTGCCGATCTACGAATACACACCCATGCAGGTCAAGCAGGCCATCACCGGCTACGGCAAGGCCGTGAAGAAGCAGATTCAGGAGATGACCCGCATAATGCTACACCTCGAGTCCGTCCCCAAGCCCGACGATACCGCCGACGCCCTTGGCATGGCGATTGCCCACTGCCATTGCAGCCGCAGCCGGTTGATGGGGACACCGGTGAGATAATCCCTTGCCTTCCCCCAAGTGGGGGAAGGTGGCCCCGCAGGGCCGGATGAGGGATGAGGTTTCCGCAATCACCCATTTGCGTGCGGTACCCGACAAGTTGACCCTCGGGCGCCTTCCCCCCCCCAAGGGGAAAGGCTTTCCACCATACAAAAGAAGGATACACCATGATCTACTGCCTTACCGGAAAAATCATCAAGAAAACGCTGGATTCCGTCGTCATCAGCTGCGGCGGGGTCGGCTATTTTGTCCAGATCCCCGCCACCACCGGCGAGGCCCTGCCCCCCGCCGGGCAGGAGGGGACCGTTTATACGATTATGAACGTCACCGAGAACGACGTCTCGCTCTACGGCTTTGCTGCCGAGGAGCAGCGCGACTGCTTTAAGATGCTGACCGGCGTCACCGGCGTCGGCCCCAAGGCCGCGCTGTCCATCCTGTCCATCATGACGCCGGAAAAAATCGCGCTGGCCGCGTCCAGCGGCGACCACAAAGCGTTCACCAAGGCCGCGGGCGTCGGGCCGAAGCTGGCCCAGCGCATCACGCTGGAATTGAAGGACAAGGTCGGCAAGGGGCTGGCCGCGGGCACGGGCTTTTCCGGCAATGTTGCCGCCCCGGCCCCCAGCTCTGCACCCGCGCAGGCCGTCGCCGCGCTCGTCAGCCTGGGCTATGCGCCGTCGGACGCTGCCGCTGCCGTGGCCCGCGTCGACGAGACCCTCTCCGTGCAGGAGATCATCACCATCGCGCTGCGCAGTCTGTCGCGCGTGTAACAGAAGGGGAGTGCCGAATTGAACCAGGAATACACCGTGGACCCCAGCCGTCTCGTCAGCCCCGATATGACCCCCGCCGACACGGAGGAAGTCAGCCTGCGCCCGAAAACCCTGGACGATTACGTCGGTCAGGAGAAGGCCAAGGGCAACTTAAAGGTCTATCTGCGGGCGGCGCAGCAGCGCGGCGAGCCAATGGACCACATCCTGCTCTACGGCCCGCCGGGCCTGGGCAAAACCACGCTGGCCGGCATCGTGGCGCAGGAGATGGGCGTACAAATTCGCATCACGTCCGGCCCCGCCATCGAGAAGCCCGGCGACCTAGCCGCCCTGCTGACGAACCTGCAGGAGGGCGACATCCTCTTTATCGACGAGATCCACCGCCTGTCGCGTCAGGTCGAAGAAGTCCTGTACCCGGCTCTCGAGGATTTCGCGCTGGACATCATGATCGGCAAGGGGCCGAGTGCCCAGAGCATCCGCATCAATCTGCCGCGGTTCACGCTGGTGGGCGCCACGACCCGCGCGGGCCAGCTGACCGGGCCGCTGCGTGACCGCTTCGGCATCCTGCTCAAATTAGAGCCCTACAGCCCCCGGGAGCTGGGCCGCATCATCCTGCGCAGCGCGGGCATTCTGGGCGTGCCCATCACCGAGGAGGGCGCGCTGGAGCTGGCCCGCTGTGCCCGCGGCACGCCGCGTATCGCCAACCGTATGCTCAAGCGCGTGCGCGACTTTGCCACCGTGCAGGGAGACGGCACAATTGACGAGGAGACCGCCATCGCCGCCCGCAAGTGGATGGACATTGACGAGCTGGGTCTGGACGAGCTGGACCGCAGTGTCCTGCGCGCCATCATTGAGATGTACGGCGGCGGCCCCGTCGGTCTGGAGACGCTGGCCGCAGCCCTGGGCGAGGAGAGCGTCACCCTGGAGGACATCTGCGAGCCGTACCTGATGCAGATGGGCATGCTGACCCGCACGCCCCGTGGCCGCTGTGTGACCCGCCTTGCCTACGAGCACCTGCACATGGCCGTGCCGAAGCGCTTTGACGACGAGGATTCCGGCCAGACGAGTATGTTTTAAATAAGGAAACGTGCGAGCTATAAGCGAACGTGTAGAGCCCTTCCGGGCACTGCCCGCAAGAAAGGCACCCCACGAAGTGGGGTACTCCCCACAGTGTGGGGAGATGTCGCGGAGCGACAGAGGGGCCCGGGTCCGAAGGACTGGCCGAGTTTACGAGGCCCAAGGGGCTCTGCCGCTTGGCCTCAACCACAAAATTCATCGAACCAACACATATAGCAAAGGAGAATCACCTATGCGCCCTGCTGATTCCTGGCGGGATTATGAGCTGCTGGACGCTACCAACCACAACCGGTTGGAGCGCTGGGGCCAGACCCTGCTGATCCGTCCCGACCCGCAGGTCATCTGGAAAAACGACGAGACCAGCCCGCTGTGGGCCAAGGCCGACGCTGTCTATTACCGCTCTGCCAAGGGCGGCGGGCAGTGGAATTATCACAAAAAGCTGCCGCAGAAATGGCAGATCCACTGGAACGATTTGACCCTGATCGTCAGCCCCACGGGCTTCAAGCACACCGGCGTTTTCCCGGAGCAGGCCGTGAACTGGGCATGGTATCAGGAAAAGATACGGCAGGCTGGCCGTCCCATCCGCGTGTTGAACCTGTTCGGCTACACGGGCGGCGCAACGCTGGCGTGCCTGGCCGCGGGCGCGTCCGTCACCCATGTGGACGCCAGCAAGGGCATGGTCGCCTGGGCGCGGGAGAACGCTGCCGCCAGCGAGCTGGCAGACCGCCCCTGCCGCTGGATCGTGGACGACTGCGCCAAGTTTGTGCAGCGTGAGATCCGCCGCGGCAGCCGCTATGACGCTGTCATCATGGACCCGCCGAGCTATGGCCGCGGCCCGGGCGGCGAGATCTGGAAGCTCGAGGACAACGTCTACGACCTCATCACGCTGACTGAGCAGGTGCTGAGTGACGACCCGCTGTTCTTCGCCATCAACTCCTACACCGAGGGTCTGAGCCCCGCGGTCATGGAATACATCGTCAAAACGACGCTTTGCCCCGTCAAGGGCGGCCACACCCACTGCGACGAGATCGGTCTGCCGGTCTCCGCCACAGGCGGCGTGGTGCCCTGCGGCGCAACGGCCATCTGGGAGAAATAAGCCATGCCGAATCAGGAACCGATGATCAAAGTACAGGACGTCCGCTTCCGCTACGACCCCGAGCAGCCCAAGTACGCTGTGGACGGCGTGAGCCTGGACATCCGCCGCGGCGAGTTCGTCGCCGTGCTGGGCGCGAACGGCTGCGGCAAGTCCACGCTGGCGAAGCACTTCAACGCCATTCTGCTGCCCGAGGCCGGTACTGTGCTGGTCGAGGGCATGGACACCCGCAACGAGGACCATCTCTACGATGTGCGCCAGAAGGTCGGCATGGTGTTCCAGAACCCCGACAACCAGATCGTGGCGACCATCGTCGAGGAGGACGTGGCCTTTGCGCCGGAGAACCTCGGCGTGCCGCCCGAGGAGATCCGCACCCGCATCGACGAGGCCATGAAGCTGGCGGGCATCTATGAAAAGCGCGAGGCCGCGCCGTACAAGCTGTCCGGCGGACAGAAGCAGCGCGTCGCGATTGCGGGCGTTATCGCCATGCGGCCCGACTGCCTTGTTATGGACGAGTCCACCGCCATGCTGGACCCCCATGGCCGCGCGCAGGTCATGAAAACCATCCGCCAGCTGCGGGCAGCGGGCATCACGATCGTGTCCATCACCCACTACATGGAGGAGGCCGCCCAGGCAGACCGCGTGCTGGTCATGAGCCGGGGCCGCATCGTCATGGAGGGCACGCCCGAGCAGGTGTTCAGCCAGACCGAGCGGCTGCACGGGTATCACCTCGATGTCCCGCAGGCCGCCGAGCTGCGAGACGAGCTGGTCAAGGCCGGGATCCCGATGCCGGAAAATGTCATTACCCCCGACGCCTGCGCGGAGGAATTATTCAAGCTGCTGAAATAAAGGAAGCCTTCCCCCTTGGGGGAAGGTGGCCGAGGCCCCGCCCGAGGCCGGATGAGGGGCGAGCTTGCCGAGGTATCCCATTTATGGGAAATCGCCGCGAAGCCGCCCCTTCATCAGTCGGCGGGCGGAGCCGCCGACAGCTTCCCCCTTGAGGGAAGCCACTCTGACGAAAAACTCCCACGTATGCCGGAACGGCACCGCAACCGGGCTGTATCCGGCGGGAAAGGAACAACTATGTCCGAAATCATTCGTGTTGAAAACCTGAGCTACATTTATAACCAGGGTATGCCAGACGCGACGAAGGCGCTGGATGACGTGTCCTTCACCGTCGAGGAGGGCGACTTTGTCGGTATCATCGGCTCGACGGGCAGCGGAAAATCCACGCTTATCAGCCATTTCAACGGCCTGAACCGCCCGACGTCGGGCCGCGTTCTTGTGGACGGCAGGGACCTGTGGGAGCAGGGCGCAGACCTGCGCAGCTTCCGCTTTCTCGTCGGCCTTGTCATGCAGTACCCCGAGTACCAGCTGTTTGAGGAGACCTGCGCCCGCGACATCGCCTACGGCCCGCGCAACATGGGCCTGGACGAGGCCGAGGTCCAGCGCCGCGTCAGGGAGGCCGCCGCGTTCGTCGGCCTGTCCGATGAGCTGTTGGAAAAAAGCCCGTTTGAGCTTTCGGGCGGGCAGAAGCGCCGCGTTGCGATTGCGGGCGTCATGGCCATGCATCCCCGCGTGCTGGTGCTGGACGAGCCCGCCGCCGGTCTGGACCCCGAGGGACGCGACACGATCTTGAGCCAGATCCGGGACTACCATGAGAAAACCGGCATCACGGTGCTGCTGGTCAGCCACTCGATGGAGGATATTGCCAAGTACGCCAACCGCGTGCTGGTCATGCACCGCGCCAAAATTGCCATGTATGACACGGTGGAAAACGTCTTTGCCCGCGCGCAGGAGCTGCTGGATCTGGGGCTTTCGGTGCCGCAGGTCACGCAGATCTTTTTAAAGCTGCGCCAGATGGGGCTGGACATCCCCGCGGACGTCTACACGATCCCCTATGCGGTCAAAACGATTCAAAAGGCGCTGGCCGCCAAACAGGGAGGTAGGGCAAATGCTTAAAGATATTACGATAGGTCAGCATTTTCCCGGGCATTCCATCCTGCACCGCTGCGACCCGCGGCTCAAGCTGGTCGCGACGATTGCCTATATCGTCGTGCTGTTTGTGGCCCCGAACCCGCTGGGGCTGGCACTGTCCATCTTGCTGCTGGCCGCGCTGTACAAGGTAGCACAGATTCCCGGCAAGATGATTTTGAAAAGCCTAAAGCCCATCGTGCCCATCGTGATTTTTACAGCGGTGCTGAACCTGTTCTTCGTCACGGGGCAGGGGGAGCCGCTTGTACACTTCTGGGTTTTGAACATTTACGTCGAAGGTGTCAAGTATGCCATCCTGCTGGCGGTGCGCGTCTGCGCACTGATTGCAGGCACGAGCCTGCTGACCTACACGACCAGTCCCATCGTGCTGACCGACGCCATCGAGAGCCTGCTGCGCCCGCTGGCGAAGCTACACTTTCCCGTGCATGAGCTGGCCATGATGATGACGATTGCGCTGCGGTTCATCCCGACCCTGATCGAGGAGACGGAAAAGATCATGAACGCCCAGAAGGCCCGCGGCGCGATGCTGGACAGCGGCACATTTACCCAGCGCATCAAGGCGCTGGTGCCGATCCTGATTCCGCTGTTCATCTCGGCGTTCCGCCGCGCCGACGAGCTGGCCATGGCGATGGAATGCCGCTGCTATCACGGCGGCGAGGGCCGCACCCGGCTCAAGCAGCTGAAATTCACCGGCGAGGACTTCAAATGCCTGGCGGTCATTGTCGTGGCGTTGGTGGCCATTGCCTGCACACGGTTCTTTGTGCCGGGGCTGGCGTAAGAATCAGCCGCCCTGTAGGGGCCGGGCATGCCCGGCCCACAGCCTTCCCGCAAGCGTCTGCTTGCCTTACACAACCGGGCCGGGCATGCCCGGCCCCTACCTGGTTCTGACATGAATTATTTACTTTGGATTTCCTACAAGGGCACCCGCTATGCCGGGTTCCAGGTCCAGCCAAATGCGCCCACGGTCTGCGCGGTTTTGCAGGACGCGATGCAGGCGGTGTTCGGCTGCCGCCCCGACGTCAAGGGCTGCTCCCGCACCGATGCCGGCGTCCATGCGCGGCGTTTCGCGCTCAGCTTCTGCTATACTGGCAAAGTGCCGATGCAGAAAATCGTGCCCGCGCTCAACGCCCACCTGCCGCCGGACATCCGCGCAGTGGACATCCGGTCCGTGCCGGACGGCTTCCACGCGCGTTACGCCGCCCACGCCAAGACCTACCGCTACTACATTTTGAACGCGCGGGTGGATGATCCGTTCACCTACGACACCTGCCACAGGGTAGGGGCAGCGCTCAATCTGCCCGCCATGCAGGCCGCTGCGGCGCAGTTCATAGGCACGCACGATTTTTCCGCCCTCTGCGCGTCCGGGTCCAGCGCCGCCGCCCACGGGGATACCGTGCGGACGATTACGGATTGTACTGTTGTACAAAACGGCGATTTGTTTACAATTTCCGTGACCGCCGACGGTTACCTCTATAATATGGTGCGCATTCTGGCGGGCACGCTCGCGGACGCGGGTCTTGGCAAGCGGACGCCGGAGAGCATCCCCGCCCTGCTGGAAAGCGGGGACCGACGCCGGGCCGGGCCGACGCTGCCCGCAAAGGGGCTGTTTTTGGAAAAGGTCGATTACCCGGAATTGGATGATGTTTAAACATGTTCTGTAGGGACGGGACATGTCCCGCCCGCGGCCTTCCCGCAGGTTGTCATTTCCGTACAGTGGCGGGCCGGGCATGCCCGGCCCCTACATTTCTACACAAAATACGAAAGGAGGGGCCCACCTATGAGTAAGGCGGACAGAGATCGGCAGGCATTGCTGCAGCGGCTGGCGCGTGAGCAGAGGCGGGCCCTGAGCGCCGCCGCCCGTGCCGCCGCCCGCGACGCAGACCGCGCCCGCACGCCGCGCACCGCTCCCACACCGCGGCGCGATGACAGCCCGCCGTCCCGGACGTCCGAGCAGCCGTCCGCGCAGAGCGCCGCGCGGCTCAAATCCCTGACGCCGCTCTACAAGCAGCGCCAGCAGCGGCGGCTCACCGTCCTGATCGTCATTATCATTGCGCTGGCGCTGGCGCTCACCGTTGTGACCGGCACACTGTCGGCCTCGCTGGCGCTGCTGGGTGATGCCGTGGACAGCGCGTCGCTCTACCTGAACCGCGCCGACGGCGGCTGGCCGACCACCACCGGCATCACCGAGCCGCTGCAAATCGAACCGCTGGCGGATGGCTTCGTCGAGTTGGGCAATGAGGATGTGCTCGTCTACTCGGCCTACGGCTCCAAAATTCTGAGCCTGCAGCCGTCCTACGCGCGGCCCGTGCTGGCTGTGGGCGGCACCCACTTTGTGGTCTACAACCGCGCGGGCAGTGAGCTGACCGTATGCAGCCGCACCCGCACGCTCTACACACAGCGCTTTGACGAGGACATTCTGCTCTGCGCCATGTCAAACAACAACTCGCTGGCCGTCGTGACCGACGCGGACCGTTTTGCCGGCTGGGTACACATCTATGACCCTTCGATGCGGGAGCTGTACAGCTGGCGGATGCCCCAGTCGATGGGCACACCGATCGCGCTGGACTTTGCCCCCGACAACCGCAGGTTTGCCTCGGGCATGATTGCCGCGCGGGACGGGCAGCTGAACTGCTCGGTCTACTTTATGAGCCTCGACTCCGACACCGAGGGACTGCTCTACACCGCCGACGCGGGCAGCATGCTGCTGCGGCTGGACTGGCAGAGCGAGAACCGCGTCATGGCCGTGTTTGACACCTACATTGCGGTCATCGACCCCCGCACCGCCGCCGAGGTCGCACGCTACGACTACGGCGGGGCCGCGCTGCAAAGCGTTGCACCCGGACGCCGCCAGACCGCGCTGCTTCTGAACGTACACGGCGGCAACAGCCTGGTCACCCTGTCCGAAAGCCTCACCGTTATGTCGGAAATTCCCGCACGGCAGGCGTTTGCGGTCTCGGCCACCGACACCGACATTTATCTGCTCTGCCCCGATGCCGTCGAGTGCTACGGCTACGACGGCATGCAGAACTGGGTGCAGACCGGCCTGCCGTCCCGCCCGCTGGCGGTCCTGCACGGCAACCAGACGCTGGTCTTTACCGGCAGTCAGGCGGACGTTTTGGCGAAGCCAACCGAGTAGCTCCGAAGCCTTCCCCCTCGGGGGAAGGTGGCCCCGCAGGGCCGGATGAGGAGCTGCCTTGCCGCAATAACCAATTTGCGGGCAATAATGGCAAGGTTCGCCCTCATCAGTCAGCGGGCGGGGCCGCTGACAGCTTCTCCCTCGGGGGAAGCCTTTCGACCCGCAAGTAATCCAACAGAAAGAAGTACCCATCTATGTCTTTTTCTCCCGCACTTGTCTATGATTTTATTTTTCTGGCCGTATTCTCCTTTGCCGCTGTCAAAAGCTGGCAGAAGGGCTTTCTCGCCGGGCTGACCGAGCTGATCGGCGCGGTGTTGGGCGTCGGCATTGCCTCCTGGGGCAGCCGCACGCTGGCCCCGGAAGTCTACCTTAGCTTTTTCAGCGACTCCGTCTCCACCCGGGTCGAGCAGGCCGTCGCACAGTCGGGCGGCGATATTGCCGCTGCGGTGCAAGGGCTGGACTTTCTGCCGGAATCCATCCGTGCCGCGCTGGCCGCGGGTCTGCAGACTGCCGGGGACCAGCTGCCCGAAAAGATCAACGCCCTGCTGGAGCCGCTTTTCCTGCCGCTGGTGCAGGCGGTGCTGTTTGTGCTGCTCTGCATGATCGTGCGCTGGGTGTTCGCCCTGCTGGTGCGGCTGCTGCGCGGCGTCAATCTTATCCCGCTGGTGGGCGGCGCCAACCGGCTGCTGGGTCTGGTGCTGGGCCTTGTGACCGGCGTGTTCGACTGCTGGCTGCTGGCGCTGCTGCTCTGGTTCGCCGCCAGCATCACCACCGGCCAGATCGACTGGCTGACCACCGGCATTTTGCAGCGCAGCGTCGGGTACAGCCTTTTTGGTGCGTTCAACCCGTTTTTGCTCCATTATTAAACAAATTCTGAACAAGCCCCGCCAAAACTTGCAATTTGGCAGGGTTTGTTTAATAATAGTAGTGTAGCTGCGGTGCGGCGGGCAGGGGACTGCCCGCCCTACGTAGGGCGGATTTCCTATCCGCCCGCTGGGCGTCGAGAACGCCGCCCCCTACAACAATTTATCGCAATCCCACGTGCCTCTTATCGGGCACTTTTCATAGAGGTGAAGTAAATGCTTTGTGTTAAATGCCAAAAACGCCCCGCTGTCGTGTTTGTGCAGCGGCTTGAAAACGGCAAGACCGTGCAGGAGGGCTACTGCCTGACCTGCGCCCGTGCCATGCACATCCAGCCTGTGGATGATCTGATGAAACAGTTCGGCATGTCCGACCAGGATCTGGAAAACATGGAGGAGCGGATGTCCAGCTTTTTGCAGGAGGCCTCCGACTCCGGCATGCTGGCCCCCATGATGAACGGCGACGACACCGACGCCGGTGACGAGCCCGCCCCGCAGGACGATTTTGTCCCGGGCGGCAGCCCCGTGTTCCCGTTTGGCTTTGGTGCGCGCCAGAATAAGGACGACACCAAGCCCAAAAACGGCAAGAAGGAAAAGGCTCCCCGCCGCAAGTTCCTTGAGACCTACTGCGAGAACCTGACCCAGAAGGCCCGCGACGGCAAGACGGACCGCATCATTGGCCGTGACCGCGAAATTTACCGCACGATCCAGATTTTGTGCCGCCGCCAGAAGAACAACCCCTGCCTGATCGGCGAGGCCGGTGTCGGCAAGACTGCGATTGCCGAGGGCATCGCCCAGCGCATTGCCGAGGGCAAGGTCCCCGCGCGTCTGCAGGACAAGGAAATTTATCTGCTCGACATGACGTCCCTCGTCGCAGGCACCCAGTTCCGCGGCCAGTTTGAGCAGCGTGTCAAGGGCCTCATCAGCGAGGTCAAGGCTGCGGGCAACATCATCCTGTTTATTGATGAGATCCACTCCATCGTCGGTGCGGGCGACTCCGACGGCTCTATGAACGCCGCCAACATCATGAAGCCCGCGCTGTCCCGCGGGCAGATGCAGGTCATCGGCGCAACGACGTTTGCCGAGTATCGCAAGTATATCGAGAAGGATTCCGCGTTGGAGCGCCGTTTCCAGCCCGTCAAGGTCGAGGAGCCGTCGCTGCTGGACACCATCGAGGTCATCAAAGGCATCCGCGTCTACTATGAAAAGCACCACTTCGTCCGTGTGTCCGACCCCATCGTGACGAGCATCGTCAAGCTGTCGGAACGCTACATCACGGATCGTTTCCTGCCGGACAAGGCCATTGACCTGCTGGATGAATCCTGCGCCTGCTGCAACCTGCGTCATCCTGAAATTACAGAGCTCATGGAGACCCAGCGCACCGTGGCCGATTTGGAGACCCGCGAGCACGAACTGGAGAACCCCGAGCCTCAGAACGGCCAGGACGCTGCCATCGACTACGAGGCACTGGCCGCGGTCAAGACCGATCTGGCAAAGCAGCGCGAAAAGCTGCCCGCCCTGCAGCTGAAGGTCGCGGAAATTGAAGTGACCATGGATGACGTCGCACAGGTCATTGAGCTTTGGACCGGTGTGCCTGCTGTGAAGATCAAAGAGACCGAGTATGGCCGCCTGCAGGGGCTGGAGGATGCCCTCAAGGCGCACATCATCGGCCAGGACGAGGCTGTCCACGCCGTGGCCGGGGCCATCAAGCGCGCCCGCGCCGACCTGTCCGGCCGTCACCGCCCGGCCAGCTTTATCTTCGTCGGCCCCACCGGCGTCGGCAAGACCGAGCTGGTCAAGCAGCTGGCCAGCCAGCTGTTTGACACCGTTGACCCGCTCATCTCCATCGACATGAGCGAGTACATGGAAAAGTACGCGGTGTCCCGCCTCATCGGCTCGCCCCCGGGCTATGTCGGCTACGACGAGGCCGGGCAGCTGACCGAGAAGGTCCGCCGCCATCCCTACAGCGTCGTGCTGTTTGACGAGATTGAAAAAGCACATCCTGACGTTATGAATATCCTGCTGCAGATTCTGGACGAGGGCAAGATCAACGACGCGCAGGGCCGCACGGTGGACTTCTCGAACACGGTCATCTGCATGACCTCCAACGCGGGCTCCACCGACCAGAGCGGCGCGACGGGCTTCGGCAAAAAGGCCGAGGTCGCCAGCGCGGACCGCAGCATGAAGGCGCTGCAGGAGTTCCTGCGCCCCGAGTTCATCGGCCGTGTGGACGAGATCATTACGTTCAAGCCGCTGAGCGAGGAAGACCTTGAGAAGATCGCCGCACTCATGCTCGACGAGTACAAGCCCGGCCTGGCCGCGCACGGCATCACGCTGCACTACACGCAGCCCGCGCTGGCGGACATCGTAGCCGAAAGCTCCACCAAATACGGTGCGCGTGAGCTGCGCCGCACGATCCGCAAGACCATTGAGGACCCCGTCTCCGATGCGCTCGTCGATGGCCGCCTGGATGGCCGCGAGGTCACGCTGGAGCTGGCCGACCACGACGGCAGGGCCGTGCTGGAAATTTAAGGGGCGCACCATGTACAGAAAACTGGCTGCCTTGGTGCTGGCCGCGGCGCTGCTGTGCAGCTGCTCGGCCCGCGTCACGGTGCAGCGTTATCCCGCGGAGCTGCCCCGGGCCGAAAGCCCCGCCGCCACCCCGACGCCGGAGCCTGTGCCCACCTTTACCGAGGAGCAGAAGTCCTACGGCAGCGCCGCACTGCTGACCGATGCCACCGTGCTCGTCAACGTGTTTTTGAACGACGCCGCCCACGGGCATACCTGGGACGCCGAGAGCCGCGCTGCCGCCGTGCAGCGCACCCAACTGGCCGTGGACTGGATCACCGAGCAGGCCGCGGGTTACGAGGCCGCGGTGAATCTGATCTGTGATCGCAGCGCGGACGGCAGCGATTCAACGCTGACACGCAGTTATCTTGTGCAGTCCGCCATGCAGGGCGGCGAAAATTCCGAGGAAAGCTCCACTTTTCTCGACGAGATGGATACGCTGTGCGCGTCGCTGGCCGCCGACAGCCGTCTGGCTGCCTACGGGGCCCGGCACATCGCGTTTTTGTTCTTCCTGCCCATCAGCGGGACATCCTTCACGATGGCTCACTACGCCGACGACGGCGACAGCTTTTATTATGAATACAGCTGCCTGTACAAAACCGACGCCTACACCGACGGCGAGGCGGAATCCCCGGCGACCTACGCCCACGAGATCCTGCATCTGTTCGGCGCGCCCGACCTGTATGAGGGCAGCAGCGACCCCTACGTCGACGAGGCACTTGTCAGCTATGTGGCCGACACCTACCCCGGCGATATTATGCTGAGCACCTACGAGGACGACGGCTCAAGCCGGTTTGACGCCATCACAAAGGAGATCAGTCCGCTGACGGCTTACTGTCTGGGGCTGACCGACACCTGCCCCGAGCTTGCGCAGTTCCCCCTGCTGGCCGACATGACCCCCGGCGTTTTCTCTTACGGAGCCGACGGGGAAGCGGGGAGCGCGGAGGCCGGCGAGAGCTGGCCGGGCGCGGTAGCGGTGTAAATTGTTGTAGGGGAGGGATTTATCCCTCCCGGGAGCTTTGCGCCAGCCGCCCAGTGCACGGGAGGCATAAATGCCTCCCCTACAAGCTACAGCAAGTTTGCGCCAGGTTTTGTAGGGGGCGGCGTCCTCGACGCCCCGCGGAGGGGTCAAGACCCCTCCCTACACGCCTTCGGGCACTCGCCCCAGAAGGGAGGTCACACCCATGCTGAACGATACCTTTCCGCTGCGGGTCGAAGCGATCCCGGCGGCACATGCGTCGGAGTGGCGCGCGGACGACTCATTCCCGCCCAGCGAGACGCAGGCCTGGCAGCTGGTCTTTGTGCGCAGCGGCACCATTGAGGAACGCTGCGATGCCCGCCACGTGCTGCTGCGGGCAGGCGGACTGCTGTTCCACCAGCCGGGGGAGGTCTTTGCTATGACCACCGTCGGCGAGGTCCCGCCCGAAACGCTGCGCATCGACTTTTACTGCACCGGCGCGGCCATGGACCGTTTCCGCGGCGCGATGCTGCACACGGAGCCTGCCGAGCAGCATGACCTGAACTGGCTGGCAAATGCCGCCAACGAGCTGTTCGACGCCGCCCCCGTGCCGGGCGGACGGCCTGTCTTAAAGGAGGAGCTGCCCTTCGGCGCGATGCAGCAGTTCATCATCCATCTGGAAAATCTGCTGATTTTGCTAGCCCGCCGCTGCCGCCGCACCAAGCGCCCCGTGGCCCGCGTCCGGCGGGAGCGCCGCCAGAACGCGCTGGTCGAGGACGCCCGCGCCTATTTTGCCGAAAATCTTGTGCATGAACTGAAGATCGACGACATCTGCACGGCGCTGGGCTGCACGCGGTCCCAGCTGCAGCAGGCGTTCCGCGCGCGGCTCCACCGCACGGCCATGGAGGAATTTTCCGCCATGCGCATCGAGTACGCGGCCCAGCTGCTGGCCCGCGGGGCATCCCCCGGCGAGGTCGCCGCGCAGATGGGCTACTGCTCCGGCGCGTATTTCAGCCAAAAATTCCGCGCTGCCACGGGGCACACGCCGTCCGCCTACCGCCGCATTCAGCAGGGGCTGCCCGCCCGGCGGCAAAACAGGCAACAAAAAGGCAAATCAGAATCAAAAACTCCTATTGCAGAAACTCCGCAGAAAGAGTAGAATACAAGCAAAGAGAGGCGAGCCGCCCGGTTCGCACGCAACAATATCATATAACATAAGGAGACGACTGTTATGGCAATTCTGGTTAGCGGTGGCGCCGGCTACATCGGCAGCCACACCTGTGTGGAACTTCTGGCCGCAGGGTACGACATCGTTGTAGCCGATAACTACTACAACTCCTGCCCCGAGGCCCTGGCCCGCGTCAAGAAGATCGCCGGCAAGGACTTCCGTTTTGTCGAGGCCGACATGACCGACAAGGACGCCGTGGAGAAGATCTTTGCCGAGAACGAGGACATTGACTGTGTCATCCAGTTCGCCGCCTACAAGGCCGTCGGCGAGAGCGTTTCCAAGCCCATCGAGTACTACTCCAACAATCTGGCCTGCACGCTGA